>ERZ779851.38-NODE-38-length-119707-cov-125.147361_pt1 | contig 119707 bp, 93 predicted proteins | sample MGYA00511094_ERZ779851 | MGnify/ENA primary metagenome ERZ779851 (study PRJEB29588, sample SAMEA2155512) | human gut metagenome | biome: human gut; feature: human-associated habitat; material: faeces | place: Denmark | collected 2008/2010 ...
TTACGGTGAAGATGGATGATGAGAAGACTCGCAAGCGTGAGATAGAGGGCCTGCAGGAGGCGATGGAAATCTATGATTTGTCTGAGGGTTACATCATTACGCTGAATGAGAAAGAGGAGCTTACCCTGGATGGGAAGACGGTGCATATAATTCCTGCTTGGGAATGGATGCTGAAGTAATTTTCTTTTAGCGGGAAGGTGATAGAATAAATTTTAAGGGCGGAAGAACAGATGGGGTTAACAGAGTTAACAGTTAACAGTTGTTTTTCCGCCCTTTCTTTGTTTTCGAGCATTCATTTTCCTTTCTTGTGTGCCCCCACATCTATCTTTTTTGTTTTTCTCACTAAAAGTTCCCGGAAAAGGAGTGGCATTTAAAATATTTTATATACCTTTGCACGCAGATACCCATTCTGCTCACGCCGAGTTGATGCTTTCTTTCTCAAAAGAGAGATTGTTGAGACGAGGCCTTGGGAGGGTAGTGGTATCATGACATAATATAGAGCGTTTACTCGACGCTTTGTTCTTGACTGATTGAAACTTCGCAAACTTCAAGGATTGTCATGAGCAATGCAACGGTAGATGCCCTCGGGATGTGTTTAGCCACATCCCTTTACTGGTATGGCTTATTGCGTCAAGCGATAAGTCTTATATCCGTATGGGGAAAGTGTACACATATCGGCGTGGGCTTCGACGTTGCTCGTTCAACAATCCTGGGCAATGCGAAGGCCTCAATCAGTGGGACGAGTAACGAGGAGATCCCACGCTTTCCGTTTAATTTAAGTACTTGTTTGTGGGTGACAAACGAGTTTATAAGGATTATGAATACATATAAAAAAGTAACATTGTTTTTTGTGTCATTTGTATTGTGTTTCGTTTTTTGCAGCTGTAGCAATGATGGAGATGAAAACAACATGAATTCTACATCTAATGAAAAGAAACTGGTAAAAATAACCTATGTCTATGGATCTTGGGAAAGTACCACGAGTTTTAATTACGACAAACAAGGGCGTTTGCTAGTTGTTGAAAATAAAGATAGTTATTCCCGATATATATATTCTTATATTTGGTCTGATGATAAAGTAGTGCAAAAGGATGGAAATAATGTTGTTGAACTTCGTATTGTTGACGGTTTAGCTAGGTCTGGATCTTTTGAATGTGGTAATGATAAGAAGGATGTAAGCCTTTTATATAATTCCAACTCTAGATTGTTATCTTATGATTTCGGTTATGATTATAACGGAAGTATTACATGGGGTAAAAATGGCATTTCGCAAGCTTCTAATCTTGAGGGGGAAATTATTTATAGTGGAAAAACTTGTAAAGGTTATAATCCATATATTGTTTACCATGTGAGCAGTTCACCTTTTGAGGATTTTGCAGTTGCGCAGCCAAGTTTGTTTGGATTGAATGATAATCATCTGCCAGATAGAATTAAGGGGGATAATGATGAATTCTCTTTTTCTTATAAATTTGATAACGAAGGATATTTGGTAGAATTGGCAGCAACATATCATGGTAATTCTAATAAGGATTACGAGGACGGTATGACAGAATATTATAAATATACTTGGGAATAAATAAAGATGGGAGACAGAGACCGTATAATATAAGTGATGGAATTTGTCACGTTTTAGAGAGAAAGAATATAGGCTTTAAGACTATAACCTCTTCCGAAGCCAAGGGACTCTCTCTCGCTATTCCGTGAATGGTCAGCGATTATCTGCTCCAACCAAAGGCTTGAATATCGTGAAGTATAGCGATGGTAGTGTGAAGAAGGTTGTTGTTCAATAAGATGAACGCATCCTGATTATATTTAGGGGCACGAGCAATCGTGCCCTTTTTTATGTTTCTGAAGAGTTAAATCGATGAAAAAGTTTGGCGTTATCAAGTAAAAAGCGTATATTTGCGACCGAAAATCGTGTCATGACACAAAAAAACGTCATAAAACAATGTATTTTGAACGTAAAGCATACTTGAAAGAACTCATCTCGGCAGAAGGCAATGGGATGATCAAGATTATCACCGGCATTCGCCGTTGTGGTAAATCCTTCCTTCTCTTCAACATCTTTTGTAAGCATTTGCTTGAAAGAGGTGTTGCGGAAGATCATATCATACAGGTAAATCTTGAAGACCGCAGAAACAAGAAACTTCGTGACCCAGATGCTTTGCTGGAATATATAGATGCTCAGATGGTTGACAAGGAGAAGTATTACATTCTTCTTGATGAGGTTCAGATGGTAAAGGAGTTTGAGGATGTGCTCAACTCTTATCTCCATGTGGAGAATGCCGAAGTGTATGTTACAGGTTCCAATGCCCGATTTTTATCGAAGGATGTGATAACAGAATTTCGTGGTCGAGGATGGGAAATCCGAATCCATCCGTTGAGTTTTTCTGAATATTATGAAGTGGTAGGAGGAGAGGAGCGTCAAGCCCTGGAGACATATTATCTTTATGGTGGATTGCCTGCTGTGGCGCAGATAGAAACTCCTGAAGCGAAACAGAATTATCTTCGTAAGATTTATGAGACTGTTTATCTAAAGGATGTTTTGGAGCGTAATCGCCTGAAGAATTCTGATGGAATGCGCGAGTTGGTGCGCCTACTGGCTTCTACGATTGGTTCCTGTACGAACGTGCAGAGAATTTCTAATACATTCAAATCTGTTGGAGGAGTGGAAATCGGTACTAAAACTATTGGCAGGTATCTGGAGAACCTTCAGGATTCCTTTATCATCAGCGAGGCTTTGCGTTATGATGTGAAGGGGCGCAAATATATTGGTACTGGTACCAAGTATTACTTCGAGGACATCGGTATCAGAAATGCCGTGGTAGATTTCCGGCAGATAGAATTCACTCATATCATGGAAAACGTGGCTTATAACGAGTTGCGGAAGCAGGGTTATACTGTGGATGTGGGGTCAGTGGAGAGCTTCAAGCGGGATGAGAATGGCAAACTGCATCGTAGGAATTTTGAGATAGATTTCGTGGTGAACCGTCATGATGAACGCCTCTATATCCAGTCGGCTTACGCCTTGCCCGATAAGGAGAAGGTAGATCTGGAGCAGGCTTCTCTTTTGAATGTAAACGATGGCTTTCGCAAACTGATAATCGTGGGGGATAGATATCGTTCGGGTTATAATGAAGAAGGCATTCTGATGATGAGTCTCTCCGATTTCCTCTTGGGAAAAGAATAGATTGTCTTGAAGAAAATATCAAGAGCGGAAGAACTACTGTTAATCCAAGTTGTTGTTCTTCCACTCTTTGCTTTTGTTTCTGAGTACCTCGCTTACAGGCTTCCATTCCTTCCTACATATTTAAAATGTGCATTTTTTGCCGAAAAATCATATTAATGGGAGTTTTCAACTATTGCCGTAAATGTTCTATTTAGCCTATAAAAGTTCTATTCAAAGCCTTGTCTTTGTTCTGTTTTGCGGAATAAAATCGTTAAACCACTGATAAATCTATGTTCTAAACTTTAGAACATAGATTTATAGGCTAAAGAAAACAATTACTTCCCTTTCTGTATAAGTGCTACTTAAAGAGCACTATTGTGCCATAAGCAGGCATTTTTGCAGCATCAGCATTTATAAAGAAAGCAATATGTCGAAAACAAGAGTCTTATTACTTTACGTCTACAGAATCAACGTTTTCCCTAAAAAGTGAAAAGGCCATCCTCACGGACAGCCTAATACATTTATACAAAAACATTATGAATTCTTTATTATTAGCGAACAAGATTCTACTTTATCAAAATCAATATATCTATCTAAAAGCTTCAAACAGTTAATTCGTAAGACCGGCCGCTGCCTGAGCCTTACGACACTTGCGCTCACAATAGCGTTCGCACTGTGCACAAATGTCATAGCCTAACATGGCACCCAAGATAAAGTCTTCTTCGGGTGTCAGTTGGCTGAGAGGTTTGTTAACCATCAGACGGATAGCATCCAGACACTCAGGCTTGCCAAAGAACAAGTTCAGTCGACCATTGCCCACAGGCTGAACGATATAACTGATGTTCTGACTTTGCAATCGGGTTATGGCAAAAGACTCAAATCGCTCGTTGAAGGTGAAAAGCACCATACGGCGCACACCTTTTTTATATTCATATATATGATTCATCAGAACCTTCATGTCCGTTGGCATCACTTCTTTCTGTTGCATAATATCCGTCTGTTAGTTAAAAAAATGACTGTGTTACAGGAGCATTCTCCTATTCCGCATTACATTAAAGCGAAGGCTTAATGGCCTCAAGCCATGCATCAATGCGTTCCTCGGTCTTATCGTCCTCGTTGACATCGTCAAGAGCAAGACCTACGAATTTTCCATCTACAACTGCATCGCTGTCATCGAAAGTATAACCCTCTGTCGATACTCCTTCGAGAACATTGGCACCACCCTCTTTGGCAGCATCATAAAGTTCCTTCATTCCGCCACAGAAGGTATCAGGATAAGACTCAGCATCGCCACAACCGAAAAGAGCGACCGTCTTGCCGGAAAGACCTGCTGACTTCAACAGGTTGATACCATCGTACCAGTCGTCCTGCAACTCGCCTGCTCCCCAGGTGGAAGTTCCCAAAATAAGGTTGTCATGATCTGAGATGGTTGCCTCGTCGATGCTGGATACATCTACTGCACTGGCGCCCAACTTACCGGCTATTGTCTCTGCTATGCTCTGGCAGGTTCCTGTGGAAGAGCCATAAATTACAATTGTTGATTTCATACGCTATAATTACTTTAGTTACATTGTTTCTTGTTTACGGCTGCAAAGATACGGCGATTTTTCCAATGCCGCAATACCTAAAAATAATGGTTTGGCATGAATACCTACATATTATGACTCGACTTTGGCTGGTTCTATCAACAAAAAAAAACTGCGGACAGATTGCTCTGCCCGCAGTTCTCCTCATATAATCTCTCTCTTACTTTACATAAAAGTCTTATTTGATGCCACGATTTACGAGAGTGACGTTCAGCAACATCAGATACTTGCGATACTGAGTGTTTGAAAGGATGACGTGCATGTACTTCAAGTCCTTGTTGATGGCCTTGTCGATCATAGCCTTGCGGTCGTCACCTGCTGCTACGGCAGCATTCATCATATCTGCTGTGAAGTTCTTGTGTACATCTGCTACAGCCTCAACCTGGTCGATGTTCAAACCGAGAGCATCAGACAAGCTGTTCATGTTTACATTCATGTTGAAAGCAGCTGTTGCTGTTGTTGCACTTGCATTCTCATCTGCTGCAAAAGTAGTTGTCATACTGAACAATGCTACTGCCAAAATCATCAATTTCTTCATAATCTTTTTACCTTTCTTTTCTTTAATTCTACATTATCCTTACTAATCTCTTTGTGTATGTCTTCCTGAAAGACACTGCAAAGATAAGCACATTTTGCTGTGCACGCAAACATTTCAGCTAAAAAGAAAGACTTTTAGCCGTATTTTTGATATAAATCAACATGAATATCCCCTTCTGGCTTACTTTTCGTAAGATTTCGCACAAAATAACTAACATAAGCAAAGTTCTCTGAGCCTTTTAGCTTCAACATTGTTAATCACCTGGCTACAGCCATTGCTTCGGCTATATTAGAGAATACAAAGCAGCAATAATGCGACATTTTGAGCGATTCATTCGTTAGTCTCAGCAAGATTTTGTATCTTTGCAAACTAAAAATATACATATAAAGCCAAACAGAATCAATGGAAGAACAGAATCATATAGACAAAGCGCTTGCCTTCATGGAAAGCCTTGAAAGATTGCACAACCAGCTAAAAGCTGCCGAAGAGCAACAGAAATTGCTACTGGCTCATCTGCTCGACCTGAAGAAAGAGGGCAAGACTGACTCGGAAGAGTATGCCCAGACATCACAGCAGAGCAAGAACCTGCAAGACATTATCGACAAGTGGCGCCCCATCTATTTGGAACGCATGGAGATGGTGAAAGATGTACAGAACAAAAAGAGAGACAAGAAATAACAGATAATAATAACAACAATAATAATAATAAAGAATTAACATGGAATCAAACAAATTCATCAGCGTATCATACAAGTTGTACGACATCACAGATGGTAAGTCTGACCTCATCGAACAGACAAGCGACGAGCGCCCATTCATCTTCGTTAGCGGCATGGGTGTAACACTGCCAGCCTTCGAGGAGCAGATAGTCAACCTGGCTAAAGGCGAGTCTTTCGACTTCACCCTTACACCAGAGCAGGCTTATGGCGCACACTATGCAGAGCGTGTCATCGAGTTAGAGAAGGAAATCTTCACCATCAACGGCCAGTTTGACGCACAGCACGTACAGGTAGGCGCCATCATTCCTCTGCAGAACGAGGACGGCAACCGCTTCAATGGTGTGGTATTGGAAATCGGTGACAGCAAGGTGAAAATAGACCTCAACCATCCTTTGGCTGGCAAGATACTCAACTTCAAGGGTGAGATAACTGAGAGCCGCGAGGCTACTGCCGAGGAAGTGGCAGGAATGGCAAAGCTCATGAGCGGAGAAAGCCACGGCGGATGCAGCGGTTGCAACGGACACTGCGGTGAAGGCGAATGCGGCGAAGGTCATTGTGGCGGCGAAGGCCATTGTGGCGGCGAAGGCCATTGTGGCGGCGAAGGCCACTGTGGTGGAGAAGGCCATCATGGCGAAGGCCACTACGGTTGCCATTAATCCTTCCTTCAAAAGGTCAACATATCAACTAAGCAAGAACTTTAACAACAGATAGACAATGAGGAATACTTTTGGTCATCTCTTTACCCTCACCACCTTTGGCGAAAGTCATGGAGTGGCTGTGGGCGGTGTCATCGACGGATTTCCTGCAGGCATAGATATCGATATGGAGTTTGTACAGAATGAACTGAATCGACGTCGACCCGGACAAAGCCATATCACCACATCACGCAACGAAGCCGACAAGGTGGAGTTTCTCAGTGGTGTGTTCGAAGGCAAGAGTACGGGAACACCTATCGGTTTCGAAGTACGCAACACCAACCAGCACTCGCAAGACTATGAGAACATGCGATGCCTGTTCCGTCCGTCGCATGCCGACTATACCTATTATAATAAGTATGGCATACGCGACCATCGTGGTGGAGGCCGCTCTTCTGCCCGCATCACCATTGCCCGATGCGTAGGTGGAGCCTTGGCAAAACTTGCCTTGCGCCAGTTGGGCATCAGCATCACTGCCTACACATCTCAGGTAGGCGACATCGCATTGGAAAGAGATTACCATCTGTATGACTTAAGCAAGACTGAGGACAACATCGTGCGATGCCCCGACCAGCAGAAAGCCAAAGAGATGGAAGAGCTCATCGCCCAAGTGAAAGCCGATGGCGACACCATAGGAGGCGTGATCACATGCGTCATCAAGGGGTGCCCGGTAGGATTAGGCGAGCCGGAATTCGACAAGCTGCATGCACAGTTAGGCGCAGCCATGCTGGGCATCAATGCCGTGAAAGGCTTCGAATACGGTGAAGGCTTCGACGGTGTGACGGCACGGGGCAGTCAGCAGAACGACACGTTCGTACCAGGCATCACGACTGCCACCAATCACAGTGGAGGCATACAGGGAGGCATCAGCAACGGACAGGACATCTACTTCAGGGTAGCATTCAAGCCTGTTGCCACCATCCTGAAAGAGCAAGACACGGTAGACCTGGAAGGCAATGCCACCAAGCTGACAGCACGGGGCAGGCACGATCCATGCGTTCTGCCAAGAGCCGTTCCTGTGGTGGAAGCCATGGCAGCCATGGTCATCCTCGACAGCTATCTCGTCAACAAGAGTGTGAAGCTATAAGATAATGAAAAGAAAAAGAAGACTCAGAAAGAAACGCATATTTACTATTTGCTTAGTCATGGTTATCGGCATCTCTCTGCTGACACGTCGCTGCGTCACAAGTTGCTCGGACAACAAAGCATCGGTTGCCGATACACTGCCTAAGGCTCACCTCAACGACTCACTCAACAACTCACTCTCTGAAGGCAAAGCCTACCACGAAATGGACTCGCTCATTGAGCGATACCTGAAGAGATGGGAAATCAATGGCGCCCAACTGGTCATCACCCGCAACGACTCTCTGCTGTATGCGCGAGGTTTCGGATGGGCAGACAAGGAGAAAGGCATCAAGATGCAACCATCCATGGTAATGAGATATGCCTCGGTATCGAAGCTCATCACTGCCGTGGGCATCATGAAACTTTGGGAAGCTAAGAAGTTGAGTATGGGCGACAAGGTTTTCGGACCCAAGGGAATTCTGCGAGACACCTTATATAATAACAGCATCAAGGACAAGCGGTACTACGACATCACCGTGGAACAACTGTTGCGCCATCAGGCTGGATTTACCAACTATGCCGGCGACCCGATATCTTCCACCCGCTACATCATGATGCAGAACCGTCTCACTACGCCTCCCGATCATCCTACGCTGCTCAAGATTCTCCTGAAAAGGCATTTAGGATATACGCCTGGTGAAGGCAAGTGCTACTCCAACTTTGGATATATCCTCCTGTCGATGATTATAGAGAAGAAGAGTGGCATGAGATATGAGGACTACATGCAGAAGTACGTGCTCAACCCTGCTGGATGCTATGACATGCACATCGCCGGTACCTACTATAAGGACCGACGTCCCAATGAGACGAAGTACTACATGCACCAAGGCAGCATCCCTGTATATGAATACAACAACAGCGGTAGAATGGTGGAGAAATGTTATGGCGACACAGACATCCCACGTCTGGCAGGAGCCGGAGCATGGTGCGGTTCGGCAGCTGAGCTGAGCCGACTGATAGCCAGCATAGACGGTATGCCCCACGTAAAGGACATCCTCAGCAAGAAGAGCGTGGACTTTATGACCCGGGAACAGCCAGACCACCAATACTCCATCGGCTGGAACTACACACCGAAGAAAGGACGTCCCTGGATCCGAACAGGATCACTTGCAGGTACCTCTGCCCTGATTCTGAAATACGACGACGGACAATGCTGGATTCTCATCACCAACACATCGACATGGAAGGGACATGGCTTCTCCAACGACTCGATGGCTTTCTTTGAGAAGATGCGCAAGAAGTACATGGACAGCATGCCTAAGCAAGACCTCTTCCTGCACGTGAAATAAAAACACAGAAAGAGAAAGAAGAAAAACCAACGGGCATGACAAAGCCGACAAACAAGAAAGAACTCAGCAAGAAACCCATAAAACAGAAAAAGGATACATCCAGACTGGATGTATCCTTTTTTGTTTTTATGACGTTTTCTACTTTATCAATTAGAAAGTGTACTTCACACCAACCTGACCACGCCAACGACTGTAGTAGTCGCTATAGTACTTGATAGGCTTGGTAGAATCGTTATCGAACTGGTATGTACCATTATCCTTATAAGTAATTGGAGAAACAAACTCGCTGTTATAGCTGCTGCCATAAGTATGTCCCCACTTATTGTTGAGCAGGTTAGCAACGTTGAGAATGTCCATAGTAACCTCCAGAGCATGAATCTGCTTACCGACCTTGATACCAAACTTCTGACCGAAGTGGAAGTCGAAATGACCCTCGAAAGGCAAGTTATCAGCATAGCGCTCATAGTACTCACCACGATGATCCTTCAGATAAGGAGTGTTGGCCAACCACTTCTTCAAGTTGGCACGCTGCTCGTCTACAGTGTACTTCACTGTCTTGTTGTCAGCCTTCATCACATTCGAGAACGGCATCTTGTCGATCTGAGCATCTGTAGGGATGAAAATCAAGTCATTGCTTGCACCGTCGCCATTGACATCACCATTATAATAGAGTGAGTAAGGAGCACCACTCTGACCCTGATAAATCAAACCAACAGTTGTAGTAAAGAGCTTGTTTGGTCCCCAGTTGAGATGATAGAAGGCAGAAGCCTTAACAAGGTGAGGCACATTGAAGGCGCTGTTTGCCATCTCAGGATCATTGCTAAAACGATATGAGTGGTTGTTACGCCAGTTGCTCTGAGCCACAGAAGAAATAGAACTGCTGATAGCCTTTGCCTTAGTGAAGGTGTAAGAAGCATTCAAGTCGAGACCGAAGTCAAAGTGCTTGGTAGCAGACAAAGACAGGTTGTAAGAATAGCCCTTGTCGGTATTACGCATAGCATAGATATTGCTGAACTTGCCGGCAGATGCTACCTTATGATACATAGGACGGCTCTCCCATGGCATATCTGATACCTGACCCAGAGTCTGACCTGTTGGCTCGTAAGCGAGGTTCTGATAATAAATATCATTCAGGTTCTTGCTGAAGATAGCCTCTGCAGTCCAGTCAATACCCAAAGCCTGGAAGTCGAAACCTAAGTTGATACGCAGGTTCTGAGCGAACTTGAAGTTCTTGTCGAACACATTAACCAACTGGCTACCAGATGCTTTAAGAAGCTCTGCATTCTTATCCTGCTTATTAGGATCTACGATAAGAGATACATTGGCATTGTTCTTCACTGAGTAAGAAGAGAACTGCACACCTGTGTTGGTGAAGCTGTTGCTCAACCATACGAAAGGAATACGACCGGTAAACATACCGATACCTCCACGAAGAATATACTTATGGTCGTTCTTGATGTCCCAGCGGAAACCTACACGTGGACTCCACATAGGAGTGCTGGAAAGTTTCTGATTGGTACGATAGTCATAGCCCGCAGCTGCAGCCCAGTCATTAAATTCTTTATTCTCGGTAGGAGTATCAAAGAACAAAGGTATCTCCATACGAAGACCATAGGTGAGCTGGAAGTTATTGGTAGCATCCCACTTATCCTGTACATAGAAACCTAACTGACCTGCACCGAATGATGGCGCCCAGAGAGATTTGCCGGTAACATCCTTGTTGGCTGTAGTGTAGTAGAAGTTCTTAATCAACTTACCATTCTTGGTATCAATATAGTTGAAGAAGTCGGCAGGAGAATCAAAGTAATAGCAACCATAGAGATTCTGAATGAAGAGATTCTCAAACTTGTAGAACTCGTTGTGAGTACCAAAAGTAAAGGTGTGGTTGCCACGATACCATGTGAAGTTGTCCTCGAAGGTAAAGATGTCCTGATCAAGGCTGTTGGCCATAGAAGAGTACTCGTTACCGATATTCACAGTACCATTGCCTACATTATAGATAGTTACAGAAGGAGCTGCTGCACCTGAGCTACGGCTGTCGCGAACGCGAACGTATGACAAGCGGGCCTCATTGCTGGTGTTTGGAGAGAGACGACTCTGCAACTCAGCAGCGAAAGAATGAGTCTTAGAACTGAACTCATAGAGATGGTCGGCTGTATTCAATGATGCCATACCACCCAAGCCTAACAACTGCTTGGCATCAACATAGCTCCAGCGGAAGGAGAACTTGTTGAAGTCGTTGATGTTCCAGTCGAGCTTCAAACCACCCTTCTGGCTCTTGATAGACTTGTCCTTGTTGGCCCAAGTTCCATTATACTCAAAGTTGCCACCATCATCAGTTTTACCCCATGCTTTGTAAGCATCAAGAATCTGCTGTGCAAGGTCGGAATCAAACTTAGCACCCTCGCTGCCGAAAGAATACTGAGTAGGATAAGACTTATTGGTATTCTCGTAGTTGGCGAAGAAGAACAACTTGTTCTTGATGATAGGACCACCCAAGGTGAAACCGAAGCGTGTCTCCTTCTCCTTGTCATAAGGATTAGACATCGTGCCGTCCTGCATCTTGTAGTGACGACCTACCAAGCTCTCGTTGTTGCCATCAAAATAGGCACTTCCGTGGAACACATTCGTACCACTCTTAGTAACCGCATTAATGGCACCACCAGTGAAACCACCCTGACGAACATCAAAAGGAGCCACGTTGATCTGAATCTGCTCGATGGTCTCCATAGATACTGGCTGGCTACCAGCCTGACCACCATTGCTACCATTCTGGGTAAGACCAAACACGTCGTTGTTCATCACACCATCAATCTGGAATGAGTTGTAACGGTTGTTGGTGCCAGCAAAAGACATGGCGCCAGACTGACCATTGGTAGATACCTGCGCATTCATGCGGGCAATATCAGCAATACTGTGGCTGATACTTGGCATTTCAGCAATCTGCTGCGCATTAATACTCTGAGCAGCACCTGTCTTAGTACCGTTAAGGCCAGCCTTACCAGATACTACAACTTCCTGCAACTCGCGTGCATCCTCCTGGAGAGAACAAGAAAGGTTCTGGCTCTCACCCAAGTTCAAGGAAACATCCTTGAACGTCTTAGACTGATAGCCAATGTAAGATACCTCTACTTTGTAAGGACCTCCAGGACGCATACCCTGGATTGAGAAACGACCATCCATGTTGGTCACTGCGCGATAAACAGTACCTGATGGTTGGTGGGTTGCTGTCACCGTAGCACCGATGACTTCCTCGCCTTGCGATGTCACCTTACCACTGATACCAGAGGTGGTTACCTGTGCCATAGCCACCGAAACTACGAGCACCAGCATGGCGATAAGCAATTGCAATCTTTTCTGCATACTAAAAATGAAATTTAGTTAATAATGAGGAAGCATAAACTTCCTATTTTTATATTATGCTGCAAATTTAAACAAAATTTTTGATATAAATGTTACAGAGACATGAAAAAAAAAGTTTTTTATGCAAAAAAAATCCACACTAACGTTTTAGTGTGGATTTCTTACAGCTTTTTAGTCTTTGCGAAGCCATATCCGCATCACTTTGCGGCGGATTGCTATCATGTTGAGTACCGATACTATCAAGAACAAAACCAATCCCAAAGCAATGGCGGGACACATGGTTCCTTCCTCTATATCGGGATAAAGGGCTTCTATAAAATCCATGTAATAATCACGGATGAAGAACAAGATGCACCATGCCACAAGGAGCACCACCACATTGAGAACGATGGTAAGCCAAAGGTAGGGCATCGCCACATTGCCAGGACTATAACCTATGAGCAAGAGGTTCTCCAACTTGGAGGAGTTCTTCTGTACCAAAAGGTAGATGCTGAGCATCAGGATATAGAAACTGAGCACAGAGATAACCAAACCTATCACCATGACCATCAGGACTATCATCCTCAGAAAATAAGTGGTCTTCTCGGCATCCAACTTATCGGTTTCCACCTCATAGCCATTGTCTTCAAGGTATTTGGTGATATTCTCATCTCCAGGATTGCCCACCTCTACGATAAGTCGTGTAGGGTCGCTATGCTCTTCGGGAGCAAACTCATGATTGCTCCAGTCCATGAATGCCTGTGGCACAAGTATAGTATTGAGGCGAGAAGAGAAACCAATCACCTTTCCTTTAAACTGTTCTTTCTTGCCACCTGCCTGAATGAAAATATGGAAATCTATCATTCCCATCAATCCGTCGCTGATCTTTGGAAGCGAATGACTCTGTGCAAAACCAAAGTTGTACATATTAATATAGGTACGCGGAAGGATGATGGGCACTTCCTGACTACCTGGCTCATACTTCCAATCCTTGAGAGGCACATCGACAAAACCGTCGGGCACACTTTCGAAAAAGAGTTCGCTATTGAGCACATTCACGCCATTGACACCCATCGAGGCATCCACCTTGTACTCGGTAGAGGTAAACTTTCCTATCTTCTTGACAAACTTTTGCGAGGAGATATCGTCCACATCACTGCCCGAGAAAGTATTGGTACGACCACTGAGGGTGTTGCCCATACCTATTTTCTTACTCATGATGAGGTAGTCGGCCTTCATAAAACTGTCTTGTTGGGTGAAGACAGGCAGCACATCCTTGTAAAACTGAAAGCCGAAAAGAACGATGAGCATACCGAAAAGGTTGGCAAAGGCAAAACCTGCAAACTGTGGTATGCTGATATGCTGACGTAATAATTTCCAAACGAGTTCCATTACACCTTATTATATATATATAATGTATGAAGTACTATTTGTTATAAATCTCTCTACAGCATCAAGGTCTTCTCGTAAGGCAAGTCCATATGCTTTCCGATACTGGTAACTATGACGCCTGCACCTTGCGCCTTGGCCTCCGCCATCATGATATCGCCCATAATACGTGAGTTATTGTCGTCGAGATGACTGATAGGCTCATCAGCAAGAAGAAAGTCGAAGGGCTGGCAGAGAGAACGGATCATAGCCACACGCTGCTGCTGTCCAAACGACATGCGACCTATCTTGGCATCCACCTTGTCGGCTATTCCCAACATGTCAAACCATTGGAGTATCTGCTGACGACTCTTGAAGCCTGTGAGTTTGTTCTTAATTTCTACGTTTTCCATCGCCGTAAGTTCTGGAAACAAACGCAACTCCTGAAACAGATGACTGATGTGGCGCTTGCGTATCTCTACCCAGTTGGCTACCTTATAAGCGGCCGTATCATCCTTATCAAACATCACGCTGCCGCTATAATCGTGACGATAGCCAACCACATAACTGCAAAAGGTACTCTTGCCTTTTCCACTGTCGGCCTCTACAAGATAAAGATGTCCCTTTTCGAAAGAGACATCCTGACTCCATATCTCTGAATGAAGGTCATCACGCTGGGCGAAGACCTGTGGGAGAACGGAACGAAAGTTGATTGTGTTCACTTTTTTATATATTGTATATGTTTAAAGTTTTTATGTTGTATACCTTATTTCTTTATTGCAAAGTGTAGACCACGGCTTTGAGCTGTCCAAACAAGGGAGCCAGGAGTCCTGTCACAGCCTGCAAGGCATTATCGCCAGAGCCCGCCTTTCCCAGATTGACAACCATGACCATCTTCTGACCTTTTATCATTTGCTGGATGCGTTGGTCGATGGGATGATTGGAAGGAAGAATGGAGTATTCTGCCGAAAGCTGGTCGTTACCACTAAAGAATTGTTTGTCGTCAGATACTCCGAAGTAGAAACTGGTCTTGCCACTGGAATAGCAGTAGGCGTTCTTCTTCCAGTTGCCGATGGTGCTTCCCTTGGGGCACGACTGTTTCCAATAGTCTATATCCGAAAGCCACTTGGCATGACTCAGCCTTGCCGCCATCGTCATCTGCATATTGTCGGTACCCAACGATGGCATCACAATGGCCATATCGCCATCCACACTCCGAATGATATTATCCATGTCGATAGCAGCATTGATGCCCATCAACAGTGTCTGCAATCCCTGGTTGCTCTGCACCAAAGGCAGGAAACGGGTTCCTTCCACATTCATGAAGATACCTGCCAAGGCATCATTGGGCATACTCTTCACATAGTCACCCTTGATAGGACGATAAACTGTCTGAGACTGCTGCAAGGCCTGGTTAATGCTTTTGTTGAAAGAGAAGGTCTTGCCCGATATCTTCAGAATACCATTCTCTACATTCATGCCTGCGGCTATTACTATCTGTGAGGCATCGGCATCCTTGGGAGCACCAAGGGTGAAAGGTGCAACAAACTTCTCGGGCAGAGCCTGGACCTGAGCCACCATGGCTATGGGCGAATCGATGCTGTCGAGTTGGGCAAAAAGTCTGGACGACTTGACACCTGCATCCTCGTCGGCATTAAGAAACCTTACCATTTGTCTTTGCAGTTCAGCACGGGCATCTGCCACTACTGGTCCCATGACAAGCAGTGCCTTAGATGAGAAGCCTACCTGCCATGAATCTTTCAGCACGGCAAAGTGGAAACCCTTGCGCTCTGTCAATTCTGTGCAAATATGCTTTTGGGATAATTGATTGAGCCAATTACTGATATTGTCCTCATCGGCTACCTTGGCACAGAGTCCCAAGTTGCCATCAACAGTTTCAAAAAGATAGAGTTTCTCTGTAACATCGATACCACAGTCGGAAACATTCTCCACATGCAGCATCGACTTCAGAATATTCTCTTTGTCTACCCCTTTGCCATCACCATCCGTCGTTTGCATGTCTACCGAAATGAGGGCAGTGCTCTTGGATGGTATGGCATTCAGGTAATCGTTATCCGAACAAGCTGCCATCAGCACGATTTGCAGAAGTGCGATGGCATAAAGAAAAACATTTTTCATTTGCATCATAATCTTTATACTCTTCAACTCTCTCTACAGGCGACGAGCCAAATTGGCCATCGTCACAGCCACCAGTCCGGCAGTCTCGGTACGAAGTCGGCTGGTGCCCAATGTCACTGACTCGTATCCTGCCTTGACAGCCATACGAACCTCATCTATCGAGAAGTCACCCTCAGGGCCAATGAGCACCGTCACGTCAGCATCCTCATCAGGACAGGCCTTTGTGAGTTCTGTAAAGAGGTCTTTCTTCTCTATTTCCTCATAGCAATGACAGATAAACTTCCTGCCCTTGCGGGGTGTATTGATAAAGTCGCGGAAATTTACCATCTGGTTGACAATGGGCTTCCACGCTTTATGACTTTGCTTGACTGCAGAGACGATGATTTTATCAAGCCTTACGGTCCGCATCACCTTGCGCTCGGAGAACTGGCTGTTCAGGAAGGAGAGCTCGTTGAAGCCCACCTCGGTAGCCTTCTCTGCCATCCACTCTATACGGTCCATCATCTTGGTAGGAGCAATGGCCAAGTGGACATGCCCACGCCAGGCAGGTTGCTGCGGCATCACCTCCTTCACCTCATACATACAGCGCTTGGTGGCAGCCAATGTCACCTCAGCACGATAGAAGTTTCCCACACCGTCCATCAGGAACATCTCGTCACCACTCTTGATGCGCAATACTCTCAGGGCATGAAGCGCCTCATCCATTGGCATCTCGGTCTCGGTAGCCGCATCGGGCACATAGAAAAATCTGGTCTCTTTCATCAGTCAGTCATTAGTTTGTTTCTGGTTTATCTCCCTTGGGATGTCGCTTTTTCAGCTCATCACGCAAGCTGGAAGCCAACTCGTAGTTTTCGTTCTCTATAGCTTTGCGTAATGACTCCTCCAACATCTTGTCGGTGATGACATTCACTGGCACAGCCATCTGTGTGAAATTAGGATTGTATTCTGCCGATTGTTTGGTCATCAAACCACGATCGGCATAAATCTCCATTCCGGTAATGAGCGACAGCAGGATGCCATCCGTACAGCGTATATTCTTCTTCTCGCCTGTCTCTGTGTTACGAAGACATGACATATACTTGCCTTCATGCAAAGCATAGATTTCGAAACGATAGGTGAGAAGAAATGAAAATGGCATCAGTTCTGCCAACACTTCAGGAAGCAAGTCATTTCTCTCCTTTAACATATTGGGATCCATGCGTAACCTGATCTGATAGGCCTGATGGCGATCACAAGGTATCACCAACTGACGTTGCTCTGCCACATCCACAAGCACAGCCAACACCAAATTGTCGGATCCCAATATCTGGGATAATCCTTTGAATTTTAATCTTACGTTACACATTTTTCTTTCAGTTTTATTTGCCCAGTCGCATTCTCAGGAATACGACTAAGCTTTCTTGGGTCTGAATATAACAGCAAAAGATACTGCTACTACCAATGCATAACCGGCAAAAATAAGCCAGCATGGTGCCCACTGGGTCACACCATTTGCATCGGTATAACTATTGACAACAGCCTGAGCCGACAGGGTTCCTACTGTGGCTCCGATACCATTGGTCATCAACATAAAGAGTCCTTGCGCACTGGAGCGGATAGAAGAATCCGTGGTCTTGTCGACAAACAGAGAGCCTGAAACGTTGAAGAAGTCGAAGGCCACACCATAAACCAACATGGAAAGGACAAACATCCATACACCACTGCCAGGATTGCCTATTCCGAAGAGACCGAATCGCAATACCCAAGCAAACATGGCTATCAGCATCACATTCTTGATGCCATAACGATTCATGAAGAACGGTATCAGCAGGATACAGCACGTCTCGCTGATCTGAGAGAGCGAAATAAGGATATTGGCATGGTTCACACCAAAGGTACCCGCATACTGTGGGTCGGCTCCAAACGAGGTGATGAATGGATTGGCAAAGCCATTGGTAATCTGCAGACTTACACCCAACAGCATGGAGAAGATAAAGAAGATGGCCATGCGCTTCTCCTTGAACAGAGAGAAGGCACGCAGTCCGAAGGCATCCACAAAACTCTTGGTCTCACCCTTGGCGCTGACAGGACATGCTGGCAACGTAAAGGTATAAAGGAACAGAATGCAGCTGACCACACCAGAAGCGACAAACTGATTCTGATTGGGCTGGAATCCCATCAAGTCGACAAACCACATCATACAGATGAAACCTACCGTACCAAACACACGAATCGGAGGAAAGTCTTTTACCGTATCCATACCCGCAAGAGTCAAGGCATTGTAAGCCACAGAGTTGGTCAAAGCCAGCGTAGGCATATAGAAGGCCACGCTGAGTGTGTAGATCCAAAATACCATACCAAGATTACCGGTCATTCCCATATAGGCTGCACCAAACATGAAGAGAGCAGCCATGAGATGACAGAAGCCCAACAGCCTTTGTGCCGGCACCCAACGGTCGGCAACAATACCCATAAGAGCAGGCATAAAGATAGACACCACGCCCTGTACGGCATAAAACCATCCTATCTGAGAAGCCATTCCGATTTTTCCCAGATATGTTCCCATAGATGTCAGGTAAGCTCCCCATACTGCAAATTCAAGGAAGTTCAATAACGCTAAGCGTACTTTCAAGTTCATTTTGGTAATAGTATTTTTTCTGTTTCCGCAGGTTCCGGACAGATGTTGCCAGTTTCCGACACATGCGAATTTTGGGTTATTTATATAACTGCAAAGATAACGAATATTATTGAAATAAAAACACAAAACGCAAAATTATCCGTTCCAACACGGGATATTTAACAAATTATGTGTAATTTTGCAGCCTGTTTAATTAAATAAGAGAGAGATGTTATTCAGTTTTTTTGTTACGTGTAATAAGATAGGAGCCTTTACCCTGGGCGGTGGCTATGCCATGATTCCTATTATGGAGAGAGAGTTTGTCGACCGCCATAAGTGGATGGACAAACAGGAATTTATGGATATTATGGTAGTGGCACAGGCCACACCGGGCATCTTTGCCATCGATATGGCAAGTCACATAGGATATAAGCTGCGCGGAATATGGGGAGGCATCGTGGGAGCTATAGGCATTGCGCTGCCTTCCATCATAGCCATCATCATCATTGCCATGTTCTTCAGACAGTTCAAGGACAACTACTGGGTGGAGAAGTTCTTTGCCGGCATCAGACCAGCAGTAGTAGCCCTCATCGCTGCTCCTTGCTTCAAAATGGCAAAAACTGCCAAGATAAATCGCTACAATGCCTGGATTCCTGTAGCCAGCTGCGCCCTCATCTATCTTTTAGGCGTCTCACCCATCTACATCATCATTGTGGCTGGCGTGTTGGGATGGCTGTATGGAAAGATGAGAAAGGTAAAAAAGTAGAAAGGTAAAAAGGTAAAAAGGTAAAAAAGTAAAAAGGTAAAAAGGTAAAAAGAGCATTCTTGCTTTTAAAAGTAAAATACAAAGACTATGTTATTTCTGAAATTATTCATCATATTCACGAAAATAGGTACGTTCAACTTTGGAGGTGGCTATGCCATGCTGTCGCTCATTCACAACGAGACTGTCGTAAAAAACCAATGGCTCAGCAATGCTGAGTTTACTGACATCGTAGCCATCAGCCAGTCTACACCGGGACCTATCGGAATCAACTGCGCCACATACGTGGGTTACACTTCCACCCTGCATGCTGGTTATCCCGAATGGGCGGCGATTCTGGGAGCTATTCTCGCAAGCTTGTCTATCATGTGGCTGCCTTTCGTCATCATGATTCTCATCAGTCATTATCTGATGACACACAAGGACTCTAAAATAGTGAAAGATATCTTTGCCGGACTGCGCCCTGCCATCATAGGACTCATTGCTGCCGCTGCACTTCTGCTGATGAACAAAGACAACTTTGGCTCACCTCAGGACAATCCCAATGTCTTCGGAATCAGTATTGCCATCTTCGTACTTGCTTTCAATCTCACCGCCTTCAAGAAAGCCAACCCCATCCTACTGATGCTGACCTTTGGCTGCTTGGGACTGATAATTCTCTAACAGAAAGCTTCCTGAGGCATAAAAAGAAAATCCTCACTCAATAAAGCCACTTGCTTTGTTGAGTGAGGAAAAAAAAATTGATTGTCTCACGACAACCAATCTTTTATTAACCTTAATAATCTAATACCATGAAAAACACATTGCAAAAGTACTACTTTTATTTAGAACTCCAAATGTTTCTATAAACAAAATGCAACTATTTAACCTTCCTTAAATATTTTACCACTCCAATTAAATTTTCTTTGCACTCTTATGGCATTAATTAGCTTTTTATCTTCTGCTGAGAGCAATGGCAGAGCAAGACGGAAAACGATGGCATTCTCATGCTGCATGAGCAATGCACTCATCATCCTGGGCTCTATCATCGCCTTGAGTTCTTCAAAACGTGACACACTCATCGTATCTGGTCTTTGCAACAGACTTTCACAAACTCCTTGAATGTCTTCTCCATCAAAACAATGAGTCATCTCGAGTTGTTGCCACTGCTGATCGTAGAACATCACCTCGCTCTCCTTTTCGGGTGCTGCCAAGGTTCTTACCATACAAATGATGGAGTCACCACCAGTTTGTGGCAACTTTTTTAATTGTAAGGTACAGACTCTGCTGAGTCTTATCTGCATGAAATCATTGGTCAGCGTATCCATAACACTTGTATCACCCAACGACGTAGTGACCTCTGCCTTTACCTTCATATCCTGCAATTCCGCAAACTCCACACGCATATTCTGCGTGAGGACAGGAACCAAGGAATCTGGCATCGACACCCAGAGTTCTCTCAACGACTTGGCTTGTACTGCTAATGCCACCACAAGGGCACAGAGTACGGTAAATATCTTCTTTCTGTTCATATCTTTCGTTAGTTTACGACAAAAGTACGGAAAAAAAACATAACCCACAACTTTTCTGCTATTTTTCTGCATTTTTCTACTGGCATAAGACGTAACAGAAAACCATTACCAATTTTATTTTTGTCTTTATACATTTAAAGTAACTACTCAGCATATAGCCATATGTAGTTACTTTAAAATCGTTAAACCACATTGAAATCTCCGTTCAAAGGCTCTGAACGGACATTCAAAGACTCTGAACGGAACTTTTATAGGCTAAAGAAAACATTTATATAATATTAGGAGAAAAAAATCTCCTGTATTAAGCGATAGTTTCTTTGGGTTGTAAGGCTGATAACACAAGTATAGCATTTGTAACTATCAGTTCTCCATATGGGTGCTGAGTAGTTACCATTTACACCTTATTAGATAAAAAGACTTAACGAGCGAGAATAAAAAATGGAAACAGTTGGATAAAAGACAATAAAAGTGTATCTTTGCCGAACAAAGAGAGATACCCCACACATGTTGGGTAAAAACAAAAAGTCAATAAACATTTGATTATGAAAAAACTAAATTTTATCATGGGACTTGTATTAGTTCTGTTTGCATCATTATTTGTAGCATCATGCAATAATGACGACGAGGAATCATTGGAGCAAGAATTTGCTCATGTATTAATGGAGTTGCGTACTCTTTCAGTGACAATGGAAACTGCTTCGGTGATGGCGGTGGCATAGGTCAAGCGGACTTTGACAATATGTTCATTGGGCATGGATGGAAGCACTATGCTACATGGGAAATAGACAAGAACGGCAAAAGAAAGTCTGCTGAATATTACAGCAACATGTTAGGCTTAGCTCCAGAACAATACTATTTTGATAGTAATACGAAACTGACTACGTATTGTCGTTCTGACATCTCCGGTGGCGCAGTAAAGAAGAATGAAGTTGCATATACATTTAATGATAATTACAATGGTACGTCGCGTACAGTTTTGTTGCTTGACAACAACGAATATATTCAGATAACAGGATGGATGTTAGGCGCCCAACCAAGTTTCTGCATGGTTCATCCGTTGGGAATAAAAGCAGATGGAACAACCGTCTATGGTGTTTCTATCTATGTGCAGATGACAGACAAAGAACTGAAGGCTATGCAGGATAGTGCCAAATAAAAATATCGATCAAGCATTATGAAGAACCTTCCATACATAGTGTTCAGCTTTCTTATGCTTTGTGCATTATGCACAAGCATAAGCAGCTATCACCGAACAGAATACATAATAGCCCAGGATGTTAATCAGGCTTTGAAGCAAGTTCTTGTGAAAATGCCTGACAATGTGGTTACCACAGACACCATACGCTGTTATCGCAACTGCCTCACCATTGCCGAATTGAAAGATACGGCAGGTATTGCCATGCGTACTGTGCGCAGAGATGGACGTTGGGAAACCAAGATGGTAGCAGAGGCTAATTGCAACTTTGCTACGACTTTCATGATGTCCGACCAAAAGGCGTCGGGCTCTCTTTTGTTTATCGGGATGCTATGGCTGTTAGGTAGTTTGTGGTATGTAAGAAGGAATAAGCCGGAGCTGATAGTTCAAGGTTTGGCGTACGGAGGTATTGTGTTTCATGATGATAAATTTATGACCGTATCAGGTGAGGAGATACGTCTTACTCCAATGCAACACTCCCTGCTCGAAATGTTCATAACGACAGATTCTCATACGCTATCGAAACAGGAGATTTGCGACCAACTATGGCCTAAGAAACCTGATGCAAGCGATACACTTTATACGCTAATCAAACGTATAAAACCTATCATAGAGACACATAGCACGCTGAAAATCGAATCAGATCGGGGTAAGAGTTATAGTTTGAAACTCAAATAGATAGGTGTTTGTCAGCCAATTGTCAGGGAAATGTCAGACTAAATAATTGGCTATCTTGTAAAGAGGATATAAATTTGCGCCATAAAACAAAAAATGGTGCAAAATGAAACGATTATTAACAATTTCAATTATTATGACTTCTGCATTCTCCGCTTATGCTCAGAATGTAGACAAGACTATCATGCTTGACGAAGTAACGGTAAAAGCCGCTAAGGTAGTAAACAAATCTGACGGCATGCTCATCTATCCTACCGATGCACAGAAGCAGGCTTCGAACAATGGTTACAGCATTCTTGAGAAACTCACACTTGCCAATATTCGTATTGACAACATCAGCCATACTATTACTGCTATTGATAACAGAGGTAGCGTTCAACTGAGAGTAAATGGCATTGTTGTAGGCAAACAGGAGATGTTGGCTCTCAATCCAAAGGATATTGCCAAGATAAACTTTATAAACAACCCCGGCGTTCGTTATGGCGAAAGCATTGCCTATGTAATTGATATAGTTACACGCAGGAGCGAGAGCGGTTATACTATTGGTACGGACATAACTTCGGCTCTTACCACCTTGCAAGGCGACGGCTCGGTGTATGGTAAATGGAACCACGGAAAGAGTGAATGGTCGCTTTCGTATGATGTGAGTGGATATAAAAACAAAGGCGAAAAGAGCAAGCAGTTGGCAGAATACACCTTGACAGACGGCAGTATCTACACTGTTGAGCGAAACGATGTGGAGTCGCTTAGGAAAGCTATCGCACACGAGGCAAAGCTAACCTACAACTGGTCGGACTCCACAGCAACCGTCTTTCAAACATCCTTGAGTGGGACTTTCAATAACACCCCCGACAACTATAATATTAAGGACATCACGGATGGCAGTCGACAATACAGAGCGACAAGCCGGGATGACGACAAGAGCTATTCGCCTGTATTGGATATTTATTTCTTTCGTCAGTTCACTCCACGTCAGTCGTTTACAGCCAATGCAGTTGGCACCTATATCTCCACACAGACCAATAGTTTCTATGATGAGGGAACACCATATCAATATGCAGTAGACGGAAAAACGGCTTCTTTGCTTTCTGAAGTAATATATGAGAACAGGCTGAAGCCCTTTACTCTCTCCACAGGTCTGAACTATAGTTACAAATATACCAAGAACGACTATCGGGGTGACGCTTCCTCTTTGACCAGGACGAACAACAACCGCCTGTACGCCTTTACCGAAATCAAGGGCATGCTAAAGCAACTGCGCTATACATTAGGTACAGGTGCGAGTTATATCCATTACACTCAGAACGGTCACAGATACGACTACTGGACTTTCCATCCCAAGGCTTCACTGACATATCAGTTCAATAATAATATGCAGTTGAGTTATACATATCAGATGCAGGACAAAGTGTCTCGCATTGCCATGACCAGTGATGCTACCGTCCGCACCAACAGTATGGAATGGACAGTAGGCAATCCCGACCTGAAGCCTTCACACGACATGGACCATCGGTTGCTGCTATCATATAACACCCAACGATTGCAAACCTTAGTGGAAGGCTACTACAAGCAATGCCTCAAACCTAACATGGCACACTACGAACGGACCGATGACAATCAATTCATCTATACACAGATCAATCAAAAGGAAATAGACGCATTGGATGTCATGGCATACGCCAGCTATTGGCTTTTGCCCGAGAAGCTTCAGATGGCCGCCAACGGAGGAATATACAGATGTTTCAATTTCGGCTACAACTATACACACTGCTACACATCATGGTACTACGCAGGCAACATCACGGCTTATCTCGGCAAATTCACATTGCAAGGATATGTAGACAACGGCAACCGATTCTTTGAGGGCGAGTCGAAAAGCTACAACGGAGCCTATTCCGCTCTGAAAGCATCCTACACCTGGCGCAACTGGCAATTCTCTTTGTCATGGGTCAATCCATTCCGCAGTCATTACAAGTCGTACGAGAACGAACTGCTGAACAGAAATCTCTATAAACGCACCATCGGCTATTCCAAGGACAGTGGCAACCTATTGTCGCTCAACATCTCCTGGCGCATCAACCGAGGCAGCAGGCATAAGTCGGCAGAAAAGACGATCAGCCTCAGCGATAAAGACAATGGTATCATAAAATAGATATGAACGATTTCTTTATACAATAGAAAGGCATATGAACAGACAAAAAAGCCATCGCTGCAGTAGTAGCGATGGCTCATTATTTTATATAGTTTTAAATTATTCCTCAACAGCGGCCTATAAGACATTATAGCCATAAATTAATACTTGAATATAAAAATACCATCGGAGATACCGCTTTACAGGTGAAGCTGAATGGTTCGCCTGATGGCTGCGACCAAGGAGGGAGCAGCCCAAAAATATAAAGAGAAAAGCATTAGTCAACACTTCTCTCTTTGCATTTATTCGGGTTTTACTCCTAAGAAACCGATAAATTCGTCAAAATCTTGAATTATACTTTCCAACTTAGGATTGCTCTTTTGGACAATCAATGCAATATAGTTGTCTATTTCATCATCCCTTAAAACCGAAACCTTGACATAATACCGCTCTGCAAATACATAATCATTAAACCATCTTTTGAATAATCTTGCTCTCATTGCTTGACGGTTATCCCCTGTTTCACACTGATACAAAAGTATATTTGGGTTTGTAAGAAAGAACTCCTCTATAATACATTGTATTGTAGCTTTAACTTTAGGGTCATTCGGTGATGCCAATCTATTTTCGTTGAATAGCCCAAATTCATAGGCTTCTTCATTTAGCCAAATATTTTGATTTTTTGTAAAAATGACTCTGAAGATTATTCCAAAATCCGTTCTAAATGTATAAGATTCATTGTTATTCTGCCATACTGGGTATGGAGAAAACATATTGAGGCGAGTTAAATTAAATGGTTGCATAATAATTTTCTGCTTCTTTACGTACTTTGGCAAATTCTTCTTGAACTTGTTTCTCCATTTCCTTTTTTCTCTGAACCATATCACGAAGTACAGCTATTGCTTCTTCACGATTCTTTATTTTTAATGCCATATTATATCCTTTCTTTAAACATTCTTTTGGCAAAGATACAAATAATATTTGTATTCGCCAAAAGAAATCTTTATTATTTAATCCTCTATTTTTAATATTATATCCAAATCACTCTCGAAGAAGATTTGAGTTTCGTATGATGTACTTCTCCAACAATTTAGGACGTACATTCAATGCTTTGGCGAAAGCGTCCAACTGACAAGCATAGCGAGTTTCATAATAGCTACGCCCCATTTGGTTCTTGGAATTTGCCAAATCTTGCAAGATGTCTCGAAGGTATCTCTTCACAACATACTTGTACCATTCCAACTTTTTGCCTTTTTTGTCAGTAATATCTGCCATAATCAAATCTGCTTTAAAGGGTTTAAGCCGTACTCTTTCCGAGTGGTCTTATAGACCATGTGGCAGAGGTAGAAAGTAAGCCTCATTCTCTCAGTGAAGCTCGTGCAACGTTCAGCTTCTGAGAAAAAGAACGAGCTTTCTTTCTGATGGAAACCCGGAAAGTGTGCAGCATCCGTAGTATGTATGGGGTGTTGTTTGCAATGCCCCTGAAGAATGTTCGACCTCTCTCCCTTGCTGCTCTGGAGTGAAGAGAAGCTTTGCTCCTGGGCAGTTTCGCCATGTTTGCGGAATACACAGCAACGCCGTGTATGGAGAGAACTGGCGAAAGGGAATTATACACGCATAGATATATTCCATATAACACTTATATAGAATAATATTGTTTTCTATAAAGATTTTTATTACTATATATATGTATTCTTTCTATACAGTAACGTGTAATTATAGAAAATGGTCATTCAACCATACGACTATAGGTTTGAGTTTGTCCTTTATCGACATTCTCAATCTTGATAAGAACCATTGCTCTTGATGGAACCGTGCTTGTAAGTTCTTTCATCAGTTTACCTATTATTTCATCCACGTTGTTAAAGCCAACATCAGTGAACTCACTGATTTTCCTTCCTCGATAAAAAATAGAGCCTTTCATCATCTGACGGAATGAGAAACGTTCAAATACCGTGCTATCAGCCTTCGAATAATCTCTTGATTTATCCTCAGTGAAGAATATCTTCTCCAAGACTTTTTCATTCAACGCCCATGCAGGCGAGAAGTCTATCTTAACATAAGACCTTGTTACCCGATGACGGTCTGAATGGTTCATAGCAAAGCCAACCTCATCAATGGATGCTCCACATTCGTTTTGGGCAACAGTTGCCCATGTATGGCGAAATGTATATACACAATACACCTTCTCATGTGGAATATGGAGATTGTTTTCAGATACCTTGACTTTCTGTTGTGAGTAACCCGGATAGATACATTCCAGAATCCATCTGCTCTCTGTCTAAGTGCCACTGTTTTAAATGTTGCCATATCTTTTATGTTTAAATTGTTCTTAGAATCATTTTGAAAGTTGTAAAACATGTGTAAAACATGTCCTTGGAAATTGTAAAACATATGTAAAACATCTATCATCATTTGTAGCATTTCAGTGGTACTTCCGCTAAAAACGAATTAAGTGGAAAGTCCTCTGTTACAAGGACTTTCCACTTAATTTATTGAGAGTCAAATATTTGCTATTATTCCTCTACAGCAGCCTGCGCGGCGGCCAAACGTGCGATAGGCACACGGAATGGAGAGCAAGACACATAATTCAAGCCTACCTTGTGACAGAACTTAACAGATGAAGGCTCACCGCCATGCTCACCACAGATACCACATTTGAGATCTGGACGAGTGCCACGACCCTTCTTGACAGCCATCTCCACCAACTGACCAACACCTGTCTGGTCGAGAACCTGGAATGGATCGACATTCAGAATTTTCTTCTCCAAGTAAACTGGCAAGAAGCTGGCAATGTCGTCACGGCTGTAGCCGAATGTCATCTGAGTCAAGTCGTTAGTACCGAAACTGAAGTACTCAGCCTTTTTGGCAATATAGTCAGCTGTAAGGGCAGCACGAGGAATCTCAATCATGGTACCTACCTTGAATGGAATCTCAATGCCTTCCTGCTCGAAGAGTTCCTTGGCTGTGCTGCGGATTACCTGCTCCTGCAGATCAAACTCGTTGACGATACCGATGAGAGGAACCATGATCTCTGGCTGAGGATCGAAACCTTCCTTCTTCAACTGGATGGCAGCACCCAGGATAGCCTTTGTCTGCATGGCGGTAATCTCTGGATAGGTATTACCAAGACGGCAACCACGATGACCCAACATTGGGTTGGCCTCACTCAGGGAGTTGACACGCTTCTGGATTTCCTCAACAGAGATACCCATCTCTTCAGCCATCGTCTTCTGACCTGCCAAATCGTGAGGAACGAACTCATGCAGAGGAGGATCGAGCAAACGAACGTTTACTGGATGACCGTCCATAGCCTTCAAGATGCCATAGAAGTCCTGCTTCTGATAAGGTAGAAGCTTGGCGAGAGCCTTCTCGCGACCTTCCTTCGTACCAGAAAGAATCATCTCACGCATGGCCTTGATCTTTTCATTCTCAAAGAACATGTGCTCAGTACGGCACAAGCCGATACCTACAGCACCAAAGTTGCGTGCCACCTCAGCATCATGAGGCGTATCAGCATTGGTACGAACTACCAACTTGGTGTATTTATCGCAAAGATTCATCAAATCAGCAAAGTCGCCTGTCACCTCTGCAGGCTTGGTCTTTACCTCACCGTTATAAACCTCACCTGTAGAACCATTCAGAGAAATGAAATCACCTTCGTGAAGCAGCACTCCGTCGATTTCTACAGTACGGGCCTTATAGTCTACATTGATTGCGCCAGCACCTGACACACAGCACTTACCCATACCACGAGCTACTACGGCTGCATGAGATGTCATACCGCCGCGGGCTGTCAAGATACCTTCGGCAGCATTCATACCAGCCAAGTCCTCAGGACTGGTCTCGATACGAACCATGATTACGCGGTGTCCACTCTCGTGCCACTTCTCTGCATCATCAGCAAAGAATACAATCTGGCCGCTTGCAGCACCTGGCGAAGCAGGCAAACCGCGAGTCAGCACCTTGGCCTGCATCTGAGCAGACTTGTCGAATACTGGGTGCAGAAGTTCATCAAGCTTGTTGGGCTCACAACGCTTAAGAGCAGTCTTCTCATCGATTTCGCCCTCGTGGAGCAAGTCCATGGCAATCTTAACCATAGCAGTTCCAGTACGCTTACCATTACGAGTCTGAAGGAACCAGAGATGGCCTTCCTGTACGGTGAACTCCATATCCTGCATATCATGATAGTGCTTCTCCAACTTGTTCTGGATATCATTGAGCTGAGCAAAAATCTCTGGCATATTCTCCTCCATAGAAGGATATTTTGTGGCGCGAGTTTCCTCGTCAATGCCCTGGAGTTTTGCCCAACGTATAGAACCTTCCTTAGTAATCTGCTGTGGTGTACGGATACCGGCAACCACGTCCTCGCCCTGGGCATTGACAAGATACTCACCATTGAAGAGATTCTCACCTGTTGCTGCATCACGGCTGAAGCAGACTCCTGTTGCTGATGTATCGCCCATATTACCGAATACCATGGCCATAACAGATACAGCTGTACCCCACTCTGCAGGAATGCCTTCCATCTTGCGATAGAGGATGGCACGCTCGTTCATCCAGCTGTCGAATACGGCACAGATAGCACCCCAAAGCTGATCCATAGGATTGTCGGGGAAGTCCTTGCCTGTCTGCTGCTTGATGGCTGTCTTGAATGCCTTGACGAGTTGCTTCAGTTCTTCGACTGTCATTTCGTTGTCGAGAGTGATTCCGCGCTGCTTCTTCACGTCCATGATAATAGCCTCGAATGGATCGATGTCTTCCTTGTTGACAGGCTTCATGCCAAGCACAACATCGCCATACATCTGTACGAAACGACGATAGCTGTCGTAAGCGAAGCGCTCATTGCCTGTCTTGCGAGCCAATCCCTCTACTACCTCGTCGTTCAAACCAAGGTTGAGGATAGTATCCATCATACCTGGCATAGAAGCACGGGCACCAGAACGAACACTGACAAGAAGAGGATTCTCCACGTCACCGAACTTCGAGTTCATCAAAGTCTCAATATGCTGAACCGCCTTCTCTACTTCTTCTTTGAGAAGGGCTACAACGTCTTCCTTGCCTTTTTCAAAGTATTCATTACAAACATCGGTTGTGATAGTAAAACCTGGAGGAACGGGGACACCAATAAGATTCATCTCTGCCAAGTTGGCTCCCTTACCACCAAGCAAGTTTCTCATGTCGGCCTTGCCTTCCGCCTTACCATTACCAAAGGTATAAACTCTTTTTACACTCATAGTTGAATAGGTTTGTTATTTTTAGTTATTGTTTTTTTATGATGCAAATATACAACTTTTATTCTGTTCCACCAAACATAAAACCAACTTTTTGCTATCTCTACATTACATTTTAGGTTGTTTACGTACACACAGACACATTTTAAAGAGCAAACAATGCTACTACTTCTATAAAAGCATCGTCATTCCGTATTCGGGGACTGTCTTTTTGCCTACCTGGCCATTACGACACAAAAGATTCCACGGCTCTATACACCTTATTATATATAGAGACCATGGAATATAGTAATGATTGCCAAGCGGGCAACGTTAAGAAAAACGATTACAGCTTGGACAGACGATCCAGATAATATTCTCTTACGTCATTCCAATGATAGTAAGGCCACATATCAGTCTTCACAGCCACATGCACTTCCTTCTCATTGTGAAGGAACTTCACCAGGATGTCACCTTTCTTGTTCTCGAAGAAAACAATCTGGATATTCGCCGCCATCGGAGAAGCCTTGAAGTCGCACCAATGCTTGTACACCTCGGCAGGTCCAGCTACTGACACATCAAAGTTTTCTACCTGCAGCAGCGCCAACAAAGGAATCACGTTGCCGTCATGACCGAAACGCAAAGTGGCGGCAATCGAGCGATTCTTGATAGCAGAGTCTGCCGACTCGATGATATTCTGGACCAAAGACTTGGCGTTTGCCATCACAAGGCCCTTGCTTGCCAGAGGATTGGCATTGCCGATATAGAATCGGTAGTTGACGCACTGCCACAAATCGAACATTTCCTGTGCCGTGAACAGATCATAGAAAGACAATGGAGTCTCCATGTCCTGCATGTCTACTGCAATCCAGTACAAACTCCACATCAAGTCACGAGGATTTACCTCACAACGTATAAAGTCGGCATTGGAGAAGAGTGAAGCCACCAGACGGTCGGGCTTTACCTGAGCCTCTTCAAACTTACGATATTCCTCTACCCATGGACCTTTCTCCCCATGAGTGAAAGCATTCGACTTGTCAGAATGATAGTTAAGATAATTCATGTATTTCTCGCTCATCTCGTAGCTGATGTCGAGCTGAGGATACAATCCCTTGAGACGGTCGCCGAAAGCAGCCATACTCATTGCGCAACGGTAAACCACTGTAGAACGGGCAGAAACGTGACGCTTACCACGGAACACCTCAGGGAAGTTCTTTGCCATTCGCTCAGCGATGCCCTGATGCTGACGCACACCAAGAGGAGTCAAATCTCCTCCACGTCCCTGAGCCTCAGTCCAAACCTGTCCCAAACGGTTCAACACATCCTTGCCCAATGTGGTAAGGCCGTTCACAGCATCAGCTTTCTGCATCAGTTGGAGAACCCACAGATAATCTCTGTCGCCCAAAAGATAACGTGAACCATGTCTTCCGTAATGACTCACATAAAACGGCTTATAGCCTTTTGGAGCCGGAGTCAACTTTGCTTCTACCTTGGGATAAGCCAGATAAACACCACCAGCCTTATTCAGATCAGCACTAATTTCCTCAAAAGTTGTCTGCGCATGAACGCCCAGACCAAAAGTAGCCACCATGATGGCTAATACTTTCATTCTAAGTTTCTTCATGAATTCGTTTTATTTATAGTTTTAAATTGTCAGTTAGTGTACATTGATATCATGTTATTTCATCTGCTTGAAACATTTCTTGCTCTAAACGACTACAAAGATAATACAATTAAACGATTCCACCATCATTTTTTCCCCAAAAAACCTCAATATTCGGCTTTTACTCTGCTTTAGCCCAATTCCAGCCATCATAGACGACCAAAACCGGTCATAATAGATGACCAAAGCCAGTCATAATAGACGACCAAAGCCGGTCATAATAGATGAGCAAAGTCGGTCGTAATAGATGAGCAGGACAAGACACAAGAGAAGAACGACATCGGACACAAATAAAACCCGACAAGTACTTAGTAACCAAACGACTTGCAGAAAGACTAAGGATAAAAAATATCTACAAGTCTTTCATGGTTCACATTTTTTTTGTAACTTTGCAACCAAAATTTAAAAGAATCATGGCAAGAAAGAAAAAACCATTACCATTACTCGAAAATGTCACCATAGAAGCCGTAGCCGCTGAGGGCAAGTGCATCACGCACGTAGACGACAAGGTTGTCTTCGTCCCATTCTGTGTACCAGGCGACATAGTAGACCTTCAGGTAGTAAAAAAGAAACATAAATACTGCGAAGCCAAAGTGGCTCGCTTCATCCAGAAAAGCAAAGTTCGTCAAGAGCCTATGTGTGAGCATTTCGGCATCTGCGGCGGCTGCAAATGGCAGAATCTTCCCTACGAGGAGCAGATAAAGGCCAAACAGCAACAGGTGGAAGACCAGCTCACACGCATCGGAAAGATAGAACTGCCCGATTTCCGCCCTATCATGGGAAGTGTGAAGACTCAGGAATATCGCAACAAGATAGAGTTCGGCTGCAGCAACAAGCGCTGGTTCACAGCCGAGGAGCTCGCCCTGCTGCCAAAGAAAGAAGACGACACAGTGACCTCGCTCAAGGAACGCCATGCGCAGAATGCTATAGGTTTCCACATCACAGGCGCTTTCGACAAGATTTACCCCATCAAGAAATGCTGGCTGATGGACGATCTCTGCAACGAGATTCGCAACTTTGTCTTCGAGTATGCCGATTCACATGACTATACTTTCTACGATCTCCGTGAACAGCACGGATTGCTGCGCGACATGATGATACGCAACTCCAACACCGGAGAATGGATGCTCGTATTCCAGTTCCATTACGACGAGGAGGGCGATGAGCAGAAGGCTCTCGAGCTGATGCAGCAAGTGGCCGACAAATTTCCACAGATCACATCACTCATGTACGTGGACAACCAGAAGGGAAACGACACCTTCAACGATCTGGAACTGAGCCTCTTCAAGGGCAACGACCATATCTTTGAATTGATGGAAGACCTGAAGTTCAAGGTCGGACCAAAGAGTTTCTATCAGACCAATACCGAACAAGCCTACCACTTGTACTGCGTGGCACGCGAGTTTGCCAACCTTACAGGCAAAGAACTCGTGTACGACCTCTATACAGGAACAGGAACCATAGCCAACTTTGTGGCACACAAAGCCAAGAAGGTAATAGGAATCGAATACGTGCCTGAGGCTATCGAAGATGCCAAAGTCAACTCGCAGGTAAACAATATCGAGAATACGCTCTTCTATGCAGGCGACATGAAGGACATTCTGACAAACGACTTCATTGCGCAGCATGGGCGACCCGAAGTCATCATCACCGATCCACCACGTGCAGGAATGCATCCAGATGTCATCCAAGTCATCCTGAATGCTGCACCAGGCCGCATTGTGTATGTAAGCTGTAACCCTGCCACTCAGGCACGCGACCTTCAACTGATGGACGACTATTACAAGGTAGGAGCCGTACAGCCCGTCGACATGTTCCCTCATACACCGCATGTAGAGAACGTGGTACTGCTTGAAAAACGAAGCGATGCCGACATCAAGCAGAAACTCAAGGAGCGCAAGGAACGAGAGCAAGCGATAGCAGAAGCCAAGGCTGCCAAAGAGGCTGAGGCACTTGCCAAGGCTGAAGCTCAAGCAGAAGACCTGACCGAAGAAGAACAGAAAGCCTGCCAGGCTTAGCAATATTCTCCCCCAACAACATTCCCTCCTCGGTAATTCTGAAAGAATATGGATTTCCGAGGAGGATTACTCTAAAAATCGCAACACAATCTAAACTTATTAAGTGACGAAAAGAACAAATAATATTTTCGCCATTACTAAACCAAAACAGAGAGACATATAAAAAATGAAAAGAGTATTCCTGATGGCGACTCTACTCGCCATGACTTTATTCTCGGCCTCAGCGCAAGAGAAAGAAAAGAGATGCATACAACTGCCCTCATGGTTAGACAACCTGAAATTGTCGGGCTACGGCATGACACAGTATCAATACATCGGACAGGAAGGAGCAAAATCCAATACCTTCAACATCCGCATGGCGCGTATTGCACTCGAAGGCCGCATAGCTGGAGATTTCTACTGGAAAACCCAAATACATTTAAATGGCAACACATCCAACTTGGGCAGCAGTCCAAGAATGGTTGACCTGTTTGCTGAATGGCAGAAATATGAGATGTTCAAGGTAAAGATCGGTCAGTTCAAAAACCCATTTACCTTCGAGAACCCCATACACCCCATCGTACAGGGATTCATGAGCTACTCACAGAATGTAAGCAAGCTGGCAGGTTTCAGCGACCGTGCCGGAGAACAAGCCTCCAATGGCCGCGACATCGGACTACAGTTCCAGGGCGACTTCCTCAAGAACGCCAACGGCCGTAACCTGCTGCATTATCAAATAGGTGTGTTCAACGGACAAGGCATCAACACAAAGGACGTAGACAATCAGAAAAACATCATTGGCGGAGTATGGGTCATGCCTGTCAAAGGAATGCGCATCGGTGCCTTCGGATGGACTGGTTCTTATGCACGCAAGGGAACATGGAACGACGATGAGCAAGGCAATATCGTATATCAGAAAGACGCTGCCGGAAGCCCTGTTCTCGATGAAGAGGGAAATCCGAAAAAAGAAACTTTCTCGGGCGTACGCAAACTGTCACAAAACCGATATGCCTTCTCCTTCGAGTACAACGTGAACGACTGGACACTCCGTTCAGAATACATTCATTCCACAGGTATGGCATTTGCCAAAAGCATCACCAACCACGGAGATGCCAACTCGAAAGACTGCAATCTGAACGGCAAGATAGGCAATAAGGCCCAGGGCGTTTATGCACTCGTCATTGCCCCTATAGTGAGCAAGAAGCTCTATGCCAAGGCGCGCTACGACATGTATCAGGCCAACGGCAAGACCGACATGATGAGAACCCAATATGAGGCTGGTCTGAATTATCATATCAGCAAGAACTTCACCATCCTCACAGAATATGCGCTCATCAACGACCGCACTCTGCAGAAGCACAACTACTCCATGGCAGACATAGAGGTTTGCTTCCGATTCTAAGGACTTGTTTTTACTCTGCCGCCATAACGAGGAAAGATGCCCGTAAGCAAAATATATTCAATAAAAAACGACTTGGCAGAAATGCCAAGTCGGAAATATTAACTATAAGTAAAAGAGTATGCAAATGGAATCAGAACAAAGTACACATCGTACACACCATTCGCGCCATACACATCAACACAGCAGCACGTCCATGCGTGCATGCAGCCCACGACACAAAAAGCGCTTGATATTTAGCAAGTTGCTATTCGCTTTTCTTCTCGTTTGCGCCCTGCTTGTCATTGCCGTCTGCGTATGGATTACGATTTATGGCATTTACTAAAATGAATAGGAGAAACCCACAGAGGCGAACTCCTTAAATTGCCAGTAGCTTTGACCATCCTTGCGTTGGGCCCCATCGTCGAATCGAGGATAGATAAAAACATTAGTGGAGATGTAGCGATTGAACTGAAAGGTTATCGTGTTCTCCCACTCCAATTCAGCACGCTTGTATGTGGTATAACCATACAAGCGTGTTTTCCATCTCAGGTTGTCAGCAAGCACCCAGTTCAAGTCAATCGTACATTCCGAACCATAGTCGGTCATTCCATGATGTCCCTCATCAAGACCATATCGGGTGGCAAGGTCAGCACGACCAACATACTTCCAGTTAAGCGCAAAAGGTGCTATATGCACACTTCCCTTAAGACGGTGGTTGAGCCAGTCTACAGAATAGTCCATACCGACAGAGAGGTTGAGATTGAATGGCGAGAAGAAATCAGAATAAATCTTTTTGTCATTACTCTTCACACCATGCGTAAACTGAGTCTGGGCTATGAGCTGCAGAGTGTAGTACCAGCGCTTGGTGGCCTGCAGACCAACCTTACCTGTATAACGTATCAAGTCTTCTGTGGTTTTGTACTTGTGAATAGTATCGCCACGCGATGTCTGATAACCAAGACGCAATTCCAACTTGTTGTCCCACTTCACCTTCTGCTTGTTGTTGTAGTTGGCCTGCATGGTTACACTACCCAAGAGCGAATAGTTACTCTCGCCTCCCTTATACCAGTTGTCCGACACATAGTTCTGCAAGAACTGAAGATAATAGTCGCCTCTGAAAGTCCAGAAGTTAGGCTTTGTCACCAAAATATCCATCGGAGCCACAGTAGGCTCAATAGCCACTGGTGCGACCTCTTTAACAATATCTGTAGCAACATGACGTGGAGCTGGTTCAGAGACAAGCGGTGCACCCACACTCTCAAGGTGACTTTCGTGCACTCTCACCAAGTCGGGACGGTTCAGATACACATGCATCAGAGCCTGGTCGATAGCCGCCTGCAAAGAATCGGCAACAACACACTTCCCCGGAGCAAGCCGCAGAAAGCGGGCAGCAGGTTCATGATAAAAAGTAAGAGGAATAAAGAGTTGCGAATAACAACTATTGATCTTGGGCTTCACCAACGAGTCAATACGCTGTCTGCTTGCAGTCAACGAGTCCATATATTCTGCCACCCTGTCTTTCTCTACCTTTTTCTTACCGTATCCACCCCTTTGTGCACACACCATACCTGTCACACAAAAGGCCAACACTAATAAATAATATCTTAAATTCATACTAAGCTTATTCATATTTGGGCACAAAGGTAACAAATAAATCATAAAAGCCACGCCAATATTTACAATAATTTTGGCTAATTCATAATTTTATAGTAACTTTGCAGCCAAAATATTCTAATTTAAATACAAAACATCGTGGCTGAAACAAAGTACATCTTCGTTACCGGTGGTGTGGTTTCTTCCTTAGGTAAAGGTATCATATCATCATCCATCGGAAAGCTTCTGCAAGCCAGGGGCTACAACATTACAATTCAAAAGTTTGACCCATACATCAACATCGATCCGGGCACACTCAATCCATACGAGCATGGTGAGTGCTATGTGACGGTAGATGGAATGGAAACGGATCTTGACCTCGGTCATTACGAAAGATTCACGGGCATCCAGACAACAAAGGCCAACTCGCTCACTACAGGACGTATCTACAAGGCTGTTATCGACAAGGAACGACGTGGCGACTATCTTGGCAAAACCATACAGGTAGTTCCTCACATCACCAACGAGATAAAACGCAATGTAAAATTGCTGGGGCAGAAGTATCACTACGACTTTGTCATCACAGAGATTGGTGGCACTATAGGCGACATAGAGAGTGCTCCATATATGGAAGCCATCCGACAGTTGAAATGGGAATTGGGCAAGAATGCTCTCAATGTGCACCTTACCTACGTGCCCTACCTGAAAGCAGCTGGCGAGTTGAAGACCAAGCCTACCCAACACTCCGTCAAGGAACTGCAGAGCGTAGGTATTCAGCCCGACATTTTGATTCTCCGCACAGAGAAACATCTCGAAGAGGGCATATTGAAGAAAGTGGCAAGTTTCTGTAATGTGGATATCGACTGCGTTATCCAGAGTGAAGACCTGCCAAGTATCTATGAGGTACCTGTCAACATGCAGAACCAGGGACTCGATACCGCCATCCTTCGCAAGATGGATGAGCCGATAGGCGAAAAGCCTGCATTAGGTCCTTGGAAAGCATTCCTCGACCGACGCAACAACGCCACAGAGGTTGTCAATATTGGTTTGGTGGGTAAATACGACTTGCAGGACGCCTACAAGAGTATTCGCGAAAGCCTTTCTCATGCAGGAACCTACAATGACCACAAGGTGAATATCACATTCATCAATTCAGAATATCTGACAGAAGACAATGTGGCAGAACGACTGAAAGGTCAGGACGGTATAGTCATCTGCCCGGGATTCGGTCAGCGAGGAATAGAGGGCAAGATAATAGCTGCTCACTATACCCGCACCCACGACATTCCCACCTTCGGCATTTGCTTAGGCATGCAGATGATCGTCATCGAGTTTGCCCGCAATGTCCTGGGTTACAAAGACGCAAACTCTCGAGAAATGGACGAGAAGACTCCACACAATGTCATCGACATCATGGAGGAGCAGAAGAACATATCAAATATGGGTGGCACCATGCGATTGGGAGCATACGAATGTGTGCTGAAACAAGGTTCGCGTGTGTTCAATATCTATAAGAAAGAACACATACAGGAACGTCATCGCCATCGCTATGAGTTCAACAACAATTTCCAGCAGGAGTTTGAGAAGCATGGCATGATGTGCGTGGGACGAAATCCCGAAAGCGACTTGGTAGAAATCGTAGAGATTCCAGGCCTGAAGTGGTACATCGGTACTCAGTATCATCCAGAATACCAGAGCACCGTGCTGAAGCCACACCCACTGTTTATGGACTTCGTCAAAACAGCAATTGAAAACAAAAAATAAATATGAACAAAAACAACATTATCGGTTTCCTCCTGATAGCCCTTGTACTGATTGGGTTCAGTTGGTACTCACAGCCTTCTGCCGAAGAGCAGAGAGCAGCATTCGTTCAGGACTCCATCGCTAAGGCAAAACACGCCGAGATGGAAAAAGCTAACAAGGCTGCGGCGCTGCAGCGACAGGCTGAAGCTAAAGCCAAGGTTGAGGCTGACTCAACAGCCCTCTTCTACTCGGCTTTGAAGGGCAAGTCTCAGAAAATCGTTTTGAGTAACGAGAAAGTTGAGTTGACCCTCAACACCAAGGGTGGTACTGTCGAGAAGGCTGTAGTAAAGGGTTATGTGGGTCACGACCTCAAGGTGAAAGACGGCTCAAAAGACAAGAAGGACGTAACTCTCTTCGATGGCAACGACCAGAGCCTCAAGTTCATGCTCGAGGCTAAGGAAGCCAACATTATCACAAGTGACCTTTACTTTACTCCATCAAATGTCACAAAGACATCTGTCACCATGACAGCAGAGGCTGCTCCGGGCAAGACTCTCACTATGACTTATACATTGGGCAAGGACTACATGCTCCACATGAGCCTTCAAGCACAGGGCATGGCTGGATTGTTCTCGCCTAATTATAGCAAGATGGATGTTGACTGGAGCGACAAGGCCCGTCAACAGGAGCGCGGCTTCATGTTCGAGAACCGTTACACTACCCTCACCTATCACGATGTAGAGGGAGGTACCGACCATCTGAACGAGACAAGCGAGAAGATCGACGAGAAAATCGAAGAAACCATCGACTGGGTGTCTTTCAAGAACCAGTTCTTCTCTGCCATCATGATATCCAAGGACAACTTCGACAAGGATGCCTTCATGACTTCTATCCCTCAGGAGAAGGGCTCCGGCTATCTGAAGCAGTTCCAGGCTAAGATGAAGACCGCTTTTGACCCAACTGGAAAGAAGGCTTCTGAGTTTGAGTTCTACTTCGGACCTAACGACTTCCAGATTCTGAAGAATACAGAGAAGGAAAGCACCTTCGGCAAGGACCTGGAGTTCCAGAAGCTTGTTTATCTGGGATGGCCTATCGTCCGCTGGATCAACCGTTTCTTCACAATCTATGTATTCGACTGGTTGAGTAAGATCTTCCCTATGGGTATCGTGTTGATTCTCATTACCCTGCTCCTCAAGCTCATCACCTACCCTATGGTAAAGAAGAGCTACATGAGTTCTGCCAAGATGCGCGTACTCAAACCAAAACTCGAAGCTGCTACCGCTCAGTATAATAAGCCTGAGGATCAGATGCAGAAGCAGCAGGCTATGATGGCTGAATATGCCAAATATGGTGTAAGCCCATTATCTGGTTGTATCCCTATGCTGATTCAGTTGCCTGTTTGGGTTGCAATGTTCAACTTTGTGCCAAATGCTATTCAGCTTCGTGGAGAGAAGTTCCTGTGGATGAGTGATCTGAGTACCTACGACCCCATCATCGAGTGGAACACCAACATCTGGTTGATAGGCGATCACTTGAGCCTTACCTGTATCCTCTTCTGTGTAGCCAACCTCCTCTACTCTTGGATGACCATGCGCCAGCAGCGCGACCAGATGGTAGGCCAGCAGGCTGATCAAATGAAGATGATGCAGTGGATGATGCTCATCATGCCTCTGATGTTCTTCTTTATGTTCAACGACTACTCATCTGGTTTGAACTTCTACTACTTCATCTCTCTGTTCTTCAGTGCAGCCATCATGTGGACCTTGCGCAAGACCACCAACGACGAGAAGCTCCTTGCTATCCTTGAGAAACGTTATCAGGAGAACAAGAGCAATCCTAAGAAGGCAAGCGGATTGATGGCAAGAATGCAGGCTCTGCAGGAATTGCAGCAAAAACAGCAAGCTGAACTTGCACGTAAGCAGGCAGAATTGAACGAGAAGAAAAAGAACCTCGGAAAATAAAGAAACTTACAACGCATAACAAATGATTGTTTGTATCGCATAGGGGTATTACACCTTATTATATATATACCATATTATATATATAGGCAAACATCATTAAACAAGAAAGAGTGTAATGAATCACTTCACGAAGTATTCATTACACTCTTTTTTTAGACATAAATAAACAAACATCTACGATATTAACCGTTATTCCATTTCATAAAAACACCACTAAATTGAAAAACAGCAAAAGCCATATAACACTAACATTCAACACCTTACATATTCACAACCACTTATTTTCACCACTTAATGATTTAATCAACAAACATTTTGTTACTTTTTTTATTACTTTTGCATGAGCAAAGATAGCACTGTCCACAAAGACAAAAGCTATAAAAAGATATACACAAAATCAAATAAAACTTAAATTTATGAGAAAAGCAAAAAGTAATGCGATGTTGCGAGGATTAGCATCTACAGCACTCGTTCTATTAATCTCGGCTACTGCCTGGGGTCAAAAGATGAAGATTACTGGCACTGTAATCGACAACACCAATGAACCCATTATTGGAGCTTCTGTTCTTGAAAATGGAACGCAAAATGGAGTAGCCACCGATTTGGATGGACATTTTACCATCGAAGTACAACAAGGTGCCAAACTCAAGATTTCTTATATTGGCTATAAGAATAAAGAAGTAAAGGCTTCAAATGGCATCAAAATCACACTTGAAGAGGAAGCTAACATGCTAAATGAAGTAGTTGCCATCGGTTATGGCTCAGTGAAGCGTAAAGATGTTACTACAGCTGTTTCAAGCGTGTCGGCGAAGGATCTTTCTACACGTCCTATCATATCTGCAGCTGCTGGTATGCAGGGTAAAGCAGCAGGTCTACAAATTTCACAAGCCAATGGTCAGCCAGGTGCTTCCCCCACCATACGTGTGCGTGGTACTACATCATTGAATGGTAGCAACGACCCACTCTATGTGGTAGATGGTGTGCCTATGACCAATATTGACTTCTTGGCTGCTGATGATATTGACAATATCCAAGTATTAAAAGATGCATCTTCAGCTGCCATCTATGGTTCTCGAGCAGCTAATGGAGTTATCATTATCGGAACCAAGCAGGGAAAAACAGGTGTGGCAAAAATCAGCTTGAATGCACACTATGCGTTTAATACTGTACGCGATAATCAAGAATCACTCAATGCTGCACAGTATAAAGAATTGATGGATGAGATTGGTATGGTAAAACTCCCTGAAGGTTTGAAAGACATGACCGACTGGAAAGACGAGGTTTTCCGCACTGGAAACGTACAGGACTACCAGGTTTCTATCACTAATGGAACAGAAAAATTGAGATACTTCATCTCTGGTGGTTACACGGGTGAAAATGGTGTCATCAAGAAATCAAGTTACAAGCGTTACAATTTCCGCGCATCTATTGAAAACGACATTCGTAAGTGGCTGCGCCTTAATGCAAGCGTAACCTATTCTGACTATACCAACAAGGGTACAGGTATTATTTCCGGTACGGGTTCTAACCGTGGCGGTGTAGTTACGGCTATCGTCAATACGCCTACTTACGCTCCTGTATGGAATCCTGAGAATCCAAATCAATTTTACAACAACTTCTATGGCGTAAATATCACTTCACCTGCTGAGAATATAGCCCGAACACAGAACAACAAATCTGCATACAATCGTTTGTTGGCTACAGGAAAAGCAACAGTTACCTTCATGCCTGAGTTGACGTACAACCTGTCTTTGTCTTTCGATCGCACACAAGGCACAACAACCAACTTCCTCGACCCTATCTCTACAACCATTGGTCGTCAGGAATTTGGAACAGGCTATGATGGACGTAATGTCAGCAGTGTTATCGTATGGGACAATGTGGTGAATTACAAAAAAGCATTGGGTAAACATAACTTTGATGCCATGGCAGGTAGTTCATGGACTCAAAGCAAGTGGAGCCAAAACTATATCTATGGTAGCAACTATGCGAATGATAACTTCCCTACTCTGAATGCTGCCAACAAGATTTCCTGGACAGGAACTGGCTCTTCTGCTGCTGATTGGGCTATCTTCTCTACCTTCGCTCGTTTACAATACAACTGGAACGACACCTATATGGTAACAGCCAATATGCGTGCTGATGGTTCTTCCAAGTTAGCTCCTCACCATCGTTGGGGTTATTTCCCATCTTTCTCGGGAGCTTGGCGTGTGAGCAATGAGAAATTCATGAAGGATATCAAGTGGATAGACGACTTGAAGATTCGTGGTGGCTGGGGACAGACTGGTAACCAGAGTGGCTTGGGCGACTATAGTTATTTGGCAAGATACAATATCAATCGTGTACAATGGTTTGGTGAGGGCAATAACGCCAACGCTATACCTACATTCTCACAAGGCAACTTGAGCAACCCTGAGTTGACATGGGAAACAACAACACAGACTAACATCGGACTCGACCTGACTGTATTAGGAAACCGCTTGACTTTCTATGCCGATTACTATTACAAGAAGACCAAGGATATGCTGATGAACATCACCCTTCCTGCAGGAAGTGCAGCTGCAACAAGTCTTACCTATAATGGCGGTTCGATGAGCAATAAGGGTTGGGAATTTGCCTTCTCCTCAAAGAACTTGATTGGAACATTTAAGTGGAACACCGACTTTAACATCTCATTCAATAAAAACAAGTTGGAAAGTCTGGCTCTAACGCAAGTATATTATGATGCTAATACCACCGACAATGTCAACGAACCAGTTGTACGCAACACTCCCGGCATGCCTTTAGGCAGTTTCTGGGGATATATAGCAGAAGGGGTTGATCCTGAAACTGGTGACATGAAGTACAAGGACGTAACTGGCGACGGACTCGTTTCGGCAAGTGATCGTACCTATATCGGTGACCCTAACCCTGACTTCACTTTCGGTATGACCAACACCTTCTCATATAAAGGTTTGAATCTCAGTATTCTTATCCAGGGAAGTTATGGAAACGACATCTATAATGTCTCCCGAATGGAAACAGAAGGAATGTATGATGGCAAGAACCAAAGCACCAAGGTGTTGGCACGCTGGAGAATTCCAGGACAAATCACCAACGTACCTAAAGCTAAGTGGGACATCCGTAACTCTACCTACTTCGTAGAGGATGGCAGTTATATTCGCTTAAAAGATATCTCCCTCTCTTACGATGTTCCACGCAAACTGATCTCACGCTTCGGACTGACTCGTTTGCAGCCATACGTATCAGCTACCAACTTGATTACCCTTACCGATTATTCTGGTATGGATCCTGAGGTCAATCAGTATGGTAATAGTGGTAGTGTACAAGGCATCGACTGGGGTACATACCCTCTCAACAAAAGCGTAGTATTAGGTGTAAAAGTTGAATTCTAAAAATCATGACAACGATGAAAACATATAATAAAATCAAGACTTTAGCGCTCGGTAGCTTAACCATGATATCATTGGCAAGTTGCTCACTCGACTATGAGCCTATATCCGAGCCTTCAGAAATAACACAGGGCACCCAGACTGAAACATCCACAGCTGTTTTAAAGGATAAGGCTGCCGCAGAAGCACAACTCAAGTCTCTCTATGAGTTGTTCCGCAACCGCCAGGAACACACCCATCTCGATTATCTTTTGATAGGCGACTCTCATAGTGATAATGCGTATGCTGGTACTACAGGTGCTGAGGTAGTGCCTTACGAAACCAACTCTATCGATGCCAGCAACTCTGTTTTGAGCCGAGACTGGAATCGATACTTAGAGGATATCGCTCAAGCCAATGTGCTCATCAATGGCGTAGAACAACTAAAGGAAAGTGGTCAAATCTCAGATACAGAATATCATTCCTATAAGGCTCAAGGAGAAATTTTCCGTGCATTGATGATGTTCCGAATGGCACGCCTTTGGGGCTCATTCCCTGTTATTACAACCATTGCAAAAACAATCACCTCTGATAACATCAATGAGGTATACCCTACTTACTATCCTCCTCGCAAATCACCCAAGGAGTGCTATGAACAGATTATTGCCGACTTGACAGATGCTGAAAAATATGCTCCTGACAATGATAATTCTGACCGCACCAAGATGACCAAGACTGTAGCTCAAGCTATGCTTGCCAAGGTCTACGCCGAAAAGGAAGTACAAGATTACGATAAAGTAATAACCTACGCTGATAAGGTAATCAAGACAACAGGTGTAGAACTTGAAGATAGTTACGAAACTCTCTGGGGATACGATGAGACTACCAAGGATTGCCTGAAACGTAATACCAAAGAAGGTATTTTGGAGGTTCATTGGACAACAGGTAGCGGAAACTGGGAAACATGGATGTACGGACGCCAGTTGGACAACTGGGATTACTATTTCACATGGGCAAAGTGGATTACTCCTTCGCGCGACATCATCAACGACTTTGAAAAAGAAGGCGATGAAATACGCAAGAATCAGGCTATTGTATATTATGCATGTACATGGAGCAACTATTATCCAGCCTCCAATTACCCATTCATGTATAAGTTGCGTTCTTCCTACAGCAACATTTATTGGATTCGACTCGCTGACATTATCCTCATGAAGGCAGAGGCGGAAGCCTATAAGGGCAACCTTGACGAGAGTGCGAAACTCGTAAACCAGATTCGTAAACGTGCCAAACTGAAGGAACTGACTTCTGATAAGACAAATAGCAAGGAAGCTATGATAGAAGCCGTGCTTCACGAACGCCGTTTAGAGCTTGCCTTTGAGGGAGAGCGTTGGTTCGATCTATGCCGCAACAACAAAGTAGAAAAATATCTCAATGGTATTGATAATCGTGATAAAGGCCGCATCAAACAAGTTAAACAGTTTGACAGTAACTCTTACCTGTTGCCTATACCACAGACGGCTCTCGACCAGAACACTAACCTGGAACAAAACCCTGGTTACTAATCACAATCTCAAAATGTGAAGATAAAATTATTTCAAATATAAAAAACTCAACTTTCGCAAAAGGGGAAGTTAAAGAAGTTAGAGAAGTTAAAGCCATATGCTTTATAACTAAATATACATCAAAAAAGGCTATTGGCTATAACTTCTAACGACCGAAGGGAGTGATAACTTCTTTAACTACTATAACTTCCGTACATGCGAAACTTCAATAAAAAAGAACTATTCATATGAAATACCATAACCATAAAATTATGATGTTTATCTGCGCCACAGCATTTTCTGTGACAGCATGCAGCAATAGTAATTCATTCTCAGATCCTATTGATTTTGAGACTCCAAGCGAAGTTCCCAACCCTATACCTACACAAGGAACTGCCAAGACTTTTACCACAACAGCCGATGGCACATATTCCTTGGCAGAGGGAGAAACCAAACTTTTTGATGGTGTATCTATGGCGCCAACAACCATCGAAATAGACAAAAATAAGAAATTCCAGACTATCGATGGTTTCGGATATGCCATCACCTACTCTTCTTGCTACAATCTCATGCAGATGAATCCTGAGGCTCGCCTGGCTCTCTTAAAGCGCATTTACTCCACTACAGAGGGATATGGCGTTAGTTATGCTCGCATCTCATTAGGCTGCAACGATTTCTCGAGTACAGAATATACTTATTGCGATAAAAAGGGAAGCGAGAACGATCCTATCAGTAATTTCGAACTTTATAGCGATGAGAACAACTATGTGATTCCTATATTAAAGGAAATCTTGTCTATCAACCCAAGTTTAAAAATCATAGCAGCACCATGGACTTGTCCTAAATGGATGAAGGTTGCTGACATCGATACAAAGACTCCAAAGGACTCATGGACTGACGGACACCTCAACCCTGATTACCGTGAGACCTACGCCAAGTATTTTGTGAAGTTCATCAACGTGATGAAAGAAAAGGGTATCAATATCTATGCTGTAAGTCCTCAAAATGAACCATTGAACAAGGCCAACTGCGCTTCTCTATATATGCCATGGCAGGAAGAAGCTCCTTTCGTAAAGGCTTTGGCTACCGAGTTCAAGAGAAGTGGTCTTACAACCAAGATATATGTCTACGACCATAATTACAATTACGACAATATAGCAGACCAAGAAGATTATCCTATTAAACTCTACAATGCTATCGGTGACAATTTTGAAGGTTCCGAGTTGGTTGTTGGAGCTGCATATCATGACTATGGTGGCAACAACAATGAATTGACAGATATCCATAACCAACGCCCCGACAAGGAACTTATCTTCTCAGAAACAAGTATTGGTACATGGAATAATGGACGCGACTTAAGCAAACGTCTGATGGCAGATATGAAGAATGTAGCACTCGCTACTGTCAATCAAAACTGCAAGGCCGTACTCGTTTGGAACTTGATGCTCGACAACAAAATGGGTCCCAATCTTGATGGTGGATGCCAAACTTGCTATGGCGCCATCGACATCAATCAGAATGGGTACAATCAGTTGAGCTATAATTCTCATTATTACATCATCAACCACATGGCAAGCGTGGTGGCCCCTGGTGCTGTTCGCATCGGTACTACTTCACGTACCATTAATGACAGCAAGATAACTCATGCAGAATTTTTGAATCCTGACGGAAGCCTTGCTGCTGTTATCATCAACGAGGGAGATGAGACTAAATCTATCAATCTAAGCGATGGCATCCATAACTTTACATGCAATGTACCTGCTAATGGTGTTATTTCATGCAAATGGAATAAATAATGAATGTCATTTTAGTAATTAATCAACAATAGATACAACCATTATGAAACATATCAAATATTATATCATAGCATTGCTCGCTCTACCACTAATGGCAGCTTGCAGTGAAGACGACTACAATGCTCCAACACCTACTGGAAATCCAGTGATGAGCTATAGCGCTCCTACTACAGCAGTATGGATGGGCGAAGAGGTAGAAGTGAAAGTAGACTGTAAGGATGAGGCGGGCGTAGCTCTCTCTACCTTGAAAGCCAACTTGCTTTTCAGCGGTCAGAGTGTAGACGCAACAACTATCCGTACCAAGGAGCCGGGTGAATATCTTGTCAAGCTCAAAGTACCTTACGTTCAGAGCATTCCTGATGGCAAGGTTGATATACAACTCACTTTGCAAAATGTGTCGACAAAGGCAAATACTGAGACGTTATCATTCGACATCAAGCGTCCGCACTTTACAAACTTGCAATTTATCTGTGCAGACGGAACCAAGTATGACATGACCGAAGTTGACAATTTCTTGTATCAGACTGTCATTCCCAACACAAAGAAGAACTTTAAGGGATATTTCGCTACCAAAGATGGCAAGTTCGTGTTTGGTTCAAGTACAGGAAAGGACATCAATTTGGGCGAAACCAACAACTTCAACTTCTCGTCAGAGAATACTGATCATGTAGTCGTTACTTTCGATGCCAAGAACTATACGGCAGGACCTACAGATGTTTTACCAGTCACCAATCTCGATTTTTCCGATTCTGATGCGGGCAAGACTTGGGTAGGAGATATTAAACAAGGTGCTACCTGTAATCTTACTATCAATGGCAACAATTTACCAGACGATTGGTTCTACGACAATGATTGGTTCCAAAAAGAAGAAGATGGTACCTACACCTTCAAGGCCATCACAGGCAGATACACCGTACAGGCTGACTTCACTCATAAGTCTTTCCGCATCTGGACAATGAATGGAAACAAGCCTATGGCATTGAACGCTGATGGTACTGGCGCTATTTGGATAATAGGAAACGAAGGAATCAACAAACCTACTTGGAACGCTGTAAATCATGGTTGGTGGACTGGCACCGATTCTGATGTCTGTCTCACTCCTATCAAGGATAAGGTATATCAGGTTACACTCACCATTGGCAAGCAACTCAGAGCTACAGACATAAACTTCAAATTCTTCGGTCAGGCCGACTGGGGTAATGAGTTCAAGGGTAAGGATAACAGCCATCTCATCTCAACTGAGAGCGAGGTATTCGGCATCGGTGACGGTAACGGTCACGACAACGGCAATGTTTATCTGAAAGATGGAGTAGAACTGAAGGATGGCGAGACATACGTTCTTACAGTTGACTTGACTGCCGGTGTAGACAAGGCAGTTCTCAAAGTAGAAAAGAAATAAAAAAACGTGACTTGTAAACCCATCTAAAAGAAATTAAAAGTAGATTTAGGTTTAGAACTGAATAATATATGCATTTTGATTTGTTTGAAGGCTGTTCCAAGTGATTGGAACAGCCTTTTTGGTTGTATATTTAGCTATAAAGCATATGGCTTTAACTCCTTTAACTTCTTTAAATTCTCTAACTTCTTTAACTTCCCTTTTCGCAAAAGTTGAATTATAAAAAGAAAAAACATGCCAAACATTTGGCATTATCCACTAAAAAACTTATCTTTGCATTTGAATGTTCGCTTACTCAGTAGAACAGACTTAATTTAAATCTATTTTAATCTTACAACAAACAAAACATAATGAAAAAGATACTATCTTTGATATATATATTGTGCTTCTCTGCACTAACTTCAAGTTTTGCTCAGAATAAAAACATAAAAGACTTATACGAGCAACTTGATCAGGCTATCGAACAATCACAATACTATATCAACCAAAAAGAAAGCCGTATCACTAAAATCAAAAAACAGAGCCGGCATGGACATACCCCCCCCACAACTCCTAACCGCATATTACAAACTATACGAAGAATACAAAACATACAAAAGCGACTCTTCTATTTATTATATTCACCAAGCCATCGACTTGGCAAAAAGAAACAACATGAAGAGCGACATTACCAAGTTGAGAAGCTTACTTGCTTTACAATATTCAACATCAGGAGCTTTCACGGAGGCACTTCATGTTCTACAAAGTATCGATAAAAAAACTTTGAATAACTCTAACAAGAAAGACTATTACTTAGCCTTTTATCACGTCTATGGCGAACTGGGCTTTACAAATATAAACATTGACACTGACCTAAGTCAAGAATTCTACAGCAAACAAAACTGTTATCGTGATACATTATTTTCAATATTATCCCCTAACAGTGAGGATTACCTCATGAGAAAGGAGGTCTTGCTAACCAGCCAGAATAAGTTGAAAGAAGCTCTTAAAATTAACGACATCCGATTAAGCAAGTGCAAGAAAGGAAGTCACGAATATGGAATTGTGGCATACTATCGCTACTTAATATACCGCTCGCTGAAAGACGAGGACATGGTAAAATACTGGCTACTACAATCTGCTATATGTGATGTAAAATGTGCCATCAACGACCAAGCTTCACTCTGGATTCTTGCAGAGATACTCAGCAAGGAAAAAGATGTGGAACGCTCATACAAATACATCAACTTTTCGTGGAAAGCCAACAAGAAATTCTGTACTCGCATACGCAGTTGGCAGATATCTCCAGTGCTTGGCACCATAGACCACAACTATCAGGCAGAACTCAAAAAGGCCAACCATCGTCTCATCTTTGCCACTATATGTGTGAGTCTTTTGGTCATCGCATTGGCTTTATTGACATTCTATGTCAACAAGCAGAAATCGTATCTGTCGAATGCAAGAAACGAACTGAAGAAAACCAATACTCAATTAGAAGAACTCAACAACAAACTATCTTCCACCAATGGTATGCTAAAAGCATCCAACGACAAACTCAATGAGTCGAATGGGGTTAAGGAAGAATATATAGGCCAGTTCCTGGGGGCTTGTTCACACTACATCGATAAACTGGACAAAATGCGCCTCAATGTCAATAAGATGGTAAAAAACAAACAGTACAACGAACTCTACTCTATGACTAAGAGTTCAGAGGTCAAGGAGCAAGAACTTGAAGAACTATACGCCAATTTCGACAAGGTATTCCTAAACCTCTTCCCCAACTTCGTGGAGGGTTTGAATGGACTGCTGAAGGAAGAATGCCAAATTCATCTATCCTCCCCTAACAAACTCTCAGCCATAGTAAGAGTATTTGCACTCATTCGTCTGGGCATCGACGATAGTACAAAGATTGCAGAATTCCTACACTATGCAGTCAACACCATATATAATTATAGGGCAAAACTACGCAATGGCGCACTCAATGACAGAAATGAGTTTGAGAAAAAAGTCAGAGAATTAGGAACGCTGATGAAACATCAAGAGCCAGAGGAATAGAAGGAAATCGAGCATGAATAGAGTTTGATTTCAAATTATATCTTCATGTTACTTGTTCTTATGGAATTCCCAAAAAGCAATAATATTTCATAGTTTACTCCCGAAAAGGTATAATATAATACATTTTCCTTTATCACATTACCCGAAAGGGTATAAAATGAGTATCATAATTGCCAAAACAAAGAAAAAAACGCAAGATGAAGAAAATATTTTTATCCTTATTGGCAGCCATCAGCTTAGGTTCTACTGGCTGCTCAGCCCAGTCGGATGGCATCAACGTTTTGTCACCCAAGGACTTTATCAAACAGGCTAAAGCCGATACAACAGCCATTATTCTCGATGTACGCACACCTGGCGAATATAAAGAAGAGCATTTGGCTGGAGCCCGGAAGCTCGACTTCCTCAATAGCGAGGTCTTCGATGCTGGAATCAAACAGCTCGACAATACCCACACCTATTATGTATACTGCCGAAGCGGCAAGCGTAGCCACAACGCCTGTATGAAAATGCAGAAGCAGGGCTTAAAAGTATTTGACATGGAGGGTGGAATCCTCAACTGGAAAAAGTTAGGAATGCCAACAACTAAGGAATAAGTTTCCTTAAAAAATGGAATTAACACGTTATATAATGTGAGATAACTACTTCTATTAAATTCCACATAGACTTCAATAGGCGCCTACTATTCTATAACGAAAAAGCCTGAGAAATATGTCAAGCATCATGCAAGCATATTTCTCAGGCTTTTTTATCTTTACTGTGTCAAGTGCTATTTCTTCAGTACGGGCTCGCAAGTGATATTGACACCGAGTTTCTTAAAGATACGCTGGTCTACATCACTCAACATCACAGTGCAGTGAGCCTGACAGCCACGCAACTTAGGCAACTGCTGTAAAGCCACACGACAGTTCTCATCGTTCTCGGAAAGAACAGAGAGTGCCACAAGTACCTCGTCGGTATGAAGTCGTGGATTATGGCCACCGAGATAATTTACCTTGGTATACTGTATAGGTTCTATCATCGACTGAGGAATGAGCTTTAGGTTATGATCGATATCCCCCAAATGCTTGGTGACATTCAGCAACAAGGCAGCACTACAGCCAAGCAGTTCGCTGCTGTGACCACAGATGATGGTACCGTCTTCCAGTTCTATAGCAGCCGATGTATGTCCTGTTTCCTGCTTGTGATTCTTAGCAGCCACAGTCACCTTACGATAATCGGTAGTAATCTTAGCCTGGTTGAAGAGCATCTGTATCTTGCTGATTTCCGCATCATTGCAGGCTCCAGCTGCCATCTTGTTGGTGGCTGCATAATATCTACGTACTATCTCATCCTTGGATGCCTCACAGCAAACCTCATCATCAGAGATGCAGAATCCCACCATATTGACACCCATATCTGTGGGCGACTTATATGGATTGCTGCCATAGATACCTTCGAAGAGTGCATTGAGCACAGGATAAATCTCCACATCGCGGTTATAGTTGATGGCTATCTTATTGTAGGCCTCTAAATGGAAGGGGTCTATCATGTTCACGTCATTGAGGTCGGCAGTTGCAGCCTCATAAGCGATGTTGACAGGATGTTTCAATGGCAGATTCCATACTGGGAAAGTCTCAAACTTGGCATAACCGGCACGCACGCCACGCTTGTTCTCATTATACAACTGGCTGAGGCAGACTGCCATCTTGCCACTGCCAGGACCTGGAGCAGTCACAATAACCAATGGTCGCTCTGTCTCCACATAGTCGTTCTGTCCGAATCCCTCATCCGAGGCTATCAACTTCACATTATGTGGATAACCTTCTATCAGGTAATGACAATAAGTCTTGATGCCCTCACGCTCTAAGCGCTGCTTGAAAGCGATGGCTGCAGGCTGACCATTGTAATGAGTGATGACTACTGAACCTACCATGAAACCTCGATGCTGGAACTCGCCACGCAGACGAAGTACATCTTCATCATAGGTAATACCCAAGTCGGCACGTTTCTTGTTCTTCTCAATGTCGGCAGCACTGATAACTATCACTATCTCTATGCTGTCGCTGATTTTCTGAAACATACGCAACTTGCTGTCTGGCTGAAAGCCTGGCAAAACGCGGCTGGCGTGGTGGTCGTCGAAAAGTTTACCACCCAATTCGAGGTAAAGTTTTCCGTCAAACTGTGAGATTCTCTCTTTAATGTGCTCTGATTGAATTTTCAGATACTTCTCGTTATCGAAACCTATCTTCATCGTTCTATTTGATATAACTAATTGCTGTTAGTTTTGAATTCGGATGCAAAAGTACAAAAAAGTATCTGAATATCAAAAAAAATAAGTACCTTTGCACACAATAAAGGAAAAAAACGACAGGAAGCCACTGCACCACAAGTACAACAATATAGGGAGAGTGCCATTTCTGCCAAATCAAGAGATATGAGCGAAACTCAATTTCACTCAAAGAAAACTTAAATATAAAAATACAACCGACAATGGAAAAGAAATTACGTGCAGCTTCCATCTGTGTACAGGGAGGCTATGAGCCAAAGAATGGAGAACCTATCGAAGTGCCCATCATTCAGAGTACCACATTCAAGTACGACAATTCTGAAGAGATGGCCATGCTCTTCGACCTGAAGAAAGAAGGATATTTCTATACCCGACTCCAAAATCCCACCAACGATGCTGTAGCCAAGAAAATAGCACAGCTCGAAGGCGGTGTGGGAGCAGTATTGACAAGTAGCGGTCAGGCTGCCAACTTCTATGCTGTATTCAACATCTGCGAGGCAGGCGGCCATATCGTTACCTCCAACGAGATTTATGGTGGAACCTTCAACCTCTTTGGTGTGACACTCAAGAAACTCGGCATAGAATGCACCTTCGTCAATCCCAACGACAGCGAGGAAGAAATACAGAAGGCATTCCGCCCCAACACCAAGTTGTTCTTTGGCGAGACCATCAGCAACCCAGGATGTGCCGTTCTCGACATAGAGAAATGTGCACGTATAGCTCATAAGAATGGTGTTCCTCTGATTGTGGACAACACCTTCGCCACACCAATCAACTGTCGTCCTTTCGAATGGGGAGCCGACATCGTTACCCACTCCACAACTAAATACATGGACGGAACAGCATCACAAGTAGGCGGTGTAGTAGTAGACAGTGGCAACTTCGACTGGATGGCTCACGCCGAAAAGTTCCCTGGTCTCTGTACCCCCGATGACAGCTATCATGGTCTGACCTACGTAAAGGCCTTCGGCAAGATGGGCTATACCACCAAACTCGTAGCCCAGTTGATGCGCGACCTTGGAAGCATACCTGCCCCAATGAACTCTTTCATCCTCAACTTGGGACTTCAGACTCTTCATCTGCGTATGCGTCAGCACTGCGAGAATGCGCAAAAGGTGGCAGAGTTTCTGCACAATGACTCGCGTGTGGCTTGGGTTCACTACAGCGGCTTGAAGGATGACGCCTACCACGAACTGGCGCAAAAATATCTTCCCAACGGCACTTGTGGTGTAATCGCCTTTGGCTTGAAGGGCGACCGCGAGACGGCCATCAAGTTCATGGACTCACTCGACATGATCAATATTGTGACTCATGTGGCAGATGCCCGCACCTGTGTGCTTCATCCTGCCAGCCATACCCATCGCCAGCTATCTGACGAGCAGTTGAAAGAAGCTGGAGTTGCCCCCGACCTCATCCGCCTCTCCGTAGGCATCGAGGATGTCGAGGATATCCTCGACGACCTCAAGCAGGCACTCGACAAGATATAATCTTGAAGCTCCACTTTAAGGAGCTGAATAAATCAATCTGTTAGGAGGTAAATGCTAATCAAAAAAGGCATTTAAAGACTATTAGCAATTCAAGCATTCCAAGCAAAGATAAAGATGCTTTAAAAATGGGTGTTACAGTTGGGTATGCTAGTTCTAAATTATGGAAAAGCGAATAATATTACAATATATGAAGTATATGATTTTATCTTTTCTGATGCTGCTTACCCAAGCTGTATCAGCCCAAACTATCAGAGATAGCCAGAATCAATCAGACAGCTTGTCTATTGGAGAAATCTTCTATCTCGGAGAGCAAAATGATGCACAAAAAGCGACTATCAAGATTAAGACAAATGAAACAACCACCCAACGCCATGACGGAAACGATGTCTTCAAGACAAACAGAGTAGTAGAATACTCGATAAAAAAGACATCTGCCAATATTGTCATCAGCAGAAAAATAATATCGACTGTAGACACACCGTTGAGTACTGAGACTACCATCAAAAAGCTTTTTCCAAATGTAACTTCCAAATTATTAAGCGGAATATTGAAACCTGGCAAAAGAAACATAGCAGAGTGGGAGCTCAAGAAAATACCATGCTCCATATCAAGCAAGAACGGCCTTGTTGCATTTCTCATAGACAAGTTAGTTTTGGCTGGCGGAAACATCGAAGAAAAAAACATGGGAACGATAACGAAGTTCAACAACATGACCGAAACACTTCTATGCAAAGAAAAGAGCGAACAGCCTTGTCTTGACAATATAAAATCGATCATTACAAGCACCGCTTTGACATCAACTAACAAACTTGAAAGTTCTCACCATATCGAATTAGAAGAAGTTATCAATATAGAAGACAAGGCTATCGTCAAGAAATAGCAAGTACATCATAAAAAAACAGCTTAGAATACTTATATATAGCATTCTAAGCTGCTTTTACCTTTTCATAGCTTTATACAAAAACTAGTAGTCTGTAAAGTCTAAAAGTTGAGTAAGATATATAGGTATATATACTGCATCATTGATTATCAACAAAAATGGATGCTGTTTTATGCAACTTTTAGACTTTACAATCTACTAGCATAAAAACCTTCATCCTTCATCTATCCCTTGGAATCCCTTGTGTTTATCGGGGTTTCAGAGGGTGAATGGCACAATTCCGCCCTTCATTCTCGATGGTAAGTAGCTCCGCGTTGACACCTCGCATCGCTCAACCTGGAGCAGTTAAAAAAGGCCAGAAACAAGCATCTCTTGAAGTTAAAGAAGACTTGTCATAATGAATTCGATTCTTTATGGTTGGCACACCCTTAAAGGTAGGGAGTTCAAATCAGGTTAAAATTTGGCACGTTTTTTAGGCTCCTGGGAGATTGTCCGTGGATAGCCAATATCTCATGAGCCACTTTTCTTTGCACAAAAGTACAAAGAAAAGTGAATCATGGAAAATGTTCAACATATCTTTTGAAGAAGTTTCTTGTTATTTCGGAAAATTATCCTTATTTTTGCAGAACAATATAAAAAAGGTGTAAAAATATGGTAGAGAACCAATCAACGAGCATTCGAAAATATCCTAAGCGCATCCCTTACGGCATGATGAACTTCAAAGCCGTCATAGAGGATGACTGCTACTATGTCGACAAGACTCCATTCGTGGAGAAGATTGAAAGAGCCAACAAGTTCTTCTTCTACATCCGCCCTCGCCGATTCGGCAAGAGCCTCACCCTCTCCATGCTTGAGCATTACTACGACATTAATCGAGCAGACATCTTCGACAAGATCTTCGGACATCTCTACATCGGTCAACATCCCACACCCGAGCACAACAAATATCTTGTCATCAAGCTCAACTTTGCGATAGTAAATACAGAACTGAAAGACTATAAAAAGGGATTAGACGACCATTGTCGTATAGCCTTTAATTTTTTCTGCGATGTATATGCGCAATATTTGCCCAAAGGCATCAAAGAAGGTATGAACCAACTGGATGGTGCGGTCAAGCAACTGAACTTTCTGTGCCGTGAATGCGAGAAGACCAACGCCAAGGTGTTCCTCTTCATCGACGAGTACGACCATTTCACCAACAAGATTCTTGCTGAGCCCAACTGTCTGGACAAATATCGCAAAGAGACTCATGGCGAGGGATACTTGCGCACTTTCTTCGACACGATCAAGGCTGGCACGGATTCTACCATCGCCCGTGTATTCGTGACAGGAGTCAGCCCTGTCACATTAGACGACCTGACCAGTGGATTCAACATCGGAACCAACTACACTCTGAGTGCCCAATTCAATGAACTGACAGGATTCACGGAGAAAGAAGTACGAGCCATGCTCGAATACTACTCCACACAATACGAGTTCAACCATACCATCGATGAATTGATAACCATCATGAAGCCATGGTACGACAACTATTGCTTTGCACTCAAGAAGTACGGCAAAGTGACGATGTACAACTCCAACATGGTGCTTTACTTCATCGACAATTATGTGAACAATGATTGTGAGGTGCCCGACCACATGATAGACGAAAACATCCGCACCGACTACAACAAGCTCCGCATGCTCATCCGCAGAGACAAGGAGTTTGCCCACGATGCCTCCATCATCCAGCAACTGGTGCAGCAAGGTTACATCACAGGCGAACTCAAGTCTGGTTTTCCTGCCGAGCTGATTGGTAACCCCGACAATTTCGTCAGCCTATTGTTTTACTTCGGAATGGTCACCATCGACGGAACACTTGAAGGAAAAACCAAATTTGTTATTCCAAACGAGGTTGTGCGCGAGCAGCTATTTACTTATCTGCTCGATACCTACAAAGAAAATGACCTCTCATTCGACAGCTACGAAAAGAATGAGTTGGCAAGCCGCCTTGCTTATCGTGGAGAATGGAAGGCATACTTCCAGTACATTGCCGACAGCTTGCACAAATACGCATCCCAGCGAGACCATCAGAAGGGTGAGTATTTTGTGCATGGCTTCACGCTTGCCATGACTTGCCAAAATCAGTACTATCGTCCGATCTCTGAAAAAGATACTCAGGAAGGATATGCTGACATTTTCCTATGTCCGCTTCTCGACATCTATAGCGACATGCCCCATTCTTATATTGTGGAACTCAAGTACGCCAAATCGAAAGATACTGATACGCACATCCAACAGCTTTTCAAAGAAGCCGAGGCTCAAGTGAACCGCTACGCTCAAAGCGAAGTGGTCACTTCCGCCGTGAAGACCACCCAACTTCACAAGATTGTCGTCATCTACAGAGGTACAGAGATGGTGGTGTGCGAAGAAGTAACCAACAATCAGTAACTCCCGTTTACGCCTCTCTCTTCACCCACACCTTGTGGCTGTGACGACCGTGCGAACAGATGGGCGACTGAGGGTCGTCGACAATCTCCTTCAGGTCTTCGGAGGCTACCGTACGACTCATATTGTTGAGCTGGGCATAGTCGTCAAGGCTGATAAAGCCATTCTTCTCTATCACTTGCAAGGCTCGGGCAATGCGCTCCTCACGGGTGTAATTGCTTTTCAACACTCGTTTCACGCCACCCATGTCCCGCTCTAAATAGCGGTCAGTCTCAAGCATCACTTCCTTGACAAACTCGGGCGCAGCCCTATAGTTGACGTTCTTGACGCCCACCTTGCGATAAGTCATCTTGTCGTCCTCGTCTTGCATCTCGGCAGGCTTGTCGTCCTTGAACTCTAACGAGAGCGAATAATGACCCAGATTGCCCAGATTGACATTATATCCCATGGAGAGCATTCTCACCAGCATGTCCTCGACATCTATCAGCACAGCCTCCACCATACTGGGCGACGTGCCCCGATGATAATCACGCATCATCTCGACAAACTCCTTGCGCGACAGGGTACGGTTGATTATCATCTTGGGATACACCCTTCGCTTACCATCATGATGCACGTCCGGCATCTCTTGCAACTTGTACTTAGCCATATTTTTGTTCCTTTCTATTGATATTTGTTATTATAATGGGTTAAAATTGTTTCTGAACACGCAATAAAGTTATGTTCTAAACTATCGAACTTATGTTCTAAACTTTGGAACTTGTGTTCTAAACTATCGAACTTATGTTCTAAAGTTTAGAACATAGATTATACGAAGGCAAAGATACAATTTATTAAGGAATAAAACAAATTTTATCCTAAGTTTGTTACTTTTTCTCAGCAAATATTACATTCGCTCCTCATCATTCGATAAAATGCCGCCCATGGGTACATTTTGCACAACTTTCTTGCTGCTTTGGAAAATTATCATTATTTTTGCACTATGATTACCATATATGGGATAAATCAAACAACAACATAAAAAAGACATGATTAAAACAATGATCTTAGCCGCTGCCGCTCTTACGATGAGTGGCACTATGGCTAATGCACAAACAATGATTGAGAAGAACAACATCAAGGTGGAGAACCACCTGATGACGCCTGAGGCTCTATGGGCCATGGGGCGAATTGGTGGTGCCGAGGCTTCGCCCAACGGCAAGCAAATCGTGTACCAAGTAGGTTACTACAGCGTCAAGGAGAACAAGGGTCACCAGATGCTCTTCATCATGGACGCCAATGGAAAGAACCAGAAGGCCCTCACCACTGATGCCAAGAGCGAGAGTGATGCCACATGGATTGCTGACGGAAAGAAAATCGCCTTTATCCGCAACGGACAGCTCTGGAGCATGAACCCTGACGGAAGTGACCGCAAACAGCTCACCCATGACAAGGCCGGTATCGAGGGATTCCGTTTCTCACCAGACGGCAAGAAGGTTATCCTCATCAAGGAACTGCCCTACCACGGCACCATCAAGGAAAATCCATCCGACCTTCCTCTGGCTACAGGCCGACTCGTTACTGATATGAACTATCGCCACTGGGACCACTACGTGGAGAGCATCCTTCATCCTTTTGTAGCTGAGGTGGCTGAAGACGGAACCGTCAATGAGGGAGAAGACATCCTGAAGGGCGAACCTTACGAATGCCCTATGGCACCATTTGGTGGTGTCGAGCAGCTGGCTTGGAGCCCAGACTCTAAGAACATAGCCTATACTTGTCGCAAGAAGGAGGGATTGCAGTATGCCATCTCTACCGACTCTGATATCTATCTATATAATATAGGTACGCGCGAGACGAAGAACCTTTGCAAGGAAGCCGGCTACGTGGAGCCTAAGGTAGATGCTACCAAGAGCATGAAGCACCAGGCTGTCAATGCTCCGGAAAACTTGAAGAACAATCCTGGCTACGACACCAACCCTCAATTCTCTGCCGACGGCAAGTATATAGCATGGCAAAGCATGGCACGAGACGGATACGAGAGCGACCGCAACCGACTCTGCATATACGATCTCGCCACTGGCAAGAAGAATTACGTAACAGAGAAGTTCGACTCAAATGTAGAGGGATTCACATGGAACAAGGACAACAAGAGTCTTACCTTTATAGGCGTATGGCACGGAACATTGAACCTTTACCAGACCAACTTCAAGGGTGAGGTAAAACAAATCACCAACGACTGGGCTGACTATGGAAGCGTTTCGCTTGCCAATAACGGCAACAAGATTCTCGCCACACGTGCAAGCATGAGCCATCCTACCGACATCTATATGGTGACACCTGGCAAGAACGCAAAGACCACCAAGGTGGAACAGATAACCCGCGAGAACGACCACATCCTGAACCAGTTGAACTTAGGCAAGTGCGAACAGCGCTGGGTGAAGACTACCGATGGCAAACAGATGTTGGTATGGATCATGTTGCCTGCCAACTTTGATGCCAGCAAAAAGTATCCTACCCTCCTCTTCTGCGAAGGCGGACCTCAGAGTCCAGTCAGCCAGTTCTGGAGCTATCGTTGGAACATCCAGATCATGGCAGCCAATGGCTATGTCGTAGTATTACCAAACCGTCGCGGTCTGCCAGGTTTCGGAAGCGAATGGAACGAGGAAGTATCAGGCGACTGGACAGGCCAGTGTATGAACGACTATCTTTCTGCCATCGACGATGCTACAGCCAACCTGCCTTATGTAGACAAAGACCGCCTGGGTTGCGTAGGCGCCAGCTTCGGAGGTTTCTCTGTATATTATCTGGCTGGTCATCACGACAAGCGCTTCAAGGCTTTCCTTGCTCACGATGGAGCTTTCAACCTCGAAAGCATGTATACTGACACTGAGGAGGTTTGGTTCTCCAACTGGGAGTACGATGATGCTTACTGGAACAAAGACCGAACTGTCAACGCCAAGAAGACATACGAGAACAGCCCTCACAAGTTTGTAGACAAGTGGGACACTCCTATCCTCTGCATTCATGGCGAGAAAGACTATCGCATCAATGCAAACCAAGGTATGGGAGCCTTCAATGCGGCTCGTTTGCGTGGCATTCCTGCCGAGCTGCTCATCTTCCCAGACGAGAATCATTGGGTATTGAAACCACAGAACGGAATTCTATGGCAGCGTACCTTCTTCGGCTGGTTGGACAAATGGCTGAAGAAATAATCTTTTGAAAGAAAAAACGATATTGGCAAAAGCCAATTCCATTTAAAACAAGAAAAAAACGAGGTATCAGGCGTAACCTGTTACCTCGTTTTTCCTTATAGATTTTTAAGCCATTTTTTACCAGATTTGGTACTCAACCAGATATTCAGTATCAAAGCCACTACTCCTGTACCAGCCAATGTCATTATTAATGCTTCCATATCTTTACATTTTAGAAATTCTATACCCAACCGTAGACAACAAACTGGTGGTAATTAAACCAGTAACAAAGAGCCAAATTGCGGTAGCTGTTACATCTTCCTTTAAAAACATAGTTACTACATCTCCCACAACCATAGCTGTGAAAGTTGCCTTAGCCAAATCATAGAAGAATTTACTTAAGTTCTCACGGCTATACCTTAACTTTTCTTTATCTTCTCGAGCTGTCATACGCTTTTATATTTAAAACACAGCAAAAATACAACTTTCTTTTCAAACAAACAAAGAAAAAAGAGTTTTTTAGGAAATATAAAAAAAAATCTTGCTTTGAACGTATCAAAGCAAGATTATATACGATTTAGCTTACACGATTCAACTTCTTGATGATAGAGAAGATGAAGAGAGCTGAGACCAAGCAGATACCTGCAAGAACGCCCCAAATTATAACGAGGTTGAAGTTCTGACCCCACATGATACCTGGCACCATAACCAACTGGTTACCGATAGCTGTTGCACCGAACCAGAGACCCATCATCAAACCTGCATACTTAGGAGGTGCCACCTTCGATACAAACGAGATACCGATTGGAGAGAGCAGAAGTTCAGCGAAGGTAAGGATGAGATAGGTAGTAATCAAGAGATTTGCACTGACACGTGTACCCTCGGTAGTAGGGTCGCCCTGTGTCAAAGGAAGCTCCAGACCCATTGAACCTACAGCCATCCATACAAAACCGAGAGCTGCAACGAGCATACCCAAACCAATCTTCTCTGGAGATGTTGGCTCCTTGCCTATCTTGTTGAGCCATGAGAACAAAGCTACGCTCACAGGTGTCAAAGCTACTACGTAGCATGGATTGAACTGCTGGAAGATAGGAGCCTCAACATCTACAGCACCTTCAAGATTGGTGTACTTGTAGAAGAGGAAGGCGATGGCTGCAACGATAATACCAAGTGAGATACCTTTACCCTTGCCTGTCTTGCTCTGTGCCAAACCGAAGCTTCCGTAAACAACAAAGATGCAAGCTACGAGGTTGGTAACATCGAATGCCATTGACTGCAGACCTTCTGAAGTCTTCTGCGTATAGTCGCGTGCAAAGAGTGTCAGTGTATTACCGTTCTGATGGAAAGCCATCCAGAAGAAGATTACCACCGCGAATACCAAACAGAGGCAGACGATGCGCTCCTTGGTTTCTGCCTTCGAAAGCTCGTTAGCCTCCTTGACAGGAGCCTTGTCGTCCTTATTCTTGTTCTCAGAAGCAAGAACGTGTTTGTATGTAAAGCTGAAAGCATAGTAGATGGCGATACTAACAATAAGCGATGCACATGCTACGGCAAAAGCGAAGTGATATGAGTCCTCCACTGACACGCTCAAGCTGTCCTGCGCCCACTTCATAATCTTAATGGCTGCAGTAGGTGCAAACATAGCACCGATATTGATAGCCATATAGAAGAGAGAAAAACCTGAGTCGCGCTTGTTGGCAAACTGTGCCTCATCGTAAAGACGACCTACCATCACCTGCAAGTTACCCTTGAACAGACCTGTTCCCAAAGCAATAAGGATAAGCGAAATGCCCATTGCGGCAACAGCAACAGTGTCTTTGCCAAGAGGGAGTGAGAGCACAAGATAACCGATAAACATAATGAAGATACCCGTAGTAACCATACGACCAAAGCCAAACTTGTCGGCTGCGATACCTCCGATGATAGGCAAGAAATATACCATCATCAAGAATGTAGAGTAAATAGTACTTGCCAATCCAGTTTCAAAACCGAAGTTAGCCTGCAAATAGAGTAAGAACACTGCGAGCATGGTATAATAACCAAAGCGCTCACCCGTGTTAGCCAAAGCTAAGGCCCACAGACCTTTTGGTTGATTCTCAAACATAATTATTTTTTAGTTTTATTTATAATGATTCTTTCGATTCAAGTTTTTTACATAATATGGTTGCAAAGTTACACATTTTCTTTGAATATACAAACAATATGCATTAAAAAGCGCCATCATTATATCGTTCTTCAACCTTTTAAGCATACAAAAAGCAGGAAAACAGAGCCTACATCTTTCTTAAAGTAGCTAAAAAACACATGGTTATGCAAACTTTTTCTCTTTAAAAGCTAATTATATTGTATTTTTTTTGTAACTTTGCAACCCGAATTCAAGGAATAGCGATTTTCCTACGTATCATTAGAACAAAAACATCAAGGTAAAAAGAAGATTTATGAGACAACTTAAGATCAGTAAAAGTATTACCAACCGCTCCAGTGAAGCACTCGACAAATATCTGGTAGAGATTGGTCGTGAACCTATGGTCTCTATCGATGAAGAGATAGAACTTGCCCAGAAAATACGCAAGGGAGGCCGTGAGGGAGAGCGTGCCAAGGAGAAATTGGTAAAAGCCAATCTTCGATTTGTTGTATCTGTTGCCAAGCAATACCAACATCAGGGCCTGGGTCTTACCGACTTGATTGATGAGGGTAATATCGGTTTGGTGAAGGCTGCAGAGAAGTTTGATGAGACTCGTGGTTTTAAGTTTATCTCCTACGCAGTATGGTGGATTCGTCAAAGCATTCTGCAGGCTATCGCCGAGCAGAGCCGTATTGTTCGCCTTCCCCTCAACCAAGTTGGAGCTCTGAGTAAGATCCAGGCAGAAATCAGCAAGTTCGAACAGGAGAACCAGCGCAAGCCATCGGTAACTGAATTGAGCCAGATTACCAAGATGGAGGAAACCAAAATCGACCAGACCATCAAGGCCGACAACCATCACATGAGTATTGATGCTCCATTCGGTAGTGATGATGACGACAATGCAATGGTTGACGTAATGGCATCGGGCGATGACAGCCGAACAGACAAGCATGTTGATTTCGAGTCTATGAGCCAGGAGTTGCAGCGCGTTCTCAGCACTGTTCTCAAGGAGCGTGAACGCAAGATCCTCTGCTACTGCTATGGTATTGGATGCCACGAAAAGGGTCTGGAGGAAATAGGAAGCGAATTCAATCTTACTCGTGAGCGTGTACGCCAGATACGCGAGAAAAGTATCATCAAATTGCGCGACAGTGGCAAGATCAAAATCTTGATGAAATACCTTGGATAATTTAAGCGAAGAGTGAAGAATTCAATAGTTGATTATTTATATACAACTCAACTTTCGCAAGTTTGTAATATTGAATGAGAAAGGGCAATCAGATTGGGATGAGAACCAACTGATTGCCCTTTTTTACTTCGTTGCTATGACAACTTTGTTTTATCTGATTTTTCTCTCGTCTTCAAACCCTATTGAGGAAAAGCAAGAGAATTCTTCACTCTTCGTTCTTTACTCTTCACTTTGTCAAGAAGTTTCCATCCTTGTCAATCAATCCAGAAACACCATCCTTCACAGCCTCGAAGTATGGATATTCGTCACGAAGGCAAATCTCATCATAAAGGAAGTCGGCTACTACCGTATCCTTGCCATCAGGCATCACGAGTCCCATTTTACCATCTTTCTCTGCTATGACAGGCATGATTGTCAGATCGTCGTTATAGATATAACAGGTACGCAAGAAATCGTAAACGGGCGAAAGCAGCATATTGCCCTCGTGGTCTTTCATTCCGAACTTACCATCTTGCTCTATCACCTCGTGATACTGTATATACTTTGCCTTGATGCGATGATAATAAAACACCATCTTTCGCTTGTCGTTGACAAAATCAAGCATGTACTGAAATGTATCACAATAGTTGGCCACCGATCGCACAAGAATCATCTTGAGATCCAGACCGTCCAACGCCTTGCGATTCAAATCTATATACTTGGCAATAGCCTTTTCTTTCTCGGGAACTGAAAGACTTGCCAGTTTTTCCTCGAACTTGATCATTGCCTGTTTGGTGCCCGACATACCTTTGATATAGCGGTGAATCTGGCGTCCCATCTCGGCACAGATAAACTTGTCTATCTCCTGCTGCTCTATAGGATCAGCATACTCTTTAATTAAAGATTCTGGTGTAGCGTTCATGGTTGTTTCCTTTCTTTTTTAGAATTATACTTTCAAAGATTCGGAAGAACAAAGAGCAAACGAATTCTTCACTCTTCGTTCTTCACTCTTCACTTCATTTATTTCTTCACATTAGGCTGCTGCAGACCATAGTCCTTGCGCTTGTCTTCCAACAAGAGGAGGAAGGAGATGACGATGGCAATCACGCCAAAGCCAGCAAAGATGGTCATCGTCTCTGTATAATTGATGACTCCGTCGGCACCCGTGTTTGCCTGGTTCACCTTACCAATCCATACTGGAATAAGAGCCAGTCCGATATTCTGAATATAGAAAATAAGGGCGTATGCAGTTCCTAAGAGTTTCATTGGGATGATCTTTGGCACGGATGGCCACATGGCTGAAGGCACCAATCCGAAGGCAATGCCCAGGATGAGCATCATCACGATGGCAAGCACCCATGAATTGAGCGGCAGGGCAAAGACTACGTGTACCAGCGTAAGGAGGCAACTGCCGATAATCATCAGCGTGGCACCCTTGCCATACTTATCGTATATACTACCAAAGAACGGTGTAAGGAAGATGGTACCGAATGGCAACATCGCAGGAATCAGACCTGCCACATTAGCATCAACACCATATTTGAAAATCATCAACTTGGTAGCAAACTTCAGGAATGGGAATACACCTGCATAGAACATCAGGCAAAGGAATGCCACATACCAGAAACCTGTAGTTTTGAAAAGACGCCCCAAGTCTGAAAACTTGAAACCTTCTTCTGGCTCAGTAGCAACAGCAGCAGCTGAAGCATCCTCCTTCTTGTCCATCACACAATAAACCAAATAGACCAAGACACCGGCACAAAGCAAGACTGCACCCAAAGCAACAGAAGCAGACACACCGCCCATTGCCTTGGCAAAAGGAAGAGAAAAGCCTAAGGCAGCAGCAGTTCCCAAACGAGCCGTAGCCACCTGCACTCCCATTGCCAGAGCCAACTCATGACCCGTAAACCATTTCACGATGACCTTGCTCACAGTGATACCACAGATCTCGCAGCCCACGCCGTAGATGGCGAAACCAAGAGCGGCTATCACTACCTGTGTACTATAAGTACCAAAGAATGGTACTGCTACAGATCCGGCAAACTCATGACCTACAGCATACCACTTCAACAAGGCTCCACCAAACATCAGGACGGTAGAGAGAACACCTGTAAAACGGATACCGAACTTATCGAGGATAAGACCACCGAAGAAGAGGAGCAGGAGGAACACATTGAAGTATCCGTAGGCTCCAGAGAAAAAGCCGTATTCATCCGAACTCCATCCGAGTCCGAGACCATTTTCAGCTCCCTTGGCTGCTGTCAAGAGAGGCTCAAGTGGAGACATCACATCTGTAAAAAAGTAACCGAACATCATCGTGACGCTCACGATGAAGAGGGCTGTCCAGCGAGCGGACGCAGAGTCGCTCAATTTCATCTGAATTTTTTCTGTTGTACTCATTTTATATTATTACTAATTTTTCCATAACCATCACCAGAAGGATTGTTCTGCCCTTAAAGTAACACTTAAGAGCTGCTTTCCGACAATAGAAAGTTACTTTCTCTTCACGTTCTTGGTACGAGTGATATCAAAGAGATAAGAAGCCTTTACAACTATCTGTCCGAAGTTACTTTTTCCGAAATAATCCTTCTTGGAAGAACCATAGATATTGCCTAAACCATAATAGTAACGGCCTTCGAGCAAGAAATGTCCCACCTTGGGAATACTGTATTCCATACCTGCACCTGCAGCGATTCCATAATCGAGTTTCTTTTCTACGGGCATATCATACTGAGCAGTGATATTGCTTACCCGGTCGTTTTCGGTTGGTGTTGTCTCATCGAAGTTGGTCGTGGTACTTTCATTCAGATAAATTCCGATCTGCGGACCTAAATTGACAAAGAAGTTGAAGCCACGCTCCTCCCTTCCCCATGCCAGATGAGCAAAGACCGGTATCTGTATATAAGTAATATCACGCTGATATTTCAGCGCCTCACCCGTTCCACTGATCAGCACAGCATTGTTTTCTATGTCAAGTATGTCTTCTGTCCATCCCACCTTGGCATAATTCACCTCGGCATAAACCGAGCAAATGGTCTTGAAGTATTTTTCGCATACGTAGCGCAAAGACACTCCGCCCGTGATACCGCCATGCTGTTTTTGCTGCACCGTAGGAGTAAAGCCCACCTTGCTGAGCACATAGCCACCATTTGCACCTATGGCAAAATCGCTACGATGCTCGCCTATCTGTGCCTGAACCGTTGTAAGACTGCAGACACTCAGTGCCACAACCGCTATTATATGTTTTATGTTCATTGGTCTTTATTTCTTCTGTTCATGTCTATTTTCACTTGCCAACAAGCGACTTCATCAATATGTCACAGCCTCAATCTGTCTATTGAAGGTATAATGTATCAACTGCAACAACTGATTGCGATAACCTCCCTTGGCAGTTTTTACGAAACGAAGTGGAGTCTGCACAGGCTGCTCACCCACTATACTGCCAGTTCCTACAAAGTTTCTACCTTGTTTCTTGATGCCCTGTATGAAGTACATAGCATGGTCGTAACCCGTCAGAGCAAAGCTTGGCTGTGCTATCATCATTGGCACATGGAACCACCGGCTGTAGTTGCGCTCCAACTGCAAAGTACGTGCAGAGTTGGCATTATAGTAGAAAGTAGAAGGAATGTATGTATCGTACTTATAGAAACGGTCGAGATTGTACTTGGCATACATCAGCCACTCTGTATAACCGAAGAGCGACACCACGGCTCCTGGATATTTAGCATCCAGTTCATCCAACTTGTTGAGTACGGCTGTAAGTTGTGGCGACCGTCCAGTATTGAGTACCACCACATTGCGAACTGAAGGGGCAAAAGCCTTGGCAAACTGATCGACAGAGCTGTTCACATTGGTAATGCTGTAGTTGATCTTTCTGCGTTCCAGTTCTTTACGAAGTCCGAAAGTGAAGTTTCCCTTACGTGAAGTACTGTCATTACAGTCTACGAAGATGGGATGGGCACTTGGGAAACGTTTCAGGAAAGCCTGGATAGTAGCCTCGTTGAGCTGCTCCGGGCTCTGATATACTTGGAATATTTCCTTGTTGCGCTCCACATCATCACCAGTTATTGAGAAAGGTATCACCATCTTGATACCATAGGTCTTACAGAATCCTGCCAACGCACTCACCTGCTTGGAATAGAGAGGGCCGAATATCACATCGCACTTGTTGGCACCTTCCTGTAAAAGCGTGGTACGGATATCGGCATCAATAGGCACGTTCCAGGCATGTATATCTGTAGAAATGCCCTTCTGCTTCAATGTCTCACAAGCCATCAGGATGCCTCGATAATACTCCACCATTCGTCTGCCATCGCCATCTACATCATGAAGAGGCAACATAACCCCTACCTTCACAGTACTTGCGGTTTGGGCAGTAGTTACCTGCTGGGCAGCTTTCAAGTTCTTACCAGCAGCAACTGTCTGAGTCACCTGGGTGTTTTTTTCGTAAGGAATAAAGAGGGTATCACCCTTCTTCAATACATATCCTTCCTGTTTCATCTCTGGATTGGCATCCATCATTTCTGGCAGACTCAATCCATACTTCTTGGCAATACTGAAGATGGTATCCTTCTTCTTCACCGTATAGATGTCGCGCCATTTAATGCTCTGCGCCAACATGACAGAACTCAACATCAAGCCCAAAACGAGCAACAGATATCTTAATTTTAGTCTCATAACGTCGATATTTTGGTTATTCATGTGCAAAAATACAAAAAAACTCTCAACCAGCCATATTCATGTCTCATCTTTTTAGTATCTTTGCACAAAATAACGCCTCACAAGGCAAAAACGACATTTAAGATATGAGATTGAACACCCGATACACATTTCTGTTATGGGCACTCCTCGTGCCGGTCATAACACTCTGGGCAGACGACTATCCAACCGTCAATCCAGTTGTGACGTTCACCAACAGTGAAGGAGAGACAAGTACTGACCTTGCCTATACGGGCTCAGCCCCTGTCAAAGCATCATGTGTGGCCAACCCCGAGAACACGACTGGCTGGGATGGCTATTACGAATGGCGCATCTATCACGATACCGAGGAGACTCCTTATATAATAAGGTATGAGCAGGACACCGAACTCGAGTTTACTCAGAGCGGAACTCATCGTATCGTGCTCTACGCAAAGTTTACGAAAGATGGCGAGGTGCAGGAGTTTCTTACCGACGATTCTCCCGTTACGGTCACCATCTCAGAAAGTCAGCTACAGATGCCCAATGCCTTCAGTCCCAATGGAGACGGTATCAATGACATCTATAAAGCCAAATCGGGATATCAGAGTCTTATAGAGTTTCATGGCTACATCTTCAACCGCTGGGGACAAAAACTTTTCGAATGGCGCGACCCTGCCGACGGTTGGGATGGCACCTACAAGGGCAAGCCGGTTAAGGATGGAGTCTACTTCTGCCTTGTCAAGGCAAAAGGAGCCGATGGAAAAGAATACAATATCAAGCGTGATGTCAACCTGCTGAGAGGTTACATCGAAAACCAAACGAATTCAGGACAATAATGCAATCAGAAGAAGAAAAGATAAATGTGTGGGGAGCCCGCGTTCATAACCTCAAGAATATAGACGTAGAGATTCCCCGCAACTCACTCACCGTCATCACTGGTCTATCAGGATCGGGCAAGTCATCCTTGGCCTTCGACACAATATTCGCCGAAGGTCAGCGTCGCTATATAGAGACTTTCTCTGCCTATGCCCGTAACTTCTTAGGCAGCATGGAGCGACCCGATGTAGACAAGATTACTGGTCTTAGCCCTGTCATCAGTATCGAACAGAAGACCACCAACAAAAATCCACGTTCCACGGTAGGTACCACAACCGAAATATACGACTATCTGCGTCTGCTATATGCTCGTGCAGGAACAGCCTACAGCTACCAGAGCGGTGAGGAAATGGTGAAATACACTGAGGAGCAAGTCATCGATATGATACTCAACCACTATGCAGGGAGACGAATCTTCCTGCTTGCCCCTTTAGTGCGACAGCGCAAAGGACACTATCGTGAGCTTTTCGAAAGCATGAGACGCAAGGGCTATCTCAATATCCGCGTAGACGGAGAGATACTCGAACTCACACGAGGCATGAAGGTCGACCGATATAAGAATCACAACATAGAAGTCGTCATAGACAAACTTGCCGTCAGAGCTGAAGACGAGGAACGATTGCGCAAAAGCGTAGCTACTGCTATGAAACAGGGAGAAGGCATGGTGATGGTCATAGACAAAGACACACTCGAGGCAAAGAATTTCTCCAAGCGACTTATGGACCCCATCACGGGTATAGCATATCAGGATCCTGCGCCCAATATGTTCTCATTCAACTCGCCCGAAGGTGCCTGCCCCCACTGCAAGGGATTAGGCAAGGTAGACCAAATAGACATGGAGAAGGTGATTCCCGACAACAGCCTGAGCATCTACGAAGGTGGTATTGCTCCATTAGGCAAATACAAGAATCAGATGATATTCTGGCAGATTGAGGCTGTACTCGACAAGTATGATCTCAAACTAAAGACACCTATCAAGGATATTCCTGACGATGCCATGCAGGAAATACTGAACGGCTCACTCGAGAAGGTAAAGATTGCCAAGGAGAAGGTACATACCTCCTCCGACTATTTCTGCGATTACGAAGGTGTGACCGAATACCTGCGCATGGTGATGGAGAACGACGACAGCTCGGCTGGAAAGAAGTGGGCTGACCAGTTTATATCCACCGTTGTATGTCCTGAATGTAAGGGACAACGACTCAAACGCGAGTCGCTCTCTTTCAGGATATGGGACAAAAACATATCAGAAGTAGCTAACCTCGACATAGATGAACTGCGCGACTGGCTCGACCAAGTAGAGACGCACCTGCCACCTATGAAGGCCAAAGTGGCTCATGAGATTATCAAAGAACTGCGCTCACGTGTCACCTTTCTTCTTGACGTAGGACTCAACTATCTGTCACTCAACCGTCAGTCGGCTTCTCTCTCAGGAGGTGAAAGTCAGCGTATACGTCTTGCCACACAGATTGGAAGCCAATTGGTCAATGTGCTCTATATCCTCGATGAGCCCAGTATAGGTCTTCACCAACGCGATAACGAAAGACTCATCAACAGTCTGAAAGAATTGCGTGACTTGGGCAATACCGTCATTGTGGTAGAGCACGACCGCGACATGATGCTGGCTGCCGACTATATTGTAGATATCGGTCCTAAGGCTGGTCGCAAAGGAGGCGAGGTGGTCTTCCAGGGCACTCCTGCACAGATGCTCAAGACCCATACCATTACTGCACAATATCTCAACCACGAAATGGCTATCGAGTTGCCTGCCCATCGTCGTAAGGGTAACGGCAAGAGCATCATCATACATGGTGCCAAGGGCAACAACCTGAAAAATGTAGACGTAGAATTTCCTTTGGGCAATCTGATTGTCGTAACAGGCGTAAGCGGTTCTGGCAAGTCAACACTCATCAATGAGACACTGCAGCCCATCCTATCCCATCACTTCTATCGCTCGCTCAAACAGCCCATGCCTTACGACAGCATTGAGGGTATCGAGAATATTGACAAGGTGGTAAATGTAGACCAAAGCCCCATAGGACGTACCCCACGCAGCAATCCAGCTACCTATACAGGCGTGTTCAGCGACATACGCTCGCTTTTCGTAGGACTGCCCGAGGCCAAGATAAGAGGATATAAACCAGGGCGTTTCTCCTTCAATGTAAAAGGTGGACGATGCGAAGCCTGTGGCGGCAATGGTTACAAGACGATAGAAATGAACTTCTTGCCGGATGTGTACGTTCCCTGTGAGGTTTGCCACGGCAAACGATACAACCGCGAGACATTGGAGGTTCGCTATAAAGGAAAGAGTATCGCCGATGTACTCGACATGACCATCAACCAGGCTGTAGAGTTCTTCGAGGCCGTACCACAGATATTGCAGAAGATTAAGGCTTTACAAGACGTAGGATTAGGATATATCAAATTAGGACAAAGCTCCACCACCCTCTCAGGCGGTGAGAGTCAGCGAGTCAAGTTGGCTACAGAGTTGTCTAAACGTGACACAGGCAAGACACTCTATATTCTTGACGAGCCTACCACGGGCCTTCACTTCGAAGATATTCGTATCTTGATGAATGTACTGCAGAAATTGGTAGACCGCGGCAACACGGTCATCATCATTGAGCATAATCTCGATGTTATCAAATTGGCAGACTACATCATTGACATGGGCCCTGAAGGAGGCCGTGGCGGAGGAACATTACTTTGTGCCGGCACTCCCGAGAAAGTGGCTAAGAGCAAGAAAGGATATACTCCACGCTTCCTGTCAGAGGAACTGAAATAAACATTAGACACAACACATTAAACACTTAAGAAAATGGATAAATTACCTCTCAATGACATTCCCATGCTTGTGAGTGCCATTAATTTTCTGCTTCGAGATCACGAATTCGAAACACTTGACCAGATTTGTTATCACTTCAATGTTGACAGAAAAGAACTGGAAGCCAAAATGGCAACACAAGGCTTCGAATGGTCGGAAGAACAAAAGAAATTTTGGTAAAAGCTACGATTATAACATTCAAGTTTCACATGTTCAGAAGTTATAATACAATTCAGGCTCACCCTATCAATCAGGGTGAGCCTGAATTATTTTATGGTCTATCCAATATTACAGGATGTCCTGCTCAAGAACATCCTGCATGGTTTGCTTCAAATTCATCATATCGTTTATCGTTTTATTTCTTAATAGGAAATTTATACGACAATACCATCAGCAAAAAGGCAATAACAGCAGGGAAGAGAGAGAAGAGCGACCAAACCATCATAAGCACAGAGTCGGTGATGGAAGTAGGATCGATGACAGTATTTCCCATCTTGTCTGTTATCATATTGGCTCCAGCCCAACCCAAGAAAAGAGCGATGAGTGAACCAGAGATAGCGGTACCAAACTTCTGCGACATCGTACCCGAGGAGAATATCAATCCTGTAGCTGAGGCTCCGAAATGCTCAGTATGATAATCTGCCACATCAGCATACATCGACCACATCAATGGTGAATAGATACCGATACCTATGGAGGTGAGTATCACCAAAGCTATCATCACCCAGATATAATCAGGACTCATAGGAATAAAGAAGAAAGCAATAGAAAGGACAAGACACAACAATGCTGACCAGAAAAAGGCCATACGCTTAGAACCTACAGTCTTAGTAAAGACTGGTGATAGTCCACCAAAGATCATACAGGTTACCTCACCGAATGCCATAAACACAGTATAGTTGATAATGAGTCCTTCTATGGTTACATTGCCATGCAGACAATACTCAAACATATAGCCAGCCACTGCATAACGGAAACCATTGAAGAAATTAGTACATACAGCAATAGCTGTCATATACAGCCAAGCCTTGTTGTGCACAAGATCAGCAAACTGACGGAAAGAGAACTTCTCTGCACGTTTGGGCTTGAGTCGCTCCTTGGTAAGGAGTCCGCAGATAAGTGTCATCACAGCTGCCACCACACCAAGCATGGCTCCTATGACTGCATACTGATGAGCATCACTTCCTCCCACCATCTTCTGCAGATAAGGGAATGAGAGCAGAGTGGCAAAACCCATAGCATAGGCTCCTACCATACGAAAAGATGAGAACTAGTTCTTTTCCACCAACTTCTTGATGGTCTCAACGCTGAGAGCAGTACGATGGCAAAATTAGCGTGTTTTTACAAACCCCAGTGTACCATTTGGTTAATTTGATATGTACGAAATATTATTTTTGCATGGTATATTAACAATAAAAGCCCATAATCTGGGCTTTTATAACATTTAATGTAGATGATAACTCACTAACCCTTTCATGGGCGCCTTCAGTATCTGAGAGACTGTAAGGTGATGATGTTGTTCGAAGACTTGTCGAAGCGGTTGCTCGAAGTAGTGGGCTATGCTTCCCACAAAAGCAACAGAGAGCGATGATGCGTTTTGAGAAGAATCGACAGACGAGAGATAAGGTGTGATGTTGCGCTGATAGAACTGTTCGAAGGCTTCGACCACCATTTGATGCAAAGCCTCGGCATGAAGACGCAATGTTTCTGTGTGCTGGCTCAAAACTTCTGCATGCTGGCTACTGTTGTCTGAGGCGGCTGCCTCTTCTACCCTTTTCATCTGCATAGAAATGAAAGGAGCGATGGATGCCAAGTATCGGTTGGCGAGAGGCTGACGATACACCTTATTTATAATAGAGGAATAATCGAGTCCCGACCAAGAGAGATATTCCTGCTTCAGACTCTCGGGCAGGGCACCCTTGAAGATGCCATTGAGAAACATCTTGCCCAAGACGGCCCCACTACCCTCATCGCCAAGAATGTAACCCAGCGGAGGAGTGTTGAGAAGAATATGTTCGCCATCATACAGACAACTGTTGGCGCCTGTGCCTAAGATACAGGCTATGCCTGAACGTCGTCCCAACAAGGCTCGGGCTGCACCCAACAAGTCGCTCTCGGCATGAACCTCTGCTTGTGGAAATTGTTGGAACAATAGATGCTCCATGCGCGGCTTCATAGATTCGGTAACACCGCTACCATAAAAGAACACACGTGCCGGTACTTCGGGTAAAGTGAGTTCCTCGGCAAGAATTTTCCAGATGTCATCATCGGAGAGATGGAAAGGATTGATACCCTGTGTCTTGCCGGTAAACAGAATTTGCCCAGCATCATCCACAAGTGCCCAATCTGTCTTGGTGCTTCCGCTGTCAGCTATGAGTGTTGTCATATAATGTGTTTAAATGTTAAGTGTTAAATAGTATCTGCAAAAGTAATAAATTTAACGGGAAAAACAACATATCGTATCGAAAATCGTAAAAAAGGAATTATCTTTTTGCTTCTTTCTTCATTTTTGCTTAACTTTGCAGACGAATAAAGAAGACTATATGAAGAAATTATCGATAATTATCCTGATGTGGGTGGCATTCCTGCTGCCCAGCCATGCCGTGCTCAAAGAGGCCAACCTCGACACAACGCTCTTCATGCTCCGTACTGAGCTGACGAGCTATCATCTCGACTTCGAGAAGCAGAACGAGTATGCCAAGCAGCAACAGCAGCAAATCATCAAGGAACTGATGACCATCATGGCACAAGCCGACCAGAACTCCATCATGCTCTACTCGCAGCGCAACGGTTACATCTTCGACCTGACATACGCCTGCCACGAAGCTACTGAGCAGTTTGATAAGTTCAAGTCGAAGGCGGCACCGTTCAGAGGACTCATCAACAAGAATAATATAGAGGTGGCGCGATTTGACTCGCTCATCAACTATCTGTACAACATGAATACGATGTTCATGAGCAAGGGGGCACAACTCAACCGCAACGTAGACCTCACCTTGGCAGTGAACATCCGCCGACAATTAATAGAGCGACAGCAACAGTTGCAGGACTATATAAGAGCCTACGACATAACCGAGAGAAAACTGAAGTCGCTCAACGACTATGCCAACCAACGATATGCTGAGATACAGAACAGCATCTTCAAAAATGGTGGCGACAACTATCTCACTATCCTGCGGCATGTAAGCAACCATTACAGGGAAGCCAAGACATCGGTGGCAGAGAAATACAGACCAGCTCCGGGCATGATGTCGCAATGGGACGTGAGAATCATCTTCATCCTCTTCAGCATCATCATTTTCTATGGCATTGTCTCTATTGCCCTCAACCTTTTTACCATCCGCATCGTGGTGACACAATTGGTGAAACGAGGTCGCTTTGAGAGCATCAAGGACAATTTCATGGCCAAACGCACCTGCATCATTATGGCGATGACGGTCGTGACCTTTGCCATTCTCTTGGGCATCATACGCATTACAGCTCATCAGAACTTCGTTATCATGGCATGCAGCCTGCTCGTAGAGTTTGCATGGCTCATAGGCGTGATTCTGATTTCACTCTTGCTCCGCGTGGGCAACGACCAGATAAAGAGCGCCTTCCGCATCTATTCTCCCCTGATGCTGGTGGGCTTCCTCGTCATCACATTCCGAATCATCTTGATACCCAACAACCTGGTCAACTTCATTTTTCCCCCTATCCTGCTCGTCTGTTCGCTGTGGCAAGCAAACGTCATCAAGCGCCACAGTAAGCTGGTACCGAGAGAGGACAAAATGTATGCCTACATCTCGCTCTGTGTCTTTGCCGCCAGTACCTTCTGTTCATGGATAGGCTTCACCCTACTGTCGGTGCAGATCATCATCTGGTGGATGATGCAACTCACCTGTATTCTGAGCATCACCTGTCTGAAAGACTGGATGGAAGTCTATGCAGAGCGCAAGAACCTGAAGCAGAAGCCTATTACCGACAAATGGATTTTCCGGTTTATCAACAAGGTGCTGATTCCTGCAGGAAGTGTCTTGTCGTTTATCGTGGCCATCTATTGGGCAGCCGACGTATTCAACATGAGCGACACCACATGGATGATTTTCAACAAGGAATACATCAGAACCAGCAACTTCACAGCCTCGCTCTTTAGCATCAGCCTTGTGGCTTGCCTGTTCTTCCTGTTCAACGATATCAACATCACCACCAACGATCTGATGCGCCATCACTTCGAGAAGCAAGACCCAGCCTCGGCAGCCAGTAAGATTGTGATGTTTAAGAACGTGCTGCAGGTTATCGTCTGGGGCATTTGGCTAATGGTTGCCCTCAACGTCTTCCAGGTTGGCAAGTCATGGCTCTTGGCTATCTTTGCCGGTTTGTCCACGGGTCTGGGTTTTGCATCCAAGGACATTCTGGAAAATATCTACTATGGAGTCTCACTGATGATGGGACGTGTGAAGGTGGGCGACTATATCATCTGCGACGGCACACGCGGACGAGTGAGCAGCATCAGCTACACATCGACCATGCTCGAAGCTACCGACGGTTCGGTGATAGCCTTCCAGAACGCACAGCTCTTCTCGAAGAACTACAAGAACATGACCCGAAACCATGGTTATGAGCTCGATGTCTTAGAGGTTGGCGTGGCTTATGGCACTAATGTGAAACATGTGAAGCAGATTCTCACCGATGCCTTGAACCAGCTCGACTGCATCTATCATGAGAAAGGCGTCAAGATAGTACTGAAAAGCTTCGACGACAGTTGCATCACACTCAAGATTTTGGTCTGGGTGAATGTACTCACACAATATGTGGACGACGGCAAGATTATGGAATGCATCTACGATACACTCAACGAGCACAACATCGAGATTCCATTCCCTCAGCGCGAGATAACTATCAAGACCGCATCAGCCGAAGAAACCAATGCTGCTGAATCGGCACTGAATGCGAAAGCATAAGTACTGAGGACTTAACATCGAGCATTAAACAATTCACACCCAACATTGAGTATTTAACACTTAAACATTAAAAGAAACAACTATATGGCAACATTCATTGCAGGTCCTTGCGTCATCGAATCAATGGAACTGTTAGACACAGTAGCCCAGCAACTCGTACGCATCAACCAGAAATTGGGTACAGACATCATATTCAAGGCTTCGTTCGACAAAGCCAACCGTACAAGCATCCATTCCTTCCGTGGTCCTGGACTGGAGAAAGGACTGCAGATGCTTGCAGACATCAAATCGAAATACGGTCTACGCATCACGACCGATATTCACGAGAGTTATCAGGCAGAGGCAGCTGGACAGGTGTGCGACATACTGCAGATACCAGCCTTTCTGTGCCGACAGACCGATCTCTTGGTGGCTGCTGCCCATACAGGTAAGACGGTAAATATAAAGAAAGCACAGTTCCTCAGTGGTAGAGATATGAAATATCCTGTAGAGAAAGCTCTGGAGAGCGGTGCCAAGGAAGTATGGCTCACAGAGCGAGGCAACAGTTTCGGCTACAACAACCTGGTAGTTGACTTCCGCAACATTCCCGACATGAAAGAGATTGTGCCCACAGTCATCATGGACTGCACACACAGCGTACAGCGCCCCAGTGCAGGCAACGGAAAGACAGTAGGCGACCGCAAGTTCGTTCCAGCAATGGCCATGGCTGCAAAGGCTTTCGGAGCCACAGGCTATTTCTTCGAGGTTCATCCCGACCCGGACAACGGCAAAAGCGATGCTGCCAACATGTTGGAACTCGACAAACTTGAAGCATTAATCGCTGACTTATTGGCTTAGCAGCTATATCTTTTCAGTTTAAGTATTTATAAATCATGACAGAAAAAGACAAACATATAGAGGACAAGACTATCCGTCACTATGGCGAAGAGGCTCTGCGCGAAGAGGCCGAAGCCATATTAGACCAAATAGCATTGTTGGACGACAACTTCGAGAAGGCTGTCGACCTGATGTACCACTGCGAGGGAAAAATCATCGTGACCGGTGTAGGAAAGAGTGGACACGTAGGAGCCAAGATCGCTGCCACCCTGGCATCGACAGGAACTCCTGCCTTCTACATTAATCCACTCGACGTTTATCACGGCGACCTGGGTGTGATGACTGATAAGGACGTGGTTCTGGCGCTGAGCAACAGCGGACAAACCGACGAGTTGCTGCGATTCATCCCCATGGTGCTCCACATGAACGTACCTATCATCTCGATGACAGGCAATCCTCAATCGCTGTTGGCAAAATACTCCAACTACCACATCACGGTGAAGGTGAAAAAGGAAGCCTGCCCGCTCAACCTCGCTCCTACAAGCAGCACCACAGCCGCACTTGCCATGGGCGACGCCTTAGCCATTGCGCTGATGCAGGTACGCCACTTCAAACCACGCGACTTTGCACAATTCCACCCTGGTGGAGAGTTGGGCAAGCGCCTGCTCACCACAGCCGAGGACGTGATGAAGAAGGAAGACCTGCCTATCATTCCTAAAGACATGCACTTGGGCGAGGCCATCATTCATGTGAGCAAGGGAAAATTAGGACTGGGCGTATCGGTAGACAAGGAAAACCGTGTCATCGGACTTATCACTGATGGCGACATACGTCGTGCCATGGAGAAATGGCAGGCAGAGTTCTTCAACAAGACTGTAAGCGACATCATGACGACGTCTCCCAAACACGTGGCGCCAACCACCAAGATTACAGAGATACAGCACATCATGCACCAATACAAGGTACACACCGTATTGGTGATGGACGACGAGAAACATCTTCTGGGCATCGTTGACCACTATGCCTGCATGGTGTAAAAAAGAGAGGAAACAACATCAATATTTCAGAATGAGACTCAGATACCTATTATTAACTGCAAGCATCATGCTGTTCTCTACGCTGTGCAGCGCACAAGACAGCCTACAGCTTGCCAACCATCACACGAAAGAGAGTAGTGACTCGGTCATTGTCAACCAGTTGAAAGAAAAAGGCATTAGATTCTCACACAACAACTCCGTCACACTCCTGATGAACGGTCAGGAGAAGTTCGACGATCTGTTCCAGGCCATCCGCCAGGCAAAGAAAAGTGTGCACTTAGAGTATTTCAACTTCCGCAACGACAGCATCGCCGGCTTGCTCTTCGACCTGCTTGCTGAGAAAGCAAAGCAGGGAGTCAAGGTTAGAGCCCTCTATGATGGTTTCGGTAACTCATCCAACAACAAACCTTTACGCAAACGACACATCAAGGAGATTCGTGCCAACGGCATAGAGATTTATGAATACAAACCTGTGAAGTTTCCCTGGGTTCACGCCATCTTCAACCGCGACCACCGCAAGATTGTTGTCATCGACGGACAAATAGCATATACAGGCGGTATGAACGTGGCCGACTATTACATCAAGGGAACAGAGGTTGTGGGTTCCTGGAACGACATGCACTGCCGCATCGACGGTGATGAGGTGAACACGCTGCAGACCATCTTCCTGAAAATGTGGAACAAGGTGAGCGGACAGCATATACATGGCGCAGAATACTTCCGTGCCAAACGTCAGGACTACCTGGTAGACGGACTCAAGCCCGACACCACAGCCACGGCTTATCACAAGATGGTGGGCATCATCAACCGCGAGCCACACATTTCGAAGGACATCATACGTTACTTCTATGTCAACGCCATCAACGATGCACAGGACAGCATCAAGCTCATCAGTCCCTACTTCACCCTGAGTCACAAACTGAAGAAGGCACTCAAGAATGCAGCCAAGCGAGGCGTGAAAGTGGAAATCATGCTCTCCACCAAGAGCGATATTCCCCTGACGCCCGACTGTGGATTCTACAATGCACACAAGCTGATGAAAGCAGGATGCCACATCTGGATGTACACACCAGGATTCCATCACACAAAGATTATCATGGTGGACGGTAAATTCTGCACGGTGGGAAGCGCCAACCTCAATGCCCGAAGCCTGCGCTGGGACTACGAGGAGAATGCTGTCATCATTGACCCACAGACCACCAAGCAGCTCACCGACCTCTTCGACAAGGACAAGGCTGACAGTTTCCTGCTCACCGAGAAGAAGTGGCGCGAGTGGCGAACTGGCTGGCAGAGATTCAGAGGATGGTTTGCCGCCAAGGTACTTACACCGTTCTTATGAACAGGAGATTTTCAGGAATTTAAGGGAGTTAAGGAGTTAAGACATATGCATTATTGCTAAGAAGCAGAAGACTATAAAGCATTTGTTTTGAACATTGAGCATTAACTTCCGCAACATCTCCACAACTCCTCGAATAACTTTAGATAAAAACAAAAAATAGAAATCATGAACGAAGAAGCAATGAGAGCCCTGCATAAGGACGACAGGATGCAAGGCAGGATGCCCGAAATGGCTATCATCGAGAACAACACACTCGCCATGATGGGACTCAAGCAATTATTGGAAACCGTTATGCCGATGATGAATATTTGCACCTTCGGCAGCTTTGCTGAGTTTGAGTTCAACAATCCTGACCGCTTCATCCATTACTTTGTGTCCATGCACATCGTGCTGGCACACCGTAACTTCTTCGTGCAGGGACAGCGAGTACACCACACCATCGTGCTCACGCCCAGCAACGACCCCAACTCACAGCTCAACGATTTTCATTGCCTCTGCGTGAGTGTGCCCGAAGAAACACTTGTAAAACATCTGCTTGCCCTTCAGAAGATAGGTCATCCTCATGGCGAACACCTCCCTGCCATGCCCGTAACCGTCAAGGAGAAAGTTCTCTCCGACCGCGAGACCGAGGTGTTGGCACTCGTGGCACAAGGAAAAATAAACAAAGAAATAGCCGATACGCTGTGTATCGGCCTCTCTACCGTAATCACGCACCGCAAGAACATTCAGGAGAAATTAGGACTGAAGTCGGTCTCCTCACTTACTATCTATGCCGTGATGCATGGCTATGTGGACATCAACAAGATATGATGCCTGCTTATAATTTTACACTCGAAATATCCACCAGATTGTTGACGATGGCATAGATAGTAAGACCGGCAGGTGAATGAATCTGCAGCTTACGGGCTATGTTGCGGCGATGAGTAATCACCGTGTTGATGGAGATAAACAGATGGTCGGCAATCTCCTTGTTGGTCATGCCCTGTACCAAAGCCACAATGACGTCTTTCTCACGGTCGCTCAACTGCTCATCGCTCTGCGGTGTCTGGTTGATCATATTGGATATTTTAACACTCACATCATTTTGTTTCAGCTTTCGTTCCTCGTTGCGCACGGCAGGAATGAAGATTTCCTCCTCTACCTGCGAATGCAGGTTGAGCCATTCCTCATTATTATATATGTCGTAAAGTGTGGCGCTAAGCTGATTGTTGTGCAATCCGTCAGAAGGCAAATACTTGATGATGATATTCTTCAACTCTTTCAGTTTCAGGTCTATCTGCACGTGATGCTTAGAGAACGTCTCGATGTCGAAGTTGACTGGTGCCGTACCGTCAATAAGCGACTGCACGTAAGGGAAGACGGCTTTTTCCTCATACTTCATATGATTGGTGATGCTGTGAGCATACTCGTCATAGAGTTTGAGGATGAGTCGGGCCAGATTGTCATTCTCGTCGAGCGCCTCTACCAACTCTTTGCGAATGAAAGGCAACTGAAAATCAATGTAGTAAGCATGCGAGGCCTTGAGATAATGCAGTAGTGTAGGCAACGACAGGCGCGAAGCATTGTCGTACTCCTTATAGCCATTGATGGTGAAGTTTACCACCGCTAAAAAAGTATAAGTATCCACCGCCTGTTCCTCGCAAACCTCTCTCACCGTTTTATCGCCAAAGCCCAGATTGATTCCGAAACTACCCAAGCTCTGAAGGATGTTGTAATTATCGCGAATAATGCTGAGCATCTTGTCATCAGCTTCATACATCTTTTGATTTTTCATCGTTGTTGTATACTTTTAAGACTTAAATCATGTACGTTTAAGAGCGGACATTCATCATGTTTTTGTTTCTGCTGCAAAATTACAAAAAACATCTGAAACTCGCAATACCTAAAAATGGGGATGCCGCAGTTTACCAACTTTTAAGTATTGCAAGATTTTTTAAAACGCCTTACCTTTGCACCCGAAATCGAGAAAGAGCGCAGTGATGATTGCCACTCCCGAGCGATAGAGCTGCGTAATTCCTTATCAAGCTTAATCGCTTTAAGGAGATACTAAGCCTCTAAAGTGTCGAGACCGCAAGCAGACATCCGCGCTCTTTTCTTTTATTTTAAGATAATAAACAGATAACATTTCTAAACAAATAAAAATGAACATTTTAAGAATTGGATTGATGTCCGCAGCGTTGGTTGCTGGGTTGGCAAGCGCCGACGCACAAGTAGTTGCTGCCGACAGCGTGATGCAGCATGTCAACGGAAAGCGCCTCAGCATAGGCGGCTATGGCGAAGTGGCTTTCAGCCGTAACTTCTATAGCGACAGCGGAAACCGATACAGTTCAGCCTCGCTCCATAAGGACGACCCCAGCCATGGACGATTCGACATTCCTCATGCAGTCATCTATTTAGGCTACGACTTTGGCAAAGGCTGGACATTCGGCACCGAGATCGAGTTTGAGCACGGAGGTACAGGTTCTGCCATCGAATATGAGGCAGAGGAGTCTATCGAGTTTGAACAGGAACAGGAGAAAGCCGGTGAGGTAGAGCTGGAACAGTTCTGGATTCAGAAATCATTTGGCAAGTTCCTCAACATCCGTGCTGGACACATCGTTGTGCCTGTAGGTCTGACCAATGCTTATCACGAACCCCTCAACTTCTTCACCGTATACCGTCCTGAGGGCGAGAACACTATCCTGCCTTGCACTTGGCATCAGACGGGAGTTTCGGTGTGGGGACGTCATGGCGACTTCCGCTACGAAGCCCAGTTCCTTGCTGGACTTGATGCCTATCAGTTTAGTTCGCTCAACTGGATCAAGCCTGGCACCACGAAGCCTTTCGAGTTTGAGACAGCCAACAAGTATGGCTTTTCTGCCCGTGTCGACAACTACACCATCCCTGGTCTGCGCATCGGTTTGAGTGGCTATTTCGGACAATCCATGCACAACAGTGTGCCCCACGATATGGAGAAAGGCAACAACAAGAAGCTGAAGGGCAACATCTTCCTCGGAGCACTCGACTTCACCTACAAGGCCCACAACTGGATGGCACGAGGCAATGTAGACTATGGCTACGTGAGCGATGCCGCTGCCATCAGCAAGCTGGTAAAGCCAGGCGTGCAGTATGTGAAGCCTTACGAGACCAACCAGGCTTTCGGAAGCCATGCCATCGCCACCATGTTTGAGGTGGGCTACGATGTATTCTCACAGATAGAGAAGTTGCGTGCAGATAACCAAAAACTGTATGTCTTCGGTCACTACGAGTATTACGACTCTTATCTCAACAACACCACCAAGCAGTACACCAAGCGACAGATCTTCGCCGGCGGTATCAACTACTACCCCATCAAGCAAATCTGCGTGAAAGCAGAGTACAACCTGCGCAAGTTCAGAAGGCAGTACAACGACGAGCCTGCCCTCAACATCGGCGTCGCCTACCAGGGTTTCTTCCTGTAATCGCAGAATGAGGATTTCGATCTAAAAAACATACACAACTTTCGTAAATGGGGAAGTTAAAGAAGTTAGAGAAGTATACATTCATTAATAATAATAAGATAAACAAATGAAAAAAATTCAGAAATTGGCCTTGTCATTCATGATGGGTGGCTTGGCACTCTGCTTTGCTTCATGCGGCAGCGATGACGACACAACTTTCGATCTGCCCAACGTAGGTCAGGCTACAACTACCATCAACTCGTCTGATCTCGCGATGCAGAAAACCACCAAGGCTTACGTCGAGAATGTGGTTTACCCCACTTACCAGGCTTTGGCAAAGAACTCACGCGAACTTTACACCGCCTGCACAACGCTCTACAAGGCAGCAGAGGCTGGCACCATGACACAGAGCCAGATCGACGCAGCCTGCGAGGCTTTCAAGAACGCACGCCGTGAGTGGGAGCGCAGTGAGGCTTTCCTCTATGGCTCAGCTTCCGACAACAATATCGACCCACACATCGACTCATGGCCACTCGGCCACGAGGAGTTGGTTTCAGCCTTGACCAATGCCAGCCTCATTGCCGGCTTCAAGAGCGATACTCCAGAGAAGTTCGTTTCCGACAAGAACGAGCAGTTCCAGACTGTATTGGGCTTCCATGGTATGGAGTTCGTCCTCTTCCGTGAGGGTCAGAACCGCACTGTTGATGCTTTCAAGGCCAATGAGACAGAAGAAGGCATGACCTCAGTAAAGGGCATCGACGAATTGGCATTCCTCGCTGCTGTGGCTGGCGATGTGAAGAACATGACAGCCATGCTGGAGTTCACATGGATGGGCAACGCTGCCAGCAACGACACCAAGCAGGTGCTCCAGGATAACAGCTACGTGTTCTCAAGCATGCGCTATAATGGCTTCGTCGCTGCCAAAGGCACCATGTGCTACGGTCAGTATCTGCTCACCCCTGCACAGACCACAGGCTATCAGTCTTGGCCAGGCACCATCAACCAGATCTTCATTGGCGGTTGCTCCAACATCTGCAACGAGGTACAGGAGCAGAAACTCGGTCAGGCATGGCGTGTATTGAACAATCAGGGCGGAACAACCGAGGATGGTGAGAAAGAGTCAAGAGACTACATCGAGTCGCCTTACAGCCATCGTTCTTTCGTAGACTACAAGGACAACATCTACTCTATCAAGAACACACTCTATGGCACACGCGACGTCAACGCCACCTCTCCAGCAGCAAACTCTATCATGTCGCTTCTCTCAAGCCTCAACTATCCTGACTTGAGCAAACTGCAGAATGCACTGACCGCAGCCCTGAAGTCACTCGATGATGCAACAGCTGCACAGGGTTACTTCCTGGCTGACCCAGGTTCTGTGGCAGTAAAGAATGCCATCGACAAGATCAAGGATCTCGACGACGAACTGAACGCAGCCGGCACATGGATCGGACGCCAGAGTGCAAAGTAACTTAGGAACTCACAAAACATCAATAAAATAATATATACGTAGCCTTGAGTCATTGTACTCAAGGCTACGTTGTAGCGCTAGAAAAAACTTTATCCCCCAAAAGGAACATTATGAAAAAGAAACATTATTTGGTATGGTCATTTGCTGCGGCATTGACCATGATGACAATGAACAGCTGCTCCGAAGAGAACAGCAACCCACAAAAACCCGACAACTCTATGGGGTCGGATGCCAACTATGTAGGAAAAGCCCAGGATGGTTTTACCGCAGAGGAATGGTATCCTGGTGGCGAGCTGGGAACCACAGAGAATGTCAACTCCGGCTGTTATGAGGACGAGGCTCCTGCCGTCAACGAGCAGGGACTTCACGACAACTTCAAGACGGGCGAGATGTTCTTCGAACGCCAGTACACCGTCGACAATGGTGCCTTCAAGGGCGTAGGTCCTGCCTATCTGCGCAAGTCATGTCTCGACTGCCACCCAAGCTACGGACATGGTATGCGACAGGACAGCTATGCCATCGCCTATGGCAACGGTAACGGCTACCTGATGGCCATCTACACACCCGACGCACCAGGAAGCAACGACGGAAACTATATCGGCGAGGTGACAGGTATGCCTCAGACAGGCGCTGCCGACCCATTCAAGGCTCCTATCGAGGCTGACAAAATCAAGATTCAGTGGGAGCACGTAAGCACCATGGAGAGTGGACTGGCCATGAAGTTCCCTGCCGACGGCGAGACCTTCGACCTCATTTATCCTGAGGTGACCATTCCTTCTGAAGCCTTCCATACCAACCCTGTTCCATCCAACATCGCCGTGCGCTTAGAGTCTACCATCGGTGTGATTGGCACAGGTCTGCTTGATGCTATTCCACAAGAGGAAATCGAGAAGCAGTATGCCTCTGAGGCAGCTTACTTCAAGAGTGCCGGTATGAACGTATCAGAGTATCTCAACCCTAAGTTCTGGGATGCTGCTGGCGAGCAGATGGCAGCCGGCGCCTACTACTCTACCTGGGGCACTGACGGCCAGTTTGCCGATGGCGGCGAAGGCAAGACGGGCGTATACAAGGCCATCAAGCGATTCACCTATGCCCTGACACGTGCCTCTCTGCAGGACGGTCCTGGTGCCAACGCCATCTGGAACATCACCAATGTGAGCCGTCCAGACCGCCCCAAGCTCTACTCTACAGCAGCATGGGCAAAGGCAATGTCGGAAGACCCAGAGGTGATTGCCAAAATCAAGGCAAACCCACAGTCACCCTACTATGCCGACGGTACTGATGCGGGCATCAAGGAGGCTGTCTACAACCTGCTGCTGCCTTCCACCAACCAGTTCGACAACCAGTGGCACAAGTTCCAGCCCGAGATGACAGCCAACAACTTCTACGACTTCATGGTATGGCACAGAGGTCTGGCCATTCCGCGTGCACGCAACCTGAACGACAAGGACGTTCAGCGCGGCAAGAAGCTCTTCATGGAGTGGGGTTGCGCCAGCTGCCACCGCCCATCATGGAAGACAGGCGATGACAACTACTGGACTCCTAACATGATAGCCGGCAAACCATTGCCACGCTACAAGAACCAGACCATCTATCCATACACTGACATGTTGCAGCACAAGCTGTACATGAAGAACGACATTCACGGTTCTTGGTGCCGCACCACTCCATTGTGGGGCCGCGGACTGTCACGTATGTGTACCGGAGCTGAAGACCGTCTGCACGACTGCCGTGCCCGCAACGAGGTAGAGGCCATCATGTGGCACTGCTACAGCAAGAACAGCCACGCCTACCACTCAGCCCTCAACTTCTACAAAGCTTCGAAGGCCGACCGCGATGCAGTGGTTAAGTTCCTCCAGTCTATCTAATATTCTGCAAGCTGCATTTCATAAAACAATTTCTTGAAAAACTATTCCGCAAGAAATATATGAATCAACAAGATAAAGGACAAAGTGAATCGCAAATATTCGCTCTGCCCTTTTTCATGTTGAACAACCCTTCTACTAAGGATAAAAAATCAACAAATAAAAATAGAAACATTTATGAATCAATTTTTGAAGACAAGTGTGTTTTTGATGAGTTCCGCCTTACTACTAGGCTCATGCTCTGATGAAAACACGCCAAACGAAGAAGAAAAGAAAGAACCTATTGAGTCTGATGCCAAATACGTCGGACAAGCGGTAGGCAACTTCAAAGCAGAAGAATGGCTTCCTGGTGGTGAACTGGGAACTACGGAAAACGTTTCCTCCAATTGCTACGAGGATGAAACACCAGCAGTAACCAATCAAGGCTTTACAGCACGTTTCAACCAAGGAGACTTGATGGCTAGTACACCATACACGCTGAGCAACGAGCCTTACAAAGGATGGGGACCTTGTGCCTCACGCCGTGCTTGTGAATACTGCCACGCAGGCGGTTATGCCCATGGTCATAGCCGCAGCGACTTCAAGCCTGTGATGGGCAATGGCTACATTGTATCTGTCTATTATCCAGACGCACCAGGCAGCAACAATGGCGAACCTATCGAGCAGCTCACCACATTTACCATGACGATGGCAGACTCCCCATTCTTGCCACAATTGAATCCAGACAAGGTAACCATCACTTGGAAAGACGTAACCTCTATGCCAAGTGGACTCGCCATGAGATTCCCTGACGGAGAGGCATTCTCATTGCATTATCCTGAGGTGTCTATTCCACAGGATGCCTTCAATGCAGATCCTCAACCTACCAATTATGCCGTGCGCCTCATCGCATCTTGCAACTTCCAAGGTTTGGGTTTGATCGATGCCCTCTCCAATGAAGACATTGAGGCTCAATACAAGACTGAGAGTGAGCACGTAGAGTTGAACCCTGAGTTTTGGGACAACAATGCCAAGAAGTTGAAGGACGAAGCCTATGCAGAGGATGCTTTTGGAAAGAAATTCGTGAAGCGTTTCAACTATGACCTCTTGGAGGGATGCCTCCAGAACGACGTAGCTCTTTGGGATGAGTTGAACATTTTGCGTTCAGACATCAAGCATATCTGCTCTACACCAGCTTGGGCAAAAGCCATGTCAGAGAACAAAGATGTCATAGACAAGGTGATGGCTGAAGGCAAAAACCCTTCCTCACGCTTGCATCCATACTATTATGACGGTACAAGAGAAGGTATCAAGGAGGCTTTGGCTTACTTGCTCTCACCAGATGACAATGTCAATCTCTACGACAACAAGTACTACAACTTCAAGCCTGAGATGACAGACGATCAATATCACTCTTTCATCGTTTGGCATAGAGGTATCGCCGTACCACGTGCGCGCAACTTGAACAATCCTAGTGTACAGCATGGCAAGGAACTATTCATGAGCATGGGTTGCACCAATTGTCACAAGCAGTCTTGGACCACTGGTCCAGACAACTATGGTCGCTCCAAGATTATCGAAGGCAAGGACCTTCCACATTACCCTGGACAGAAGATTTATCCATATTCAGACTTTATCCAGCACAAGTTGGACATGATCAACGACATTCATGGTTCATGGTGCCGTACCACTCCACTTTGGGGACGCGGTCTCTCACTGATTAACAGTGGTGCCGAGGATCGCTTGCACGATGCTCGTGCTCGCAACGAGGTAGAAGCAATCATGTGGCATTGCTACAGCAAGAACAGCCAGGCATACAACTCTGCGGTGAAATTCTACAACTTGCCCAAGGCAGACCGTGACGCCGTAGTGATGTTCTTGCGCTCCATCTAATATTTGTGAGTTCATTGGTATATTAGATCGCAAAACATTATCAATAAAGAAGTTGCCAAGTTTCATCGTGGACTTGGCAGCTTTTTACATCATATCGTGTAAATACTTGTCTAAAAAGCATTGTCTTCTCAAAAGGAAATCGTAACTTTGCAGCAGAAATACGAAAATCAACAAAATAGGAGGTATTATTATGGCAAGACCAATCTGAGAAACGCAGATACTATACGGCAAAGCGAAAATGAAATTAAAACGCATTAAAAACAATGAAGACATTAAGCCATTCGATTGCGGTGATGCCGACTATAATGGCTTTCTTCCTATAACAAACATACGCGATTATTGTTTTTCGACATGAACGAATTGTATTAACAAAATGGTCAAAAAGATTATTTTCACCCTTTACATTCTTGTTCTCATTAGCATGGCTGTCGCCAGCATCGTGGAGAAGAGCCAGGGTACAGACTATGTCCATGCCCACTACTATGGCGCATGGTGGTTTATATTGATGTGGGCAGTAATGGCAGCCCTCGGTGTATTCTATATCATCAAGCGAAAGGTGAAGCGTGCCTCTACGCTTGCACTCCACCTCTCCTTTGTCATTATCCTCGCAGGCGCACTGCTCACGCATATCTCCGCCAAAAGAGGAATGATTCATCTACGTATAGGGCAACCGACCGATACCTATATGGCAGCTTCCGATTCGCAAGATGGCATGGGGATGCAAGAGGAGAAACTACCTTTCTCGCTCTGCCTGCAAAACTTCGAGACGAAGATGCACGATGGTACACAAGCGGTCGCTGACTACTCTTCCAAGTTTACTGTGACCGACGGCAACGATAAGAGCGAAGGACAGGTGTCGATGAATAATATCTACTCTCATCGCTCCTACCGCTTCTACCAGTCTTCCTATGATGAGGACGGCAAGGGAAGCGTACTCGCCATCAACGCCGACCCATACGGCATTCCTGTCACCTATACAGGCTATGCCATCCTCTTCATCTCACTGATTTGGATGCTCATCGACCCTAAGGCAAGCTATCGCAAACTATTGGCAAGTCAGCTGCTGAAGAAGGGGGCTTTGATGATTGCCCTGTTCTTCGGAATGGGAGGAATGGGATTCAACCATACTTCCTACAACCAAATGATGGCAGCAGGTTGTGGTAGTTCTGCCATGGAAGAAATCTCAGAAGGCTCTACGCTGGAGAATCTACAAAGCGTAGTCTTGCCAAAGGCTACCGCAGAGAAGTTTGGCGAGTTGAATATCCTCTATAACGACCGCATCTGTCCTGTTCAAACCTACGCACTCGACTTCTGCAAGAAGATATATGGTGCTAGAAGCTACAAGGGACTGACAGCCGAACAAGTTTTGACCGGTTGGATATTCTACGGAGACGAATGGGCAAGCGAACCCTTCATCAAGGTGAAGAGTGGAGAGTTGAAGACAGCGATGAACTTGCCGGATTATTGCTCCATCAACCAGTTCTTCAACAAGGAGATGGGCGGTTACATCATCGGCCAATATGTGCAGGAATATTACAATGGGGCACAAGACAAGTTCCATCAGCAAGCTGCCGACATCGATGGAAAGATACAACTCATAATGGACTTGCGCCGTGGCGTATCGCTCAAGGTATTGCCTTATACCTTCCCTAAGAATGTACGTGCCACCAAGGAGAATCCATTCATCAAGGCTGGTACCACCACTTGGTTCTCGCCTTCCGACCGATTACCTAAGGCAGTGGAACATCAGCATGCGCTCTATATCACCAACGTCTTCTCGTTGCTCTATGGCGACATAAAGGCTGGTAACACGGAGCGAGTAAACATCTTCTTCGACAAAATGAAGAAGTATCAGCAGGTGAGCAGCGGCAACTCGCTTCCCTCCAGTGAGCAATATCGTGCAGAACGGATACTCAATGGCTTCCCCTTTGCCACCATCCTCTTTATGGTAAATCTCACGCTGGGTTTCATCGCCCTCCTCTACACCATCTATCGCATCACAAGACAGCGCAGCCTGAAGGCATTCGACATAGCTCTGCCCGCACTGTTGGGCGTTTCCTTCCTTGCCCTCACCTTCGGTTTGGCGCTGAGGTGGATAGTCAGCGGCAACGTACCCATGTCCAACGGCTATGAGAGCATGCTCACCGTGGCATGGTTTGTGATGCTCATCAGCTTTGTGATGCAATATCGCATCCGCCTCGTAATGGTCTTCGGCTTCCTGCTGTCAGGCTTCTTCCTCTTGGTAAGCCACATCAACCAGATGGATCCAGCCATCGGACAGATGATGCCCGTTCTCAACAGTCCCCTTCTCAGCATCCACGTCAGCATCATCATGATGAGCTACGCCCTGCTGTCGCTCACCTTCCTCTGCGGCGTCATGGGAATCTTTCTCCGCTCGCATGGGGAGGAGCTTCAGGCGCTGAGCCGTGTGTTCCTCTATCCTGCCCTTGCCACGATGGGGTTCGGCATCTTCATCGGTGCAATCTGGGCAAACGTGAGCTGGGGCAACTACTGGAGTTGGGATTCCAAGGAAACCTGGGCGCTCATCACCTTTATGATTTACGCCGTAGTGGTTCACACACAGAGCCTGCCCCTGTTCCGCAAGCCCCTCGCCTACCACGTCTACATGACCCTTGCCTTCCTGAGCATCGTCATGACATATTTCGGAGTAAACTACTTCCTCACAGGCATGCACTCGTATGCCTAAGAGGAAGTTTTTCACCATATTACCACATAATCGTATGCCTAAAATGCGATAATGACTAATGACTAATGACTGAACTTAATCAGTCAAATCTTCAGAGAGACAAATATGCTTCCATTAGTTCACTAATAGAGTTATGTGGAGAGATGAAACTATATTCACCTATGGTTGCTGTTTGCTGCATAAACCTTGATGTAAGGCTTATCTCTGTTCTTTTACAAGTGCTCCAAGAGCCCTGCAGAAGGCATCTATTATGACCAAGAGAGGTCATAATAGATGAGCAGCTTTGGTCATCTATTAAGACCCACATGATGACACTATCGAGGGAAAAACGTAAGTCACATTAGTCATTTTAGTTTTTCCGAATTATAGTCATTAGTCATTAGTCATTTTCGAATTTTGACTTCGCCCATGTCGTAAGAAAAAAGGGAGCCGTCTCATCAGACAACTCCCTCGATATAAATCAAGTGTTATTCTACTTTCGATTACTTGGCGTATGCTACGCTGCGGGTCTCGCGGATGACGGTGATCTTCACCTGACCAGGATAGGTCATTTCGTTCTGAATCTTGGTGGCGATCTCGTCAGAGAGTTTGGTGCTCTCCTCGTCGTTCATCTTGTCGGCTCCCACGATGACGCGAAGCTCACGTCCTGCCTGGATGGCATAGGTCTTGGTAACACCAGGATAACTCATGGCTATTGCCTCAAGGTCGTTGAGACGCTTGATGTATGCCTCAACAATCTCGCGACGGGCACCAGGACGAGCACCAGAGATAGCATCGCAAACCTGAACGATTGGAGCAAGAAGAGTGTTCATCTCCATCTCGTCGTGGTGTGCACCGATGGCATTGCAGATGTCTGGCTTCTCCTTGAACTTCTCGGCAATCTTGGCACCATAGAGTGCGTGAGGCAACTCACTCTCCTCATCAGGCACCTTACCAATATCGTGCAAAAGACCTGCACGCTTAGCCTTCTTGGGGTTCAAGCCCAACTCAGAAGCCATGACAGCACAGAGGTTGGCTGTCTCGCGTGCGTGCTGCAAGAGGTTCTGACCATATGATGAACGATACTTCATCTTACCAATGATACGAATCAGCTCAGGATGCAAGCCGTGGATACCGAGGTCGATAGCGGTGCGCTTACCGGTTTCGATAATTTCATTCTCAAGCTGCTTCTTCACCTTGGCTACAACTTCCTCAATACGGGCTGGATGAATACGTCCGTCGGCTACCAACTGGTGGAGGGCCAGACGACATACCTCGCGACGCACGGGGTCGAAGGCAGAGATGACGATGGCCTCGGGAGTGTCGTCTACAACAATCTCGACACCAGTGGCTGCTTCCAAGGCACGAATATTGCGACCCTCACGACCGATAATGCGGCCCTTCACCTCGTCGTTGTCTATATGGAAGACACTGACAGAATTCTCTATAGCCGTTTCTGTGGCCACGCGCTGGATGGTCTGGATAACGATCTTCTTGGCCTGCTGGTTGGCATTGAGCTTGGCATCGTCCATGATCTCGTTGACGTAGCTGGCAGCATCGAGTCTTGCCTGATCTTTCAAGCTCTCGATGAGGCGCTGCTTAGCTTCCTCAGCGCTCAGACCAGAGAGTTCCTCAAGCTTCTCCTGCTCCTGACGCTGCATCTTCTCCAACTCCTGCTGCTTCAGGGCGAGGAGCTTCTTCTCGTTCTCCACGCGCTGGTTGTTCTGCTCTACCTCCTGCTTGCGGCGGCCGAGCTCTTCCTGGCGCTGGTTGAGCGAAATCTCACGCTGCTTGAGCTTGTTCTCGCTCTGCTGAATGCGTGAGTTGCGCTGCTGCACCTCTTTCTCCAGCTCTGCTTTCTTGTTGAGGAACTTCTCCTTTACTTCGAGCAGTTTCTTTTCCTTCACTACTTCCGCCTCCTTGTTGGCGGCGGCGATCATTTCGTTATATTTCCCTGTAATGACATAACGGAAAATAAAAAACCCAAAGGCTCCTCCCAATACGAGGGCTACAAGGGTTGCTATGATTGTTACTACCATTATTTTATTATATATAAATGATTTATTAATATTCTCGCCTGTGCAACAGCTACTGCCCGGCATCCTTAAGACAACGGAGCAAACAAACGGACGGAGAAAAAACACTCTTACTACTTCAGGGTGTCCTCAATCTCGGCAGTAAGGCGGGTGAGAATATCGTGATAAGGTGCAGTATCGTTACGACCCGACTCCTTCTCATATCTCAAGGCGATATCGAGGAGCGACATATAAAGAATCTCCTTGTCGCTCTTGCGTCCCTTGAAAATCTTGGAATACGAGTTGACAATATCGTTAATCAGTTTGCCTGACTTACGATAGTACTCCTCGTCCTCTCGCGGTATCTTGACCGAGAGGTCGGTGTCATAGATATGTAATCTTATGAGTAATTTCTCTTGTTCCTGATCTGCCATCGCTCCGACTTATTGATTGCTCAGTAGCGTTATACACTTGTTGACATCACGGATGAGCTTAGCAACGCGCTTCTGCGTAGCTTCCATGTCGGCATCCGAAATTGTCATCATCTTAGCCATTTTCAGGCTGTTGTAATCGTGCTCTGCCTGGGACAACTTCTCCTGCAGCGCCTTGATCTGGGCGTCGCGCTCATCCACCATCTCGTAGAGCTCGGCATTCTCCTGCTTGAGCTTTCCAAACTCAAGAATCAACTGCCTAACACGTGTGGCAAACGTATTGATTGTCTTTTCATCAGCACTCATTACTCTCTATTTTGGGTACAAATATAGCGGAAATATTTCAAAATTGCAAATATTCCGTCAACTATTTGTGAATTTGATACAAATTAAGTGAAATTACTTGCCCAACTTTCCCTTTGCCTTCTCGATTTCCTCATCGGATGGACGTGGCTCTTTCTTGGCAAGCATCAACACCTGGAAGGCGAAATCGGTGACCCACTGCTGGCTGAAGCACAGCTGCTTGTCGAGCTGACGAAGCTGCATGACGGTCTTCACCACACTGGCGTCGTTGAAGTCATTCTTGTTGAAGATATCGTCGACGGTTTTCTGAGTCATGGTGTAGAGCGCCTTCTTCATGAAACCTGGCAGACGGAGTTTGAACTTCATCAGGTTGCCCAGAAGCATCATGAGGTCCTGGGTGAAGGTCTGGAACTGGATGAGATAAACATTGACATCCTGCAACTTGTGACACTTCTTGCGAATGCTCTGGTCAATCTCCTTGAAGAAATTGTCATCGGTATCATATACACTCTTCATCATCTTCTTGACATGCGCCTTCTCGCCCAGGCCTAACTTGTTGTTCTGGGTAGGAACGCGGAATGTAGTCTTGAAGGCACGAAGGTCGGGCAACATTGCCAAATTGGTGATGCCCAACTGTGAAGCAAGGGCTGCCTGGAAATACACTCTGACAAGCGTCATGTAGTCTTCCATGCCGCCTACTTTTTTATCCTCGGTCTTGCGGCCGAATAGTTTTGAAAATACTCCCATTATTCGTTATTTATGATTCATACAAATTAAAATTACTTGCAAAAGTACAATAAAATTACAATATATCAAAATTGACGGGGTGTTTTTTGACGTAAATCATTTTTTTACTACATTTCTGGTCTTTTTTTATACCTTAATTAAATAAAAATAATTATCTTTGCAGAAAATACGCTGCATCTCAGCAAAACATTCAAGCAAGCTTGATGTTATGCATTCGATTTGCTGTATCTTTGCAGAAAATACGCTGCATCTCAGCAAAACACTCAAGCAAGCTTGATGTTGTGCATTCGATTTGCTGTATCTTTGCAAAGCAGAAACGGGAACAGACTATCCCTCAAGTAAGAGGTGAGAATAACTTAATCATAAAGAAATGGAAAGAAACAAAGGTAATATACTGGTCAAAAGAATTGTCATTGTAGTAGACTTTGCCATCCTCAACCTGGTGTTGCTGGCATATATTCTGCTCACACCAGACATTTCGCCAGCAGCATTCGACCTGTCCACGAAAATGACTTTTTTCGCAGCCAATGCATCGATGTTCATCGCCGAGAGCATGTACTCCACCATTATCCACATCAGAAGGGTGAGTTTCATGCAGGCGTGCAAGCGCACCTTCTGCTTGAGCGGACTGGCTTCCATCCTGTTCTTTCTTTCCATCAGACTCCTGATCAACTATGGCGGACTGTTCTACTTCAGTTTGCTGTTTTTTGGCTCATTCTACGTCATCCTTGTCATTTCAAGGGCACTGGAACTGGAGGTCTTGAAATATTTCCGCACCAAAGGCTACAACAGCCGCACTGCCATCTTCGTGGGCAACGACCCTGCTGTGCTCGACATGTACAACACTCTGGTGGAAGACCCCTCGGCAGGTTATCGGGTGAACGGATACTTTGCTGATGCCGACATTGTCGGAGCGCCCAAGGAGTTTGTACGGTTGGGAAACTTGACAGAACTGAACGAGATCGTGGACAGCTCAATCAACAACACGATTCACGGAGCACCTGCCAATATGCACGAGATGTTCTGCTGTCTGTCGCACAACCAGTCAAAGGAGGTAATCAGGCTGATGCAGTACTGCGACAAGAACGTGATTCACTTCTACTATCTGCCACGCCAATTTGAGGGCTACAAGCTGCACCTCGATGCGCTGCAGTTTATGGGAAAGAGTCTGTACACCAACCATATCGAGCCGCTGTCGAACACCACCAACCGTGTCATCAAGCGCTCGTTCGACCTGGTGGTGAGCGGCATCGCCTGCCTGTGCATGCTGCCATTCATCCCCATCATCGCGCTCATCATCAAGCTACAGAGCCCCGGCCCCATCTTCTTCCGTCAGGACAGAACGGGCATCAACGGCAAGACCTTCAAGTGCATTAAATTCCGCTCGATGCACATTAACAAGGATGCCGACCTGGCACAGGCTACGGAGCACGACCCACGCAAGTTTGCCTTTGGCAACTTCATGAGGAAGACCAACATCGACGAGTTTCCGCAGTTCTTCAATGCGCTGCGAGGCGACATGAGTATCGTGGGTCCACGTCCACACATGCTGCACCACACCGAGATATACGGCACCATCATCAACAAGTACATGGTGCGCCACTTCGCCAAACCAGGCATCACAGGATGGGCACAGGTGACAGGCTATCGTGGCGAGACCAAGGAACTTTGGCAGATGGAGGAACGCGTGCGACGCGACATCTGGTACTTGGAGAACTGGTCGTTCTGGCTCGACATACGCATCATCTTCCTCACTGCCAAGAGCATCATCATGCCCGACAAGAAGGCGTATTGACAGAAGTTTCAAAACTTGAAAAATTGACACAATAAGAAACAACATAAACTAAAGAATATGAAAGGTATCGTTTTAGCAGGTGGGTCGGGCACACGCCTCTACCCCATCACGAAAGGCATCAGCAAGCAGTTGATACCTATCTTCGACAAGCCCATGATTTATTATCCCATTTCGGTACTCATGCTGGCTGGCATCAGGGAAATACTCATCATATCCACTCCCTACGACTTGCCGGGATTCAAGCGCCTCTTGGGTGACGGAAGCGAGTTGGGGGTGAAGTTCGAATATGCCGAGCAACCATCACCCGACGGACTGGCACAGGCTTTCATCATCGGCGAGAAGTTTATCGGCGATGACAATGTGTGTCTGGTATTGGGCGACAACATCTTCTATGGCGCAGGATTCTCAGCCCTGCTGAAAGAGAGTGTGAAGGCTACCGAAGAAGGAAAGGCGAGCGTCTTCGGATACTATGTGAACGATCCAGAGAGATACGGCGTGGCAGAATTTGACAAGGACGGCAACTGCCTCAGCATCGAGGAAAAGCCCGAGCATCCGAAGAGCAACTATGCAGTGGTAGGACTCTACTTCTACCCCAACGACGTGGTAGAGGTGGCTAAGAACATCAAGCCAAGCGCACGTGGTGAGTTGGAGATAACCTCCGTCAATCAGCATTATCTGGGCAAGAACGTGCTGAAGGTACGCACCCTGCAGAGAGGTTTTGCATGGCTCGACACTGGAACACACGACAGTCTGTCGGAAGCCAGCACCTTCATCGAGGTGATTGAGAAACGACAGGGACTTAAAGTGGCTTGTCTGGAGGAAATAGCCTTCAAACAGGGATGGATCAACGCCAAGCAGCTGGAAGAACTCGCCAAACCAATGATGAAGAACAACTACGGCAAGTATTTGCTCGAACTGGCCAAGAGATAAAATGCCTATATATAAATATGTATACCTATTATATATTATAAAGAAAAGATCAACATAATGGAAGAAACAAAGTATCTGAAACAGGAATACCTACAAGATGAGGAGGAGAAGTCTTCTTTCGACATCAAGCAGATTTACACCATTCTGGTGCTCAACTGGAAATGGTTTGTATTGTCCATCATCATCTGTTTAGGAGTTGCCTACATTTATCTTCGATACACCACGCCTATCTATCAGGCACAGGCAAAGTTGCTCATCAAGGACGAGACACAGTCGAGAAACAGAGGCAACAGTATCATGAACACCTCCAACCTGGGCATTATTTCCAACTCGACTGGTATCGACAACGAGATGGAAATCCTAAGCTCATGCAACCTGGCGCAGCAGGCAGTCACCGACCTGAAGCTCTACGTCACCTATCGCCATCCGGGCCACATCAAGGACGCCACCTTGTACCGAAACCAGGAAATCAACGTCGACATGGACTTGGTTCACCTGAAGAAGTTGTGTGCGCCTATACAGTTGAGCATTACCCGCGAAGGCAACAACTATCATGTGACAGGAACCTACTATATGCCTGCCGGTGAGAACACGCAGGAGGTGACAAGCAAGAACATCAACAGGACTTTCAGCCGCCTGCCAGCCATGATTGGCACACGTGTGGGCATCATCACGCTGACTCAGAACGAATATCGCACACTTGCCGATGGGCAAGTACTCGAGGTGACACTGAGCTCGCCAGTAGGGGCAGCAGGCAAGTATGCAGGCAGTCTGACCGTAAGCCAGACTTCGAAGACTACGACTATCGCACAGCTTGTGTTGAGCGATGAGTTCCCACAGCGTGCCATCGACTATCTGAAGCAATTAGCTATCGTCTACAACCGACAGGCCAACGAAGACAAGAACCTCATTGCCGTGCGCACAGAGCAGTTCATCAACAACCGTCTGGAGAAAATCAACGCCGAACTGGGCAACACAGAAGGTGAGTTGGAGAACTTCAAGAAGCGCAACCAGATGGTGGAACTGAAAATAAACGCCACACAAGCAGTATCGAATGCCGACGAGTTCAGCAAGCGCCTGACAGAAGCCAACACACAGCTGGCATTGCTCGACGAACTGAACAAATACATGAATGAACCCAACAACAATCATCAGCCCATCCCATCCAACGTGGGTCTGAGCGACGAGAGTGCCACTGCACTCATCAACGAATACAACAGAATAGCCCTGCAACGCAACCAACTGCTGCACAGCGCCAACGAAACTTCGCCTACTGTGACACCGCTCACAGCACAGCTCGACGACCTCAGCTCGTCAATCCGCCGTGCCATGAAACAGGCACGCACCAACATGGAGATTCAGCGCAACAGCATTGCATCGCAGGCCAACAAATATCAGGGACAGATAGGTGAGACACCTGAACAGGAGCGAATGCTGACACAGATAGGCAGACAACAAGAAGTGAAGTCTGGACTTTACCTGATGTTGCTGCAGAAGCGTGAGGAGAACTCCATCTCGCTTGCCGCCACAGCCGACAAAGGTAAACTCATCGATGAGCCTGTATTCAGCGGAAAGATAAGCCCCAAGAGCTCTATCATCATGCTTATCGCCTTCGTATTGGGCATCGCCATTCCTGCCGCCATCCTCTTCCTGATACAGCTCTTCCGCTACAAGATTGAGGGTCACGACGATGTGGAGAAACTCACCACACTGCCTATTCTCGCTGATGTGGCAGTGGCAAGTGACAGCGCAAAGAGCAAGGCCGACATCGTGGTGCACGAAAACAAGAACAACCTGATGGAGGAAATATTCCGTGGACTGAGAACCAACCTTCAGTTTATGCTGAAAGAGGACGAAAAAGTCATCATGTTCACCTCTACCCAATCAGGCGAAGGAAAGACATTCACAGCATCGAATGTGGCCATCAGCTTCGCCCTGTTGGGCAAGAAAGCCATCATTCTGGGTCTCGACATCCGTAAGCCAAGACTGGCAGAACTCTTCGAAATCGACGACCATCATCATGGTATCACTCCGCTGCTCACCAAAGACCACAACACATGGCAGGACATCGAGGCACAGATTATCAATTCGGGTGTCAACAAGAACCTCGACATACTGATGGCAGGACCTATTCCTCCAAACCCTGCTGAGTTGATTGCACGTCACAGTCTCGATGACATCGTGGCGCAGCTAAGAGAACACTACGACTATATTTTGATTGACACAGCTCCAGTAGGTCTTGTTTCCGACACACTGCAGATCAGCCGCATCGCCGATGCTACGGTTTACCTGTGCCGTGCAGACTATACTCCAAAATCAAGTTTCGATCTCATCAATGCGCTGAACCACGACAAGAAGATGCCTAAGATGTCGATTGTGCTTAACGGTGTCGATCTGTCGAAGAAAAAGTATGGCTACTATTACGGCTACGGAAAGTACGGAAAGTATGGCAAATATGGCAAATACGGCTCTTACAAGGGTTACGGCAGTTCTGTATACGGAAGCTATGGCAACTATAACAACAGCCACTACGGCGACCAGAACGACAATAGCGTAAAACGTTAAAACGAAAACGACTTATGGCAACAATAGCAGTAGACTTCGACGGCACAATAGTAACTCACGAATATCCCAAGATAGGACGCGAGATTCCATTCGCCATCGAGACGTTGAAAATGCTGATAAGAGACCAGCACCGCCTCATCCTGTGGTCAGTTCGTGAAGGCGAACTGCTGCAGGAGGCTGTGGACTGGTGCAAGGAAAGAGGAGTTGAATTCTGGGCTGTCAACAAGGATTATCCTGAGGAAAGCTACGAAAACAACAATCATTTCTCACGTAAGCTCAAAGCTGATTACTTCATTGATGACCGTAACATTGGCGGTCTACCCGACTGGGGACAGATTTATCAGATAATCAGCCAGGGAAAAAGCTACAGGGCACTCATCAGAGAAAGCATGGGCGCACAACAAGAGCATCACAAGAAAAAGCACTGGTGGAGTCTGTAATGCTTTTCTAAAGAAAAAAGCATTTAATTGAAAGGATTTTCGATGAAGGATTTTCGCTGAAAGGATATCAAAGGCTGCGACACAAGGATAAAAATCCTCGTTGTCGCAGTTTTTTTGTAGTGCAAAAAAATGAGAAAAAGCTTACAAAGCTATTCCCAACTTTCCAAACAACCGTAAGATATAATCGTTTCTCTACTTATAGTTTCTATCAGTATAATGCAATAGGCTTCAACTGCTTACGAAGCCGCTTTCATTGCTCTACGAAATAGGCTTCATTGACTATCGAAGCCGCTTTCATTTTTCGAGGCTTTTCTATTCTTTCCAGATATCCCATCATGCATTGTATATTCTGCAATTTACTACTTTAGCAGAACTTATAAGAATAAGAATAAGAATAAGAAAAAAAATGAGGGTGTGTCATAACACCAGTTAATGACACACCCTCAAAAAATATTGATACGTTTTGTTCTGAATAATCAGAAAACAGGGATTTCTAAAAGATTAGAAGAACAAGTAGCGGTTGTCAACTACATGAGCCTTCATATAAAGCTCGTTCATGAAGTTTCCTGCATACTGCATTGCCTTCTGACGGCACTTCTGCTCCATAGCCTTCTCGTCGAACTTAACAGAACGATTGGTCTTGTTAGTAACCTGGAAGAGGTAAACACCGGCATTGCCCTTAACTGCATGAGCAGAGAAAGCACCCTTCTTGGTGGCAGAAACTGCACCAGAGAGAGCAGGCTCGCTGGCTCCAGTAGCTGCGATAAACACAGGAGCTGCGAAAGTGATCTGGTTGACAGAAGAAACCTTGCCACCCTTAGCCTTGGCAGCTGCGATGCTCTTCACACCGTTCAACTTCTCCTCGATCATCTGAGCCTTCTTGTCCTTGATGACCTCAGCCTTCACCATCTCCTTCACCTGAGCGTCGTCCAATCCGCGGTAACCGATACGATGAATCTTGTCGAGAACAATAACCAACAAGTGGTTGTTGTCGCCACACTCATAGAGAGGAGAAACAGCACCTTCCTTGCTGTCAAAGATCCACTTCAAAGCTTCACGTGTAGCGTGGATGTTGGCTACATAGTGAGCATTAGTTGTAACGTCCTTCAAGTCCTGAACCTTATAACCGTTCTTCGCAGCGTTCTTGAGCAAGTCCTCAGACTTCTCGTTGGCGCTTACGAAGCTTGAGAACTTGTTGTAAGCAGCACGATAAGTATCCTGTGAGAAATCGATAGGCTTCTTGATCACAGCAGCCATGTACTTCTCTACCATACCCTTCTTGTCGAGAACCTGAAGAACAACATAACCCTGCCCCAACTGAATCGTGTTCAAAGCATTGACAGATGCTGTATTCAGAGTATTGATGAAAGTCTTGTTGTCCTTGTCCATGCTCTGAGCAAACTCATACTGCTTGGTAGTCATCCAAGCCTTCTCGCCTGTCTGACCGTACTTCTTGGCAACGGCCTCGAAGTCAGCACCACCAGCAATAGCTCCCTGGATAGAGTCTGCCTTCACCTTAGCCTCAGCTACAGTATTGGCAGCCACCTGGATGGCACGATACTGGATTGAATCAGGCAACTGCTGCTTGCTGACGAGCTTGACGATATTCAAAGTATTGTCACCAGCATTAACCTTCACTGCAGAAGTAGCACCCACAGCGAGAGAATCGAGTTCAGAGGCGATATCTGATGGGAAAGCAGTCTTGCTGACAGGCAAACCAAGGTAAGCCACAGTAGAAGCAGACTTGCGTACTACCTCAGCAGGATCGGCAGCCTCTGCCAACTGCTTGTGGAAAGAAGCGAACTCCTTGTTGAGAGCTACGCGGTCAGTCTGAGAAGCACTTACCTCTACATCAACGAACTTGATGTCGCGGCTCTCTACAGGCTGCTTGAAACGAGCCTTCAGTTCATCATACTTAGCCTTCAGATCGCTTTCCTCAACCTTCACCTTGTCGTCCTGAATATCAGAGTAAGGGAAAGCAGCCAACTGAATCTGGCTCTCCTCGTTCTCCTCCTTGAAAGCCATCTTAGCCTCTACAGGGTTAGAGAGGAAGCAGTGAGCCAAGAGAGACTGATACTTCTGAGCCAAAGTCTGCTGACGAAGCGTCTTCTCGATGAAAGACCAGTACTTGAAGATCTTGTCATACTGCTCCATCATCTGAGCATTGGCAGAAGGATTAGCCTTCTGAGCCTTGTAATCAGCCAAGAACTTCTGGAGAGAAGCTGCATCGAAGCGGCCAGTCTGCTGATTGACAAACGGAGTCTGCTGAAGCATAGGGTTAGTACCAGTCTTCAAAATATCCTGAAGCTCAGCGTCTGTTACGGTAAGACCCAGCTTGCTGGCTTCCTTGGCCACAATCTGGTTCTGAACGTATGTGTTCCAAACCATATCCTTGATTTGATTCATCTGATCCTCAGGGAGATTTTCCTGTCCCTGCTGCATCTTGATGACTTCGGTGTACTCATCGAGCAACTTCTGAAATTCCTGTACGCTGATTTTCTCACCTAACACTTCACCGATTTGCTGGCGCTCGTTGTTCTTTGCAGAATCGCACGAACGGAAGCCTTCCTCGGCAATGAATGCAAAGAGGCCAAAACTAATGATACATACCAGTATCACGCCTCTTTTTCTAATTGTTCCTAATGCTGCCATTACGTTTTAATTATTATTTTTGTTTTTATTTTTTGTTTCTCGTTGAAGGCTCATTATCAGAAATGTAGCCAATTGCTTGCAAAAATACAAAGAAAATTGCAAATAAGGGAATTTTTTACTATGTTTTTTAGCCTTATCAAGCAAAAACTGCAATTTTTATAAATAAAAAAAGCACTTGTTGGCTTAAACAAGTGCTTTTTACTGCAACAAATGCAGACGTACCAACTCTATCTTGCGGGATGTGGACTTGATGATTTTGAACTCATACTTACCGAACTTGATGATTTCGTTCAGCTTTGGGAAACTCTGATATTCGTGCAGAATCAAGCCACCCACAGTCATATATTCATCACTCTCGGGAAGATCAAGACCAAAGAGTTCGTTCACCTTGTCTATCTCCAAGCGTGCCGACAGCAGATAATCACCGTCCTCGGTCTTTTTGGCAACATACTTGGACGAGTCGTGCTCATCTTCTATATCGCCGAAGATTTCCTCCACAATGTCTTCCAGGCTCACAAGTCCGCTGGTTCCACCAAACTCGTCAACCACTACACCCAACGACTTCTTCTGTTGCAGGAAAATCTGCATCAGCTTCTGTGCCTGCATGGTTTCGGGCACAAAAGGCATTTTGCGCACATGGTCTTGCCAGCGGGCTGGATTGCGGAAGAGTTCGGAGCTGTGGATATAGCCGACGATATGGTCGATATCCTCCTCGTAGACAATGATTTTAGAGTTTCCGCTCTCTATGAATTTCTGGCGGAGCTCATCGAGCGAGGCATCGGTCTCTACTGCCTGAATTTCGGTTCGCGGCACCATGCAGTCGCGCACCTTTGTGTCGGAGAAGTCGAGTGCATTCTGGAAGATCTTCACCTCGTCATCGATATCGGAGTCTTTCTCTGCATTATCGATACTCGACTGCACCAGGTAGTCGAGGTCAACCTTCGAGAAGCCTTCGTCCTCAGCCTCCTTGTCCATCTTCACTCCCACTAATCTCAACAGGATTCTGCTCAGGAAAGTGCTGAACACACTGATGGGCCACAGCACGACATAACAAACATAAGCCATGGGGCTGAAGAAGTTCAACAGTCGGTTGGGGTTCGCCTTAAAAAGGGTCTTGGGCAAGAACTCGCCCGTAAAAAGCACGATGATGGTCGAGAGAATAGTATCAGCAGGCACAGTGAAAGCCGCATCCATACCAAGAAAAATTGTATTATCGAACAGTCGCGCTATCAGTATGCCATACACCACAAGGGCGATATTGTTGCCCACGAGCATGGTGCTGACAAAGCCGTTGGGATGGTTATAGAAGAGCGAGACCAATCGCTGGGTCACCCCGTTCTTGTTCTTGTCCTTATCCATCTCGGCAAGCATTCGGTTGGAAGACACAAAGGCTATCTCCATGCCACTGAAAAAGGCAGAGAACAAGAGAGTAACCAATATGCCTATCACAAGATTTATTCCTACTTCCATATATTTTTGTCTGTTTCTGTCATGACATTAGTGCATCAGAGGGATGGTAGTAGCACGCTGCGGAGTGGCTCTCTGTCGAAGGTTTCCCTTCACCGAGTCGGGCTGCGAGCGCAAGGTATCGCTTGCTCCCGATCCTGTCATGTCGCTCTTCTCGAAACTACCCTTCGAGTTGCTCACATAATAACGCGTCATCTTCTCGTCGCTCCAGAAGTGCGTGCCCTGCAAGGTACGCTCAGGCGTGATGAGTTTACTGAACACATGGCTCGACAGTTCGTGCTTATTCTCATCCCATGTAAGCTGCTCGCTCATAAAGCGCAAGCCGTCCTTGGTGAGAATTCTAACACGACCATAGAGTTTCCATATTCTGAGCTGGTCGAAATAATAAGCCGTGTCGCACTGTATATAACTGTTGATATGAAACTTGTCGTCGAACTGCTCCAGGAGTATGCCCTTGTCAAAAATCCATTGCGACGGATGCTTGTTGACATTCACCTCCCATCGCTCAGTAACAATGCGATACTTGATGACGCCAGAGTCGCTGATGAGTGTGTTGACACCATAAGAAGTCATCATTGCCACGGAGTCGCGTGCCCTGATGGCAGGAGCCGTATGCTCCACCTGCTCCTGACATGCAGCCATCAGCAGGAGAGCGATAAGTCCATATATAAAATGCCTTGTTCTATACATTAATAATATAAATATTTTCAAGCTTTCTGAAACATCTCCCACTTCGAGGCTTCCAGAAGTTTCCCAAAACATCTCAAACCTTTCCGAAACATTCCGAAGCATTCCGAATTTTCCTAAACCAACATTCAGCACAGAAATTCCGTACTGTTTACTGCATCTTCCACTTCTTGAACCAATCCTCGTTGAAGGTGAAGCCTATGTTGATGCGGAAAATATTCTCCTTGATAAGGTCCTTGGCAGAGCGTTTCACCCACTGACCGCTGATATTGAGGAATGAACGGCTGTTGTAGGAGTTGACGATAGGAATACCGAAACCGGCACTTACCGCAAATTCCTTGGGTCCGTCCTGTCCATTGATTTTCACATAAGGAGTGGTGTAGCTCACACCGGCACGATACTGTACTCTCTGCAAGAAACGGCGGCTGTACTCGCCATAGCAGTACTGTGCACCGAGGTTGATCTTATGACGGTTGCTGTAGCAGCCGTCCTTCAGCACATAGTCTCTTCCGTCGAAGACAGGCGCCTTGAGGTCTTCCCACATCTGTAGAGTGTAGTCGAGACCCACTTTCCACTGTGCCGCATGATTCCACATCAATCCTGCTCCCACCATGTGAGGCAGTTCAAAAGCCTTGTCAACAGAAAAAGATGTGGTGTCGAGCGAGCCATCCATGGCATTTGTCTTCACCTGATACATATCGGCAGTGGCACCTAAATTATGCTTGGGCGAATAGGTAAGACCCAGTGTCACCCAGTCCTTCTTCGACACACGCTGCGTATACTGTACACCAAAGTCGAGCTTATAGCTTCCCACTCTTGCCGAATAGTTGCGCGAGAGCGAGTTGATATACGAATTGCTGTAGCTGTTGGTGACGGTACGGTTGTACTTACCCCACAGGTAAGAGATGTTGGCACCCACCGACAGTCCCTTCACTGGCATGTAGCCCAAACCCACGTAAGCCTGATGGAATCCCTCATCACCCTCATAGGTATTGGTGTAATAATCTTCCTTGGTTTCTTCGTTCACCCATCCCGATACAGAATAGTTATAGCCCACGTTGGAGAAAGGCAGGATACCGAAACTCACACCCATGTGGCGGAAAGCACGGAAAGCAGCGACCACATAGTCCAAGTTGGCATTCTTGGCGTTCTTCTTCACGCCGTTCTCATTGAAGTTGCTGATCTGACCCGAGATGCCGGCATCGAAAAGGAATGTCAGCGAGTCGACTGAAGAATAAGAAGCCGGGTTGATATAATTTACCTGATTGTGCTCATGAAAGCCAAGTCCCACTCCATTCATACCTGCATTGAAACCAGAAGTCTGGTCGGACAATAAGCCCAACCCCCACTGACTGTATGGAGAATTCATGCCGCTCTGGGCATTCACTGTCAGAGCCAAGCTCATCATGAGAGCCGCCAAAAATAGTTTTTTCATCCTATGATAATTGTTCAAAATTATATTCAGAGTGCAAAAGTATTGAAAAAAATCGAGATAAAAGAAGGAAAATCCAAAATAATAAGGTATTTTTGCATCGTGAAACGTTTTAAATATAATTTTAGGTGCATTTTTGCCGTTTTGTTAATCATTTTAACGACTAAGGCTTCTGCACAACAGACGGAAGCACCCCAATGGGTCGATTCCGTGGATATTTCACTCCTGACCTGCGGACCGGGACAGGAGGTTTGGTCGTATTATGGACACACCGCTCTTCGCATAGAAGACCGTGCCCATGGCAGTGACGTGGCTGTCAACTGGGGCATGTTCTCCTTCAACCAGGACTTTTTTGTGCTGCGCTTCGTCTTCGGGCTCACCGACTATCAGATAGGCATCATCCCCATGGATCGTTTCATGGCGGAGTATTCCTACGAAGGCAGATGGGTAAGACAACAGCGCCTTGCCCTGACACGAAAAGAGAAATGGAACATCCTTACTGCCGTGGAGAAGAATAACCAGGAGGAGAACCGCACCTACCGCTACAACTTCTTCTATGACAACTGCACCACACGTGCACGCAACATGATCATCGACCACTTGGCGACCAACAGCACCAACTTCGAGATCAAAACGACCCTCTCCACCTATCGTGAGGAGATTCACCGCCTGAACGCCCATCACCGTTGGGCACGCTTCGGAAACGACCTGCTCCTGGGTTTCCGAGCCGACCGTGCAATAAACAAACAGGAATGGGAGTTCCTGCCCGACAACCTCTCCATGGACTTCGCAGTGGAAGCCCGTAAGGACACAGCCCAGCAGCCTATTCCGTCGACAACAGTTTATCCACAAGAACCAAGATACATCAAACTGGTAGACAGCACCTTCTATCTCATTTCACCCAAGGAAGTAGTGATGGCTGCAGATGCAGTCAAGGAGAACTCTCAGACAGGAACCACTATAACCGATGTCATCTCTCCTTTCGTGGCAGCGACAGGCATCTTGGTGATTGTTATCCTGCTCAGCCTCACGGAATGGCGCAGAAAGAAGAATTTCTGGTGGATTGACACAGCCCTGCTCGTACTTACCGGACTGCCAGGACTGATTCTCTTTGCCATGGTGTTCTCGCAACACCCCACCGTGCAGATCAATTTCCAGACACTCATCCTCAACCCGCTGAACCTCATCTTCGTATGGAGTGTCACCAAGAAGATGCGTCAGCATCGTGTGCACTGGTATTACAACGTATGGGCAGCACTCATCGTCGTGGCACTTTTCCTGCAGATATGGCAGGACTACGCTGAGGGCATGGTCATTTTGGCATTATCTTTGCTCGTAAGAGTGGCAGTGAAGTCAACTCAACTCGACTTGCGAAGAAAATAGACCTCACAAAGAATATAGACTTCACGAAGAAATCAACCTCTTGAAGATACAGACTTTACGAAGGAATTCAACCTCTCGAAAGAAAATCATCAACACGAAGCCAACAAAGCTTCATAACAAAAAAATAGAATGGTAAACAGATATATCACCGCCCTCTTGGTTGTCCTTGCGGCAACAGGCATGGAAGCGCAGACCTATCAGCAGGCACTGAGGTTTGCGCTCACCGATATATCCTACGATGAGTTCATCCAGCAGCCCGAGGCCAAAGCGCTCGAAGAAGACATTCTGAGCGTCATCAAGGCCATCAAGGAAGCATCCGAAGACCATCAGAAAGCACAACATCATTTCCCGTCGGCAATACAGAAAGCCGACACTTCTGCCAATCTGACAGAATCCAATCCTTATATTTGTTTTACTCCCCCCACAGAGCCCAAATATCAGGCTCCATACGGAAGTATTGTTATTCGCGGACCCGATTTTTAACATTTATCACCCAAAACGTTGCTGATTTACAGATATTATTTGTACCTTTGCAACCCTGAAAACAATAAAAATCAACGAATAATAATAAAAAACAATATATAAAATGAACTTTAACAAATTTCTGCAGTCATTGTTCGGCAACAAGTCTTCCCGCGACATGAAGCTCATCCAGCCTATCGTGGAGAAAGTAAAGGCCGAGTATCCTAACATCAAGGCCCTGAGCAATGACCAGCTTCGTGCAAAAACCAAGGAAATACAGCAGTATGTACAGAACGCCGGCAAAGCTCAGAGAGAGAAGATTGCCGAGTTGAAAGCCACTATCGAAGACACACCTATCGACCAGCGTGAAGATATCTTCAACCAGATAGACAAGTTGGAGAAAGAGGCACTCGACAACTACGAGGTTGCCCTCAACGAGGTGCTGCCTACAGCTTTCAGCATCGTGAAAGATACAGCCCGCCGATTCGCCGAGAACGAGGAGACTGTAGTCACAGCCACAGAGTTCGACCGCGAGCTGGCTGCCAATCCTGCCAACGACTTCGTCACCATCGATGGCGACAATGCCATCTACCACAACCACTGGACAGCAGGCGGAAACGACCTGAAGTGGGAAATGGTTCACTACGACGTACAGCTCTTCGGTGGTACGGTGCTGCACCAGGGTAAGATTGCCGAGATGGCTACGGGTGAAGGTAAGACCCTCGTCGCTACACTGCCTGTGTTCCTCAACGCCCTCACTGGCAACGGTGTGCACGTGGTTACCGTGAACGACTATCTGGCCAAGCGTGACTCCGAGTGGATGGGCCCACTCTATATGTTCAACGGACTCTCTGTCGACTGTATCGACAAGCACCGTCCCAACTCCGACGCTCGTCGCAAGGCTTACATGGCCGACATCACCTTCGGTACCAACAACGAGTTTGGTTTCGACTACCTGCGCGACAACATGGCGACAAGTCCTGCCGACCTCGTACAGCGTCAGCACAACTACGCCATCGTCGATGAGGTCGACTCCGTGTTGATCGACGATGCCCGTACACCTCTTATTATATCAGGTCCTATTCCTAAGGGCGACGACCAGATGTTCGAGCAGTATCAGCCATTGGTAGAGCGCCTGTACGAGGTACAGCGCAAGCAGGCTACCGAGCTGCTCGCCGAGGCAAAGCAGAAGATTGGCGAAGGCACCAAGAACAAGGACGCCAAGATGCTCGAGGACGGATTCCTCGCCCTCTACCGTTCCTACAAGGCACTGCCTAAGAACAAGCCTCTCATCAAGTACCTCTCTGAAGAAGGTATCAAGGCAGGCATGCTCAAGACTGAGGAATACTACATGGCCAACAACAACCGTGAGATGCCAAAGGCCGTGGCTCCACTATACTTCGTCGTAGACGAGAAACTCAACTCTGCCGACCTCACCGACAAGGGAACCGAATGGCTCGCAAAGCAGGTGAACGACCGTGAGCTCTTCGTGCTGCCCGACATCGCCACAGAGATGAGCCAGCTTGAGGCACGCACCGACATCAGCGACCAGGAGCGTCTCGACATCAAGGACGAGATGATGGCTCACTACGGCGTACAGAGCGAGCGCGTGCACACCTTGCAGCAGCTCCTGAAGGCCTACACCATGTTCAACAAGGACGACGAATACGTCGTGATGGACGGCGAGGTGAAGATTGTCGACGAGCAGACAGGCCGTATCATGGAAGGCCGACGCTGGAGCGACGGCTTGCACCAGGCTATCGAGGCCAAGGAGCATGTCAAGGTAGAGGCTGCCACACAGACCTTTGCCACCATCACCCTGCAGAACTACTTCCGTATGTACCACAAGCTTTCGGGTATGACAGGTACTGCCAGCACCGAGGCCGGTGAGTTCTGGGACATCTATAAGCTCGACGTGGTAGAGATTCCTACCAACCGCCCAATCGCACGCCACGACCTCGACGACCGTGTCTACAAGACAGCCCGCGAGAAGTATCGTGCCGTTATCGACGAGATCGAGGAGATGCGCAATGCCGGTCGCCCAGTCTTGGTAGGTACAACATCTGTTGAGATTTCAGAATTGCTGAGCAAGATGCTCAAGATGCGCAATATTCCTCACAATGTGCTCAACGCCAAGCTCCACCAGCAGGAGGCTCAGATCGTAGCCGAGGCAGGACGCTCTACCAACGGCAAGGGTGCTGTCACCATCGCCACCAACATGGCAGGTCGTGGTACCGATATCAAGCTCACCCCCGAGGTGAAGGCTGCAGGCGGTCTTGCCATCATTGGTACCGAGCGCCATGAGAGCCGCCGTGTAGACCGCCAGTTGCGTGGTCGTGCCGGTCGTCAGGGCGACCCAGGCTCTTCTGTCTTCTATGTATCTTTGGAGGACAAACTGATGCGTCTCTTCGCCTCTGAGCGTATTGCCAAGGTGATGGACCGCTTGGGCTTCGAGGACGGCGAGCGTATCGAGAGTCCAATGATCAGCAAGAGCATCGAGCGTGCACAGCGCAAGGTGGAGGAGAACAACTTCGGTATTCGTAAGCACCTCCTGGAGTACGACGACGTGATGAACAAGCAGCGTACCGTGATCTACGAGAAGCGCCGCCACGCCTTGATGGGCGAGCGTATCGGTATGGACATCACCAACGTCATCTGGGACCGCGTGCTCTATATCATCAACAACAACGACTACGAGGGCGCCAAGGAGGACTTCCTCAAGATCCTGGCCATGGAGATTCCATTCACTGCCGAGGAGTTTGAGGGAATACAGCGTGAGGAACTTTGCGAGCGTGCCTTCCAGGAGGCCATGGCAAGCTTCAAGCGCAAGACCGAGCGCATCCAGGCCACAGCATGGCCTATCATCCAGCAGGTGTACGAGAACCAGGGCGCTATGTACGAGCGCATCATGGTGCCTATCACCGACGGCAAGCGCATGTACAACATTCCTTGCAACCTCAAGGAGGCTTACGACACCGAGGCCAAGAGCGTGGTAAAGCAGTGGGAGAAAGTCATCATGCTCCATATCATCGACGACGACTGGAAGGAGAACCTGCGCCAGCTCGACGAGTTGCGCCACTCTGTACAGAACGCCAGCTACGAGCAGAAAGACCCATTGCTCATCTTCAAGCTTGAGAGTGTGAAGCTCTGGGACTCTATGATCAACGAGATGAACGACCGCATCGCCAGCATTCTGATGCGCGGACAGATTCCTGTCATGGAGCAGGAACAGCCCGTACAGGAGGCTGCACCCGAGCAGCGCCCACAGCAGAACTACGTAGAGCAGAAGGTGGACATCGACGCTGAGCGCGAGCGTGCCGAGCGTGCCGCACAGCAGGCTGCTGCCCATCACGACACACGCGAGGGCGCACAGCAGGTCAACCACACTCCTTACCGTGCAGAGCGCATGCCTCGCCCCAACGATCCATGTCCTTGCGGCAGCGGCAAGAAGTTCAAGAACTGCCATGGCAGAAACCTGTAACTCAACTTTCGCAAATAAGGAAGTCAGAGAACTTACTAAAGTTCTATAATCATAAATAATGAAAAAATACCTATATTTGATGACAGGCTCATCATTTATAGGTATTTTTTTTGCATTAATAAGACATCAATATACAGTTGCCGAGATATTTTTGTATTTTTGCAGTTCAAAAGACACAACACGACGTGGCACACTGTTTGCATGCCACGCACGATAACAGAAAAAAGAAGAAAAGGAGATAAAAAATATGAAATTATCCGAACTCAACACAGGCGAAAGCGGCGTCATCGTCAAGGTTTCAGGACATGGTGGCTTCCGCAAAAGAATCATCGAGATGGGATTCATCAAGGGCAAGAAGGTAGACGTACTGCTCAATGCCCCACTGCAAGACCCTGTAAAGTACAAAATCATGGGCTACGAGGTGTCGTTGAGACACAGCGAGGCCGACCATATTGAGGTGGTTTCGGTCAACGAGGCCAAGAAAGACAAACAGCTCAAACACGCTGACGAGGAAGAACGCGAACAGGTTATCAACTCGCAGACTGTCGATTCTAATGACCCCGACGAGCAGGCACTGGGCGACAAGATGCTCGTGGCTGAACAGGAGGCCGACCGCCTGCATCATGTCATCAACGTGGCGCTGATCGGCAACCCCAACTGCGGAAAGACTTCCCTCTTCAACTTCGCCTCGGGCGCACACGAGCGTGTGGGCAACTACAGCGGTGTCACCGTCGACGCCAAGGTGGGCGAAGCCGAATACAACGGCTATCACTTCAACCTTGTCGACCTGCCTGGCACCTATTCGCTCTCAGCCTACTCGCCCGAGGAACTCTATGTGCGCAAGCAGCTCATTGAGCACACACCCGATATCGTCATCAACGTCATCGACACCAGCAACCTGGAGCGCAACCTCTATCTCACCACTCAGCTCATCGATATGCACATCCGCATGGTGTGCGCTCTCAATATGTTCGACGAGACCGAGAAACGAGGCGACAACATCGACTACGACAAGTTGGGCGAACTCTTCGGAATACCTATGGTTCCTACCGTCTTCAAGAACGGCAGAGGTGTAGACCAGCTCTTCGACACCATCATCGAAATGTACGAGGGACGCGAAGGCTCCAATGCCCACTATCGCCACATACACATCAACCACGGACACGAGATAGAACACGGTATCGAGCACATACAGGAATATCTGAAGGCCGATGACAGCATCCGCCAGCGCTACTCCACCCGATATCTCTCCATCAAACTACTCGAGAACGACAAGCATGCCGAAGAGTATGTGAGCCACCTCAAGTCGGCAAAGGAAATCTTCGCCGCACGCGACGAGGCTGCACGACGCGTCAAGGAGGAAACCATGGAAGACAGCGAGACTGCCATCATGGACGCCAAGTACGGCTTCATACACGGAGCCTTGCAGGAGGCTGGCTACGAAACGGGAAAGGCCAAAGACACCTATCAGGTGACGCATCTCATCGACCGCATCCTTACCAACAAATACGTGGGATTTCCCATCTTCGTACTGCTCCTGTTCATCATGTTCTCAGCCACCTTCGTCCTGGGCGAGGTGCCTAAGGGATGGATTGAGGACGGAGTGGCTTGGTTGGGAACAGTCATCAGCACCAGCATGCCCGACGGACCAGTGAAAGACATGCTCGTCGATGGAGTCATCGGAGGCGTGGGAGCCGTCATCGTCTTCCTGCCGCAGATTCTCATCCTCTACTTCTTCATCTCCTACATGGAAGACTCGGGCTATATGGCACGTGCTGCCTTCATCATGGACAAGTTGATGCACAAGATGGGACTTCACGGCAAGTCGTTCATCCCACTCATCATGGGCTTTGGCTGCAATGTGCCAGCCGTCATGGCGACACGCACCATCGAGAGCCATCGCTCGCGACTCATCACCATGCTCATCCTGCCGCTGATGAGCTGTTCGGCGCGTCTGCCTATCTACATCATGGTGATAGGAACCTTCTTCGCCCTGCAGTATCGCTCGCTCATCATGGTGTCGTTCTATCTCATCGGCATCCTGCTTGCCGTCATACTGAGCCGCGTGCTCTCCAGCTTCGTCATCAAGGGCGAGGACACGCCTTTCGTCATGGAGCTGCCACCCTACCGCTTCCCTACCTGGAAAGCCATAGGCCGACACACCTGGGAGAAAGGCAAGCAGTACCTGAAGAAGATGGGTGGCATCATCCTTGTGGCAAGCATCATCGTGTGGGCGCTGGGATACTTCCCCCACAACGAAGAGTTGGGACAGCAACAACAGCAGGAACAGAGCTACATCGGAAGAATAGGCAAGACCATTGAGCCTGTCTTCACACCTCAAGGCTTCGACTGGAAACTCGACGTAGGACTCATCTCTGGCGTGGGAGCCAAGGAGATCGTGGCGTCAACCATGGGCGTGCTCTATAGCAACAACGACAGCTTTGGCGACGACAGCGACTACAACGACGAGGACGGCAAATACGAGATACTGAAGAAGCAGATGACTGCCGACCTGCAGAAGACCTACGGCTATAGCGATGCCGAGGCTGCCCACAAAGCGAGCCTCACCGCCTATTGCTTCCTCCTCTTCGTACTGATCTACTTCCCCTGCATAGCCACCATCGCGGCTATCAAGGGCGAGACGGGCAGTTGGAAATGGGCTGGTTTTGCCGCCATCTACACCACCGTCCTGGCATGGATCGTCTCGGCCCTCGTCTTCCAAATCGGAAGCCTGTTGTAAATTTAAGTCAAGAATTAGAGAATTTAAGAAGGCATTCCTGCTGAGCTTAGGATTTAACGAGAATTACAAGAAGGCATTGCGGTTGATTTCTACCGCAAGGCCTTCTTGTTAAATCGTACAAATTCCTAAAAAAATCAGCAGAAATGCCTTCTCTAATTCTTGACAAAATCAAGAACTCTTGACCAAATTAATTCTCTAATTCTTGACAAAAAAACTTTTCTTCCGGGATAAATTAATTCTCCAATTCTGTACCAAAAAATTCTATTGACGATTCTTTACCCGCCTGCTCAATATCGCGATAATCAGTCCCAACAACGAGGCGATGCTGAGAGCCACACGAAGATTGAAAGCCTCAGCAAGCCATCCAATGACAGGAGGACCTACCAGGAAACCGAAGAAGCTGATGCTCGACACGATGGTGATGGCGATGCTCGCCTTGACAGTGCCCAACTTGCCCGCTATGCTGTAGCAGATTGGCACCGAAGACGAAATGCCGAAACCCACCAAGAGAAAGCCCAGAGTGGCTGTAACAAGGTAAGGCAACAACGTGGCGAGAAGCAGTCCGCACAGAATCAGCAGTCCGCAAACCTTCAGCACTTTGGCGGCGCCATAGCGCGTCACGAAACCGTCGGCCAGGAAACGTCCCAAGGTCATGGCACCCATGCCTGCCACATAACCTGCACGGATGAAAACCTCGTCGGGCTTCACCACAGAAGTGAAATACACACCACTCCAGTCGTAGACTGTCCCCTCACAGAACATTCCGGCAAAACCCATCAGACCTAAGAGGAAAAGCACAGGGTCGATGGTTCTGAACGAGAACTTGGGCACGTCTTCCTCCTCAGCCCTCGCCTGCTCGTCGTTCACCAGGAAGTGGAAACCTGCAGCCAGGATCAGCAGACTCAATGCCAGTACCGTTCCGAAATGAGCCTCTATCGGTAGAACCGTATTGGCAAACACAGCACCCACGATGCCGCCCGCAAAACCACCCAGACTCCAAAGGCCATGAAACGACGACATGATGTTACGGCCATACAACTTCTCCACTAAGCACGCCTGTGTGTTGGTGGCAATATTCATCAGGTTCGCCATCATGCCGAAACCCACAAGGGACAGCGTAAGATGAAAAACCGTGCTGCTGCAGCCCATAGCGAGGAGCACGGCGGCATAAAGCACCTCGGCAACCACCAACATCTTCTTGCTGCCCATCTTGCTCACCAGCACGCCCGAGAAACCCATCATCAGCAGTTGTCCCAAAGGGATGGCGAGCAGAATGCTGCCCAACTGGCCATTGTTGAGATGCAGCAGATGTTTCACATCCGGAATACGGCTTGCCCAACTCGCAAACACCAGTCCCGGTACAAAATAATAAGCTGCCACAGCCACTCGCTTGCGAGCCAAGTCGCTCAAATCACTCATTCGAAATGTCATCCTATATATCTTTTAACATGAAACTTAAAAACGCGGCTGCAAAATTACGAAAAAATAAACTTTCACCCATCGATTATTCCCAAAAAGATAATGCCTTGTCAAAAAATAAGTGTAACTTTGCCCTTCGAACAACAAGAAAATACAACGCAAGCATAAAACCTTGCCAGTACAGAACAAATAAAACTAAGCGATATGAAGAAACAAATCCTTGCAGCAGCCCTGCTGCTCCTCGCCCTCACCCTGCCAACACAGGCAGCCAAGAGACAGAAAACCAACACCCCACAGCAACTCACCTTCCAGCACCCCTGGCAGGGCAAACGAGTGGCCTACTTCGGCGACTCCATCACCGACCCCAACATCAAGGCATCAAAGGTGAAATACTGGGGATTCCTGCAGCAATGGCTCGGCATCACGCCCTACGTCTACGGGGTGAGCGGACGACAGTGGAACGACATTCCCCGCCAAGCCGACAAACTCAAGGCTGAACATGGTGATGACTTCGACGCCATCCTCATCTTCATGGGCACCAACGATTTCAACAATGGTGTGCCCGTAGGCGAATGGTACACGGAGACTTTCGACAGTGTGAAAGTGGCACGCCACAAACCTGGTGAAATGGTGCAGCGCCGTCACCGCCACTTTGCCATGGACAAGAACACGCTCAAGGGCCGCATCAACATCGCCATGTCGAAACTCAAGCAAATGTATCCCACCAAGCAAATCGTTGTCATGACACCTGTCCACCGTGCTTATTTCTGCTCGGGCGAGAGGAACATCCAGCCCGACGAGATGTATGAGAATGCCCGTGGTGTCTTCTTCGACGAGTACGTCAAGGCTGTCAAGGATGCTGGCAACGTGTGGGCTGTTCCCGTCATCGACCTCAATGCCCTCTCGGGTCTTTTCCCTCTCTACGATGCGGGCGCTCAGCTCTTCAACAAGCCCGACACCGACCGTCTCCACCCCAACGATCCGGGTCATGAGCGCATGGCAAGAACCATCATGTATCAGCTCGCCTCCCTGCCCTGCGTTTTTTAGGCTTCCATCATTCTTGGGCTCTACTCAACACCTTTTGGGGGCATAATAGATGACCGGCGCCTGTCATCTATTGTGACCTCCCTTGGTCTTAATAGATGCCCTCGCGAGGGCATGAGTGCAGCTTTTGGTTTTTCTTTTGCAAAGAAAATGCAAACGAGCGCAATGAAAGTTCTACTTTCAAATTGCCGAGTGCAGGTTTTTCTTCTGCAAAGATACAACAAAAAGCAACTTTTTGCAATAGTTTGTTCGGACTTTATGCTAAAAAGTGCCCATATTTTTAATTTTTATACTGAATATCAGGAAGTTACAAAACATAAGAAAATGACAAGATTAGCACACACAGTATCGAAGACAGGTAAGCGTCTCCGCGTTTATACCTTGCATAATTCAAAAAAAGCAGTAACAGCTGATTAAACTAATGCTGTTACTGCTTTTTCCATCTGTCAGGAAGCAAGTCTCTATATTTTTCCAATGGGGTATTAGGTTGCCATTCTACGGTCTTTTCTATGACGTCGCTAATGTATTCAAACAGATTGACTCCATTCTGCTTGCATGAGATAGCGATAGAATATAGGATAGCTCCCCGTCTTGCACCTTCGTGCGAACCAAAGAATAACGAGTTTCTCCTCGACAGCGATATGTACCTCTGGATTCTCTCAATATAATTGTTGTCGAGAGCAGTATCACCTCTTTTAAAAATGTCACAAATGGCATTATACTCGTTAAGGGCATAACCGACGGCCTGCGCCAAGGGCGATTTGGGCAGCAGATCCTTTCTGGAAGATAATTCCTCCAGTTTCTCTAATAAATCCTGCAAAATGTCCGGTGCGTATGATTGCCGATAAGCCAGATGTTTCTCTACGGTCCATCCATTGACGCCAACCTTATGCTTTTTGTCTTTTTGATAAAATCTGTTGATGATGCCTGCTGCTTCCTGTGCATCCCTGTCGTCCTTGCCACAGTCGATGAAGTTTCTCTTGACATGCTGCAGACAGGCGATTCTCATAATGTCCGGATAGGCATCCGACTCCAGTTTTCGGTAAGGAGCATACGCATCACTCTGTACTGTACCTTTATAATCCGAGAACACATCAAGTATGACCTGCTCTGAACGTGAACCATCCTCATATACGAAGAACACAAGTCCCAGTTTAGGTGCGCTTACCGCCCACAGGTAGCCTTTCTTCGAGCCGTTGTCTGTAGGCTTTACCCTCGTCAGCAGTACTTTATGATAAGTTTCATCTGCCGTAACATAATCCTGCTGTAACACCGTTTGGCAGATGGCTCTATAGATATTCTCCAGTACGTCTGCGCTTCTGGCAATCAGCTTGTTTGCCGTGGCTTTCCTCAACGTGAACCCACTGTCGGCAAAGTATTTGACGATTCGCTCCACAGGCATGGAATAGATATACCGCAACTGCAGGAGACCTGCTGCAAAGGAAGATGTATAGGATGAGTTCAGCAGCAACGCTGGTGGGGTCTTCCCCGGATACAGGACATTTCCATCCGTATAAGTGTTGATGTGATATACGGTCTTGATAAACTTGATGGGTTCCATGCTGTAACGCACACAGGTGCGGGTGCCATAGATGCGCAGCGTCTTCAGAAGTTCCGCATCCATGTCTGGATTAACCGTAACATGTTTCTCCTCCATCTCATAATGCATGTCACGCTTGGCCCCATTGTTTTTGCGCTCCTTTCTCTTTTCTGCCTGCTCTTTTTTCTTCCTGTCAAATTCTTCCTGAGTCATTGAATCTTGCAGATTCTTCTCCTGACGTTCGGACTTCTTGCCTGAAACGAGCTTGCCGAGTGCCTTGTTCTGAC
>ERZ779851.43-NODE-43-length-116311-cov-24.213856_pt1 | contig 116311 bp, 106 predicted proteins | sample MGYA00511094_ERZ779851 | MGnify/ENA primary metagenome ERZ779851 (study PRJEB29588, sample SAMEA2155512) | human gut metagenome | biome: human gut; feature: human-associated habitat; material: faeces | place: Denmark | collected 2008/2010 ...
CGCGAGCTGGGTTCAGAACGTCGTGAGACAGTTCGGTCCCTATCTGTTGTGGGCGTAGGAGATTTGCGGGGACCCGACACTAGTACGAGAGGACCGTGTTGGACAGACCTCCGGTGCGCCGGTTGTCCCGCCAGGGGCATCGCCGGGTAGCCGCGTCTGGTCAGGATAAGCGCTGAAAGCATCTAAGCGCGAAGCCCCCCCCAAGATAAGATCTCCACACAAGGGCCGTTGAAGACTACAACGTTGATAGGCTGCAGGTGCAGGCGCGGCAACGCGCACAGCCGAGCAGTACTAATAGCCCGAACCCTTTCCGGGGAGCAATCCCCCTAAAAAAAACAAAGACCGCGACGACGGCAGGCGGGAAAGCCGCGCCGGCGCCGGGCTCAAGGCGATAAGCCGAGTCCATAGTCGCGGCACGCGTCCGAGAAGGCACGTGAGCTTACGAGCAAAGTCTTGAAACGTAAAACGGAAAGCGAAAAAAACCGATAAAGTCTTCGACATCGTCGCAAGACGATGCACAGCCTTCCGGCAAAAGCCGAGAGCTCTTTTCCGAGCCATACGGAACGGCCCCGCCGCAAAAGGGGGCCCGAGAACAAGCGCTGAAGCAGAAGCAGACGCAGATGCAAAAACAGAAGCAAAAGCAGAAGGCAGACGCAAAAAGCAGAGCAAGTTCCGAACAAGTCACAAAGGCGGTGACAGCGCGGGGGATCCACCTCTTCCCATTCCGAACAGAGAAGTTAAACCCCGCTACGCCGATGGTACTGCGAAAGTGGGAGAGTAGGTAACCGCCACCTTAAGCCGTCCGGGCGGCATCCGACAACGGATGCCGCCCGGACTCATTTTATAATGTCGAATCCGGAATGCCATTATAATGTCGAATGTCGAATTGGGCTGCGCCCGGGCATTGCCTGCGGATAGTCGGAGTGCTGTGGGAGCTAAGGGAGCTATGGGAATGATGTTGGAGCTATGGGCGGAATCCGGAATCTGAAATCCGGGCTGCGCCCGGAGACGATAGGCGCGGATAAGGACCTTAAGTAGGGCCTTTAAGGACTTTAGTGACGGGTGGGGACCGGCGCGAGTGGTTGAGGTGTTCTATGGGGGGCGTATATGGTGATGTTGGAGCTATGGGAGCTAAGGGAATGATGGGAGCGCCGCGCGATGTGGAAGTGCCGGTGATGGATGAGATGGGAGCGATGTGGAAACGATGGGAATTATGGCATGGCCGGGCGAGATACGAGAACTTGGACACTCTGAGGGCTCTGAGTGCGGATATCTTTGAGTAGACGTACAGAGATAGTATAATAAAGGCAGGAATGAGTGTATGGAATGGGAATTGGCGGCAGGGAATGTGTAGTCGGTTGTGTCAGTATTGGAGGTATACGAAGGGTACAAGATCGGCAGAGCGTGTTTGTATGACGGCAAAGATGACGGCTGCGAGGATTATGGCTTGCAGTACGGCCGGACATGCAGCGTATGTTTGCTGTAGGCGTATTGTCCATGCGTGAGGACTCATGTGAAGCAGTAGGCCTGTAATGATGGCAATAAATACTAATGGGTATGCGTTTACGATTTGCGGTAGCATGTCCCAATGGGGGCTTTCGGTTATTTGATTAAGCATGTCGCCAAGGGTTTCCATGGATGGTGCGCGGAAAACGGCAAAACCTATTACGACAAGCACAAATGTGAGTGTGATGTTGAAGGTTATGGCGGGCATTGAGTTTTTGATCCATTGTGGGGTGTGCCATAGTTTGTGCAGTAGCTTGTGTATGGCCAATAGTGCGCCGTGGTAGGCTCCCCATATGATATACATCCACGATGCACCGTGCCATAAACCTCCGATAACCATAGTGAGCATTAGGTTGGTATACATACGTATTTGGCTGCATCTGTTACCGCCCAAAGGTATGTATATGTAGTCGCGCAGCCATGTGGAGAGTGAGATGTGCCATCTGCGCCAGAATTCGGTGGGGCTTTGTGATTTGAATGGTGAGTTGAAGTTGTCTTTGAAACGGTATCCCAGAAGGAGGGCAATGCCTATTGCCATGTCGCTGTATCCCGAGAAGTCGCAATATAATTGTATTGTAAATCCGATGGTTCCGAATATGTTTTCTATGCCTGAGTATAGGGACGGATTTTCGAATATTCTGTCTACAAAATTTCCGCTGATATAGTCTGCAATGATGACTTTTTTGATGAGGCCTGTCATGATGAGGAAAAAGCCTTCGCCGACCATAACACGTGTGGCTTCTGCACGGGCCTGTATTTGGGGTATGAGGTCGCGTGCGCGTACTACGGGACCGGCAAGAAGCGGCGGGAAAAATGTGAGGAAGAACGCGTAATCGAGGAAGTTGTGTACCGGGGTCATCTTGCCGCGGTAGATGTCTACAATGTAGGATATTGACCTGAATGTGAAGAATGATATGCCGGCAGGGAGTATGATGTCGAGCGCGTCAAAATGTGTTCCAGTGATATTTGCAATTGTTTCGTAGAGTAGATTGAAGTACTTGAAGTACACGAGCATACCCACATTTACAATCACGTTTATGGCTACAATGGAGCGTTTTACCCATCTTTGACCGGCGCAGCCCATCCATCGCCCGAGGAGGTAGTCGCTTACGCATACGCCCATGAGGATGAAGCAGCATTCGGCGCTGTTCTTGTAATAGAAGTATAGAGAGAAGAGGATGACAAATACCATCTTGACTGTATGGTGTCGGCGCATCATACGGTATATGGCAAGGAACAGCAAGAAGATGAGCATGAAGGCGCAAGTGTTGAACAACAGCGGATTGTGGCTGTCGTACAGCAGTGCGCTTGTCAGTGCTTCAGTGTCTATCAATTGGGCTATATTTTCCATTGTCTAAATTGTGGATGCGCTACGAGCCGTGAGGTGTCAGCGACGTCGTCTGCGCCTTCCTTTGTTTCGTTTTTTGGAAGACTTGGTGCTTTTGTATTTTTTCTTCGAGGAGCGTGATTTCTTGGCTTTAGGGGTGCGTTTTGTCTCCGATGTCGAAGCCTCTGATTTTGGGGCTGTTGACTGCCCTTCGTTGTTGTGCGGTTCGGCGGTGATGGCAGATGCCGGGATTTTGGCAACGGCTTTGCCTGTAAGAGCCGCGTCCAAAGCTTCGGCGAGCAAATCGCCTTCAAGGTGGTATCCGGCCCATGTGCGGTGGATGCGGTCGCCTCCGAGCAGGTGCGCTGATAGCCAAAGTGTCGAGGATCCGTTGCCTCCGGCGACATCATACCAGTCCCAGGTAGCGATATGGTGTTGTTCGCCGTATCGGAGTATAGCCGAGCGCAGGCGTGCGATGTTGCTGTTGACGGCGAATGACCGCACTCGCCTTATCTTGGCGCGTTTGCGGCGCTTGCGCCGTGTGCGTACGGTAGTGTAGACGGTGCGCTGGCATTCGGATGGAGTTGTCAGCAATATGTGCACGCCGGGGTTGTGCGTGTGTATGTCTGATACAAGTGCATCGATTTGCCTAGTGAATGCTTCGTCTGATATTTTCCCGAACGCTTCGTTTGTGCCAAGGCTGACTATAACCAGATCCGGGGCAAGTTGTCGCAGCGAGGCTCCAAATTCGCCTATGCTGTTGTATTGTGAGAATGTCGCTCCATTATTGCCTATTGCGTGGTATCGGATGCCGTGGTCATCGCGTCTCAATTCAAAGCCGTAGATGTTGCCGCCTGGGGCGTCTATCGTGATTGTGCATGCCGATACTGCGTGGTCGAGCACGGCAAGTGTGGCGTTGTTGCCATCTATTTCGTCAAATGCGACTTTCGCCGAGCCCACAGTGACTTCCGAGATGGAAATTTCGCCGCGTCCATATACAGCGATTGCGTCAAAAGGCTGTGCATTTGAAATATCAAAGGATACCGTGGAAGCGGGCATGGCCAGTGATATTCCCGTAAATCCCATTGTCGTGGGCCACGGCATGCGCATGAGTTTGGCCGAAGTGAAAGACGCTGATGATGTGATGCGATAGTCGGTGGGTTGGTTTGTACCTGCGAGACGGAATGGAATGATTAGTCCGCGACCGGCGCTGCCATATCGATGTTGGAGATGGCGCCGTACGCGCGATGTGTTGCCTTCGGCTTGTATGTGTGAGTCTCCGATATGTACGATGTCAAGGGTAGCGTGTCCGGCTGCCGCTTCTTTCAAAATCTGCTGCAGCCCCGACCAGTCGGCGCCGTTGAGATGTATTCTGTTGGCATTGTAATGGATAAATGCGTATCGGCGAGATTTCGAGCCGTCTTCACGATCCTCGCCGAATACCGGATTGGCGCGGACGTCCGCGTCCGTTGTATCAGGCGATGTCGCAAGTTCCTCGGTTGAGACTGCGTACATGGTCGTAGTCCCGGTTGCAAGGGCTGTCAATGACAATGCTAATATGAGGACACGCACAATCATTTGAGAGCGGCAATGATAGCGTTGTATAGTAGTATTGCCAGTCGGCTGCCTCCCTTGGCGTTGAGGTGTATGTAGTCCGGGTTTATTTCGCCGGCATCGCGCCATTCGATGACGGCATTATCGCCGCCCATAGCTGCGCGAGTGTCCCAGAACAATGCGCATCCAAAGCGTGCGGCATCGCGTTGGGCGTCCACCATGGCTTGTGCCGTAGGCATGGACTTGACTTGTGTGCCTAATTTTTGTCCTCGGTCGCCGATGCCCATGATCATGATGTCTGCATTGGGGTAGCAGGCACGCAGGCGTTGTATCAGCGAAACCATCAGTTTGGAGTACCCACCATAAGACTTCTGCTTGGAAGTCAATGCGTTGATGCCGTATTCGATGATTATTAAATCATAGTCAACGTATTGTCGCATTTGCGCTGCAAGTTCGATGTTGGTTTTGCGGTTGGCCACGCCCGAATTGCCTCGCAGGGACATGCAGTCGACAGCTATGCCGTTGGCGCCGTCGAGATATGCTCCCAATACCACGATGCCAGGTGTAGTAGTCGAGATGGAAGCCTTCTTGGTAGTTCCTTCCACCTGAATGCATTGTACGTTGGGCGATGCTGCCAATGTGTGGGTGCTTGTTTCGGAGTCGGTGGATATTGTGATGCTGCCTCCTTCCGGTGCTATGCATAATAGGCGGGTGCGCGACCATCCCGCTTCGCCTTTGGCGGCCTTGAAAGTTGTTTGCGACTTGGATGTGCTGACAAAGTATTCGCCCGATAGCGAGCGGTAGGCGTCTTTAGCGTTTTTGCGTATGTCCATTTGTTTCCATCCTGAGCAAGTCTGTCGCACCGTGCGGCGAAATCCGGGTATCTCGCTTTGCAGGTACATATATCCGACGCCGGCGCCGCCGTATACTTTGCGTAAGTCGCGGCGCAGGTCTCCAGTTAGGATATCTCCTTCTATGTAGCTGTCGCCGATGACGGCTATGCGTGCCTGTCTGCCGGTTGCTAAAGCAAAGCGCAATCTCTGCATTCCCGTATTGGCTTTTGTGTAATCTTCGATGAGTACATCACCGGCCGCATTGCGCGGGATAGGCATGGCTGCCCGGACGTGTGCCGAGTCGGGTATGGTCAATGCAACGGCCGAACTGTTTGACCCCTTGGGTGTTGTGATTGTATCGCTCGTGACCTTTTCGTACTCTGTCTCGGTAAGTGCGTTTTCCAATTCTGGGTCTATGGGTTCTTCTGCCGTTGCCTTGGTTTCGCCGCTGTCGGTGATGTCTGCAAGGAGGTTGAAGTCCTTGATGTAATTGTCGGTCCACTTGCCCCATGGACATATCGATAATGCCGCTATGATGGCGACGGCCAGTGCAAGTATGGCCAATGCACGCGACGGCGCGGGCTTGTTTGGCCTGTCTTGGTTTTGTTGTGTGTCTTTTTCGTTATCCATTTGGTCAAATGCTGTTGAGGATAGAGCGCAGAAGGCCCGAGGCCTTCAATGCCGTTTCGTTTCGTTCGGATTCTGCGTCCGAATTCGATAGAATTCCGCTGCCGGTATATATGCAGTACCGGCCTTGGTTGTCGGTATGGGCACACCGTAAAGTCACAAATGCTTGTGCCGTCTTGTCGTCCTCTATGGAGATATATCCGCCGTATAGTTGTCGCGGATGTTTTTCAAACTTACGGATGAGTCGCAGGGCGGTGTGGCGCGGCCATCCGCCGAGTGCCGGAGTCGGGCTTAGAATGTCCAATAGCTCGCGATAGGCATTGGGTGAAGCGGTCGTGCCGTATATGTGTGTGCATATATGAGTTACGGCGCCGCTGGCTACATTGCAGGTGTAATTCCGGATGTTTTGTACGTGTGCCTTATTGAGCTGGCGGATGATTTCGTCTGAGACTATAGCCTGTTCGCGGATGTTTTTGATGTCCCATTGACACAACCCGTCAGCCGGGGTCGGCATTGTGCCGGCTAAGGCCATCGTCGATATTCTGCCGGAATCTAATTTCATGTCCAGCAAACGTTCGGGTGTTGAGACTATCCATGTCCCGGTCTCGGGTGTGTGCAGCAGTATGTTGAAGTTGTTGGGTGTGTTCTTGAAGTAATCCAGCGCCACGGCCACGGTGTCCTTGGCAAGTGCCTGTGATTGTCCGCAAATGATACGGGATAATACGGCTTTACCATTGCTCCGGGCTACTATGCACTTTAATCTCTCAATGTCGGCCATGTAGAGTGCTTCATCGGTGCTGTCGGTGCATATAGTCGCGGTCGTCTTTGCTGTACCTGTGGCTCGTAGCGCCTCATCAGGGGTGAGCCCGTCGTATATTGCAATGCCTGACGAATAAGGACGGGCAAAATCTACGGCGACAAGGCGACGTATACTAAGTCGCGGCTCGTCTCCGCAGATCCAGCGCAGACTTTTAGACCTCGGGATACTGTATATGGCTGCTCGTAATCCTGAGCTTAATGCATGGCGCATAGCAGGGACTATGTTTTTGTATGCACGGCCATGCAAATTGTGCGGTTGGTTTTCTGCCATTGAAAAGGTCATGCTAAAACACCTATTAGATCGTAGGGTAGGGCCTCGGTAATCGTTACATTGACAAACATCCCCGGATGTATATCTGCCGGTACGGCTGTGCGCGGAATCAGAATTTCCGGGTCTACTTCAGGCGAATCCCATTGGCTGCGGCAGGTGACATATTCGTCCCCGATGCTATCAACCACAACCTCGAATGTTTGCCCGACTTTGGCGAGATTTGTTTCGGCCGAAATCTCCTGTTGTTCTTCCATCAAGATGTCAAGGCGTCGTTGTTTCTCCTGTTCGGGAATGTTGTCCCGGTAATGAGTGGCACCGTAAGTGCCTTCCTCTTCGCAGTAGGCGAAGGCGCCCATGCGTTCGAAGCGTTGCTCGCGCACAAAATCCAGCAAATCTTCGAATTCGGCCTCGCCTTCGCCGGGAAAACCGACCATAAGAGTGGTGCGGATGTGTATGCCCGGAACTTCACGGCGTATGCGTGCAAGCAGCTCCACTGTCTCGGCACGAGTGATGTGTCGTCTCATGTTTGCGAGAACCTTATCGCTGCTGTGTTGTAGTGCTATGTCGAGATACTTGCAGATGTTCTCGTGTGTCGCCATAACCGGTAAAATCTCGTAGGGGAAATCGGCGGGGTAGGCATAATGTAGACGTAACCAATGTACGCCTTCAATGGCAGCCAGTCGCTCTAATAGTGAAGCTAATGCTCCTTTCAGCCCCAGATCTTGGCCGTAACTGCTCAGGTCCTGTGCTATGATATTGAACTCGCGCACGCCGCTGCGTGCCAATGTCTGTACTTCAGAAACAATTTCATCGGCCGGACGAGAGTGATGCCGACCTGTAATCAGAGGAATGGCGCAAAAGGCGCAAAAGCGATTGCACCCTTCGCTGATTTTTATGTAGGCATGGTGGGGCGGGGTAGTGAGTATTCTCTCCCAAAGTGCGGACGACGGATGCGCGTGTGCCAAGTCGCGAGCGACGTCTACCCAGTCGAATTTGCCATACCAGCGATCTACTTCCGGAATTTCGGCTGCCAATTCGTCGCGGTAGCGCTGCGACAGACATCCCATGACGGTAAGCCCGCCTATACGTCCCGAGGTACGTGCCTTGGCACACTCCAAAATCATATTTATGGATTCTTCCTTGGCATCGCCTATAAAGCCGCATGTATTGATTATGACTTCATCGGCTCCGTTGATGTCATCGCTGTCGTGGTCCACCGAAAATCCGGCATCGCTAAGCATACGCATTACCCTCTCGCTGTCCACAAGATTTTTGGAACAACCCATAGTGATGATGGACACTCTCTTTTGCTCCATGTCTATATCGTATTCCAAGAAGGTCAGTCCTTGACCGGCCCGTTATCGAACAATGAACGTACAAATTCTTGGCGGTCAAACACCTGTAAATCGTCTATGCCTTCTCCCAGGCCGATGTATTTTACAGGAACTTGCAACTCATCGCTTATGCCGATGATGACGCCGCCCTTGGCTGTGCCGTCCAGTTTTGTTACGGCAAGTTCGGTGACTTGCGTGGCTGCGGCAAATTGCCGTGCTTGTTCGAAGGCGTTCTGCCCTGTACTGCCGTCCAATACAAGCAATACTTCGTGGGGCGCATCGGGTATTACGCGTTGCATCACGCGTTTTATTTTGGATAATTCCTCCATTAACGCGCTCTTGTTGTGCAGTCGTCCGGCTGTGTCAATAAGCACTACGTCCGCTTGCTGTGCCACGGCAGAAGAAAGTGTGTCAAAGGCCACGGCCGCCGGATCTGCATTGATGTGCTGTTTTATGATGGGGACATCGGCTCGCTGTGCCCATACCTCGAGCTGTTCGATGGCTGCGGCACGGAAGGTGTCGGCGGCACCGAGCATCACCTTGTTCCCTGCGCGTTTGTACAGGTGAGCCAATTTCCCGATGGTCGTGGTTTTGCCTACGCCGTTTACGCCGACAACCATGATGACATATGGGCGCTTGTCCGCCGGGACTTCAAAGTCGCCAAGGTTTGAGGACTTGGTTTCGTCCTTGGTTAGTAAGGCTGAAACCTCTTCGTAAAGAATCTTGTAGAGTTCGTCCAGACCCATGTACCTGTCGCGTGCAACGCGGTCTTTGAGCCGGTCGATGATTTTCAGCGAAGTTTCCGGACCGATATCGCTGCTGATAAAGATGTACTCGAGTTCGTCGAGAAAGTCTTCGTCAATGGTGCTGCGTCCGGCTATTGCTCGTTTGATTTTGTCTAAGAGCCCGGTTTTTGTCTTTTCGAGACCCTTGTCGAGGGTTTCCTTTTTTTTCTTGGAAAATAGTCCAAACATATATTGTCTGATGAATTTATATACACAATAATCAAGCCGTTACGACCGTTGTGTTGAGTCGTGACGGATTTGGATGTCGTCATCGCGGCCACGCCGGGTCGCGCGCGTACTTAAGTAAAGTATGCAAAGGTACTAATTTTTTGTGATAAGAGCTATATGTCGGACCGATAGGATGTGTCGGTCGGCGGCTTGATGTGGACGCCGGCTTGCATGTGCGTACCCGTGTTTTTGATTCAGCATTTATGGTTGGCGTAATACGTTCCCGAATGAAGGGTGGCTGCCGGTCCGGTCATTAAGATGTGTCCCGTGGCTTTGTCTCGGTCGATTAGCATGTTACCGCCGAGAAGTCGCACTGTTATCGGCCAGTCGGCACGCCCTGTCAGTACGGCAGCCGTCGCGGCGGCACATGCTCCTGTACCGCAAGCCATTGTCTCGCCTACGCCGCGTTCCCATGCGCGGACCGAAAGAGTGTTTTTGTCATCTGTTCGGGCAAATTCGATATTGGCACGTTCGGGCCAGATCTCGTGCTTCTCCAATTCCTGGCCGAGTGTGTGCACCATCTCGTCCGTGAAGCTGTCGACAAAGACTACGCCGTGTGGATTGCCCATGGATACGGCAGTGACTTTCACTCGCTTTCCGGCGACGTCGATAGGGGCGTCAAGCATAGCGTCTGCATCGAAATTCACCGGTATGTCGGATGGCGTGGTCATGGGCAGCCCCATGTCTACGGTCACGGATTCGACAAGTCCGTCAGGAGCCGTATGCAGTTGCAGCGACTTGATGCCGCTGAGTGTTTCGATTGTAAGATGGTCGGCTTTCGTGATATGATTGTCGGACACGTATTTGGCTACGCAGCGGATGCCGTTGCCACACATCTGGGCTTCTGTACCGTCGGCGTTGAAAATTCGCATGCGGCAGTCGGCTTTGTGACTTGGCAGTATGGCGATGATGCCATCGGTGTCGAGGCCTGTATGTCGGTGGCTCATCTCGACGGCGAGTGATGACAGATTGCTGATTTGTCGGTCAAAGCAGTTGATAACCACGAATTTGTTGCCTAAACCTTGCATTGTGACAAAAGGTATCGATGAGTGGACGTCTGCGGAGTAGCTGGAGTTTTGTCCGCACGTCTTGACAGACTGCTCCAAACGTTTCAGCCCCTCGGTAAGGACCAGACGCGGTACGCCCACATTCATGCGCATAAAACCCTGGCCTTCCACGCCAAAAGATATGCCGTCGCTGAGTGCCAAATGCCCGTTGCATATCAGCATTTTGACCAAGTCTTCTTGGGTCATGCCCAATTTGCGAAAATCAAGCCAAATGGTGAACGATGCATCCGGTCGGTGCATGGACACGTTTGGAACTCTTTCGGATAGGAATTGTTCGGCAAAGTCGATGTTGTCTTGTAGGTACTCCAAGACTTGGTCAAGCCACGCTTCGCCGAGGTCGTAGGCGGCCTGTGTTGCAACCATCGCTGCTATGGGCGGCGTGTTGAATTCGCTTGCAGACAGCCAGTCGAAAAACGGCTCACGCAGTTTCGGGGATTTGACCACGGCCCAGGCGCTTACGATGCCGGGAATATTGAAGGTCTTGGAAGGCGCGCCAAGCGTCACTGTAATATCTCGGGCATAGTCTGAGACGTCGGCTGTGGGTATGTGCTTGGTTCCATGGAGCATCATGTCTCCGTATATCTCATCGGACACGAGTATAATGCCTTGGGTGCGGCATATCGATGCCACGCGGGACAAGGATGCCTTGTCCCATTGCAAACCTATAGGATTGTGCGGATTGCAGATAATCATCATAGCCGGTCGTTGGCTTGCTATGACGTCCTCGAGGTTGTCGAAGTCCATGATATAGTTGCCTCGGCTGTCAAGCTTCAGGGGATTGGCAACCACGCGTCGGCCGTTGCCCTCTATGACGCTGCGGAACGAGTGGTACACAGGCGGCTGAATCAAGATGCCGTCTCCGGGACGGCTGAAATAATTGATGCACAGGCTCAGAGCTTTCTTCAGTCCGGGCATGAATGTTATTTCATCGGTCTGAACATGCCATCCGTGACGTCTATCGAGCCACGAAATGATACTATTCCAAAAATCGGCGGGAGCGGATGTGTATCCCAGTACGGCATGGTCGAGACGTCGGCGCAATGCATCAATGATGCATGGACAAGCCTCAAAATCCATGTCGGCGATCCAAAAAGGTAATAGGTCGTGGCGGCCGAATTTGCGGTCCATTTCTTCTATCTTGGTGGCGCAAGTATCGTGTCGATCCACCACATTATCAAAGTTGTAGCTATTGTTCATTGTTGTGAAGTCGGGCGTTAAGCCTGTCATAGGATATGCTTAAATCTGGGGAAAGGGGGAGCGCAAAGGTATAAAACTATTTCCATATTCGCAATGTCTAATCGGCGATTGAGTTAAATTTCCTGACTCTACATAAAAAATAGATTGTAAAAATTTTGGTCGGGTGGATAAAAAGTCGTACCTTTGTGGGCAATTTCGCTCAAGGGCAGAGCAAGATGTCGCAGCGTCGGCACGCCCCCGCGGTTAATTTAATATACAGATCAAAACTAAATGTACGCTATCGTAGAAATTCAGGGACAGCAGTTCAAGGCAGAAGCCGGCAAGTTCCTCTACGTTCACTTCCTCGGCACAGATGTCAAAGAAGGTGACAGCATCGATTTTGACAAGGTGCTGCTTATCGACGCCGACGGTGACGTGAAAGTCGGTGCTCCCACAGTTGAAGGAGCAAAAGTAGTATGCGAAGTGGCCGAGCCCCTCGTAAAGGGCGAAAAGGTCATCGTGTTCAAGAAAAAACGTCGCAAAGGCTATCGCGTAAAGAACGGCCATCGCCAGTACTTCACCAAGGTAGTCATCAAAGACGTAGTCGCTTAATCAAACTTAAAATTTCACAGACACATGGCACATAAAAAAGGTGTCGGCAGTTCGAAGAACGGCCGTGAATCAGAAAGCAAGCGTCTCGGCGTGAAAATATTTGGCGGTCAGGTATGCAAGGCCGGTAACATCATCAAGCGCCAGCGCGGTACCGTGCACCATCCCGGCAAAAATGTCGGCCTGGGTCGCGACCACACAATCTACGCACTCATTGACGGCACAGTGGTATTCTCCACCGGTAAGGAAGGCCGTCGTTACATCAACGTGGAACCCCTGCCCGAAGCATAAGGCTCGGAGTCCGCACCAAACTCTTATGGTAAGAGGATGCAGCCGTCGGCTGTGTCCTCTCGCTTTTTTTATGTTGATTTTGGCGGTGCGAGGTGGCCGATTGCGGATAATTTGCTATCTTTGTACTTATGTTCTGCGGCACTACCGGGCCGCGTTCTTATATCAAAACAATATCCCTAAAAATAGTCGCGCGGATATGAATCTGAGTCTTGACATATCTCTCTCTGTAATATTATTAATAGCTGCTGTTGCAGTGCTTTATGTGCTGTTGTGGCCGGTGTACTTGTGGCGCATTCGTCGGGTGACTCATGCCGTAAATGTGGCAAATGCCGAGAATGTTTCTGAAGAAGCCACGCGCGAAGAATCCCTGCCGGCGGTCTCGGTGGTAATATACTGCTCGGCCGGAGAGAATAGTTTGCGCCGCGTATTACAGCAAGTGACGACTCAGGACTACCCATCGCCATTTGAGGTAATTGTGGTTACGGATGGCCAGTCATCCGAGTGCAGCGCTGTGGTGGGCGAGTTCCGTCGCGCATGTCCTAATATCTACATGACTTACACTCCGGACGATGCTCGCAATGTCAGCCGCAAGAAGCTGGCATTGACGCTTGGTATGAAGGCCGCGCGATATGACGTGGTGGTTCACACTACTGCCGCCGTATCCATAGACAGTGATCGATGGCTCTACGAAATGGCTCGGCCTTTCGGTTCGGGTGCTGTTGTCGCAATAGGGTATGCGTATGTGCCTTCGGATAAAGATGGCAAGGCCGGACGTCGCCGCCGAATGTTCAATGCCAAGGCGGATGCCGTCACTTGGCTGACTGCCGCCGTTGCCGGGAAGTCCTATCGCGGTGCTGAATACAATCTGGCGTATACGCGACAGGCTTTTTTCGATAATAAAGGATTCTCGCATTCGCTGAATCTGCACACCGGGGACGATGATTTGCTCGTCTACGAATTGGTTTCGCAAAATCCCGGGAAAGTAGCCGTGGTGCTGACGCATGACTCGATGCCGTCGATAGTCGACATTGCTCCGTGCCGCTTTTACAATCGGCAGCGTCGATGCCACCAATTTACCGGCACAAAGTTGCCAAAATGTTCACGCCGTCTGATGGCTGCGGGCGCATGGATGCGTATTGCATCTTTGGCTTTGGCGGTTGCAGCGGTGGTACTCAGTGACTTCAATGTCTATGTGGGAGCTGTTGCTCTTGCCTTGATGATAGCCCAATGGCTGAGTGTCGCCATCGTATGGCGGCGTGCAATCAAGGCTTTGCATGGGCGTGCGATGTTGTGGACGCTTCCGCGACTGTCTCTTACGCGTCTGATGGCCAATGCTAAGGTCGCAATACACACTATGCGCCATCATTCCGAGTACTATACTTGGCGCCACTGAAAGTAGCAGCATACGAATAAGGCGGCGGAGGCTTCCCCATGGATGCTCCCGCCGCTTTGTGTTTCTTAGTCGCGATGTTTCACTCGTGCAATTTGCGAGATATAGAGACGGTGACGCCTTGCATCTGCACCGGTATGGGTGGCGCGATTTTGGTGATGCTTACTGTTATTGACAGTATGGACGGGAAGGCCGTGGCAAGGGCATCGATGACGCGTCCGGCCACATGTTCGAGCAGTGACGATGGCGTTTGCATGGTTCGGCGGATGACGTCAATCACTTCGGTGTAGCTGATGGCACTGAAAATATTGTCGCTTAGCACTGCCTTAGAGGCATCGTAGTCAAAGACTACGGTCACGTCAAATTCGTTGCCGACAAGGCGTTCTTGTTCGAGCACTCCGTGGTTGCAGTGCAGTCGCAGTCTGTCTATGGTTATTGTCGCTATGGTATCCTGCATGAGTGGCTATTTACGTCGTTTGCCTTTTTTTACGTTTTTGCTTTTGTCCTTGCCATTTGGCCGTGCGGAGTTGGGCAACGGCTTGCTTATGGGCTTGCCTGTGTGCGGATCTATTAGTACGAAGTCTAACTGCTTGCGCTCGAGATTGGCTTGTGCCACTTGTACGCTGACTTTATCGCCGAGACGATAGCGGTTGTTGTGGCGGCGTCCAACGAGGCAGTAATTGCGCTCGTCCAGCTCGTAATAGTCGTCCACGAGGTCGCGCACGGGCACTAGTCCTTCGCATTTGTTGTCATCCAATTCGACATACAAGCCCCATTCGGTGACGCCGGAGATGACGCCGGAGTATGTCTGGCCGAGGTGGTCGTGCATGTATTCCACTTGTTTGTACTTGATGGAGGCGCGCTCGGCATTGGCTGCCAGCTGTTCCATCTCGGAACAGTGTTTGCATAATTCCTCGAGGTGGTCCAAGTTTACCGAACGTTGTCCGGCCTGATACCGGTCCAGAAGGCGATGCACCATCATGTCCGGATAACGGCGTATGGGCGAAGTGAAGTGTGTGTAGTATTCAAAGCCCAATCCGTAGTGTCCGATGTTGTGTGTGGTGTATATGGCTTTGGCCATCGAACGTATCGCCAAGGTTGACAGCAGGTTTTCTTCGCCTTTGCCTTTGATATCGTGTATCATGCGGTTGATGCTGCGGTTGATTTCCTTGCTGTTCCCCTGGCTCTTGACCTTGTATCCGAAGTTGCGTGATAGTGAGGCAAGGTCCGATAGTTTGCCCGGATCGGGCTGATCGTGTACGCGGAATACGAATGCTTTGGGTTTTTTGCGCCCTACAGGTATACCTATGGCGGTGGCCACGGTCTTATTGGCCAAGAGCATGAATTCTTCGATGAGTTTGTTTGCGTCTTTAGATTCCTTGAAGTATACGCCTATCGGATGTCCGTTTTCGTCGATGTCGAATCGCACTTCTACGCGAGCGAAGTCCACCGAGCCGTTTTCGAAACGTATTCTGCGGAGGGTCTTGGCCATTGAATCAAGCGTTAGTATTTCGTCTGCATAGTCGCCTTTGCCCGTCTCGATGATTTCCTGGGCCTCTTCGTAGGTGAAGCGTCGATTGCTGCGGATGACGGTGTGCATAATCTTATGGTTGACAACGCGGGCATCCGGGGTCATTTCGAACACGGTCGAGTAGGTCAGTTTGTCTTCGTCCGGACGAAGCGAGCAGATATCGTTGCACAGGTGTTCGGGAAGCATGGGTACCACGCGGTCTACCAGGTATACGCTGGTGGCGCGGTCGCGTGCTTCGCGGTCAATGATGGAGTCCGGCTTGACGTAATGCGTCACATCGGCGATATGAACGCCCACTTCATAGTTGCCGTTGGGTAGCTTGCGTATGGATAGGGCATCATCGAAGTCTTTGGCGTCTTTGGGGTCGATGGTGAAGGTGGTAACATTGCGCATATCGGTACGTTGTGCCACTACTTCGTCGGTGATGCCTGCGTCTATGCGTGCCGCTGCGTCCTCCACTGTTTTGGGATAGGAGTACGGCAGCCCGAATTCGGCAAGTATGGCGTGTATCTCGGTGTTGTTGTCGCCACTCTTGCCGAGGATGTCTACTATTTCGCCGTGCGGATTTTTTTCGTCGTCGGGCCAGTCGGTGATGCGTACCACAGCCTTGTCTCCTGTGACGGCGCCTTTGAGGCGACGCTTGGGAATGTATATATCTGTGGCCAGGAACTTGCTGTCGGTGTTGAGTATGGCAAAGCTGTTCTCTACTTTGATGGTTCCTATGAATGTTTGGTCTTTTTTCTCGACTATTTCTGTGACTATGGCTTCGGGTTCGATGCCGCGACGACGCGCTGCGACGGTTACGCGCACGCGGTCGCCATTGAGAGCGTGCATGGAATTGCGTTCGGCCACGAAAATGCTCTCGCCGTCATCATCGGTGATTACGGAGTTCTTGCCGTTGGAGCGGCGTACAAAGGTGCCCATGGCATCGACGCTGCGGCTGGGGCGCTTGTATTTGCCGGGGGCTATTTCGACAAGTTCGCCGTCAAAGGCCAGCTCGGCAAGGCGCAAGGCCACGGCCCGTTGTTGTGTCTCGGCCGTGATGCCAAGGGCGGCGGCCACCTGTTTGTAGTTGAATGTCGTGACTGAAGGCTGTGCGATGTATGTGTCTACGGCTTTGCGCAGTTTGGAGGCTTTGCGTGGCTGCCCTGCCTTGGATGTGTCTTTGGACATGTGCTTGTGTGTGAGGTGAGTGTGAATGTTGTCTTAGTCGCTTGGTGATTTGCAGCCCGGTAGTATGGTGGCTGTGTCGGTTTCCGGTTAAAGCTAACGCCCCGAAGAGGCCGGGCATACAGGCTTCCGGGGCGTCGTGCGTTGGTGTTATGACAGCCTGGCAGGTGGCGCACCCGGAAGGGAGCGGCAGCGCTTAGGCGTCGATATTTGCGTAATTGGCGTTCTGTTCGATAAATTCGCGGCGCGGTTCGACATCTTCGCCCATAAGCATGGAGAATATGCGGTCGGCCTCGACGGCGTCGCTGATGTGCACTTGCTTGAGCATTCGATGACCGGGCGCCATTGTGGTTTCGCGTAATTCCTTGGCGGACATTTCGCCGAGGCCTTTATAACGCTGTACCGTTGTCTTGGTACCATGTTCGTCGATGAATTGCTGAAGCTGTTGGTCGGTCCAGCAGTATTCTTCGAGTTTGCCCAGCTTGCATTTGTACAGCGGCGGCGTGGCAAGGTAGAGATACCCGTTTTCGATGACGGGACGCATACGGCGGAAGAAAAATGTCATAAGAAGTGTGGCGATGTGCGCACCATCGACATCGGCATCGGTCATGATGATAATCTTGTGGTATGCCAGCTTGGAGACGTTGGGCTCGTGCGGGTCTTCTTCGGTGCCTATGGTGACGCGCAGCGCTCGGAACAGGTTGGCAATTTCTTCGTTCTCGAAGACTTTGTGCTCCATGGCCTTCTCGACGTTGAGAATCTTGCCGCGCAGCGGAAGTATGGCCTGATAGCGACGGTCGCGAGCATCTTGAGCCGTACCGCCTGCCGAATCACCTTCGACTATGAAGATTTCGCAGTCTTCGGCCGTGCGTGACGAGCAGTCGCTGAGTTTGCCGGGAAGTCCGCCGCCGCAGAGCGGCGATTTGCGCTGGATACGCTGACGGGCGTTGTATGCGGCTTGGCGTGCCTGTGCCGCCAGAACGACCTTGTTTACGATGAGCCGGGCCTCGCGCGGATGCTCCTCAAGATATGTACCCAAGGCATCGGATACGGCGGTCTGTACGGCGCCGATAACTTCGCTGTTGCCCAATTTGGTCTTTGTCTGGCCTTCGAATTGCGGTTCCATGACCTTGACGGAGATTACGGCCGTAAGGCCTTCGCGGAAGTCATCGCCGTTGATTTCAACTTTGGCATTCTTCAGCAGGTTGTTGTCTTCGGCGTACTTCTTGAGCGTGGATGTAAGGCCGCGGCGAAACCCGGTGAGGTGGGTGCCGCCTTCTATTGTGTTGATATTGTTGACAAACGAATAGATTGTCTCCGAGTAATTGGTGTTGTAAGTCAGGGCCACTTCGATGGGTACACCTTGGCGTTCGACGTTGAGATCGATGACATCGCCTATGAGTGACTCCTTGTTGTGGTCAATGTATTCCACAAATTCGCGCAGACCCTTTGCGCTGTAGTATGTTTCGCAGCGAGGTTTGTCATCAGCGCCAAGCTCGCGCATGTCGGTGAGCTTGAGCGTGATGCCGGCGTTGAGGTATGCCAAATCGCGCAGACGATTGGACAGCGTGTCGAAATCGTATGTGGTGACAGTGAATATCGAGTCATCGGGCTTGAAGGTTATGGTCGTGCCGGTGGTGTCTGTCTCACCGATGACTTTGACACTTTCCAGCGGATGTCCGCAACTGTATTCCTGCATATATATTTTGCCGCCGCGGCGTACTTCGGCACGCAGATGAGAGGATAGAGCGTTGACGCAGGATACTCCCACGCCGTGCAGGCCTCCAGATACTTTGTAGGTGCCCTTGTCAAATTTGCCGCCGGCGTGTAGTACTGTCAGCACCACTTCAAGGGCGCTCTTATGCTCTTTTTTGTGCATGTCCACGGGGATGCCGCGGCCGTTGTCGACAACGGTGATAGAGTTGTCTTCGTTGATGGTGACCTCGATGTGCGTGGCATAGCCGGCGAGAGCTTCGTCTATGGAGTTGTCCACGACCTCGTACACGAGGTGGTGGAGTCCCTTGGAGGAGATGTCGCCGATGTACATTGCAGGGCGCTTGCGTACGGCCTCCAGGCCTTCGAGCACTTGGATGTTTGACGCACTGTATTCTTTTTGATTTTCTTCCATGTAAGTGTGTTTGGGAAAAAACGGTGAAAAGCGCGTCGCTTCCGGATGCCGTGCCATAGGAATGCCATGCGTCTGTTTCGCCGAGCTTGCCTTGCGGCTGTCATCAGAAGCTATCACGCTTTATAGTGCAAATTTACGACTTTTCGCCGATATGACCAAGTGGGAATCGCAAAAAAATGTGTGCTCGCCCACGCGGTCTGACAGGCGGTCTGACAGACTGTCTGTCAGGCTCGTGAGAGCACACGGGTAGCCGGTGTTTGACATGGGATTGTGATTAGTAGTTTCGACCGCCGGCAATCATGGCGAGGTTGGGGCAGGAGGCTGTGCGAAGGGCGGCGATTCGGTTGAAACGGCAATTGATGTACATCAAGGCCGAGTGATACATCAAGCATGTTCGGCAGTTTGGCTCAAAAGAAAATGGCGTGGTCTGAAAGGGTGTGTATCAGTGCAAGAGTCGCTTCGGGATTGCGGGCATGGCTCCGCTTTGGGTGCAGACGTAGGCGGCGACGTCGACGGCTTTGCGGTGTGCCTCGACTACGGACTTGTCAATTAGGATGCTCGCAACGAAGGTGGCGGTGAACGAGTCGCCGGCGCCGACAGTGTCAATGACATCTACTTTCGGCGTGGGCAAGAATGATGTGATCTCGGGCGTGAAGATATAGCTGCCGTTGATGCCGCAGGTTAGGATGATCATCTTCAGATTGTAACGGCTGATGAACTTGGCTGCATATCGTCTGATAGTTTCGGGCTGCAATGATTGTATCTCAATGCTTGTGTCGTCCATCATTTTGATGATGGCGCATAGTTCATCATCGTTGATTTTTAGAATATTGCAGCGGCGCATCGAGCTTTCCAGGACGTATTTGTCGTAATAGTTTTGTCGGAGGTTGGCATCGAAGACTATCAGTGTCTCGCTGTCATGCGGCATTGCATCAATGAAGCGATGTATAGTGGCACGCGTCGTTGCACTTCGTTGCGCCAATGTCCCGAAGCATACGGCGCGTGTGCTTCGTGCAAGGTCTGCCAACTCGGGTGTAAACGGGATATTGTCCCAGGCTACGTTTTCGGCGATGGAATACTGCGGCACGCCCTCGCTGTTGATGTCCACTTGTACCGTCCCTGTAGGGTAGGGCACGGTGGCGATGATGTTGCGCAAGCCCTTAGCGTGAAAATCGGTTAAAATCTGCGTACCGAGGACATCGTCGCCAACGGCACTGATTACGAGGCTTTGCATTCTGAATTGTGAGACGTGGTATGCAAAGTTGGCGGGTGCGCCGCCTATTTTCCGGCCTTCGGGGAGAATGTCCCATAGGACTTCACCAATCCCGACGACTATATGGCTGTTGTACATTGATAGATGGATAGGTGCTGATGTTCGGGTGTTATTATCTTGTGCTATGGAGTATTAGCGTTTGGTTCGGCCAATAAACTCTTTGATATCTGCGCAAAGTTAAACATAAGTATTCATTGTTGTATCATCGTGGCATTGTTTTATCGAAGTGGTGGTGCGAAAACATACGTGTACAGGGTCGCAAGTCGCCAATGTGCCCCGAAACGACGATTAAGAATCAAGCGCCTCCAAGATAAAAATCCGGGAAGCGCTTGATTTTAGTAATGCGGTGAGGCTTTTAGAGAAGATTCTCTCTTTCGGTCACTACGGCATCTGTAGCTGTGTAGCCGCCGAGACTGCCTTCTTTGGCCTGAATACAGATGTAGCAGAGAGGAGTGGCGGAAGTACATTTGAGGTTCCGGTCACAGTTTGTGGACACGCGGACTACCGAGCCCCCGGTGATGTCGAAAACGTTGTCGTCAACCTGAAACTTTCCGCTGCCCGAAAGGACAATGTATATTTCCTCGTTTGACTTGTGGCTGTGGAAGAAAGGAATGGCAGTTCCGGTGGAAAGTGTGCCGAAAGAAACCTCGCAGGATGTGGCGCCGATAGCATCTTTCATGAATTGCTTGCCCTCGAAAGCGGTAAGGTTACCCACCGAGGCATGGGCGAATTTTTCGCCTTTGTCAAGTATTTTAATCTCGCTCATTTGGTTTGGTTTATATTGTTTATTAACTTTGCGGACGTAATCCGCTTTCTGTTTGATAGCGCAAAATTACAATTATGATTCTTGATATACAAGAACTTACAAATAAGTAAAATGCTTACTTTCAGGTAACTAAAATTGAAAATGAAGGCTTTACCTCTCAAAGAAAATCTGAAAAAATATACGGCAACGCAGACGTGCCCCATCCGAAACATTATTTCGCGATTTACGGGAAAATGGTCAATGCTGGTGCTGTGTGTGCTTTACGAGAACGAAGCAACGCGATTTAATTCAATCGGGCGTGCTCTCCCCGACATTTCACCCAAGGTGCTGACCGAAACGCTTAAAAATCTGGAAGCAGGCGAGCTTGTGCACCGTGAGATTTATGCCGAAGTTCCACCCAAAGTAGAGTACTCGCTCACGGATAAGGGTAAAAGCCTGATGCCACATATTCATTCTTTGATTGGTTGGGCGCTAAACAACTATCAAATATAGAAAGGATAATGTTGCGTCTTATCAGGCGCTCATTCCCTATACTTTTCAAGAAATAATCTGTAAGAAATATGAAGGGATATACATATATAGACAATGGCAAATTTGACTTCACAGACAAGGCAAAACCGGAGCTTCAAAGCCCTAAAGACGCCGTTGTACGTGTCACTTTGAGCAGTATCTGTACAAGCGATTTACACATCAAACACGGCAGCGTTCCGAGGGCGTGTAAGGGAATTACAGTCGGCCACGAAATGGTTGGTGTCGTTGAAGCGACAGGCTCTGATGTCATGAAAGTCAAGCCCGGTGATCGCGTAGCAGTCAATGTGGAGACTTTCTGCGGCGAATGTTTCTATTGCAAGCGCGGTTGGGTAAATAATTGCGAGAGAGGAGGCTGGGAGCTCGGATGCCGCATTGATGGAGCTCAGGCTGAATATGTCAGGGTGCCTTATGCAGACAATGGTTTGACGCATATCCCGGACGAGGTGTCTGACGAGCAGGCTCTTTTTGTCGGAGATATACTCGCTACCGGATATTGGGCTGCCAAAATTGCCGAAATCTCCGAGGATGATATCGTGCTTGTCATTGGTGGCGGCCCGACAGGCCTTTGCACCATTCAGTGTGTAGAGCTATACAATCCCGGACGCATTGTGGTATGTGAAATTGACGAAAGCAGGCGCAAGTTTGTCAAGGCCAATTTTCCTGATGTTATCGTGATCGGGCCGGAAGAAGCTCGGATGGTACTTGACAAATTGACTGACAGTCGCGGTGCCGATCGAGTGATAGAAGTTGCCGGCACAGACAAGACTTTTGAAATGGCGTGGAAATGCGCCCGACCGAACGCCGTCATCACTGTCGTAGCCCTATATGATAAGCCGCAGATGCTTCCGTTGCCACGTATGTACGGCAAAAACTTGACTTTCAAATTCGGGGGTGTAGATGCAAGTGATTGTGACGAAATTATGCGTCTGATTGCCGAAGGCAGGATTGACACAACTAAACTGATTACTCATCGCCTTCCGCTGAGCAAGATAGCGGAAGGTTATCGCATCTTCGAGGGTAAAAAAGATGGCGTAATAAAAGTTGCAATATTCCCTGATTGAGTTTCTTTAGATTATTGAGTCTGTGAAAACATATATTGGAGCGTTATGCACATTTTTTATTGGTGCCGCTTTAGTGTGTACATCGCAAGCGAAAGTGCCGACAATTGTTACAGATAAGGAGGCAATGACTATGCGTGCCGAGGCAGAAACATTTCTGTCGTCAATGCCTCAGGGGCTGCAAGACAGTCAGGCTGATGCAATCATAGAGGCTATGGCCGGATACCCGGAGGAGTTACGGAATGTCAGACAGTCTCGTAATACTGTTCATGAGTCGTCGCCGGATGTCGAATTCGTGCAAATCGAGGGCGAAGGCAATGCAAGAGGCATAGCAATGAGTCTGTTCAAGCCCGAGAAGCCGCAGCCAAAGCCATTGCCGCTATTGGTTTATCTGCACGGAGGTGGTTGGACTTTCGGAAGTATCAATAGCTGTGCGGCGTTCTGTGATGCTGTCGCTGCTACAGGTAAGGCAATAGTTCTGGCTGTGGATTATTCGCTTGCGCCCGAAAAGCCTTATCCTAAAGGGCTTGAAGATTGTATAGAAGCAATCAAGATGGCGTATGCCAAAGCCGCAGAATGGGGCTCTTGTGGTAGTCTTGTTAGTGTCGGTGGCGACAGCAGCGGCGGCAACCTCGCATTGGCGGCGGCTCTTTCGCTAATGGAGCAACCGATTCCGCTCAGACTTCAATCGCTCGTCTTGTTTTATCCGGTATTGAGGGCCTATAACGACGATTCTGCGTCTTGGCATAAATATGCTCGCGGCTATGGCCTGAATGGCCGTATTATGGAGGTATTCAATAAGGCGTATATAGGCGATTTAGATCCTACCGAGCCCCTTATATCTCCGGCACACGCCAACGATACGGCTTTGACGCAATTGCCTCCAATGCTGATAATCAATGCACAAAGAGATATTCTCTGCGACCAAGGGAAAGAATTTGCTCAAAAATATCCCAATGTGACACGGGTGGAATTTCCGGGTGCCGTGCACCTGTTTATTACGGTAAAAGGGCAGTCTACCGCTTTTGGGAAGGCAGTGAAATTGACTGCGGATTTTTTGACAAGTAATTTTTGACAAGTATAAAGAAATGAAGAAGATACTGTTTCTACACGGCTTAAACTGGAGCGGCGAATGTCCGCCGGCACTGACTCTGCGCAAGGAGCTGGAAGATGTTGCTGAAATTACGGCTCCCGACCTGCCGGTGAACCCTGAAGATGCCCTTAAAATGCTTCTCGATATATGCGATACATTACAGCCGGATTTGATTATAGGTAGCAGTTATGGCGCTTTCCTTGGGCAACAGTTGATTAAGATTGTCGGAGCGCCGGCGCTGCTCTGCAGTTCGATGTTTCGGATGACGAACTTCCTAAGATTGCGTATAGGGACTCATAATTTCAAATCACGCAGAGCCGACGGCATCCAAAGCTATGAGATAACGCTGGAATTGATTGACGTCTTTCAAGAAATGGAAAATCATCAATTTGACTGCTATGATGAATGGTATCGGGATAAGGTCGTTGGATTTTATGGGTTGCAAGACACGCTCGCCAAAACTAAGGAAGAGTTCCGTAAATACTATAGCACCGTCATCGAGTATGATGGTCCGCATACGATGACCCCCGATAATGTGAAGTCAACGTTGGCTCCTGTGGCGAGGGCGACTTTGGCGCAATTCCCGCGCTCATCCCAAAGGCTATTTCGACATTTCAAGGGCAATTCATATCGCCTCGTTTGCCATGCCAAAGACAGCGAAACCCTTGACCGTCAGGTTACATATCAGGCACTTTATGGCAACCGAGGATACTGGGTACGTCCCGAGCAAATGTTCTTCGAACGGGTAGTTCGCAACGGTAGTTCTATGCCGCGCTTTGCCGAAGTGGGCCACATATAATGTGGTTCGTACTTACTAAGAATAACTTAGGCTGTAATTTCCTGAATTTGCAGGGAAATTACAGCCTAAGTTGCACTTATTAGAGTCCTTTTATTCGATTGCAGCCTGTGCCGCTGTTGAAACATAACCTAATCCGTGAGTTGCAGGGACGTTGTACGCTATCTGTGACGTGTGCGTCTTGGGTAATATGTCGTTTGATTTCATGTCATATTTCGTTATTTGTTTCTCGGTTTTTATGATGTAAGGGTTAAACACCCTCTATTTCTTTCAGATTTGCCCCTCTGCCGGACTTTGTGCGCTCGGCAGAGGGTTTTATTGTTTTTGTGACTGACGCGCCTCTAAACGTCTTATATCGCGTCGAGCCTCGGCAAGCAGGTCGTACAATTCTATGGACCGGTTGGTGGCGAAGTATTCCGCCCAGTCCTTGAACGTGTGGCACTCTCCAGTTTCCGTGTCCTCGTAGTCCTCGGAATCCCACATATCGGCAAGCGAGGCATACGTTTCGGCAGGGTGTGAGCCTATCGCGTCCACAACCTCGGTCGGGTATTCGTCCATGAGGGTCTGCACCCACTCGTCAAAGCCGTAGCCGGGATTCTCATGCAGGACATTCCATGCCGCCGTCTTGAGTTCGCCGTAGAAATCCGGCTCTTCCTCATCAAGCATATTGTCAAGAGCCTCAACAAGGGAAGCCATTTCTTCGTCTGATACGTTGTATTTGCTATCGTTCATGTTTCAAAACTTAAAAGTTGGAATATTGCTGAATGTCCTAACTTTGTGGCATGAAAAAGATTAAATACTTTATACTCCGCTGGCGTTACCATCGTCTCTACCGCCGCCTGTTTTGGCTTTACCTTTCAAAAACGACCACTGCCAATGATGCAGTATGCCAAGCATCCAATGCATTTACATGGCTAACAGGTTGCGATTGGGATGACTGGCGTTAATCCTTTGGCCGTTGTGGCCGCTTCTCCCTCATGATTTCTTGTGGGGTTTTTATATGCGTGGTCGGAAAAACAACTGGAATTACAAAAGAGATTCTTGATGCATTCTCAGTCTTTGCAGAAGTGGCTGAGCCTATTTTTGCGCCGAAGATGGAAATTCCTGCTTTGGCTTGCCCGTCTATGCCCACTTCTTCACTCGCAGTTACTGCGACATCAAATGACAATTGCTCAATCGGTTTAATCTCATCATTTACAGTCAGCGTTTTTAATGCAATCGGATTGGGCAAAGTCGGATTGACAATCGCTCCATTACCCAATCCGGCTTGCAGTTCACTAACGGCATCTGTTATATCAGTGATTGCTGTTTTTATAAATTCTTTCAGTTCCATATCGCTATTCAGTTTCCATATTTTCAAACACGTCTATTGATTTGCCTGTCCATTTATCAAAGACTATTTCAGAGTTGATTCGTTGGTATCGATTGCTGACAGAGTAAAAATAAATCCCTACCGAAATCAATGCGATAATAACGATTCCTCCAATAATGGGAATCAACGAAATATTCATACTCTTCTTTAGAAATGTCTTATTCTTGAATGAATGGTTCCTCACAGCATGGGTCATCGCCATCTGCTCTTCTTTAACCAAGGGTTTGGTATGTTCAACAGATTCTCGAAATCGAATGAGGTTATCGGGAGTAGGCATAATTCGACCTTTCCAACCATATTGAACCCTATTTTCCCAATTCCAGTACTTATCCTCAACTTTGGGTAAATGTTTCGAAGAATAAAAAGACTGAATATTCATAGACACTAAACCTTTGGCTGTGTCCTCATCAGTTTTGGAACTATTATCCAACTCATGTAATTGTACAATTGCTCCAGTGACTATTTCAGAAACAATGGTCTCTTTAAAGCGATTATTCGGAATTACAGAGAATAGTTCTTGCTCCAGTTCGCAGATGTACGAATATATCAAAGACTTGTTCATTTCCCTTTCAGTTCCTCGATCCGTTCTTTGAGTTCGGCAATTCGTTCGTCCTTTTCAGCAAGGAGAGTTTCAAGAGCCTTGACCCTTTCAGTGAGGACAGCCGCCGAACATCCATCCTTGTCAAGTGCGCAAGAGGAATCACCACGTCTGTCTACCATCTCCAGTTTGTCAATCTGATGAGCCTGCAGGTTATGGTCGCCGTGCTGCTCATATCGTTCCGTGATAGTAACATCATCATCGAAGAAGTATGAAACAGACACGCCAAGTTCATTGGCAATCTTTTCAAGAGTGTCAATTTTTGTAGAGTTGGTACGACACATCACATGAATCTGATTTTCTTTCAGACCCACTCGGTCAGCCAATTCTCTTATAGAGATTTTCTTCTTCTCGGCTATGTCCTTTATCTTCTGCAAATTAGCCATAATTTTACAATTATTAACTATTATTTTAAGGTTTATTAACTATCATTCTATGATATACTATCGTTTTATGATTAACTTTGCATCCAAAGTTACTAAAAAGTAATCAAACTACCGCAAAAAAAATGGAACTAAAAAAACTCAAAACCGCTTCACTCGCCGATGCACTCAAGGAAATGAATGTCGGAGAAACGTGCATAGCCCCCGATGGATATGCACCTGCAACGGTCATCAAGACCTGCTCTGAGTTAAAGGACAAAGGTTACCTTTTTCAGACTTCGCAACGCGCCGGAGTACAAATCATCACGCGATTGAAATAAACAATTGAATTATGGCAAAGCACGGAATTTTCTACGCTCTCTGCGACCTCTTCAACGAGGGCGAGGCGGTGGTCAGCACGAATGACGCAAAGCAGGTTATGACAGCCGCGCGTCACGCGCTCCCCGAGTTCAACGTCTGCTCCGGGTTATACGACCCTGACAACAAGACAATCGAACTATATGTCGAAAACTTCAAGCAGGCAAAGGAAGATGAAAACGACTGAACAGAAGCGTGCGCAGGCACAACGCATAGTCAATCTGATTGACACTCGCGGCGACTGGGTCAACCGCCTCTACCGCTTCACCCAGTTCCTGCTCAAACACCACCCCGATTTATTAATCAACAAGTAATGTCAAAACCACAATAGATATGAAAAAGTACATCCTTACCCTCGCACTCGCAACCGCCCTGCTGACTGGTTGCACCACCAACAAGGTTGCCCTTGACAACCTCCGCGCCGAAATCTCGTGGAACGCCTTTTGCGATGCCCACGGCTACGACCGCAACGACAACACCTATCAAGCGACCAATGAATACCTCGATACTTGGTGCGGCTCCGTGGACGAAGACGCCGCCTTCATCAAGGCAGGAGTTGAACCCTACTAAATCATACAGCCATGAATAAGACAATCTCAATCATCCGTATCTGCATACTCTTTATCCTCAGCAGCCTCGCCTTCATCTTCATCTTCGGCGAGGAACAGGATGAAAATCTGTCAGCCTTCTTCTTCCACGTCATTGTGGATAAGGGCCTCGGCATCGGCCTGTGCTTCTACATCGGTCGCCTCTACAAGCGTTGGAGCAAGGTTGACCCTTGGCTGATAGCCTACGAGAAAAAGTGTGACGAGGTTATGGAGAAACCTAACCCCATGTGCCTTGACAACGACAAGGAGGACTGACCCGATGACATTTCTCCAGTTTGCAGACAAGAGCGTCCCCTATGGCGTATTCGTGAAAGACGTGGCGGCCGAGGTAGTCCACCTGCTCAAAAAGGACGATGCCGACCCCGACTACGTCAGCCAACGGAAAGCCTTTGAAATGTTCGGGCGCAGGAACGTAGAGCGTTGGCGCAAGCAGGGAAAGGTCAACCCCTGCAAGCGTCCGGGCAAAGTGGAGTACAGAACCGCCGACCTGCGTCTGCTACAACGCACACAACAAGACTACTTAGACCCATCGAAGTAGTCCTCATGGGAGAATACAACCAAGCGGCCGAGGTGACCAGTAGGTGAAAGCACTGGTGCGGTAAAACACCATCGCAGGTTCGACTCCTGCTTCTCCCACTAACGAGATAACAAACATTTTAACCCTCAATATTATGAGTAAAATAAATCTTACCGTTGAGCAAATCAACGACCTGCAACCGCAGGACATCGCCACGAATGAATTTGTGCGCGACAAGTTCATCCAAATCTACGAAGCCATGTGGACACCCTCTACTGGCGTGTCCGGCGAAGCCGCCTATGAGCGCGAAAGCCGCAACTTCAACCGCATCCTCGCCGAGAAAGAGGACATCCGTAAGAGCTGCACCCGATTCTCGCTCTTCACCGCGTTCCTTGACGTGGCTATATCGGGCCTCTCCCTTGACGCAGGCACTCGTGCGCAGGCATACCTGCTCTCTCGCTCCATCGCTGTTGATTCCTACCTCGATGAGCATAACAACAAGAAGAACAGATACGAAACCCAGTGCGTCCTCACAATCTCCGGCTATGGAGAACTCCTGCACCGCGCCCGTGTCGGCCAGATACGCCACGCCGACAACCCAGTCATCGTGTATGCCGAGGACGAGTTCGAGTTCGGAGAGCGCAACGGCAACAAGTTCGTGAACTACACCTGCCGTCTGCCTCACACATCGGGCAACATCGTAGCCTGCTTCATGAAGATTACTCGCGCTGACGGCTCGGTTGACTACGCTGTCATGCTGCCCGAGGACTGGAATCGCCTCGCAGGTTATTCCGCACGTCAGAACCGCAAGTGGGATAACACCAACCGCCGATATGTTGATGGTGCGCCCAACGCCCTCTACGGACAGCGCGGACAGGACGGCACTCTCAAGATTGATACAGGCTTCCTCATCGCCAAGTGTATCAAGCACGCTTTCAAGTCCTACCCCAAGGCGCGTGTCGGCCGGGCTACCCAACTTGAATCACAGCAGGTAGATGAAATGGAAATCAACGATGACATCTACGGACTGGAGGACGGCTCTTCCGTCAATACCTCAACAGGGGAAATCATGCCCAAGCAGGACACTGGCTTTGCTCCTGCCCCCGACACATCCAACGGCGTGACAATCGACCCCGAAGCCTCTGCCGACAACGCAGGGGGTAACGATGACGTATTCTAATAACCCTTACAATACCAAAGTACAATGAGTGAAACTAATAACAACCTGCCTATCCTGCGCGAAGAGAACGTGCAGATGATAGTGCAAAGCGCACCCAACGCCTACAACACCAACTCGCTCTCATCCATGCGTTGCGCCGACTTCGGCAAGAATCTTCTTGACGAGATAGTGCGTTCCGGCATGTCCGATGAACTGGACAAACGCTGTGCCGACTACATAGACAAGGCTAAACGCACTCTCAAGGCGATGAATGAACGCCGTGCGCCGTTCACCAAACTCTTCGACCAGATACGCTCCGAGTTCACTGGCATGGAGAACACCATCGACCCGACCAAAAAGGACACCGTGCCTTATCTGATTCAGCAGAAGCGCAACGCCTATGCCGCCAAGAAGCGTGAAGAGGCTGAACGCGCACGCCAAGAGGAAATGCGCCGTCAGCAACGCGAACAGGCTATTGCCCGATACACGCAGGAAGCTGAGGACGACTACCGCCGTCAGTTCGACAACACCGTCACCTCCACCATCAACGAACTCACCAGCCTCAACCAGTCGCTCACGATCGAGAACTTTGACGAGGTCAGCGAGAAACTCAAGAACTTCAAGACCACCCTCGGTAACGAGTGGTTTCAGTACTGCCAGTCCCACGCCCACAAGCCCTACGAAATCAGCGATGACCAGGCTATCAAGATTCGCCAGTCTATCCTCAACCGACTCTCCACGCAGTTCAAGGCGCAGTTCGCAAGCGAAATCGGGGACTACCGCGACACCATAACGGACGCTCTGCCCTCAAAGAAGCGCGAACTGGAGCGCATGGCAAAAGCCAGTGCCGAGGAACAGGCACGCATGAAAGCCGAACTGGAGGCCCGCGAAGCTGCGGAAACCCGCCGTCTTGACGAAGAGCGCAAGCGCAAGGAAGAGGAAGCGCAGGCCGCCAAGAAAGCACAGCAGACCGCTACCGAAATGGACGGACTTTTCGGCCAGGCCGCCGTGGCTACCCCGGTAGGCTATCAGCCTAAGACCGCCGTCCGCAAGCGTGTTGTCACCGACAACCCCGACGGCATCCTCGCCGTGGTATCAATGTGGTGGTCGAAAGAGGGCCGCTTCCTCTCAATGGAAGAACTCAGCAAGATTTTCAAGAAGCAGATTACATTCTGTGAAAAACTTGCCAACGACAAGGACAACCCCGAACTCATCAGTTCGCCTTTCGTGCGCTACGAGGACGAGGTTAAAGCAAAGTGAGCATGAACAATCCCGATGCATACTATCAGCGCAGTGAGGTCAGCAACTCCGACCTCACTGCCTTGAAAGAACTCCTGCACCCTCGCCCTATGTTCGGTGACCGCGAGGCGGCTTTCCGCTTCGGGTCTATCGTGGACGCTATCATCACCGAACCCTCGCGCGTGGACTTCCTGCGCATGACGATTGATGGCGAACCGGTTGACGAGGACGAGTTTCTCCATGCACGCGAAATGCAACGCGCCCTCCGCGCCGAGGCACGCCGTGACCCATTCCTCGCCAAAGTCCTTGAACTTGCCGACACACAGCGCTTCATGGTCAACAAGGCGCAGGAGTTTGAAAACGGCGGTTTCCACTTCACGCTCGACACTCGCTGTAAGTGGGACTGGTGGTTGGATGCCGCACACTTCGGCGGTGACCTCAAGACCTGCGCGGCATCGACCCAAAGGGAGTTTGAGGATGCCGTTGACTTCTTCGACTGGGACAGGAGCCGCGCATGGTACATGGATATAGCCAAGTCTAACAAGGATTTCATCTATGCCATCAGCAAGAAGAACTGCAACATCTTCAAGTTATTCATCAACCGAGGCGATGCCATCTACAATCGCGGACGCGAAAAGTATGAAGACCTCGCTTTCAAATACTGGGCTTTCACCTTATGAGCAATCTTCAGCATAAACTCAAGGTTGAGCCGTACCCTTACCAAAAAGAGGGTATAGAGGCAGGTCTGCGGTGGCAACGCTTCCTCATCGGCGATGAGCCGGGACTGGGCAAGACGCTCCAAAGCATAGGTGTGGTTGACACAGCCAACGCCTACCCCTGCTTGGTTATCTGTCCGTCCTCGCTCAAAATCAACTGGCAACGCGAGTTTGAGAAATTCACCGACAAGAAAGCACTGGTGCTTGACAACTCCGTGGCTACCACATGGCCCTATCTCCTGCGGATGGGTATGCAACAGGTCGCCATCGTCAATTACGAAAGCCTGCGCAAGTTCTTTGTTTGGGATATTCACGCACGCAAGCGCAAGGGGCAATCGTTCCGATTAAAGGACGTGGTGTTCTGCCCGGACATACAGATATTCAAGTCGGTAATCATTGACGAGAGCCATAGGGTCAAAGACCCCTCAGCACAGCAGACAATCTTTGCGCGTGGCATAGTCGAGGGTAAGCAATGGCGCATACTCCTTTCGGGTACGCCTGTTGTCAATCGACCTGCCGACCTCATTGCGCAGCTCTCAATCATGGGCCGACTGGCGGAGTTCGGTGGTAGATTTAAATTCCTCGCCGACTACGGCGGTGGTGAAATCTCCAAAGAACGCCGTGGCAAAGATGAGGATGACGAGCCTCGCAACCTTGACCGCCTTTCGGCTGAACTCTATTCGCGGTGCATGATACGCCGTGAGAAAGCAAAGGTGCTGACGCAACTCCCCGACAAGACACGGACAGACCTCTATGTTGACATCTCCAATCGTGACGAGTACGAACTGGCGGCCGAGGACTTGGCAGAGTACCTGCGTACCTATGCCAAATGCGAGGACTACGAGATACGCCGTAAGATGCGCATGGAAGCGTTGGTTAAGTTCATGACCCTACGCGCCCTCTCGTCAAAGGGAAAGGTCAGGCAGGCGGTTGACTTCGTCAAGACGTTCCTTGCCAATGGCAAGCCCCTCATACTGTTCTGCTCCCTACATGAGATTGTGGACGAGTTGAAAAAGGCTTTCCCGAAAGCGGTCAGCGTCACCGGGCGCGATTCCATGAACATGAAGCAGGCGGCTGTTGACGCTTTCCAGTCGGGAAAGGCGCAACTGATAATCTGCTCCATCAAGGCCGCAGGTGTCGGTCTTACCCTCACGGCATCCTCCAACGTGGCATTCGTGGAATTTCCGTGGACGTATGCCGACTGTTGCCAGTGCGAAGACCGTGCGCATCGCATAGGGCAAAAGGACAATGTCACCTGCTACTACCTAATCGGCCGTCACACTATCGACCGAACCCTCTACGACATCATCCACAAGAAGAAATCAATCGCCAATCAGATAATGGGGACTGACGATGATATTCCGACCGATGAGATGTATTTCGACCAACTGGCAGACCTCTTCCTAAATCCCGACCCCGATGGCTGATGTCTGCAAGACCGACCTGCAGAAGGTCATTTCCTACCTCGATGAGGCGGCGAAACTATATGACGCGCTCCCCATGCAGAAATGCAAGTGCCGGGCGTACATGATAAACCAGTTAACAACCAAATTAAAATCCAAACTCAATGACAAAAAATGATTTGGCAAGAGAGGTGTCGGTATCAGAGAAACTGCACCTTTCGACAGCAGTAAAGGCGGTGGACGGAATAATCCGTGTCATCAAGGAAGCACTCGCCAAGGGCGAGGAAGTAACCCTGCGCGGCTTCGGAACTCTCTCCGTGGTTCAGCGCGAGGAGCGCAACGCGGTTCACTTCAAGACAAAAGAGCCGATTGTCGTTCCTGCACATCGCACCGTGAGAATCAGAATCAGTAAAGAACTCAAAGAACAACTCAACAATGGCACAGTGGATTGAAGTCAGAGCGCGTTACGACAAGATGATGGAGAACGGCTCGGTCAAGAAAGTAACCGAACCCTATCTCGCTGACGCGCTGTCCTGCACCGAAGCAGAGGCAAGGGTAACTGAGGAACTCACGCCCTTTATCAGCGGCGACTTCCGCATTTCATCGGTAGTCACCACCAAAATATCGGAAATCTTTTGGGATGCGTCCGGCGACCGCTTCTACAAGGTCAAGGTTAATTTCATCACCCTTGACGAAAAGACCGCTACCGAAAAGCGGACAGCAACCTACATCCTCGTGCAGGCTTCCAGTTTCAAAGAGGCATACGACAATTTCATTGACGGCATGAAAGGTACGATGGCCGACTATGAGATTGAGGCTATCAATGAAACAAAGTTGGTCGATGTGTACCGCGCCAACTTTGTTTCATTGATAGCCGAAAGGGAAGCCGACAAGATGTTGCGTGACCCCAAAGTTCAGCGTCACGTCAAGAAGTTCGTAGATGCCTGCGCCGAGGGCGGTGTTGAGAGTGTCACCATGACTGCCTGCGATGGCAAGAGCGTCAAGTCTGCCAAGATCGAGATTTCCCAAAAGGGCAACAAGCCTAAACCAAACGACAATGGGTAAGCGTGCTAACAGAGTGGCTTTGCTTGCCAGACTCGGATATGAGGTTAAGAAAGATGCACTCTCTGCGCTCTCTGCCCCTGCCAAAAAGAACAAGTACGGCGCACAACGTGTCGGCGGTCATGCCTCTCAAAAGGAGCATGACCGCTCCAACCAACTCAAGTTGTGGCAACGCGCAGGTGTCATCTCCAATCTCCGTGAGCAGGTGTCCTTTGAACTTATCCCTGCCCAGTACGGCGAATGTGGCACCGACCTCAAAGGGAAACCTGTCCGCGTCTGCATTGAGAAAGCCTGCAAGTACATTGCCGACTTTGTCTATACCGACAACGAAACCGGGCAGACCATTGTCGAGGACACGAAAGGTGTACGCACAAAGGAATATATAATCAAGCGGAAACTAATGCTCTACCTGCATGGCATCCGCATAAAGGAAGTCTGAACTATGGACCGTGAGAGTTTCATATTCTACCGCAGTTTCTATGAGGCTATCAAATGTATGCCCACTGACGTGCAGGCTGAAATATATCCTGCCATCTGCGAGTATGCTTTGTTCGGGAAACTGCCGAAGAATCTTTCCGAGGTTGCCAAAGGTATGTTCACGCTGATTAAGCCTAACATTGACGTGAACACCGCTCGGTTTGAGAATGGCAAGAAAGGCGGTCGCAAGAGCCGTAAGAAGCAGACCGCCACAGCCGAACCTGCCTACACCCTTACCTATGAGCAGGAGGTGGAGCAGATGAGGTCTGATGAGAAATGGCGCAAAACTATCTGCGAGGATTTCAACATCACTGCGGAAGAGTATGAAAAACGCCTCTCTCGTTTCCTCGATCGCTGTAACGAAGATAAGACACGCAAGGGCAAGGAACATCATGATAGTTTCGTGGACTGTCAGAGCCACCTGCGTTACTGGATGACTAAAGCGTACCCGGCAGCTCAGACAAATACCGAGAAAAAATCTGATGACGATGACCCGCCGTTCCCGACATCCGACTACACTTTCAATGGTGGATTCGGTGGCATGGATGTATAAAACAAAATCACAATGGTTACTCCGCTTTCAAAATACCCACGTTGTCTCATTGACGAACTCGCCAAATATGGTCAAAAGCCTACTGGTGACTTGGACTGGGATAAGTGTGTGCTTGACTGCATGAAGCGCAAAGCCAGTGACTCTGCGATTTACGCGGCTATGGAAATCGGCAAGGTCATCAAGAAGGCGAATGAAGATAAGGAGAATGAGCGTAAGACGTTTCCTAATCTTTCCGACCCTGCCGTTTACGAGCTGCATTCCAAACTATTCCTGCATATCGCCAATATCATTGTCATTGAACCGCAAGACCGTGCTTTCATTGTTGACGAGCATAACGAGAAGATTCTCCGATTTTTACTCTACTACTTTAACAATTGCAAGTTGGCAGAGGGTGTTTTCCCGGCGCGTGGCTATAAGCTGCATAAGAACATCATGCTACAAGGTGGCCCCGGCGTTGGCAAGACCATGATAATGCAGTGCTTCTCTGAATATCTGAAACGCATAAACTCACCTCGGTTCTTCCATAATTTGTCAGTGTCGCAGATGGTGAATTATTACACGATTCATAACAACCTTGACCGCTACACTTTCAATGAAGAAGGTAGTGTTGGTTTCAGACCAACCCCGGAGAATATCTGCCTCAACGATGTAGGCCTCAACGATGACAGACTTTTCTACGGCACTAACACCGCAGTTCTGACAGATGAATTCCTGCTTGCCCGTAACGACATTTGGGCAGGCTGGGACAAGTTCGCTCACATCACAACCAACCTTGACGACAAAGCACTCATCAAGCGGTTCACGCAGATTGATAAGTACGGTCGCGTGGTTGACAGATTTAAGACTTACAATGTAATTCCAATAACTGGCACAAGCCGCAGATAAGAACAATACAGATGGAAAAAATGACTCCCGAATTTAAGGCTCTGCAAAAGAAAATCAATAAAGCCGTAGCAGATGCCAACCTGCCAGAGCAACAGCAGTATGCTTTGCTTGCAGGCTGTATAGCACAAGTCTTAAACACTCATCATCCTCGTGATTTTGAAGCGATGAGAGTTCGTATGGCTATAGTATGTGAAAGCATGATGGCTTCGGTCGATGCCGCAGAACGAATGTTTAAGAAATTCATCAATAAACAATGAAACCAACTGAAGAAGTGATACTGACCCACGCTCAAGAAGCCAACCACAATGCTGAACGCGCCTACTGGTGGATGAAAGGTATTGACCGCGAAGAGGCTCAACGCCTCGGCGTGGCCGACATGGTTCAGTCGGTTCTCTCGCTCCTGCAAAAGGTTGACAACATCACAATAGACATTCAAATAACAATTAAACAAAAATCAATATGACAATCGTATCAACCCTATCAATCTGCCTCGCGGTCGTATGTGCTTTCCTGCTCGGTCGCTCGGTAGTCATCAGCACCCTGCGCGACAATAAAAACAAGACCCTCAAAACCGAGATAAAGACCCTCAATCGCCGTCTTGACTACATCGCCGACTCTGCCAAATGTAACCGAAACTACAAGGTGGAGGAAGATGAAGAGGCAAAGGTTTATAATGTAGTCATGTCAGTGATTATTCATCAGTGGAAAGGCTGTTGCTATGCCATTGATGCCATTCATCCCTGCCTTATCAAGGCTTTCCCTTTCTACGATGACAAGGAGTTTGCCAAAAACGAAGCCGAGGAACTACTCGATAAACTCAACGAGAAATGAAAGTTCTTGACCTGCCACTCAAAGGTAAGTGGTACGACATGATAGCAAGTGGCGAGAAGCGCGAGGAATACCGCGAGATAAAGCCGTATTGGATAAAACGCATAATGAAATGCGTAGCATGGTGTAGTAAAGGGCTTTTGCAAGCAGAATGCAAACTCGGATATTATTGCTATGATAATCTTGTGACCGGTAAAAGATTGTGTTATTCCCAACAGAATGGTGGTGCTTGTTGCGGAAACATAGCTGACTTCACGGCAATTAGTGGCGGCTACACTCACGTCCGCTTCCGCCGAGGCTACACCAATACCACGATGCTCTTCAAATGCGAGGGCATAACAATCGGCAAAGGCAATCCCGACTGGGGCGCACCCAAAGAAGAAGTATTCATCATCAAGTTAGGAGAACGAATATGAGCAAACAACAATGTGAAATCTGCGGTCAGATGAAAACTCCGCAGGAAATGTCGAAGTCCTACAAGCACCGCTGTAAGGAGTGTGTCGCCCGGCTCACTCGCATAGACAGACAAGCAGCCAAACAGCGTGCTGAACATCTCAAACAGCAACTGGAGAGAACCGGCTACGCTCTGTCCTCGCCCGAAGATAGACGCAAGGAGCGTATTCTAATCGCCTCATTCGCCATGCAGGGGATGATTGCCAACGATAGGTTCTACTATGCTCTGCTGGACAAAGGAAATCACGCAAAGGCATTGGCGGTTACTTCTCTCAAGTTCGCTGACGCTCTGCTTGCCGAGGTTGACAATGAGAAAGGAGGTAGCGATGATTGAGTTCCTTGCCCACATCGTATCGGTGGTAATAACAGCCGTGGTGATAATCATCCTCGTTCATCTGCTCAACCGCTATGAACGGAAGAGAACCGAGAAATACCACATCACTTGCGAGTATATGCGCTACCGCTACTCTTACAACAAAATGGACCAGTGTATAGCCGAACTCTGCAAACTGGGTGCTGACGGTTGGGAGATTGCAACCTGCGCAGGCGAAGATAGTTTCGCGGCTTACCTCATCCTCAAACGTGAAACCCTACATACCTTATAAGGCTATGGAAAAACCAATACTGGACGCTTGCTGCGGTGGCAAGATGTTCTACTTTGATAAGCATGACACAAGAGTGCTGTTTCAGGATATTCGTAAGATTGACACAACACTTTGTGATGGTCGCTCTTTCAAAGTAGAGCCGGATATAATCGGAGACTTCACCAGTATGTCTTATCCCGACAATACTTTCCGAATGGTCGTTTTTGACCCTCCACATCTCAAGTATTCGGGAAGTAAAAAAGAATTGGACGGTTGGCAGATGGTAAAGTATGGTGCGCTATTGCCCGGATGGAAATCAACCTTGGCCAAGGGGTTCGCAGAATGTTTCAGAGTACTTGTGCCGGGCGGTTTCCTAATATTCAAATGGAATGAAACTGACATCAAAGTTTCTGAAATTCTTGCTCTAACTCCCGAAAAACCAATCTTCGGTCATATATCGGGAAAACGAGCCAATACTCACTGGATATGCTTCATGAAAGGAGAACCACAATGACAATCGCAAAACAACTCGCCCTCGTCCTCGTCAAGGAGATAATCGCCAACAAGAGGAACAGCCATATCGCGCCGGACTACGCTCTGCGCAATGAGGTCAACTTATTGGTCGGCCAGGCACTCGATTCACTGGTGGCTGACGGCTCTCTCGTTCAGCGTGAGGCATCCGTTAATCGCTACATCGCTTATGAGATACCCGAAACGCAGAGCAAACCTGCTCTATAAACTGCGCCGTAAAGGGATTGAGGCTGACACCAAACAACGTGTCATCTTCATTCCTTACGGCGAAGAGCCTCGACAATACGTGCAGGCCGTCCGGCTCTCACCACCTCAAAGTGGCAGGACAATCACTTTGCCCTCATTGAATACTGGATACGCAAACTTACTCCGCGCGAGTGCTTCCGTTTGATGGACGTACCCGAACACTATATCGACCGACTGCTGTCCGCAGGTATATCCAATTCGCAGCTCTATAAACTTGCAGGCAATTCTATCGTGGTCGCCTGCCTCTTCCACATCTTCCGAAAGATGTTCTGCGAAACAGCGAGGGAAAGTTGCTCCCCGATTTCCCATAGCCGTGAAACCCCGGCGCAGTTGTCGCTTTTCTAAACTTAAAACATCATAACGACTAAATACCAATATCTTTGCTCCATGATTAAACTGTTGGAACATAATCGCCGACCCGACATCTCTTTCAGCCGTAAGAGAGGAACTATCCGCATTACGGCAAGGGTGGCACGTGTCCTCGGCCTGCGTCCCGGTGATGCAATCAACATAGCCGTCAGTAACGGCGAGTATTACCTGCACGCCGTTCATATTACAAACGGCATCGGACGGTTTGAGGCGCAGTGCTGGCCCACCAAGAAAGGGAGCGGTAACTACTGCGCCAGTTGCGTGCGCCTATGCCGTTCCCTGCTTGATTCGGTAGGTGTCAAGGCTGACAAAGCCGCCTACATGGTCGGCCAGGCATTCGAGCGCGACAGCATTACTTATGTTCCAATCATAACTCTGCATCCGCTATTATGAACAAAGATGTAAAATACAATGGCTACACTGCCTCTCCGTCTGACTACGAATGTCAGGACGGAGAGATGTCGTTGTCACTAAATCTCATTGCCGAAGACAACCAAATTAAAACACTTGGTCAGCCTGACATTATTCTCACTTTGCAAGAGGGGGAGCGTGTGTTGTTTGTCCATAGTGTGCCTAATCAGAAGAATTACATTTTGGCACGAGCCGGTTCGGGTTCATCTTTTGGGGTCTATTGGCTAAAGAAAGACCCCACCATAACAGATACGACAACGGCGCAATACATTACCACATTCGACTGCATATTGGATATTACTGCCGTAGGCAATACTCTTGTGTTTGCGTTGGAAGAGGGCCTGAAATATCTGCTATGGAAAGATGATAATTATATGCAGCTTAAAAATAGACCGCCGTTTATCTCAATTGATTTTGGGCTGTATAAGGTTGGCACTCTTGACAACAGCGAGGAGTTTACCATACCGGCACGTTGCGGCGCAACGTGGAGCAGTCAACGTGGGCAGGCTGAGAAAGCGGAGTTGGCCGAAATGACACAAATGGCTTATGGCTTACTCAATCAGGCTATCGTTGAAAAGATAACCTCTCAGGGTTATTTCTATCAGCCTTTCTTCGTCAGATATGCATATAGGATGTACGATGGAACGTATAGTTGGCACTCCGCGCCGATACTCATGTTGCCTACGATTTTACCTCCATTCATAAAGTATAGTGATGACGGCACGCAGCCTGCGGCAGGTGGCACGCTCAATGCGACATTCACATTGGATGTGCCATATTTCGGGTTAGCCTATCGCATATTGAATGACGGCGAAGATGAATTATCCAATTGGTCTGACCTTGTGGCTGGCATTGATATATTTGTTTCCGCGCCGATCTATACGTACGACCAATCTAAAGATTTGCCGTGGCGACCGGTAGTCACAACACGAACTATCCTTTCAGAGGTTAGCCCGGACAAGGAAATGTCAACATCGGGCAGACCCACCGAGGTTGTCGCCGCTGAGGTGTTTGTCGGCCATTATGCGGATAGCCTTACCGGCTCTTATGTTGACCACACAATGAAAACCGGCGACTCCCATAGCATTCTTAACATCAAACCGCATGAGAATATGCACCGTAACATTCGGAGTGCGCATGATTTCTACAAACTTGCGGAGATTGATATCAAGAATATAACGGTAATGTCGGCAATGGCACATCTGAAAATAACCGAATCGGATTTGTCATCATTGGTTACTCGCCAAACACTTGACGATGATTATCAGTCTCACTGCAATCTTGTAGCCTCATCGCTCTATACGTTTAACTCTCGCCTTAATCTTGCCGGGGTTAAGATTGCACCTGCCGAGCCGTTTCCGATACGCTCATGTATGCAGTTCGGTAACCCCAAAGGACAGACAACAACGAGAGCTCGCATTACGGTTTGGACTCGTCTCAACGGCGTAAGATGTTATTCCGCCCATACCGGAGAGGCTGAGGCCGATATTTGGCACAACCCTGCCTCCAACTTCCCACGCTATCTATTTTACCCCGATGCGTCAGCCTATAAAATGGAAATATTTGTGTCTGAAAGCCAAAAGTATATTATAAATCTGACCCCTCATGATTTTCTAAATGGGGCATACTACTATATGGGCAAGTCGGGAATGAGCAAAGTGACTACACCGACCAACGCAGAGCCGGAAACAGCCGAGTGTGCTACCTCGGTAAGTGTTGGCTCTAAAATATACACTTCGGAAATCAACAATCCGTTTACATTCCCCGTGCTTGGCATTAATACTGTCGGGTCAGGAGAAGTGTTAGGTATTTGTTCTGCTGCGAAAGCACTCTCACAAGGTCAGTTCGGTCAGTTCCCTCTATATGCTTTCACGTCTGAGGGCGTATGGGCGTTGGAAACAACACCGACCGGCACATACTCCGCTAAACAGCCTATCACGCGCGATGTGTGTATCAATGCGGCAAGCATTACACAGATTGATTCATCAGTGCTGTTCGCCACGGATAGAGGCATTATGCTAATATCGGGTTCGCAGACGCAATGTATTTCCGATGTCATAAATACTGACTACCCCTTTGACGTGCTGACCCTGCCCGGCATGGAGAAACTACACTCAATGCTCGGTCACGATGATAAAACCTGCTTCCCGATTGCTCCGTTCTCATCGTTCCTGAAAACGTGTGGAATGATATACGACTACGTTCATCAGCATATCATCGTGTTTTCTCCCAAACACACTTATGCTTATGTGTACTCTCTCAAATCACAGCAGTGGGGTATGCTCTTCTCAAAGATAGAAAGTGTTGTCAACTCCTACCCGGAGGCTCTTGATATTGACAAGGATTGTAACCTTGTTGATTTCACAAAAGACGGCAAGGAAGAGATAAGCGGCCTCCTCGTCACACGTCCGCTCAAACTGGAAACGCCGGATGTCCTAAAGACTATGGACACGGTTATTCAGCGTGGCCACTTCCGGAAGGGGCATGTGCAGTCCGTTCTCTACGGCTCGCGCGACCTCTTTAATTGGCAGAGGGTATGGTCGAGCAAAGACCACTACCTCCGTGGCTTCCGTGGCACCCCTTACAAGTATTTCCGAATTGCTTGCGTGACTTCGCTCGCCGATGATGAGAGTATCTTCGGAGCATCCCTGCAATTCAATCCGCGTCAGACCAATCAACCGAGATAACTCATGTACTAATTTAATATCTATTGTAAGACGAGAAAGGCCGCCATGCGTGATGCACAGCGGTCTTTCGCTTTGATATGGCAACATTAAAAAGGGTGCAATCTTCTGCGTGCCTTTGCTATCCTGTTATGCAGGTTTATCCGTATCTCGCTCTCTGCGTCCTCGGCTTTGGCTTCCCATACCTGCGCCTTTGCGGTGTTGGTGATAGTCAGCCAGTCAGCCACAGCCTTGCAGACAAGGTATTCGTGGATGAGGTTCTCAAGCAGGTAGAGCGTGGTCTGCGAGAAGTCGAGCGGTACGCTCAACACTATCCCATAGACTGGCGGCTCACGCAGGTTGTCGTTGAGTTCCGTGCGGTGCAGGTCGTTCTTGGTGTAGGGATATAGAAGTTCCCTGCACTTGCATACTGTCAGATTCAGCACTCGCGTCACACGGTCCACGTTTCCGTCCTCGCCCACATCCTGCACCATGTGGCGGTTGTGGTTGCTTTCCGTGTCCATGACGCTACCCTCTATAAAGGCATAGTTCTTTATGTCATACAGCAGTTGGTCGCGCTTGAACCCTAACACGGCGTTGAGCCTGCCGTCCTTTTCTTCCAAAAAGCAACTCATGGGACACTGGGATTAGTCGGTGGGGCGTGCAGGGCGGCTCCGCTTGCTCACGGTCTGACGGATTAATTCCATGTTCTTGTTGGCAAGGGCGTAGTATTGCTCCGCGTCAGCCTTGTTGGTCACCATGTACCAGTCGGCGATGGCTGTGTTGGCGAGGTATGCGTGGACGGCTTCGCCTACGCCGGTGGTCGCGGCTTCGTTGAAGTTGCTCGGCATGGTGAGGTTCAGCACAAGGTCTTTACTGCCGTCATAGTGGCTGTTGTCAGTCGTTGTGCCGTTCTCGTTGAGATACTCGCCCAGTTCGGTCTGAACCTCCGCAAAGGCTCTCTTGATTGAGCGTAGAATCTTCTCGCGGTTTTCCTCGTCTTCCGAGGCGAACATACTTGCAACCTCTTTGTGGTTGTCCTTGTTCTGAATAGTACGTCCGCGCAGGAACGTTTCATTCATGATGTCATAGAGCAGCCACGAGATTTTGATTGTGGCAGTGACATTCTTCTTTGCGCCTAAAGTGGGGTTTGGCATAGTTCGTAATTATTAAATGTTGATTAGTCGGTGGGGCGTGTCGGCTTTCGGCGGCTGTAGAGTAACCTCTCGGCGGTTTCCATCATGTCGGCCGCCTGCACGAAGTAGTCCTTTGCCTCGCCTTTGTTTGCGAATTTGAACCATTGCCCGATGATCGAGGCAATGAAGAAACTGCGCAGGGTTGACTGGACGCTTGCGGTCAGCACCTTGTCAAACGACTTGCTGACCTCTATTACGGCTTCATAACCGGTCCTGCCTAATGTTACCGGGGGCTGAACTGGGGGCAGGGTGTTGGCGTTCTCGGACTGCGTGGATATGCCCGGCTCCGGGAGTGGGTCAACAATGGCAGCGCTGATGAGTTTTGTCCTGCCCGACACCAGCATTTCCTTTAGGTTCTCGTTGGTGGCGGATACGGACTCTTCCCAAAACCTGCTCAATTCCGCGAGGTCATCATCGGCCGCAAGGATGCGGTCGCGTGCGCCCTCGTCGCCGTCTATCAGTTTAGACCCTGTGTAGTCGGTCGCCTTGGCTACCTCTTCGTACACATCGTCTTGAAATATTTGTATGGTGATTGTTTCCATTATAAATCAATGATTGAATAGGTCAGACTGATTCCGATGAACGGCTCAAAGCCGTGGGGCGTATAGCCGAAGCCGACTGTCGGCCCTATGTGCCACCGCTTGGGGGGCTTCTTTATAGTCACTATCTCGCGCCGGGGATATACGAACAGGCTGTCAAGGCTCGGATAAACACCGCTGACGTATGCCTTGTAGTCCTCTCCCTCATAGACGTTCTGCGTGATTGGCAGCTGTAATGTCAGGCTGTCGGGTGCTGTCGCTTCAACGTCTGCGCTTGTCAGTTCGGTGGTGTCCGCTCTGATGTCGGGCAGGTTCTCAATCCCTCGGTCGATGTATGAAGTGGGGATTGTAACCTTTTTAGAGCCTACCTGCTGTGAGTGGACAGGCGCAGGCCCGATGTAGGGAATGGTGTCATATACCGTGATGGTGTCGGTTTCGATTGCTTCTCGGCCTGGGATATTGTCGCCGGGCGGTGACTGGCACTTGTGGAGATACGCGCCTGCCACAAGACTGGCGACTACAACCAAGAGTATCTTCAGAAAATTCTTCATGCTTTCTTTATTTTTTTGATGTAGTTGATGATTCCGTTGGCGTGGAGTTCCACGATTGCCTTTGTTCCCTCTTCCGAGAGCAGGAAGTCGCAGTCTGCCTTGTTGTCTTGGAAGAGCGACTCGGTCAGCACAGCCGGGCATTTGGTGTGGACGAGGATGTAGAACCGCGCCTCATAGTCGGGGTCGCCATCACTCCAGTCTGCCCTCATGGGCTTTTGCTTACTGTCGTATGCGCCCTGTGCCTGCAAGAATGGGAAGCGGTCTTTGTAGTCTTTCAGACCCTCGTCAGCGGCTTTCCAAATCTCGGTGGCGAGGTCGTCAGCCTTAGTTTTGCCGGGCGAGGTATAGACACACCAACCGCCTGCACTCTTCCACTTGCCGTCCGCTCCTGCGGCGTTGCAGTGGATGGAAACGAGCAGAACATTCTCCTTGCCGTATTTGTCGCAGTAGGCGTTGGCTCTGCGGCACCTTTCGGGCAGGCTGATGTCTTTATCCTCCTCAACGAGCAGGTGCGCCTCTATCGGTGTTTTGGCATTGACCATGCGACTGTTCAATGTCTTTACCAATCGGCGTGCTATCTCGCGGCTCTTGAGATACTCTTTGAGTTTTCTGTCGGGGCTACACTTGCCGGGGGTGTCGCTCCCGTGTCCGTTGTCAATAAGAACTATCATGCTTCAGTCAGTTGTGTGTGGTTGTTGGTAAGTCCGAGAACTGGGAGATTATTCTCATCGCGTCTTTCTTATCGACCGCTTCTATGATGTCGTTGATGATTTCGGGCAACTCCTTCATGTGGCTCTTGCGCCGTTTGGCGTGTTCAAACATTGACTTGATCTCAACCACAATCAGACCTACGCCGAACAGCAGGGCCGCGAATGGGAGAAAGTAGAATGTGAACAGCACGCCCAGACAATCTACAAGGAAGCCTATCAGCAGGAATCGCCAATACTCGCTCATCTTCGCTATCGTTACGCGCAGCTTATGGGAGTGGACGCGCTGATTGGTTTTCTTCGCCGTGTAAACTCCGTCCCATAAGTCGAGCATAATGGCGATGATTACCAGTAGGCTCACGGCGAGGAACACGCCGAGGAAGAGGAATATTTTGTCAAGTGATAAGATTGATTCCATTGTCGGGATTGGTTAGAGAAGATACGAAACGAATGCGCCTGCGCTTCCGATGACTGCGCCTGCCGTGTCGGCCGCGAGGTCTTTCCAGCAGAAGTGATTGCCTGCCTGCTTGCGGTCGCGTGCCTCTTTCCATACGCCGATGGCGAGTGTCACGAAGAGGGCGGCTCCGTAGGCGGTGGCGGCGCGTGCGCCGGGGTTGTCGGGCATGAGGTTGTAAATCGCGTTGGCAATAAAGGTCGATGCGAGTATTGCCAAAATGAGGCTCACAATGAAGTGAAGCACTTTGTCGGTTGGTACTTTTTTCATGATGAATCTATTTTTGGTTCGGCGCAAAGTTACCCATATACTATTCCTGCCACGCTTTAACTTTTGTGACACGACACAAGAACGGCGCAAGATTGCTCCTGCGCCGTGCCTGCTTTTAACGATATGAGAGTATCAGAATCAGTGATGCGTATAGGTTGTATAGTAGTCCGGCTTCAAGCCAAAAGACAAAGTGCCTGCGGTCTATCGCCAGTCCGATGAGCGTTGCCGTGATTGCTATGTATGGCACTCCGCTTGTCAGTATGAGCCATGCCAGAGCCGACAGCCCCAGTATTATGGCGGCTCCGCTGTGGACGTGGTTAGTCATTCCTTCACGGAATGCCGGTGCCGATGCTACAAACAAGATTGAGGCGACAATGAAGAATGCCACGAACTGATAATTGTCGGGTGTGACATTGAGCAGAGGCACAAGGGCGAGTGTTCCGGCGGTCGCCGTGCAGGCCGGAAACAGCCACTTTCTTTCTGTCTTGTAGTAGATGGCACTGATTGAGGCCGGAATACCGATGGCGTTGATGTAGGCCGTTAGGTAGAGTGTCATGACTACGCACGACACGGAGACTGCGATTAGTTCTGGTAACATGATGTGATAATGATTTGGCGGTTATTTTACTGTCTTGAAAGCGGCCATGTCGCCAAGCTCGTTGATTGCTGTCCACTCGGCCTTGCTGACGGCGGCCCCATAGGCGGTGGCCGTGCGTGCGCTGGGGTTGTTGGGCATTAGGTCGTAAATCGCGTTAGCAATGACGATCGATGCGAGAATTGCTAAAATGAGGGCCAAAATAAAGTGAAGCACTTTGTCAGTTGGTATCTTCATAATGTTGTGAATTTGATTATTTGATTATTTGATGCAAAGGTAATCTGTACTCTCCTTTGCCCCTCTTTATCTTTTGAGTCACGCCGGAGTCTACCTTCCCATTGTCAAACGCCTTCGTTAAGTATCATTTGATAGGCAGAAACAGTTTGGCGACGTTCTGTTTCAGAGTTGAACTCATACGAAACCACCAGAGCTTCCGCAATGTCTTTGAGTTTCAATGTTACTTCTTTCATATCTTCTTCGTTTAATTAGTTTGTTATTTTGGATATTCAAAGTTAGCGATAATTATTTGATTTACAAAGCATTAATCAATTTATTTTCAAGTGGTTACGCAAGTTTTTTTCGTTATCTTTGACGCAATTTGGAGAATACGTGATAAGTGTTTTGTAATTTGGCGTGAATTTATCACGTCAAAATTTGTGCGTAATATAAATATTCAGTAACTTTGCATTGGTTTACATCACCAATAAATATAGAACTATGCTGTACCGCGTTATAATCGGCAACTTTACCTCATTTGCAAAAGTTAGCGAATTTGAGATGTTCCCTAATATGAAGCGAGAGAATTTCATCAACCATGTTTACATGAATGATAATGTCCCGGTCCTAAAGGAGTGCGCGATATATGGAGCAAACGGATCTGGCAAGTCAAATTTCATACAAGCGCTTCAATTTATAAAGTCATTTGCAACTGAGTTCGTTTTGGACCGAGATTCAGATTGGCTCGTATCTTTTTATAAAAAGAATAGATTTCGATTACCTTTGATTGGTGAAAATGAGCCAATGGTATTCGCTATTGAGTTTTCTGGAGTAATGTCTGCCTATATCTATACTGTTGTGCTTGATGGTAAAGGTGTTGCAGAAGAAGCTTTGTATATATCAGGATTGGGAAAAACCGAAAATCAGTTACTATTTAAACGGACCTACGAAGATATCGTTTTTTCAGAAAAGATAGCAACAGATGAGATTTCTAAAGTATTCCACCGTCAATTGAAAGCGAATCTTTCAATATCGGCTCTTGGAATAATTGGTCGATTGCATCTTATTGACAATAAATATATAAATGACGCTTATGATTGGTTTAATAGCCACTTTGATATTATTGAAGTCAGCTATCAAATTCCATGGTTAGTACAACAATTGAGCCAACAGTCTGATGTGATGAATTTCGTTAGAGACGTGTTCTCTGTGATTGGACTTGGCATCAAGGATCTCTCTATAAAGAGTGAGACATTTGAGGAGTGGTTAAAACATGCAGACATAGATGACAAGACTGTCATAACGAAGTTTTTTGAGTCAGTTCCAAGTGGAGGAGACGGCAAAGCCGTTGCCAAAATGAACAGGAAGTTCCCACACCTTACAATCTCGGAGGAAGATGGAGTGCGTACTGTACAAGAGTTGGTGTTCCATCAAATGGGGCAGAACGGCTATGTAGGAGACATGGAGTGCGAAACACAATCAAATGGAACGTTGCGATTGCTTACACTTGTGCCAGCAATATACGGTGCTGTCAAATTAGGGAAGACCGTAGTTATTGATGAAATTGACAATTCAATCCATCCGATATTGATAAAAAAAATGATACAATACTTCGGAAAATCCGATTCGAATGGTCAGTTGATATTTACAACTCACGAAACAGCATTGCTGAATCAACAAGAACTTCTACGCCCTGACGAGGCATGGATGATGGAGAAAAATGACGGTATTACAAAAATGTATTCCCTCAACGATTTTAAGATACACAAAACTTTGTCATTAGAGAATGGTTACATTGAGGGTCGTTTCGGTGCAATACCATTCCTTGGCGACTTTGATATTCTCAGTGATGGACATCAGTAAGTTAGGTTACGCGAAGCACGATGGCGAACGAAATTTGGAGGAAGCCCATCCCGAACGAGTTTCTACAGATAATGAATGTGGGCACATTGCCAATGTCATTATTGATAGTAGATATACAAAAGGGCAACCAACCATTGATGCTAACATATTCTTTATTATATCTGGTGGTTCTGAGAGGGAAAAGGACTATTTCCAACCAATAAACAAAAATTCCAGAAGAGTCAAAATTGCATTTGTCTCAAAACGGAATCAAGGCTTAAACCCTAAGCAATTGTTCGAAAAAGCAGAAGAATTTATTGACTGTAAGATATTTACAATAGAAAAGGACGCCAAATATCATATTGAAGATAATGATATGATTTTCTTACTTCAAGATGTTGACGAATATTACAAAGATTTACAATGCTTAATCCCGAAAAGCAAAGAATACCCACAACTTAAATGGATCGTCAGTAACCCATCATTTGAAATCTGGTTATACTATCACTACTTCAGTGAACTCGAACATTTAACCTATGGGTTGTCACTTGATGTATCAAAAAGAAGTAAATGGCTTAAAACTCATTTGCATGAAATCATAAGTGGTGGAGTCCAAACGAAAAAAGTCTTTTATGATGTACAAATAGCTATTGCCAATAGCTTAAAAAATTATAGGGAAGATGATAACGGGTTTCCAATGGTTTATAGCACACAGATGCACATTTTAGCATCTAATGTTTTGTCTGCAATGGGAACAGAACTTGAAGAAATGATAGAACAAAGGACTAAAGATATTGAATATTTCAGAAAGATTCTTAGGGAAACAACATAACAACGAAGCGAGGTCTATTAGCCACGCTTCGCTTGTCTTGTTTAAAACTAAATCTCAATCACCTTTCTTGTGAATGTGAGGTTTGAGAGAGGGTACATTGCCAGGAGTGAACTTGTTGTCCCTTTGGCGTCTATCAGGCTTGCCAGTAGATTTGGCAATCCTTTTGGGGCCGGTGTAGGTGGGTCAAATGGGCTTTGGTTAAAAAGTTTTGTTTATATTTGCACATAAGATGGGAAATGTGTAATTTTGCAGAGCTGATTATGAACATATTAAACCCATATGAAGGAGTGGAGCATAAAGTTTATAAAAGAACTTTTCTCCAAAGCACCGAGGTCAAGATTGAATTTGAGCCAAAGATGACTCAGGCTGATTTCACGGCTCGTATAGTTCCATTTGTTAACAAGGCATTCAATAAAAACATTTCTGGAGAGTTGGACAAATCCGTTGAACAGATAGAACTATCTTCAAGTAATAGCCAAATACGATTTGTTTTCAATCTCAACTCTGCTTGTGTCGTTGTGGGTTCTTCTGCATATAAAAGTTTTAGCTCATCCGTTGTCCCTCATATTTATGTTTTGCTGAACTACATCAAAGAAGTCGCTTGCACAGAACGAATAAAACAGACATACATCAACAAGGTTAATGTATGGCCAATAAAATCAAAAAATAGCAAGCAGGCTTTTGGCGGTGCTTCATTATTCATATTCAGGAAAGAACATGTAGAAGATATCGCAAATCTCAAGTTTGACGAATCTGATTATCCGGTTAGCGCCACAAAGGAGGCAGTCGTTAAGTGTGGAGAAATGGCCATATTAAAAGCCAAGATAGGCGTTGAATTGAAAGATGTTAATGAGACTCGTTTCATACTTGAATTGCGTGCTCAAACTTCTAATATAGGAGTTGGTGATTTGATTTTGGATTTGCCCAAATTAAATGATATTATTTTTGGAGCGTTTACGGATATCGTTTCTCCTAATATATTTGATTTAATGTCAAAGGTCGAATAACTATGAGTGAAACAGAATTTAAGATAGACGAGCCCAAAAAAATACCTGCAACCAATTATGGTGTACATAGTTGGGTAGTGGTTGTGTGTTCTTCAATTGTTTTTTCATTCGGAAACGTCGCTGGTTCAGACACGGTATATGAAGATGATATATATCAAGAGATTTGTACTCCGGAATGTAATGACGAACATTTCGTAATTCCAGCATCTCTTGTAGCAGATTTAAATCGCAACGCAGAGATTAAAGAGCGACTAATGTCAAAACTCTCAGGGTTTAGGTCAGAACTTGAATACGGATGGAATGGTGGCACAGAATTACCTATGGAAGAAAAGTCCTTATCAAATGCGTTGGCAGCCATTGATGCTACGCCATCGGAAGAATTGGCCAAATGGACAGTATTCCCTTCTCCCAATGGAACAATTCTGTTTTCCCCGACAGATGATTTTGTTGCAGGCATTAGCATTGGCAATAGTGACTTTTCATATGCGGCTCTTGACAATAAGGGACAGGATATAAAAGGCCAAAAAGCATTCTCTGTAGAATCATTTAAATTAGCGATAAGTAAGATAAACTTATTGAGAGAGGTATGAGCTAAACGGCAATCTATGAACAATACATTAGTCCATAAGGAGGAGGATATAGATGATTTAGAGCCAATATCACGGGTGTTGTTTTGCCCGTCTATGGTTGAAAATGGACGTGTGTCTCCAACAGCATTTGAATTAAATGATTTAAAAGGAGGTCCTGAGACCTATGTGTCTCTGTTTTTGCTCAATCTTTTTCAACCGACGGAGGAAAACTGTGCGAAAATGCATGCAAGGAAAGAGGGTGATGTGCTATTTGGACATGCGGTGTCAGTCATAAATAAATGCAAAGACATTGTTTATGACAGAATTTCGCTTTCATTCAAAAAACACGATAAACAAAATGTTGGGCATATTGGGTTGCATTATTCAAATGGAGGTAAGGCTATTAAAGGTAAATGTTCTGAGCCGTCATTTATTATTATAACAAGACTAATCGCACTACAATTTAAGCCAGTGCCATTTTATTCGCACATCTAAACGTATTTATTGATAAAGATCACCACAATATAAAGAATACTCTACATACGGAAAGGGACGCTTTGCGTCACTTTCCTCGTTATTCTCATTTGTTGGCTTTTTTCTTTTTCAATGGCTTTTCTGATGCCATTGCTTTTTCCAATTGTTCTGAAACGTTTTCAGAAACTTGATTTGATATACGGGTAGAAATATCTTCCACCTGTTCACGTGTTAGTAGAGAACCCTTCAATTCGGATTTTGGACACATACTGCTTATCAAAACATCATACATATTTTTTATCGCTTAAAATAGTTACTAAAAAAGGATGCATTTAATTCGGGCTTGAAGTAATGTTTTCTATTAATCCACACAAAACCATCTCCTTTAGAAATAACAGCCACATCTACAGGACCACCAACTGTTTCTTCCCCTGGTTGCATTCTGCGTACAAGTGAAGTCAATGAGATAAAACTTTCTGCCATATTCGCCATATCTTCTTTATCAAGTAAAACCACTGTATTTAACAATGAATCTGTATAGCAAGTTTTCATCTCTTTTACTATCTGCAAGCTTGTCGCTTTAAGAACCGTGTTGATGTCTAATGATTTAACCGCTGAAGATAATGCTTCATTTCCTGGATTGGTATCCAGGATTTTCGTTATTTCTCCGATAACAGAATTTATTGATTTCTCTGTTACATTGGAAATTATATCCTGAAAGCTCGGATGTATTCCACGAATGATTGTTTGGGTTACATCGATTTGTGCGAATGGTGCAATAACAGCTTCTGCCCCATGTTCTGAAATTACCGCAACTCGGTTATCTTCTATGTAGTATTGTAACCGGCTATCTATACCTAAAGTTATATTTATTGGATAAAGAGCAGGGTAAATTTCGGATTCGCCATATCCAACAAACACCAAACCAGTAAAAAATGATTTTGGAAATTTTGCAGTTAAGTAGTAATAAAAAGACTCACACAACAGATCGACATTAGAAAAGCTGCAATTAGTTGCATAAGCCGAAATATCATTATAAGCGTAGTCCTTAAATTTTTCATATGGATATGATGTAAATTCATCGCATTTCTCCAAGGACTTGTTAATTGTCATACAGTCATTTAACTTTCGCTCAATGTCAACATCTTTTTGGTCTTTTAGTTTGATGCCATCATCCCTTTCAATTTCTTGCCGACAAATACCACAAAAAGAATCAAGCAATGCCATCATCTGTTTCTTCTGCGTTAGCTCATCACAAAAGAAATTACGATGATGTAAAAAAGAAATGAAATCATCAATATAACCTTTAACCGTCTGAAAACTTGTATCATACAATTGCCTACGATATTCCTTGATTATAATATCCCAAGGTGTTCCCATAAAGGCTGCATTATTATATGTCATCACAGCCACAGGGTTATACTTTGATAGCGTAAAAATTTTATTTGCGCTATTGACGACTTTGTGTGTATTGCCCATAGTAACTGCGCTATCTGCGGCTACTGCAACGGCGTGTTTATTTAGAACGGCGACTATTGCTGTCATACTTATTTGGTATTATTCAGAGCAAATTTAGTAAAAAACCACAAGAAATAAGCATTATCAAACCTATTTCTATTCATATAGTAGTTTCTTGCCACTTCGGCTAAAGATAATACAAATGTAAAAATTATTTCATAACGTGTGCCACTTCATTAGAAACAGCCTTGTTAATGAAATCATTTATGGTAGTTCCGGTGGCAGTGGCTGCATAGGCGACAAGTCCGTGAAGTTCTGACGGCATACGAAGCACCAACTTACCGCTATATGGCTTTGCAGGAGCAACACCACGCGCATTGCAACTTGCAAGATAGGTATCTACTGCGCAATGAAAATCATCTGTGATTTCATCAATCGTTGTACCCTCATAAGAAATAAGCGTTCCATGTAAGCCTTGAACTTTGCCAAACAAGCATTTGTCTGCATCGCTGTATTCAACAGAACCGGTATATCCTTTATATCTTAACTGTCCCATAATTATATAAGTTTTAATTCTTTCAACGTATCAATCAGCTGCTTAACTTGGTATAACTTCAATTCTCCATTCGGGTGTGGTTTGTGGAGCAATATTGTGTTGTTGCCATTTACAAACTCAACTCGTGAGCCTGAAGTCTTGCCTTTGTTTCTTTCTTCAAAACCGAAGTATTCAAGCAACACCTTGGCTTCGTCATAGTGGAAATCTTTCGGCTTTCCAAGCAGTCGTGCTATCAGTTTTTCTTTCTTACTCATTGGTAATGGTTGTTATTTGATAATGCAAAGATACTAAATATAGTACTAATAACAAAATATTTTCTCAAGTTTTTTCTTCGGGTACAATCATTATCGTTGATGCAATATAAAAAGGAAAGCGCATCGATTCACATCGACACGCCCGACAATCAATTTTTCACATTTTCAAATATGCAAAATAGAGAAAACTCTGATTAAGCCGAAATTACGGTGCAGGTAGCCGATGTCGTTGCCTTGCGCATCACGCAAGGTGAGGATAAAGTCGAAATCTGATTTGTAATTTATTGTCATATAGTCATGTATCTGATGATACTTCAGCGTTTGCCTTTGCGGCTGACGTTACTTCTGTTTTTGCCTCCTCTTTGCACTGTTCGGCATAGGCGTAATACTCGGCATATTCCTCGGGCTTGGTGTCACGCTGGCGCAGTATGCCCAGCTCATCCGCAACGGAGTAACGTTCTCGGATAAGGCGCTCTACCGCAGCCTTGTAGGCCGTCTCGTCAAAGGGCACTGGCAATTCGTCCACTTCCTCGTATTCTTCGGGGGCGTATGTCATCGCGGCTATGGCTTTGGCAGTCAAGCCGTCTGCGAGGCGGCGAACATACTTGCCGCTGTCGCTCGTTATTCTATGGTTGTTGTATTGTATCATAATTTATTGTATTTTACGCACTTACAAATGTTACATATTTCGTCTCGGCTAACGTCAGTATATCTTCGGGCAGTGCCGCAAACACGTCTGCATGTAGCGTCACGCTTATAGGCTTGGCGGCTGTGGCTCGGCTCTTTTCGACAAGATAGCGCAGGCAATCGACATTGATTGATGAAGCCTTAGCGAATGTCTTAGTCAATGATACGGACAATTCCGAAATCCACAGGTATTTCAGCTTTGATTTGAACGGCGAAAAGATGCCGTTAAAAGCTTCATCGCCCAGCTTTCCCACCTGCACCGCGCCGATGACTTCTTCGAGGTTGTCGGCATCGTAAAAACTCCACAGACCTCGTATCCAGCATAACCCCGTAGGTCGTTGTCCGCGCAGACCTGCTGCAACGCGGATTACCTGTACATCATACGATAGGAAAGTAAAGGGAGTGTTGATGCCTTGCCCATTTTGACCGCCGCCTACTGCATAAGCATAGTTACACAACATATTAGTGCGAATTCCACCTCCTTCACTGATTTTTCTTGGGTAAGATCCGCAAGTTCGAACCTCGTATATCTGACGCGCTTCGGCGTAGCTGATACCTGTGATACCGTTAAGAAAGAAGCCCGGTGTTTCGTGCCATTCTGGATAATAGCCGCCATAATCCAGCCCGAATTGCGGATTGTTTTTGCCTCCATAGCAGTTGCCGAGGTCGTCGCAATCTCCGTACCAACCACACGCACCAAACATCGGCCGATATATCGCATCGCGCCACATCTTAACAAACAGCGCCTTGCCTGCATCCGTTACGCATACGAGGTCTGCGCCGTATGTGTCCTTACCTTTGGCTCTGTACGCGCTGATATATGCCTCGGCGTCGTATTTGTAGGCGTCTGCACCCCATCGCCATGTGCGGTCAGTCCTCGCGGTGGTCGGCTTGTTGTTGGTGATGATGTTGTACTCCTCATCGTCATAAAAACGCTCGGCGTAAGTCTTGGTCGCATCGTCAACAGCCACAAAACGCTTTTTGTCGCGGATGTATATGATTTCATACGAGCTGCCATCCAAGCGCGTTGACGGCGAAACAGCCTGCGCTACGGCAGTGTAATCCGTAGGCAGACTTTGGCGGATGCCGTGGATTACGAAATCGATACGGCCATCAAGTCGCACGGCGTTGATATTGTCGGCGTAGAAGCCTACACCGCTTGCGACCGCGAGAGACCCGCTATCCACAGACACACTGCCACCGTCGAATGTAGTGTCTCCGCTCAGCGTTGTATCGGAGAGAGTGGCCGTGTTGACCGTGAGGCTGCCTGCATTGATGTTGCCATTAGCTGTGATCTTCTCGGCGGTAATGTCATTGTCAACGTTTAGCGTGCCGACCAGCAGGTCGCCACTTATTTCACCCGAAGCAGCTGTCAAGGACGTGCCAGCCGTAAGCCCTCCTTGGCTCACGATGCCATCCGCCTCTATGCCCTTGCTCACCGTAAGCGACCCCTCGGTGCTGATATTGCCGTCAACGTCAATCTGGACTTCGTCAGCTTCACCGAACTTGGCAAGATTGCCACGCACACCATAGCCTTGTATATCGCCGGTGGGGCAGGTAATATTACCTTTGTCAACAGTCAGTCCGTTCTGCACTGTCAGGCTGTTGCCAACCTCCAAATAGCCGGCAACCTCGACATCGCCTTGTAAAGATGCCTCGCCGCATTCCAAATATCCTATCGCCAAGTCCTTGCCTGTAACATCGCCGAGCTTGACCATTTTTCCGGCAGCCTTGTCATACTGCCACAGGTCGTTGCCGCTGCGGAAGATGCGGTCGGTGCGCGGCGTGGCGGTCTGCGTGCTGCCGCTGCCGCTCAGCGTACAGTAATCGGTGTACTCGTCGCAGACGCTGAGAGGATAGTACTCGCAGCTTTCTATCGCATCGTCGTTCACGGCCTGGTCATAGTCGTGTGCCGCAAAAAACGCCTTATTCGTTTGCGACCACCATATCGTATAATTATGCGCGGTCGGATACCCGGTTGTCGGCGTACCCAGCGGCGCGGCCATGCGCACCTTGCACGGCAAGATGCCTATATCATCGCGCAGCTGCGTCAGCGCTATCTCGTGCAGCTGATTGTCTGAGCCAAACTTGTACAACTTGCCATCCGCGATGTTGTAATACGCCTTATCTGCCCACGGCACCTGATTTCGGTCTTGCCACAAATAGTCGTCATCCCATATTGGATAATACGAGCCATCCTGCTTGATTAAGAAGTTGCCGTCAGCGGTCGAAAAATGCACGGTCGCCGCTCCCTGCTGCACCTTGCTTTGAGGGTCGCGCACTATCGGCCCACCCGTCTCCGAAGTATCGTTCGACACGTCCCCAACAAATCCGTCAAAGGCCACGATGCCGCTGATGCCAAGTGTATCGTGTTGCTCTTGCTTAGCACTCGCCAGACTATCACTGAGAGTTTTGCGTATCGCCGCATGGTCGGCTGCATCTGTTTTCTCATGTGCCGTCAGCGCATCCGACACAGCCTTGCGTGCCGATGCCTCGTCTGCAAAAGCCTTGTCATTAGCCGCTGCATGTGCCGCCAGCGCATCCGTAGCCTCCTTGCGTATCGCCGCATGGTCTGTGGTATTTTCTGTCTTCAGCGTGTTTATGGCTGTCACCGCTCCGGCTGCTGTCTCGGCCGCCGCCGCGGCACTCTTGGCCGCCGCCGACGCCGTTGTATTGGCGGTCTCTGCCTCACTCTTGGCGGCATTGGCCTTGTCGTTGGCGCTCTGCGCCGCGCTCTTGGCTTCGTTAGCAGTCGTATTGGCTTCGTTAGCAGTCGAAACGGCTGCCGCTGCCTGCTCTTTGGCTATAGCGACTTCTGCAGCTGCAGTATCCGCAGTGGCTTTGACGGCTGCAATCTCCTTTGATGCATTTTGCACGTGTGTGTCAAAGTCCGCCCTTAGTGTCTCCTGAGCTTTGTCGATGGCGTCTATGCTGCCGGAATATTCCGCCACTTCCTTCCTTAAGTCATCTATGTCGTTGATGTCTAATGAGGGACCGCCTGTCTTACCGCTATCTGTCCATACGCCGTTTTTGGCTATGTATATCGGTCCGGGTAGCCCGGATTCGCTCACAAATGCATAGTCTCCGTCTGCCGGCGCGGGATATGCATCGTTCAAATCTGTTAAGCTCAAAAAATAGCCCTTGCACGCACCCTTGATGTTGGGCGCATGCAGCCATCCTTCAACTTTCAGATTGTGCCCTATAGTGACACATCCGCGCACTACGGCGTTACCCCCGGCTGACACATTGCGCCCTACCGCAACATCACCGTCTATCTGTTTTGTCGGTATTGAACTCATTACTGTAAGATTGATTTAGCTAATTCGGTTAATGCTGACGCTTTTTCAGCTTCGCCGTAGGTGGTTAATACTAATGCAGCCACGGTGTATACAACTGCCGTGTAGCATTTCTCGCTGATGTCTATGCCGTCATTCTTGTCTATGCTCGGATATGGCACATACCCGGCTCGCACTATCATGGCTGTATTGTCTTTACAGGCATAGAACTCAAGAGCCTTACCCTCCGCCCTGTTGACAATGGCACATACTGGCTTCTGTACATTACCGCGTATGCCTTTATATCGCGACGACTGTTTTGCATACAGCGGATCATCAACCGAAATGGCCTCATACACGGTGCGCTCCCAGTCACTCATACGAAAGGCTATAAGACGCATGAAGTCGTCGGGCAGCAATACCCAGCCACTTCCGTCTCCATTCCAATATATACCGCTCGAAAAGTCGTGGCCCTCTTCCAAAAATTGAACAGGAGCGGCGGTCTCAACTCTCCGCACGGCTTCAACGATTTTGGAGCGTATGATTTCTTCAAGCGACAGCGTTTCAATATCATCCGTCGCTATAAGCTGTTCGCTTGTCATATTTTGGTCTATGGCTATGCGAACATCACGCGCAATTTGCAGGATTTTGTACACCATATCGCCGGACGTTTACACGAAGATTATCTCTACGTTGTGGGCCTTGCCTGCGTTGATGATGTCCTCGCGGTTGCGCAGCTTGCTACGGACGTAGCCGAAAGTCTGCTCAAGGTAGTCCTTTGCGTCATCGTTGCAGGAAAACTCCACCTGCGTGAGCGGTTCAGTCGGCGCGGCTTCTTCGGGCTGTTCCTCTGATGTCGCGCTGTCCTCGGCGTTGACCTCGGCGGCTTCGGCTTCCTCGGTAGTTTCGGGGACTTTCTCGGCTTCTGCCGTGGGCGTAGGATTGCGCCGCTCTGCGATTGCAGTAGCAGGCTTGGGTCGCTCGATGTGGATTTCTTCATCCAGTTCTATGGTTCGGACAATGCGGATGCGTCCGCGCTTGAACTCGTTGCTGTTCTCTATTGCCTGCTGAATGAGGAAACTACTGGTGGTGTATGTGGCAGGTGTCACGCCGATGGCATTCATACTGCCTCCGGTAAATGTTACCTTGAGGGTATTCTTACCGAAGCGGATGATGCTCTGATATTCCATCATGCCCGACACGCCGTAAGTTATTCTCTTTTTTTTCATTGTTGTGGCATTTATTAAAAGAGGCGGACGGCATTTCTACCAGTCCGCTTTTCTGTTGTTTACTTAGTCTTGATGGGCCTTAGACGCTGATTACATCGCCAACCTCATACTCGCTCCACGTTGTTGTGGTCTTGATCGTCGCGGAAGCACCCTCACCAGTGGTAGTGGTGGTGTTCTTGGCACGCCAAAGCGTACCCTTGACAGCGGTGGCTGCGATACCGGGGCAGTCGCTAAGCAGGTAGTAGATACCGCCGTCAACCGGGGATTCGGGGGCAGTAGAGCCTTCGTAGAACAGATAGTGGGCTGCGTCCTCGTTGACGTTGTCGTTGGCGGTGGTGTCCTCGCCGTTGATCCATAAGTGGCAAGAGCCTTTGAGGGCGATTGCATCCCATGTGAGAATGCTCTCGCGTGTTGCCTCTTCGCCCTCCACGCGGTCAGACGATGAGTGTTCGGCGGCGAGAACGTAACGCACAAGGCGGTCGGGCGAAAGCAGGAATGCCGAGTTGCTCCATCCGAGGCGGTCAAAGGTCGGCTCACGCTTGAACTCGATGTCGCCGAATACGGTGTGAATGGCGGTAACGGTCCATCCGAACTTGTTGGTCTTGACGTCAATCTTGACCTCCGGGTGCTTCGAGAAGTCGATGCACTGGATGTTCTCAAGGAAGTTCTTGCCGCAGAGGGCCAGGCCACTGCTCGGAACGTCCTCGCCGGTGAAGAACATCTTGGCAAGGGCGATGAACTCTTCGTAAGTCCACTTGCCGATGTGCTGAATCTCTTTCTTCACCTGATAGCGCACGCCCTCGGAGAAGTAGATGTCCTGCACGCCGACTTCGGGTGTGTTCACCTTAATCTTGCCCTTGCGTCCGGCAAGCAGGGAACGATTGGTGTCGCACTTGAACTTGGTGAGTGCGGCCTCGGCGATGATTGCCTTGGTGAATGGGATACGCTTCTTGACGGCATCGAAGTAGTCCGACACGATGCGGTTCATGCCACGCTTCTGCAAGAACACGCGAGTGGGTTGCGGAACGAACAGGTCGGGGTCAACCTTCTTCTGCGTTTCATAGAGCGCGTTGCCGAGCAGAATGAGTTTCGTTCCGGCGGGAATTGCAGGTGTGGTGCAATACTCGGCATCGATGGTTGACTTGGGACCGTTCACGGCGCGACAGATGGGGTTGCCTGTTGTGGGGTCGTGACCGACAACAAACAGCATGAGGTCTTTGCCGGGCGTTGCCTTGCTTCCGTCCTCGGTATAGCCGTCAACACCAACGGCAAGCAACGTGCCGTAGGGGCGCGGAATCTGCTGGTCGTCGCCGTCAAGGGAAACTACGAACTGATTGCTTGTGCCTTTGGCAACGGCGGTGGTTGTGGTCACGCAGGTGCGAGGCTCGTCAATCATGTAGTGGTCAACTTCGGGCGATGTTACCTTGACACGCTTTGCTTTCAGCGCAATCTGCATGAGAGGGGTGTCATCGCCCTTAAACTTGTAGAGTTCTTCGTCAAGGTCGGGCTGCACGAGGTTGCCACCGTCAATGCCGCCGGTTGCCCCTGCGAGATTGCTCACAGTAGCGGCTGCTCCGCTTACCTGCGAACTGACTCCGGCTGAGCCGGGGGTCGGGGTGGGATTTGTACCACCAACATTTACTGTTTCTCCGTCCATGGTTGGAAAAATTTTGAGATTAAAGATTTATTTATTGTCGTTTTCAATGAAATTGCCTTTGCCTATTCCACCAGTCGCGGATGCAAGATTGCTGACGGAAGCGGTCGCGCCTGCAACATGACTGCGGATTCCTGCCGAACCTTTTGTCGGTGTGACCTTATAGCCCTCATCGGGGCAGTGTACCACAACGCCGTCCATGACTACATGGCTTCGTTGGCGAGGTCAAACATAGACTGCTCCTTGCGTGTCGGTGCCGCGCCCTGTCCGTTCTTACCTCCGATTGGTGCTGTGCCGTCACCTTTCTTGCTCTTGCGCAGTTTCTCCACAACCTTGGCGTTGCGGCCTGCTATCTCGCCCTCTTCACCTGCGGCCGCTACATCGGCATCGTAGTTGAGAGCCTTGCAGGCCATGTCAAGAGTTTCGGTGCTGAACTTGCCCATAACGCCGTCACGAACTATGCCGAGGAGGAGTTCAACGAGTTTGTCAATCTGCTCATCGCTCATGCCGCGCTCGGACTGGAACTGACGGAGAGTTTCAAGAGTGGTGTCCATGTTCTTCTCATACTCTTCGTCCAGTTTCTTGGAGTTGGCTACGCGCTCGACATAATCCTTGTTGGCTTCGGCAATCTTGTCCTGCATTTCGGGGTCGTCAAGCACGTCCTTGATTTCCACGCCGAAGTTGCGCACAAGACCGAGAACCGGGTCAGTGCCGTTGTGCATATCGGTGAGGAACTGCGCACTGCGAGGGTCGGCCGCGAACATATCCGACAGAGATTTCTCCCTGCCGCGATACCCCTCTAACTCTGCCTCGTAATTGTCGTAATCATCGGAAATCTGTCCGTAGATTTCCTCATCGTCCTCGAATTTCTTTTCGGGGTATTTCTTGCGCAGCCGTTCAAGGTGTTGGTCGCGCCTGCTCTTAACTTCGTTATTATCAGCCATTATTTTGAAAATCTTATGGTTGGGTCATTATCTATGCGCAAAAATAAGTCTATAAATTCGGGCGCGACTTTTAAGTTTTGTGACGTGAATTAGGTAACTTTGCATAGGAACTACCAATCAACATCGCAATGGAATAAATGGCTAAACATTTCGGCTCTATAATGGATTTCACAAGCCAGCGCAATGATGACCTCATGCGTGCGTATCGTGAGCAACTCGCCTTGGCGAACTACATTATTATGCCCGAAATTTTTGAGAAGGTGGCTGAATCTCCTGCAAGACGCTTTTGGGTTTCCGAAGAGCGGGCCGCCGTGGAGGTGGCGCGTATGTTGGGTGGCAAACCCTTTTCGCGTATGCGTCAGAACAAACGCGAGATGTTTGAAGAAATATTTCGCAGGTACTTGGCTCTCCGCGATTTGCACCCCGATAAATCGCTCTTTGAACTGGTGTCTAAGGTTGTCCATCAGCCTGCGCCGAAATTCTATCTTACACCTCGCACAGTAGGAGAATTCATATACCGCATTAAGAATGGTTGGTATGACAAGCAGTTTGACCGATATAGACAAGATATTGACGGAGAATGACCGCCGTAATGAGGTGATGTATGCTTCGTTCAACCCGATTACTGGAGAGGGTTCTATTGGGGAAAGGGTCAAGGTATCTATCTCCGATTTCGTCATGCCTGTCCAGTGGTTGCCTGCGGAAATGATGTCCATCCCCTTTGTCAGCAAACTGGTTAAGGCAGGCTCTATTGATAGATTTCTTTCGGATGTCCTGCACGTTGAGCCGAACGACACAGACCATGACAAGGTTTCCGAGAAGTTTATACGCCTGCGCTATCGGCACGATTTTCCCTTTTGGGCCGCAACCCTTGTATGGATTCACAACAAGGATGCAGGCTCTGACGTGCTGTTCCGGCTACGCTATCCGCAACGCATACTGGTGTCGCGCTTTGAAGAGAAGCGCAAGGCAGGATTGCCTATCCGTCTTATCCTGCTGAAAGCACGTCAGTGGGGCGGCTCCACTACGACCCAGTTGTATATGGCATGGTTGCAGTTCTTCCACAAGCGAGGACTGAATTCTCTTATCATCGCACATCAAGGCACGGCATCCGATGAAATCAAGGATATGTTCGACACGATGATTAAGGAATACCCGATTGAATTGCTCTACGACATGGGCGCGTCTTACGATAAGAACGCGCCTAAAATGGTCGGTGTCGGTAAGTCCGGCTCAACATCGCGCGTGCCACAGCGCAACTGCAAGATTAAGATTGGTACTGCCGAACGTCCTGACGGTTGCCGTGGCGGTGCTTATTCGCTCGTCCACCTCTCCGAGGTCGGGATATGGAAAAAGACTGACGGCAAATCTCCCGAAGATATTGTGCGCTCTGCCTGCTCGGGTATTCTCTTGCGTCCGCTCACTATGATTGTTATGGAATCTACCGCTAATGGTACTGGTAATTTCTTCCACACCGAATATTCTGCGGCCGTTGACCCTAATACTCCGTCCCAGTTTGAGGCATTGTTTATAGCGTGGTTTCAGATCGAGCAATATTCTCAGCCGTTTGAGAGTGGCGAAGAGTTGCGCGAATTTGCAAAATGGCTCTACGACAACCGAGAGAATGACAATGTTTTGTCATCGCGTGAAGAGTGCGGAAAATATCTTTGGTGGCTGTGGGAAAAGGGTGCGTCACTGGAAGCAATCAACTGGTACATCAAGGAGCGTAGCGGTAAGAACGACCACGGCATAATGGCTTCCGAGTTCCCCTCTGACGATGTTGAGGCTTTCGCTCATTCCGGCACAATGGTATTCGACAAATATCAAGTCGAAGAATTTGAGAACGCCTGCCGTCCTCCGCGCTACATCGGTGATGTGTATGCGGATAGTGACGAGGGCGAAAAGGCTCTTGTGAACCTGCGCTTCCATGAGGACAGGCAGGGCCAGTTCTGCATTTGGGTCAAACCCGAAGATGATGACGAGGTGGAGATAACCGACCGATACCTTACGGTCGTTGACGTGGGCGGTCGCTCTGCAAAAGCCGACTGGTCTGTTATTCTTGTTATCGACCGACTGAATATGATTGAGGGCGGTCGCCCGGCTGTTGTCGCCCAATGGTACGGACATTGCGACATTGACCGCCTCGCGTGGAAAGCTGCGCAGGTGGCAGCTTACTACAATGAATCGCTCCTTGTCATTGAGAGCAACACACTGGAAACACATGACCGCGAAAGGCAGGTTGAGGGTGGCGACCAGTCGCAATATATCCTCAATCAGATTTCAACTATCTATCCCAACCTTTATGCACGCCGTCAGTCCGAGGACGAGATTAGGCAGGGCGTTCCGCGCAAATATGGCTTCCATACCAACATTGCCACAAAGCCGATGATTATATCAACGCTCGTCAAGGTCATACGCGAACACCTCTACACGGAACGCGACAAGCGGTGTCTTGATGAATATCTTACCTATGAGCGTAAGCAGAACGGCGCGTATGGGGCTATCATCGGCAAGCATGATGACTTACTCATGACACGCGCTATCGGTATGCACATCTGCTTCTATGAAATGGATATGCCTCGGATTATCCCCAAACAGCATGGACCGGCGAAAAAAAGAAAAGGCCCCGTTTCCGAGGCCGTTTTCTGATTGGTGTATCTTTTGTTAAAAGATAGGGCTATAATATTTACGATAGAAGAATGCTTCTATCAGTCGCTCCAACTGGAATATTTTGAATCTTGACAAAAGTCCCATTAAGTTTCCCTTAACTCTTTCGTCAGGAAGATACCCAGTTTCTATATCAAGTTCTACTATCTTTTTTGTGATGGGCATAGGCACGCTTCCTTTCCCATTCCCAATATCGAAAGTAAATCTTACAGTTTCCACATAGGTGCAATCTGCATAAGACCGACATCCCAACACTTCGATTCTACGGGGAATCAGAGTGTCGTACTCTTCGGAGTGAGATTCTCCATCAACATATTGTTTCAATATTCTGTTGTTCATGCGCTGAGATTATTTTCTGCAAAGATAATCATTTTTCGCATATTGCGCTGCTTAACACACCAATTTATGCCGCAAGCATACGCTGTGCCTGCTGTGCGGCTTGCATATTCGCGCCCTGCTGTGCCTGCTGTGCCAGTTCGGGCGAAATCCCTTCGGGCATCTGACCCTGCTCCAGTTGTTCGCGTTGGCTCTTGATGCTCTGCAACAGTCCGTCCGCAAATGGGAAGTCGCCGTGTTCAAGCAACTGCTCTACGGAGATTGCCTGCGCTTTCCACAACTCCATCAGCATATCGTTCACGATTGCGCGGTATGCAGGCGTTGACGTACTTTCGACAATTGACAGGTCAAACTCAACGTCACGGATTTTCCGTGGGTCATACTCAACGATTGCCGAGTTCTTGCCTGCGATGTTGAACACTCTCGGAGTATCGTAGTATTGCTGAATGTTCTTGACATCCTTTGTCGCGCCATCTCTGATGAACGAAGAGAACGTATCGAGCAGGTCAAGCAACGAGGTTGTTGCGTTCTGCGCCTGCTGATTGTAGAGGCTTGCCGACATTCCCGAATAGCCGGGCTTGCCCTGCAATGCTCCGTTCACGCCCGATATGTCCTCAAAGAATTTCAGCTGCATATTCAGCAACTCGGTTATGCCTATCTGCGTGCAGTTGTTGGCAACCTGCTGTGGCAGGGCTGTGCCTGCCTTTGGCTGTCGTATCATTATCACGCCGTTGAACCGCGCCCACTCGTCTGCAATATCTTCGATTGTCATTCCTTTGGGCAGGCAGTCCTCCGGGAAGAGAAGCACACCCTTTGCACTCGCACGCATAATCCAGTCGTACATCGTGATGAGGCGGTTGGTGTAACGCTGTTGGTCGATCACGTTGCTGACGAATGAATGAATCTCACCGTCAATAAACGGATACGCCTTGAAAACGTAGGGGTGGCTCTTGTGTTCGTAGGGCGTTTCTCCCTCCTCCAGTATATCGCCGAAAGGAGTGAGTAGATAATAATACCAGTAGGAATCCATGAACCATTCGCACTGAATCAGCGGAACATCACTCTCGTCCATGCCAAGTTCCTGTGCCTCGCGCTTTCGCTCTCGGTTTACACTGCCGACAAATTCCTCATAGTCCTCCAGTTCGATTTTGAACACATCGCCGTTGTTGACATCGTGACAGCGGTAGCGAGGCTTGCTCTCCTTGCGCCACACCTCAATCACACGGCATCGGGTAATGTCGCGTGGAACGAGGAAATCATAGTATCCCTGCAACGGATGACCGAAAGATTCAAATGCCGCGCCCAATACATTCTTGTCACGGGCATCTTTGTATATATCCGCAAGACGTTTGTAGTCTGCCGGATTATGCGCGAACCGTTCACACAATTCTTCAAACGATACGTCATGCACCTCACCGAGGCAGGATACGTCCCAACCTCGGAAGTCGCGCATATTGTTATCTATAAAGAAATTGTTAGGCTGAACATAGTCCGTCCAACAATCCAGTTTATCATTGCGCCAGCCATACCACTTGCGCTGTACCACAAAGCCGGAGATTAAGAACTCTTCCATGCATCGGGCGTTAATCTCGGTCATGCGGTTGAGCTGCATATTGCATTGCAGGACGGTTGACATGGTTTCACCGTATTTCTGCTCGTCGCGGTCACGCGCCGTGCAGGTCGGCTCTTTGGCCTGACTACGGTAGACGCCCAGTACAGCCTGCACCAGTCGCCGGATAAGGTTGTTCTTCAGTGCGACATTGCCTTGCGACTTGATGTAGTCCTCTTCCCTCATCATCTTGCCGTCAACGCATATCAAATCATCCCACTGCCTGCCGTAGCTGTAGTTCTTGTTGCGTTCTCGGTCTTGACGGAATGTTTCCATCGCCTGCCAATACTGCTGTGCCTGCCAAAGAACATCATAGGCGCGGTTACGTCCCAGGCCCTTGCTGTGTGCCACGCTGTCCATTTCATTCTTGGGCATCACGCGGCTTGCTTTATGTAATTTCTTCTTTGCCATTGTCGGTTGGTATGTTGTGGACGGTGCAAAGGTAATACCTCGCATCGTCCACAATCATTTAACTATTGTTGCGTGTCACTCAATTCTCTTACCATTTCGCGTTTGAGCGTCAGTATCGCCTGTGAGCAGGAGTCGCGCTGTGCTGCCGTCCTCGCATTGAGCCACTCTTTCGTCAACTCGTCAACATCATGCTTGTATGCTCTGATGATTTCGTAACGACTGAATTCGGGAGTTGCTTCCAGTTGATCGAGCAGTTCATAGTAACGGTCCTCGTCACGGCTCTTGACTTTCTTGATGTCGCTGACGCGGTCTTTGGTCGCCTCAAACTCTTCAAGCCACTGGGTCATGTTCGGACTTGCCTGCGTATCAGTTTCGCGCGTCAGCCTCTCTTTGGCAAGAGTGTTGCTCTTCTTGCGGTACTTGTCCATGATTTTCTCGCGCTGTTCGTTGCCGTAGGCCCAACCGGTCAGAGGTGCGCCACGCCTTACTTTGTATCGGGCATAACGCTCGGCGATTTCGTAAGGGGTCATTTGGCTTGTCTCTTCTCCGGTCGCTCCCAACTCGTCAAAATAGATTTTGTCAAGTTGGCTCTGCGGACAGTTGATAATCCTTGTCATGAGCAGGGCGCACTCGCGTGAGGTCTGTGCATCATCACCGCACACGTCCATGATGGCTACGACAGCGTCAGTCAGCGACTGGGGATTGACGCCGACAGCCGACTGCACAAGCAGGTTGATAACATCGTTCATCGCGGAAACCTCATCAGTGTTCCACTTTGTCCAGATGTTTTCCAAGTCGCTTGCCAACGGCATATCTTTCGATGCAACCCACGGAGTTATCTTCTCGCCTTTTGCCCATGCGTTGAGCGTGTTGCTGTACACGTCACCGCCAGTCAGACCCTCGATGCTTCCGAACATGGTGTGTGTGAATACGTCATCCCACATCTTGTCTTTCTCGTCATCGTCATCGCCGAAGATGAGGTAAGGCAGGTATGCGCCCAAATTCCATGCGAGTTGCAGGACGTAGCCGAAGATTCCGACACGCACAAGGTCGCGTATGATACCACGGCGGTATTCCTGCTTTGCGTTGCGGTCAGCCTTGTCGGGGTCTATGCCGTCACGCCTCATCTGTTTTGCCATGAACTCTTCCGATATTGCCTTATAGCCGGGTGTCAGTCGGCGGCCGATGTTGCGGATTGAATCATAGAGTTGTCGGGTGTACGACATTGACGAGTTGCGGAACACGGTAAACAGCACGCTCAACCATGAGCGGTCAACCTGCATGGTGGAGAGGAACGCGCCCTCGCTTGACTGCTGGGTCTGATTGAAGAGGATTGTTGCATCCTGCTTCGCTCTTTCCTCGGCAACGACCGGGTCATATCCCTGACGCTTGTACTTGGCGAGTTTCGTCTGATACATAGCGTGTGCGCCGATTGCTACTGTCAGAGCGTCCACAAATGCATTCGGGGCCATGCCGACACGCGAGGCGAGTTCAACGACACGGCTACGCCACATCTTCCAGTCCATTTCGGATTTGAGCAGACGCGGGTCGCCTGCCATACGGCTGCGCCAACGCTTTTCAAACAGCGGAAGATTCTCCATTGACCAACGCCATGCACCTATCGGGTTGGCGATATTGGCGGCAAGGTATAAGGGGTTGCTGTCCGAAGCATAGGCAGGCATCGAAAGGAACTGCTTTAAAGCCGTGAATACTCGGAAACTTACCTTTGCGGCTGTAACACCTTTGGCAATGTTGACTGCCGACTTGTCAAGGGCTGCAATCGGTGGACGATATGCGCCTGCGGCCATACTGCATACATTGCGGAAATTATTCCACAGCGTCTTTCCTGCGCCGTACACACTGCTCATGTTCATAACTTGGTTGCGGAAACGCTTGTATGAAAGCAGGGTGTTGAGGTCGCGGTTGAACTCAGTGAAAGCGGCCCAACGCTCCATCTGCTGAAGATGATCGAGAATTACCGAGAACGCATTGGCACCGGTCACGTCAAGGGCGAGATTGTTGCGTCTGCGCTTGATAATACTGCCAGTTGAGGTTGCAGGCAGGGCGGTGTCGGTCGTATCGTCTGCCACGTCCACATCTTCCAGTCTTGCGTTGGCAAGTATCTTCAAGGGAAAGTAGTTTTCGATAGCGGCCATTGACGCGCCGAACATACGCTTGTGAACCTCGTTATACTCGTTGCGCTTGTCAACAAGGAACTCTTCCTGCATCCAGTCTGCGAGCTGCATGAATTTCGGGTCAAGGAAATTCTTGATGTCCTCAATATCTTCCTCGGTGATACCCATACGGCGCAGTTTCATACGACCGTCACTCATCTCGTCAGCCATGTAGATGTAGAGCAGGTTGCCCTGCGTCAGTTCGTGGTCTTTCATCTCACCGCCGTCAAAGAATCTTACGGACGCTTTCGGCAGTTTGCGGTCGATGGTGAAGAGGTCGCCCCACGTCATGTCCTTGCCATAAATCTCGCTGACTTTAGCGTCAAGGACTTTCAGTGCGTCACGATAGCCTGTGTACTCCTTTTCGGTGGCGGTTACCCAGTCGCGCATATAACGGTTCCACAGATAGCCCTCGCCCCGTGAGTTCTTCTTACCGAACATTCGCAACATCTGGTCGAATGTAGCGAGAGGCGAAAGCAGGAATCGGGCAAAACTATTGTTCGCCATTTCCTGCATTCGGTCATCCTTGTGGTGTTCATCGGTCGGTCTGCCTTCCATGTCGGAGTTGGCGTTGTGGTGGATTTCCTCAACGCGCTGTTTCTCGGCTTCGCGCCATGCCTTTGCACGCTCAACGCTCTCACTAAGCACACCGCCGACCTGCTCAACGAGTGAATGGAATGCCTCGGCACGCTCAATCTTATTCTGACGAATAGCGTCCTCGGTGGATTCTACATACTGGCGGTATGCGTCCTCGGTCATCTGACCTGCATCCTTGGCTTCCTTTGCTTCCCTTATGGAGTCGCGCAATGCCTTTTCTTCGGATTTGCTTTCGGTTATGTCCTCAGCAAATTGATGAGCAAGTAGCAAACCGCTATACTCCAACGCTGCTTCATCGGCTACGGCTTGGTCATCGCTGCCCATGCGGTTCAATGCTTCTGCAATACGCTCTTCAATGTCTGCCTTTGGCAGGGATGTTGACTTCCTAACCACCTGCGCTATGCGCTGTCCGTCCGGGTCAAGTTCGCCCTGCACCTCGATACCGCGTGCATCGACACGGCTACCGCGAATGCTCAACAGCCTGCCGAGGGTGTTAGCACCCATGCGCAGCTGATTGTCAACCATGATGTCCATTACCTTTTGAACATACTGGCTCACGTCCTGCTTGCCAACTACATTGTTGATTGCTCCCAGTATTCTCTTGGTTTCATACTTGCTCAAATCATCGAGCAGGTTATTATCCATGAGGACACGGGCGAGGTCGGCAACGCTCTTGACGGTCGTAATGTCATACTCGCGCTGACGTGCCATTGCCTGACGCAGGTGGTTGAGGTTGCCGCCGATAGCACGCATGGCATCGCGCTTCGCCTGCAAGTTGCCTGCGTTAGCCTGCATCGCCTCGGCTTTCATCTTGGTAATGGTTTCTTCCAGTCCCAGGCCGGGGTCACGGAATCGGGTCACTTCGTCAGCGTCATAGCCGGTCCGTCTGCGCATTACAGCGTCCTCTGCATCGGCAAAGACACCTTTCTTGCGCAGGTTCTTCCATGACTTGTAGAGAATGTAGGAAAGGTCTTTATCGTTGAGACGTATGCTCTTGGCGATTTTCAGACCTTGCAGGAACTTGTCAAGGAAAGCCTGCACTTTCGCTTTGATTTTGCCCCAAAGCGTCAGTTCGTCACGGCTCATCTTCTCAAAGCCCTCGCTTCCGATTCGGCCGCCGAGGTCTGACATATATTCCTCGGTGGCTTCCTTGCGGAAATCCTCGCGCTTCTTCTCGGCTTCCACACGCGCCTCTGCCATGTCGGTGTAGTAGTTGGCGTTCACATCTTCCCCGGCACGCTCATGGGACTGTGCCTTGCGAGTGCGCAGGCGGTCGGCTTCCTCGCTCACCATTCTGTCGGTCATCTTGTCAATGACTTTGCGGATGGGGTTTGAAGCGTGGTCGTAAATCTCGCCGAGGAATTCATCGAAGCGTTCCTCACCAACGAGCGCACGCAGACCCTTGTGTCCTGCAACCTCATGGACAAACGTATTGTCCACATCGGCTACATTGACGTTGTTGGGCAGGACGATGACAACTTCATCATCCTTTGCGCTCCACCAGCCTTTGGCACGCCTCTCTCTGCGAGTAGGGAGTGCATCGGCCTCTTCCTGTGTCCTTACAATGCGGACTGGGGTGTTGGCTCTTGCCGATAGGTCAGCGACACGCGCTTCTTTGGCTTCGGTCGATGATTCGTAAGCGTCAAGGTAGGCGCGAGCCTTTTCAAGACCTGCGTCCCATTCGCCTGCATTCACTCGATCGCGCAGCTCATTGAGCATGGGTATGTCGGCTTCTGCTACGCTTCCGCTGATGTCACCGAACTTTGCGCCACGCTTGGCGAGTTCGGCACGGAGCATCGGGGGAACGGCATTTATGGGGAACGTAATCTTTTGGTCGCCCACGCGCTCCATGATGAGGTCTGCAACCTCGCTCCACGGAACAATGCGCCCCGGCTTGAAATAGCGCGACAGCATGGTCTGAACCTTTGTGTCATCGCTCAACTGACCGTTGACGCTTCCGCTGTGCCAGTCCATAAGACCTACGGAATCCTTTGCGCCCTCGGCCTGATAGCCGCTCGTTTCCTCGCTTTCGGGGTAGTAACCCTCTACAACAAGAAGTTCGGGGCGGTCGTAGGCGGCTGTGAACTGGTCGTTGAGCGGAGAGGTACGGATATGGAAATATGGATTGTATGCCACATCCCCGGTGGTGCGTCCGTTGCCCTGCACAAGGTCGGCTTTGCCATTCTCCTTGCGCATACCCTCTTCGCTCTGCTCCCAACTGCTGAATATCATCGGCGCACGCCATTCACCGTTCTGCTTGGCGGTCATAGGTGGCAATACGCCCATGTTAGCCCACTGCGAATAGCGGTAGCCTTTCTTCAACGGCTGTGCGTCAAGGAAGTCAAGCAGCTCGCGCTCGGCGACAAGGCGGTACTTGTTGCCGTCCCCGGTGGTCGGTGTGTCCGTGCTGTCCTCATCGGTCAGAGTGATGTCCGAAGCGGTTTCTACCGACTTGTCAAGTTCGGCATACTTGGCTTCTTTCTCTGCCAATTCTTTCTTCATGGCTTCCTCATACTTGGCAAGACGCTCTTTCGCTTCTGCCAGTTCCTTCTTATATGGGAACTCACGGCCGTTGCGCTGTTCAAGTTGAGTGCGTTCCTCGGTGTAATGGGCGAGTTGCTGTTGACCCCTGCTAAGGAGTTCACGGCTCTCTCTGCCTGTCACAATGTCCTCGGATATTTTCTGCATGATGTTCTTTAGGCGGTTGCCCTTGATGGCTTGGTCTTTGATGCCGAGTTCCTCGCAGGAGTATGTCACGTTGCGCTCCGGCTCAAACGTCAGAGTGCCTTGCCCCTTGCTGTCAACGGTTCGGCTGACGGTCGTTGTGACCTCGAATTTCAAGCCGTCAACATCAACCACAAGTTTACTGGTGTAGTTGTCAGCACCCTCACGGACATTCTCGGCCGCCTCGTTCATCTTGGCGTTCTGCTCTTTGAAGAAATCCTCCATAGCGGCTACGCTATCGAATGTGAGTTTGCCGATGGTTATCTTCTTGATAGTGCCGTCGGGGAAGTGTGAGCCGATTATTTCAAGGTTCTTGGTTTCAATCTCGATACGGCGTTCAGCACCTTTGATGAAGCCCTCAACCTTTGGCAACTGGTTGTGAACATAAATCTGATCGAGGTCGTGACCTTTCTGCTTGGCAGTAAGATTACGCACCTCGCGCTCGGCTTGATTCTTCAGTATGGCATACTCACTGCCCGAAAGCTGCGCGGTCATGTCGCCGAAAGAATCTTCTTCCTCTTCCAGTACGCGGTTCTCCATTGAGTTCTGCATCATCTTTGAGCCGTTCATGATTGAATCGGCTATCGCGCCTTTGGTTTTAAGACGCTGATATGCGGTAACGTCAAGGCTGTCCTCAACACCGAAGCGGATAATGCGGACGGGTATGCCCATATCCTTGTGCAGGTTGCCCTGTCGCAGGGCGCGTCCGTTGCGCTGTGTGTAGTCCATCGGTCGGTTGGGCGCGTCCACATGGATGAGGGTGTGCAGGCGTTCCTGTATGTTCACGCCAGTACCGAGAGTAAAGGTTGAACCCATGATGACACGGATTTCACCTGCGTTGACTTTCTCGAAGATGTCCAGTTTCCTCTTGACAGTCATGCCCGGCTTGATGACAACTATCTGCTCGGCAGGAACGCCCTCGGCTATGAGTTTCTTGCGAATATCCTCATAGAGGTTGAATCCGCTCTGCTTATTCTGATAGTTGTCGGAGAAGATTGCGACTGTGCCTTTGTATTTCTCGCTGTCGCGGAGTGAGCGCAAGGTTTCGCGCACGGTCGCATTGGTCTTGCTGTTGGGGTCATCCTCGGCGTTGGGAACGACAAGGCGCACGTCAACGGCGGCTGCCTTTGCAATGCCGTACATCGTGAGCGGAATATGGCTGTTCTCTTTCTTTTCCTTGCCAGTCATCTTGTCGTAGCGGTCAAGTTCTGCCTTGACGTACTTCATGACACTGCGCAGGGCGCGGGTCTGCGGCAGGTAGATGTCCTGCGGCTTACCGCCTTCCATGTCGGGAATCTTGTCGCTTACACCGCCTGCCTCGCGTGTGAGAACAGTATCGGCGACACTGCTCCATATACGCACGAGTTCGGGCAGGTTCACATATCCTGCGAAGCGGTTGTTCTCTTTGAACTTGCCATTGGTCGAGAACTCTACCATCTGCGCGATGTTGCCGAAGTTGCGGACAAAATCGTCAAAGTAGTAGATGCCGTAGGATTTCATCGTGTCAACTGGCATGAGATAGCGCATGAACGTCCATATCTCGGCGGCTGTGTTGGAGATAGGCGTACCGGTGGCGAACACTACATTGCGTCCGTTGTTGCGCTCCATGACGGCTTGTGCCTTAAGGAACACGCCCTGCGACTTCTTGCTGTATGAGGGGTCAACGCCCTTTACTCCGCGTTGCATGGCGGTGGCGAAACCGAGGTGCTTGTATTCGTGGGCCTCGTCCACAAGGATTGCGTCAATGCCCATATCGTCAAAGTTCTCTACATCGTCCACCTCGCGGTCAAGCATTTCCAATGCACGAACCTCGGCATTCTGACGAGTGGTGGCCTCGCGCTTCTCATCGCGTTTCTTCTTCTTGACCTGCATTGTTTCGGTCAGTTCGGCAAGACGCGCTTCCTGCTCTGCAAGTTCCCTTTCGGCTTGGCGAACAATCATACTGCGTCCGTCTGAATCAGCATCGCGCATGGCTTCAAGAACTTTCATCTTCTCTTCGATGATGTCCTTGACGTATGCCATTTCACGTTCCTCGCTGTCGGGGATGCGCTCAAATACGGACTGGGGAACGACAATCATATCCCAGTCGTTGTACTTGATTTTGGCATAGAAATTCTTGCGGCCCTCGGCTGTGCGGTCGGCTTCCTCAATTGTCAGCACCTTTGCATTGGGATAGATTTCCTTTGCACTCTCCACAAACTGACCGACTGTCGCATTCTGAACGACAATCATAGGCTTGCGTGCCGTGCCGAGTCTGCGCATTTCCATCGCCGTAGTAATGAGTGTATAGGTCTTACCAGTACCTACCTCATGCGCAAGCAGGATAGGTTCGGTCGTTCCTCTTACCACGGCTCTGCCTTGATGAGGACGCAGGGCAAAGGGATGTCCGTGCAGCTCGCTGACTTGACCGCCGAAGTGCTGGGGAACGAACTCGTCCGGGATAGACATAGGCACATAGTTGTTGAACTGGTCGTTGTAGGTCTGCTCGATGCGTGCCGACATTGCAGGGTCAGCCTGCATATGCTCACGCGCCCAGTCCTTGAACTCTGCTCGTATCTCGTCAACTTTGGTGCCGCACTCGGCGGTGGCCGCCTTGTCGGTTATCGTTTCGGTTGAGCCGTCATAGTGCTTCTCGGTCTTGCTGACGGTTATCTGTCTGTTGGTGATGGCGGCTTCAATGAGTTCGTGACCCATGATAGTCTTGTCACACATCTTGCTGACAACAGCCATAGCGCGGTTCTTCTCGTTGAATGTACTCCACGGAGTTTTCATGAACCATGTGCCGCCTGCGTTGGTGAGAGTGACGCGCAGACCAGTCTTTTCAAACACGAAGTCCTCATATAGTTTCGGCTCGATCCACGATGAACCCAATGAGAATTCAATGAGGTGTGCAGGTATGGTCATCGGCATTACTCCCTCAAGAGCCTTGATATTCGCGTCATACCTGCCGTCTGCATTGTTCTCCTGCGCGATGTGCAGCTTTTCGCGCACATTGCCCGAAAGGTATTTGTAAGATACCTCCATAGTGCCTGTTGACGGATTCTCAAAGCCGAGTCCGCTTGACACGATTTCGCGCTTCACCTCCTCGGTCGGTTTGCCGAGGGCCTGGCCGATATACTCAACATCAACACCGCCACTCTTGTAGAGGCTTGCGAGGATAGCGTCTTTGATGGTAGTAGGCTGTGGCTCTTTCTCGGTGTCAATAACTCGGCGGCTGAAAATGTCAGTCTTACCGACCTTGACAACCTTGTTGCCTTTCTTATCGCCTTTCTCGGAATATGTTTCCAGTGCGAGGATGCTTGAGAAGTCAACATCGTTGCGCAGGAATGATATTGCGGTGTTCTTGTGCAGGTTGCCGTAGGTGCGTGTGAATGTGTCAAAGGCACGGTTCAACTCTTTCAGAAGAGGTGCAAGTTCCTCGTCACCCTCATTGCTCGACTGGTATTCAAGCACATCAGACAACGCTTTCTTGATAGCCGAATATGCTTTGAAGCACTCCGCTTTTGTGTGACCTTTGACCTTGTTTTTGTTCAGTCCGAGAGGAACAGCCTCGCCCATTCGTGCCATGCAAAGTTCGCCCTGCGAGTTCAGGACCATGCTTCCCTCCTTGACACCCTCTCCGAGTTGCTCATTGATTCGTGTTATCTCATCTTCGACTTTCGGCGCGGCTGTGGCTTCCTCTTCCATGTCAGCGAAACTGCCTGCCCATTCGACCAACATCTTCGACTGCTCCTTTTCCTTGACTGGGAAGAGGGCGCGACTGGTCGGGAAGCGTGTTTCCCCACGTTCAAAGTTGAACATCATCTCGCCTGCCATATTCTCCGGGTGTTCCGCAAAATACTTGTTGTACATCATGCTGTACTGCTTGATGACGGGAATTTCCTGACCTTTGACCTTGCGAGTGTCGCCAGTATCGTAGTCAGCCACGCGCACGCCTATTGCATCCGTCACGTCTATGGCATTGGGTGAGGGTTTGCCATTGACGCGCTTGCGTACAACGATGATGTCCGAGGTTGCCCCGGTGCCTCCGAATGTCTTGTTGTGCATACGGAAAGCACCTACAACGTCAGCATTACCCTCGCCGATAATCCAAAGGCGAAGTTCCTTTGAGTTGTCCATCGTACCGCTTGACGTGATAAATATGCCGATACCGCCCTCACGGAGTTTGCGGATATTCTTCGCAATGCAGAAATCGTGGATGTCATGGAATTTCTTGGAGAGGTCTTTGTCGCCTGTCTCGTCAAACACTTTCGCGCCAGTGATGAAAGGCACGTTGGTAATGGCGAGGTCAACGGTGCCGTTCTGCACTCGCGTTTTCTCAAAGCCTTGTATCTCCACTTTGGCATCCGGGTAGAGCAACGAGAGGATTCCGCCAGTGGTGCGGTCAATCTCAACGGCATGGATTGAGCTGCGCTCACTCATGTCGGTAGGCATAAGTCCGATGATGTTGCCGATACCTGCTGACCCCTCAAGCACATTGCCGCCCTTGAAGCCCATAGCGCGTGCAACATCCCACATGGTGTCTATGACCTCGGCTGGAGTGTAATATGCGGAACGGCGACTGTCAACAGCGTCTTGATAGCCGTCCTCGCCCAGTAGTTCTTTCAGACGTTTGGCAATCGGGTTCGGAGTGTAGCCCTGCTCGTTGAAAGCCTTACCCAGTCCACCCCAACCGCTGAACTTACGGAGTACGGCCATCTGTTCGGGTGTGGCGGTTTCGCCTGCGTCAAGCAGTCGCTTGGCAAGTTCTATCGCTTCCATGTTAGCCTTGATGCGTGCGTCCTCGCCTTTGGGGGCATAGTCAACACCGCGCTCGGCATGGTTGTTACGGACATTCTTCCGCTCCGATTCGGGGACCGGCTCAATTACTGGTTGGCTCTTAGGCTTTCGAGGTACGCCTGCGCCTCGCTCTCCGTCAGACATAGGATTGACGCTACTACGTCCACCCATTCCTCGTCGGTCAGTTCCTTTAACTTCATTCCGTTGGCTCTCTCCCAACGGTTCATGCGATTGAGGTTCGTGTCCTCTTTCTCGCTCGGCAGTGCCGGGGCGAGGTTGTACGTCAGTTTTCTTTTCATTGCTTATGGGTTCATCGAACAAACCGCCGAAGAGGTCTGCGACAGGCTGTTCGGGTTTGACTTCGGTACGTTTCTTGGCAGGCTTCTTACCGCCTTTCAGTACGCTGACGGCATTGTCGGTCGCGGCTTTGCTCATCCATTGCTTTTCAAGGCGCGGAAGAATCTCGTCATGGAAGAATCTGTCAGCCTCTTTCTCGGTGCTGAAGATTTTATCAGCCACAAGACGCTGTGTGATTTGCCTGCGGACATAAGGCAGACGGATGTTGATAGCTTCGGACTTGCCCTCACTCCATGTGTCGGCAAGTTCTTCCTTGCGAGAGCCAAACTTCTTCATGTAGATGTCGAAGATTTCCGAAACCATTTTGTCTTGCATGACCCCATCGGCTACGGCATTAGCGCGTTCTGCGCGTGCCTGCTTATCCTCGGCAGTCTTACGGACGACACGCTGTGCCTCTCCGAATATGCCGTCAGCAGGCTTGATGCGTGACCAGTCGCCGATTTCCATCATCATGCCCATTCCCATAGAATCGAATATGGGGCTTCCGTCTTTCTCAAAATCTACAATCGTCTGCTTTTCCCACTTGTCGTTGCCGTAACGGTCCCACAAGACTTCATCGCCAATCTTGTAGCCATTGTGGGTTTCCTCTGCTTGGGCAGGGGTCGAGGGTTTGTCCTCGGCGGTCGGTGCGCCTGCATGGGCAATCTCATCGGGAGAGATTTTGATTGTACCCGGCTCACCTTTCACACCAACGATGTAGTCAGTCAGTCGGGACGGCTCTCCAATGTTCTGCTCATGGTTAGCCGATATGACAACAGCCTCGCGTCCGTCTTTCAAAGTGACGGTGCCGTGATAGGCTTCTTTCTGCGGTTCTGCCTTTGCAGGCTCTTCGGCAGGAGTTGAGGACGGCAGGTATTCCTTCGCCTCGCGCTGAATGCCATTGAGCAGGTCGGCATAGGTCACGTTGGCATCTGCCCAACAGTTACGCCCCATGCGGTCGAACGACACATGACCTTTCTCATCGGGCCATTCAACGCGGTACATGATGCGAGTGGTTTGCAGGTTATCTCCGCTGTATGTCACATCGCCCGGCGTTACTGACGGGTCAAGACCGATAGTAATGTAGAGTTCGCGGCCCTCATTGAGGGGCAGGCGTATGGATATGTCACCACCTGCGGGCGCGATATTCGCGGTAACGGCGTTCTTTCTCTTGCCACGGTTGGCGGTTGTAGAGCCAGTAACCTTATCAAGTCCCAGGCCGAGGTCGTTCACAAGTTGTTTGGCGAGATCAACTGCATCCTTGACGGCTTTCTTCTCGGCATTGCGCATATAGCCGTATGCCTCGTTGAAATCCTTGTCAACCTCTTCGGCCTCATAATAGCCGAGAAGTGCCAACTGGTCGTTGACCTCTTCAAGGGTGTCATCTACTCGTTTGAGGTCGCGGAGGATGCGCTTGCGTCCTGCTTCTCCAGTTCCTGCGCTTTGCGCTGTAACTTCTGCTTCGCCTGCAACAGCCTCTGCTTTTTCTGCAAGAGCAGCTGTATCTGCTTCTGTCTGCTTGTCATTTTCTCTTCGGTTTTTGTTTCGGGTTTCGGTAAGTTCTTTCTGCGCCTGCGCGGATGCTGCCCCGGCTTTGCGCTCTTCCACAATCATAGCGGCCTGCGCGATTGGGTCTGCCTGCTTCTTGTCGAAGTTCTGCACGTCAAACGTGGCAACCTGCTCGGTCGGGGTAAAGGTGTATTTGTCGTAGCCGGGTGTCCAGCGTGCGCCCTCATAGAACGATTTGAGCCACGGACGTATCTTGTCGCCCAACAATCCCACCATCTTGGTGGCATAGTCGGGGAATGCCGTAGTACCTCGCTCGATAAGGCCCATAGCAAGACGGATGCCTGCGGACTGGATGCGCTGACGCTCCTGCGCTGTCAGTTCGCCGGGGTCGCGGAACTTGATGTTGGTGTCGCCCTCGTCATCGCCGATGCCCAACAGGTCGCGCAGCTCGTCAGCCAACGACTTCATTTCGTCATCGCTGATTTCGTGCTGTTGCTCCGGCTCTGCCTTGACTGGCTCGGCATGGTCGCTCAACTTGGTTTCGCCTTTGGTCGACAGGTCGGTCATCACATCTTCAAGACTGACGCGGTTGATAGGTGCTTTCTTCGGCTTCCGTGCAGGCTTCTTCTCCGCAGAAGCCGCAGGAGCGACAGCCTCACGGAGTTCATCGGCAGTCATGGGCTGTGCGTCCGCAACCGCTTCCTCGTTGCCAATCATCTCGGCGAGTTGGCGTGCAGCTTCCTCACTGCGCATCATGTAACCGCCCTGCTTGCGGTCATACCAACCGCGAGAGGTTTTCTTACCCTCGGTGAGAGGCTCACGCGCGAATGTGTCAAGAGCCGCCTTTTCCTCGGCGGTCAGTTCGCGGTTGAACTTGACAAGGTGAACATCGCTCGTCTTGCCTTTCTTGTTGGTGTAGGTTGTCGGCGTAATGGTGTACGGTTTAGAACTTTCCGCACTCTCCGTTTGTTTATCTGCTGACAAAGTATTAACTTTGCGGTCAGAAGGCGAGTCGAGCGTAGGGCCGGAAAGGGCACCGGCCTCCTCCGAAGATTCGGAGGGCAGTATGAGGGATTGCCCGTCCTCACGCTCTTTCCCCTTAACAATATTGTCGGACGTAGGAACAAGGTCCGGTCCCTCCGATTCACTCGGAGCCTCGGTTAAGTACCTTTCAGAACTGGGGGACAAACTTTCAGAGAGATGTAGAATTTTACCATTCTGCATCTCTTTCTTTATTGCTTTACCCTCGGCTTCATGACTGCTTATTGATACCTCCATGCCGTCACGCTGAACGGTTACAGATTCAAAATGCACAAGACGGCTTCCATCGGGTTTGATGAACGTCTTTACAAACAGATATTTGCTGTCTCGCTCTGCACCTTCAGCAGGTGCGTTTTTCTCAATGATGACATCGGGAGTGTTGAGTGTGGGATGTATCATGCTGAAATACTCTGTCCTTTTCAGTGAGTAGAGTTTCAGCAACTGGTTAGCACCCATCTTGACAATGCCGATAGGAGCTTCAACAGTGCCGTCCTCTCCGAACTGAGCAATCCAGTTTTCGGGAGTGAGTTCAATTGAGGGGGCAACCTCAGCGGCAGCTTTCATTCGTGCAATCAACTCTGTTGCTTCCTGCTCGGTGAGTGAACGCCCAATCATGCCATTGCCCTCAATAGGCTTTACGCTCTTGTACTCGGCAAAGGGCTTGGTCTTGCGTCTGCTCGACTGAATCCACTTCTTGAACTCGTCCTTGCTGACGTGAGTAATCGCACCGAGGCCGGTCCAACCCGGCTCATAGTTGGAGAGGTACGCGTCACGCGCGGCCTGCTCCGTGGGGAAGCCGTACATAACCTTATGCTCGTCAAACGAGCCGTCCTCGTTCACTTGGTCAACGACAAACACATCGCCCTCTTCGGGAGTGTCGGAAAGGAACACGTCAATGTGGTCGCCGTCCACGCCCTCAGTTCCACGGATATATCCGTAGTCGTTCTGCATGGTGGTTTCCCACGGCTTGCCGTCCACTCCAGTACCACGGCGCACACTGCCTTTGGCATTCTCTATGCTGATGTTGTAGCCGTCAACACGGCGGTGTTCCATCTTATAGTTGCCTGCGGCTTTCTGCGCCTCGGTCGGTTCTGCCTGCTGTGCCTGCATACCGCCGTCAATGTAGTCGGCAATCTCCTTGAAGTCGCCGAAGTCGCGGCCGTCAAAGGTCAACTGACTGCCAGTATATGAGCCGTTTTTGTCGGGAGCGTCCGTTTGGATGACCTCATGCTTGCCGTCAACGTAGAGTTTACGTTTGTAGATGGGCTTGTCGGGCGCGGGGCCTTCCTCTTCCCATTCTTCGCCAACGCTGATTCGTGCGCGGAGTGCGGCTTCTTCGGGGGTGTCCTCGTAGGGGTCGTTGCGGTCTTTGCCGAGTGGCTCTAACTCTGTGTCGCCTGCGACTGGCTGTTGAGGCTCTGCACGGCGTTCATCATCATGCGAAGTTTGTTCACTTGCCTCGCTTCGTTCACGCTGTTCTGCGTCTGCTTCGGCTCTGCGCTTGCGCTCCGCAATGGCAGCGTCCACGAGTGCTTGCTGTTCTTTTGGGGTTGCATTTCTGAAATGTTCGATTACGGTTGTGAGTATTTCTTCTTTGGTCGGGATCGAGCCGGAGAACATATCCATCTGACCGCCCGAAGCCTGCGAAGCCTCGTTGTTGTAGGTAGTCAGAATCTTGCGGAGGTCGCTCGGACGTCCACTGTTGAGTATGTCGGCAAGCAGGAGAGCGGTAGCGTCTGTTACACGGCTGTCGCCGAACTCGTCATCAAACAAGCCATGCATACGTCCGAAAGGCGACACTGGCATTCCATTGGTGTAAACGTCAGGCATCGCAGTCTTGGCACGGGCGACAAGGTCAACGGCTTTTGAAAGTTCATCGCTGATGTCGTAGCCGTTTCGGGCGAGTGCGCGGTTGTTGGCAATCTCGCTTAATCCCATGACGATAGACTGGCGCAGGGTCGGAACGGAGATAATCTGACGCACGGCATCGGGCGAGGCTTGGAAAACCTTGCCGATAAGAGTGTTCTCGATAAGTTCCTTTCCTGCGGCCGACAACGCCGTGCCTGTCCGCAGTTCGGGCATCTGCATATCGTTGATGACTCCTGCCTGCATGAGTGCGCCAAGTGCCTGCGCTACGGCTTTCTCGTCTGCATAGTAATCCGAAAGGCGGTTGTAACGGCTGATGTCGTTGACAATAACGTTGAACACATTGTCGGGGACAATCTTGCCGAGTTTCACGGCGGCTTCGGGCTTGCCCTGCGATTTCTTCTCCTGCGCGTTGAACCGAGCAAAGGTTGTGGCATCGTAGGGAAGAGCCTCGTCCGGCACGAACACCACGCGCGGATTCTTCATGCCGGTGACCTGCTCCGGAGTAAAGCCGTACTTCCTATGACCGAACTGGGCGAGATAGTCAACGTATGCCTTGTCAGTGCCTCTGCGTGCGGCGAGGTCGCCCGACATGGTGCGGTTGTTGCCCGAAAGCACAACGCCGTCCTTGCTGACGATTACGGGGTCTTGCAGGGCGCGGTTGTCATAACTGCTTGCCATGCCCTCGACTTTCTGCTGTGCGTCCTTGTCGCGGAAATAGTCGCGGTCGTTAACGCTCTGGCCGTTCTCGTCAATCGGGAAGCCCTCTGTCGGCACATAGCCGTTGTTCGCGTCATGACTGGGCGAGGCGGCTCCTGCCTCGGTAAGGACATAGCGGCCTGATATGGTAGAGCCGTCGGGAAGCGTCAGCGCGTCCTCGTTGCCCTCTACTTTGGGAGCTGCGTCCCATTTGTCCTTAATCTTGGGATTGACGGCATGAACGCCTATGCGCTCCTGCTCGGCCTGCTTCTCTGCCTTGATGCGCTGTTCCTCTTCAAATAGGGCGACAGCCTCATCGTGGGCGATTGCATCACGCTGTCGGCGTTCCTCTTCCTGCTGACGGCGCAGCTCTGCTTTGCGCGTGTTGTGGACGGCGACAATGCCGTTCCATGCGTCAATGCGTGCCTGCGCCTCGGCAATCTGCTGATTGTACTGGGCGAGGTCGCTCTGATACTGCTCGGCCGCCTTGCGCTTGGCTTCTGCCATAGCCATAGGCGAACCTTTCAGTTTGGGAGCCTTCATTGTCGGGGGCTTCTTATTGAGTGCTTCGAGGTCGGCGGTCGCCTGCTGAACCTGCGCCAAAGCGATTTCAACAGCATCATCCTCACCGCCGACAGCCTCAACCAGTCCATCCCAGGCCGTTTCCTTATCCACGGCTTCAAAACTCGGCTCTCCTTTCTCATTGAGAGGGATGCGCGAGAGTGCGGTCTGCTGTCCATTTTCTGCACTTGGAACCGTTTCGGGCATTTCGGGAACGCTCTGCGCTTCCATAGTCCTGTTCTGTTGCTCGTATTCGTAAGCCTCAAGCATACCACGGCCGAAGTCTGTCAGTCGGTCTGCATCATTGCGGAGGTTTTCAATCTCGGCATTGAGTTTGACATCATCGAAATTCTTTGCATCGTTTAGTCCGCTTTCATAGCCTCGGTCGTATGCCTCGGTATCGGCGGTCGCAGGTGTTTCCGCTTCGGCAGGCTGGGCGAATGGGTCTGCTTCGTCCGGCTGTGGCTCTTCACCCTCGGCAGATTCTTCGGGGGCAAGGGCATTGTCGCCAAAGATATTCATCTGCTCCTGCTCGATCACCGACAAAGCGGTGTCCAGTTCGTCCTGCGGATTGACAGCCTCGGACACTTTGAAGATTTGGTCGGGGGATGTAAACTGATATTCCCCAGTCTGCGCATCCATGACAACGACACTCTCCGAAGAGTTGTGAATGTCAACGGCAGAGCCATCGGGGAACATGACTACATCACCCTTGACGATATAGACTGGTCGGTCATCCACTTTCATGGTGGCAGGGATAATCACGCCGTTGTCCTTGTGGGTACGCTTGGCAACGCTTTCCTCAACCTCGGCACGCTTGCGGTCGGCTACCTCGTTGGAAGCGTCCATAACGCCGTCAAGAGCCGCCTTTGCATTGATGTAGTAGAGGACAGCATCTTTCTGCTCAACGGTCAGTTCGGGGTCATCGACCAACACCCACGGATTTTCATTGACATGGAACATATAGTATTCGGCTTCCGAACCGAAAGCGTCCTCAACCGCTTGGTATGCTTCCTGCATACGCAGGGCGATAGCGTCCACGTCAGCCTGCACAGTCGGGTCGCCCTCTTCAAAGCGTCCGAACAACTCACGACCCTGTTCATACTGGCTCTGAGCCTCTGCCTGCTCTGCGGTAGGCTCGGAGGCCTGCTGACGTGCCTCTTCGGGGAAGAGCCGTTCAAGATACGTCTTGACGGCATCCTGCTCCGCTTTGGTGCGCTTGCTCGGCATCTTCCGCAGGACTGCATCTACATCAATGCCAGTTTCCTCTTTCAGAGCCTCGCGGATTGCTTCGGGGCGATAGCGGTCTGCAATGTCGCGGTTGCGCTCAATAGCGTCATCAAGGAACTCAACCAACTGCTTCTGCAATTCGGTCACGTCCTTGTTGCCTGCCTTGACAGCGCGGTAGATTCTCTTGATGGTTGCAGGGTCGGCACCGGGCGACACCTCGCTGATAGCGGCATCAAGCACCATGTCATCGGCAACGGCTTCCTTGTACCGTTCACCAACGTCCACCGAGTTGAGCTCTGCCTGACGCATGATATTGTCGGTTTCCTGCTTGGCTTCCTGCTCGTTCTTAAATGTGCGACTGGTAACGACCTCGCCATTGGCGGCTATAGAGTTGACGGTTACACGTCCGTCAGCGTCCGTGTTGGTGGTGTAGCCAGTAACGGAAGCCATCGGAAGTCTGCGCCCTGTAAGAATATAGTAGGCTTTTGCGCGTGCGGACTGGCTGACTCTTCCGTCCTGCATGAGTTCTTCCATTGAGGAATAGCCGTCAAAATCGGGGTTGCGGCTGATTGTTTCAGCCTCAACGCGCTCGGCTCTCAACTCAATCGCGCCCTCGGCAGGGTCAATGTCGGGTCGCTGAACACCCTGCACTCGGTCACGGCTGAACAGGTCGGCAAGTTCGCCATAGCCTGCTCTGCGCAGTTCTTCGCGCTCATCGGCGGTGAATGACAAATCGCTCGGGCTTGCATCCAAATTCCTGCGCAGACGTTCCTCGAAGTCCATGCGGTTGTGGTTGCGCTCTGCCTGCGTGAGCGGTCGGCCGTCAACCGGCTTGACTGGGCGCAGACTGGCGATAACTCGCGGTGCGCTCTTGAGTCCGTGCTGTGCCTTGAAGCCTAACATCATCGCCATGTTGTCAGTCCACACGTCCATTGCATCGGCATCGCCGTTTATCCATTCGGGAACAGAGAATATTGTACCCTCGGCAAGGGTCGATACTGCAACCTCGCCGAGGCGCACGCCTGCCTTGCCTGCTGTGGAGGTGGTTGCCTTGACAGTTTTGTCAGCGACATTGCCGATGACTGGCGACAATGTGCCAGTCACGCTACCGAGTATGAGGCCATGACCGCCTGCGCTCAACACCGCTCCGGCTGAATAGCCCTCGTTCTCTCCAGTTTCGGGGTTGATGTGACCGCCGTGCAGGAACTGGCTCTCACCCTCTTTCAGCATTTCGTATGTGGCGAAGTTGCCACCGCCTGCGGCCGCCCCGGTGATGATACGACCGGTGAGCGAGGACGAGAAGAGGCGTGAGCCTACCTGCGTACTCATTGACGTGGCGGCTCTGCCTGCTACGATACGACCGCCGATGTTGATTGCTCCTTTGCCTGCAAGTGAGCCGACACCGCCCGACACCCATGTCACGGGGTCAACCGCCATACCGATAACGGTGCCTGCAATCTGTGCCACGCGGTGATTCTTGCCATACTCGCCCATAGCGGCCTCGTAAGCTGCAAGGTCGCCACTCGTTCCTGCTTGGCTTCGGGCAAGACCTTTGCTGATCGAGTTAATCACGTTCATGTCGGCGACAGTACGACCGAAGTATTCCAGTGTACTTTTTGGCGTGTTCTGCTGAACGGCATACCGATATACGGCATTGTCGGTTAACTGGCGTGCCATCTGCGATGCGGTTGCCTGCAATTCCTCTTCGGGAGCGTCCGAGTATTGCTGACGCAGGCGGTTGTAGCAGTTGGCAGTCACCTTTGAGCCTGCACGCGCCCACGCATTGTCCATCATCTTCTGGAGGTCAAAGCGTGTCATGTGTGAAATATTGTCGGCGTGGCGGTTCATGGACGTTGTAACGATACGCATTTCACGTCCACCGCCCATAGCGGCATAATTGCTCCATTCGCGGTCGGCATTGCGCTCTTTGTCTGCCTTGTGCGCGGCCTCGGCTTCCTGCCAAAGTTCCGCCACGGCATCATAGGCAGGGGCCTGTGCGTCATACTGCGCCTGCACCTCCACATCTTCGGGCTTGGCAGGGTCAAGTCCGTTCTGCTTCATGCGGTTCTCAAACTGGTGACGCAACCTATTTTTACGAGCGGTATACTCGGCGAGGTCGGCCGCGAACTGGCTTGTTGTCAGACTGCCATCGGGCATGAGCCACTGGGTTACTGGCTTGCCGTCAACATACTCCACACCATAAGGCTGTGGCGAACCGCCGTCATAAATTTGACTGGATGGAAAGTTAAGCCCCGATCCTGCGGTTGTCTTAGTCCCTGCGAGTTGTGCTTGCAACTTCTTGGCGGCCCTCTTCTTCCTGCCCTCGGCTGTGAACGGCTCGGTCATGCGCTGAACCTGCGCGATACGCGCCTTTGACTTCTGATTGAAGTCGTTGAGCATGGTGTGAATCTGATACGACATCCGTATCTTATCCTGTTCGGTGGGTTGCCATGCAGGTTGCTTTGGCTGTTGAGGAGCGGGCGCAGGTGCTGACCGGGTCGGGGCTTGCGCTGTAGGTGCAGGCGTGGAAGCCGGGGCATGAGCCGCCGGGGTTGCCTGCTGACGAGGCGCGGAGGCAGGCGCAGGGGCAGGTTGAGCCGTCTGCGGAGCATACATACTGTTGAAATCTGCCATGCTCCCCATGTTCAGACCCATGCCCTTGGCTTTCTCATAGTACCACTGGCGGTCTGCTTCGTTGGCAAGAGAGGATGTGAACTCCTGCTCCGTGCCAACATTGTAGCCTTTGGCTTTCAATTTGCCGTATAGCCACTTAATATCATCGCTATTTGTTGCCATATCGAATTATCGTCTGCTTGGTGGAGTGTTGTCGTTGTTTGTTCTACGGCTCGGCGGTGTGTTATCTTCGGGCGCGGGCCGTGCAGGATGACCGCTCTTCTTGGTCTTGGTCGATGTACGCTGTTGTGGCTTGGATTCGGGAGTGCGCCGTGTTTCGGTGTTAGTGGTTTCCGATACGTCCTCTTCCTGCCATGTGCCGTGCTGTTTAGCGTAGGCATCGGCTGCTTCTTTGGTGCGGAACTTATGCTCACGTCCGTTTTCGTCCCATGCAGAGAACTCCGATACGTTGGAGCGGTTATGAGCGGCGGCAGATGCACGGGAATTTGCGGCAGATGCGTCATAACTTCCTCTACGCGCTTTCTCGGTGGCAAGTTTGGCTCTCTGCATTTCGGGAGCAGCCTCGGCTTCTGCTTGCGCCACGATTGCTTCCTGCTCGGCTCGGTCGGCTTTTCCTTTCTGCTCACGCTGTTTGTCGGGTTGCAGAGCTGCAAGCCATCCGTGCGCCTCTGCCTCTCGTTGAGCCTTTTCGCGTGCGAGTTTCTGCCGTTCCTGCTGTGCTTCCAGTTCACGCAGGGTAGCGGCACGCTGATTCTCAAGGTCGCCGAGTTTGAGGGAGAAATTCAGATACTGGTCGCGCTTCTTTTCGCGCTCGGCTTTGAGTTGATCGAGCTGTTTCCCTACGGCGGTAGTCATGCTCCCTTTCTCATGGTTGTACATATTGGGGGCATACTGGGTCGTAAAGAAAAGGTTGCTCAACGCCGAAATGCCGTCACTGACGGCGGCGATGATGCGCTTGGATTTCTCCCTGCGCTCACGCTTCTTGCGCTGTTCGGGCGTTTCGGGTCGGTTTTCTTCCGAGTCCATCCAGTCTTGAATGGTCTTGATTTGGCGGTCAGTTCCGGCGGTAGCGTCCACACGCTGTCGCTGTTCGGGCGAGAGTGCAGGAGTTTCGTGTTCAGTGTCGGTGGAGGCCGCAGGAGATGATGGATTAGCAACATTGACAACACCACGCTCCACCACCTCACGTGCATTCTTGGGGTTGTCGGGTGCGCCTTGATTGGTTACCTTATCGTACTGTACTGCCTCCAGTCCTGTCGGCTCTTCTTCAGGAGCCGGGGACGCAGGAGAGGCTGGCGGTATTTCCTCGGACGGGGGCTGACTCTGTCTGAAGTCATACGGCTGTGGCCATACTGGGTTTTTATCTTCTTCTGCCATATATAGGGGAAATTAGAAAGCTCCTGCTATGCCTGCACCTGCCTGTGCCACACCCTGCACGGCTGACGAGATAGCCTGCGCCTTCTGTTGTTCAAGATTATTGAGCGCGTCATTAATCTGCGCGTCACGTTGTTGATACGTCTGCTCGATCTGGTCTTTGCGAGCTTCGGCATTGACAGCAATCTGCGAGGTGGCATCAACAAGAGCCTCATTGTTTGCCATTTTTGCGGCTGCAACGCTCTCTTCCGTACCGCCCATGACAGCCTGCGCTCCTGCGGCCTGTCGGTTACGATTACGGATTGATTCCTCCGTCTTAGTCAGTATGCGTTGAGCATCGGCACGCTGTGTGGCATCCTCATAGTATCGGCGGTTATACCAGTCCTTGTTTGCCTGCTGTTGAGCCTGCAAATTTTTTTTGACTTTCTTCATGGCTTTACTCGCCGAGATACCGCCGAAAATGCTCCCGACAGCCGACAAGCCTGCGCCTACTAAACTTCCAATCATGTTGACTATGTTTCAAAAGTTATAATTCGTGCGCTAATTTACGGCTGTATATTTGTAGGTAACTTTTAAGTTTTGAGTTATGGCATTAGGAAAGAAAACCGGTGGGCGACAAAAAGGTACGCCCAACAAGAAAAACCCTCTCAAAGGGTATCTTCGCGCTCATAGCCTCGCATACTTTGAGCCGAAGCCACATACCGAGGCTGACGGCAGTCCTCGCAAGATTGATTTCACCGACAAGGATGGTGTTATACTCAGTACAAGGGTACTGGCTGACGCAGACGGCAACCCGATACAGATGTCGGACTTCGATGTGGACATGATGACACTGGACGCTAACGAGCGTGTCAGCGCGGAACTGCGCCTGCTTGAGTTCCACACGCCGAAGATGAAAGCCGTTGAGGTCGATATGGACGTTCATTCATCCATCACGATAGAGGACAGACTGCGTGACCTCTGCGGAGAAACTGACGAGGACGATGACTGACGCGCCCGACCGTCTATCCAATCTACTTTTAGACACAACCATAGGTTTTTGCTCATAGTGAATAACGTGAAAATTAATAAACTCGAAAGCGACCCGTCCGTGAGGATATGTCGCTTTTTTCTTTCCACCGACACCGCCATTTCAATAACCGAGATAGAACCAAACGAAAACCAAAAGCAAACCAAAGTGTAACCAAACACAAACCAAAACCTAACCAAAATATAACCTATGGTTTCCACCGACACCGCCATTTCAATAACCGAGATAGAACCAAAGGCATACCTTCACGCGCGCGCGTGGGAATATCCTTTATGGAATTCCTCTATGGAATATGGACGTATTATATTAAGTCGAATATAATACTACGGATATAGGATAAAGGAAGAAAAACTTAAATCAAAGTTTTTCTATGGAGTAGGAGTCGGAATATAGTTCGCTTCGCTCCGACGACGCCGACATTAAAAAATTTTTTTTGAGAAGATTTTTTCTTTTGGCTGACGCTCCGCAGCCTGCTCCGCAGGAAGAGAAAAAGAAAAAAGTTCCGCGCAAAAAGAAAAAGAGAATGCCCGGCTCTGCGATGAAACAAAGTCGGGCGTGAAGCAAAACTTAAAAACAAGGGGGCCGGGCCGCGTGCTATCTTTGCGCCATGTCAAAACCCTTTTCCTTTCGTGCGCTCATAGACCGCCTCGCGGTCAGCGTCCACGTTCTTTATGCGAAACTGCACGGCACACCCAGTCGGGATTGTGTCGGGCAACATCACGGCAAGTTTGGTGATGACCGCCTCCACATTGCCGAAACCGATGTCGCTGACCTCGGCAAGAACCTCTCCGCGAAAATAGGCTCTCGCATAGACCATAGCCTTGGGCGAAAGTCTAAACAACTTGTCGGCAGGCTCTTCGACACCTCGCGCCAGTCCCTGCTTGCTCTTCGCCGTGGAGAAAAAGATAAAGTCAATCACTTTGGCGTTCAGTTCCCAGGCCGGGGTGAAATCAATCTTGATGTAACCGCGCGTCACCGTGTGTCCGTGCGAGTGGTTCATGCCAAACGCCACCTCCGCGACACTCGCCCCGCAGTCGTTCTGCGCGACAGTTCCCCATGTGTGACGGAACGTATATACGCAGTACCAGTTCTCCTGCGCTATCCCCATGCTGTTGCACACCTGCTTTATGCCAGTGTTCACATTCGCACAGAAAGAATCCGAGGACGAGAACCGATTGTGGAAATTGAACAGGTAGGGGTCGTCAGCCTCGGCAAGATATTTCTCAACTAACGGCTGTATTATCGGCTCGACCCTCATCTCGATGTATGCGTCATCGGTGCGTACCTTGCGCGTTTTGGCACGCTTGTAGCAGATACAGCCGTTTCGGTAGTTCTCCTTGCGCATCTCGTAGATGTCCACCGTGTTCATGCCTGCAAGACACAGCACCATCTTCGCCACATCGCGCCCCAGTTCGGGCAATGGGTCTATCATGCGAGTGGCAGGCAGGGGAGCCGCGAAAAACAGCCTGCACTCTTCGGGACTGATGGCAATCTTTTCCGACCGGTCCGCCTGCGGTATCTTCACCTTGCCCCACGGATTGGTCTTGATTCTGATGATGCCGTTGTCATAGTCGTTGTTCTCGCTGACAGCCGCCCGAAACACCTGCCTCATGCAGACTGGGTACATCTCCTTTGCCCTGCGCGTCTGATCGAGCGTGGCAATCCATCGGTTCACCTGCGTTGAGGTCAGCTGCCCGAACATGATTTTGTTCGTCCCGAAGAATCTCTCCATGTGTTGCAGGGCAAGTTTGTAGTTCTTGGAGTTCCGCTCCTGCCCTCGGTCAATCAAGCGGTCGATGTGCTGACGCGCATAGTCGCTGAAGCAGATGTCCTCGTTACCTTTCAGCAGGTAGTCCACCACCTCCGCGACCGTCCACTGGCTGATGTCCTTGCGGTTCAGCCGCTCGTTGAACTCCATAATCCGCTCGGTGCAGTAGTTCAGCACAAAGGGGTCTTTGATTTCCTTGGTCTTGGTCAGTTCCTTTCGGGTAATCATCTTGTCGGTCTTGATGTATCCGTGACGCTTGCGGTGCGTGACCCGGATATAGACCTGCATGAATCCGTCCCTGCGCTCACCGCGCACTGTTGGTTTGAATGTTGCCATTTCTTCCGTGTTCCTATTTTTTTGATTGAATAATTTTCCGTTGGTTTTGTATCTCGCGCCATTACTGACGGTTGCGGTTGTATACCCCGGCTGTATACCCATGTACACCGCCCCTCGAAAAGTGTGTACACTTCTGTACACTTTTCCGCGCATTTGTACTCACAAAGTGATGCCAAATGAACGAACCCCCTAAGAACAACTTAGGCTGTAACGCCTGATTTCTCAAAGCGTTACAGCCTAATTGTCGGATTATGTTAGAGTAGCCTCTTTTATTCGATTGCAGCCTGTGCCGCTGCTACGCGAGCGATGGGCACGCGGTAGGGCGAGCAGCTGACGTAGTTCATGCCCAGATGTGCGCAGAACTTGACGGAAGAGGGTTCGCCGCCGTGTTCGCCGCAGATGCCGATTTTCAGCTCGGGCTTGACGCTGCGACCTTTACGGACGCCCATTTCGACGAGTTGGCCTACGCCGACTTGGTCGAGGACTTCGAAGGGATCGGTCTTGATGATGCCGTGTTCCTTGTAGAATTTGAGGAACTTGGGAGCATCGTCACGCGAGAAGCCGAAGGTCATCTGGGTGAGGTCGTTGGTGCCGAAGGAGAAGAAGTCGGCTACGGTGGCAATCTCGTTGGCGGTGAGCGCTGCACGAGGTACTTCGATCATGGTGCCTACGAGGTAGGGCAGGCTTTGGCCTTGCTCTTCGAAGACCTTGGCGGCGGTGGCGTTGATGACGTCTGCCTGGTTCTGGATTTCTTTGAGCGATCCTACCAAAGGTATCATAATCTCGGGGTGTACATCGATGCCGCGAGCGCGTACGGCGAGGGCTGCCTCGATGATGGCGCGTGTCTGCATCTCGGTGATTTCGGGGTAGGTGATACCAAGACGGCAACCGCGGTGTCCGAGCATGGGGTTGAATTCTTCGAGCGAATCAACTTTGGCTTTGACTTCTTCGAGTGTGATGCCCATTTCGTCGGCCAGTTCTTTCTGGGTGACGGTCTGGTGGGGTACGAACTCGTGCAACGGGGGGTCGAGCAGGCGGATGGTTACGCCAAAGCCGTCCATGGCTTCGAAGATGCCTTCGAAGTCGCCGCGCTGCATGGGCAGGAGCTTGGCCAGGGCCATGCGACGGCCTTCTTCGTCGGAGGCGAGAATCATTTCGCGTACGGCCTTGATGCGGTCGCCTTCGAAGAACATGTGCTCGGTGCGGCACAGGCCGATGCCTTGGGCTCCGAAGCTGCGAGCCTGGCGGGCATCGCGGGGCGTGTCGGCGTTGGTGCGTACGAGGGTCTTGGTGTATTTGGCTGCGAGGTTCATGATGGCGCCGAAGTCGCCGCCCAGTTCGGGATCGGCAGTGGGCACGGGGCCGTCGTATACTTCGCCGGTGGAGCCGTTGAGCGAAATCCAGTCACCTTCGTTGTACTTGATGCCGCCCATTTCGACTGTCTTAGCGTGGTAGTCTACGTGTATTTCGCCTGCGCCGGAGACGCAGCATTTGCCCATGCCACGAGCCACTACGGCAGCGTGCGATGTCATACCGCCGCGCATTGTCAGGATGCCTTGTGCTACGGCCATGCCGCGAAGGTCTTCGGGCGAGGTCTCGATGCGTACCAGCACGACTTTCTTTTTCTTTTCGGCCCAGGCCTCGGCGTCTTCGGCGGAGAATACGATTTGTCCGGCGGCGGCACCGGGGGATGCGGGCAGGCCCTTGGCTACGACCTTGGCGCGTTTGAGCGCGCTCTTGTCGAATACCGGGTGCAGGAGCTCGTCAAGTTTCTGGGGCTCCATACGCAGCAGAGTTGTCTTTTCGTCGATTTTGCCGGCACGCAACAGGTCCATGGCTATCTTGACCATGGCTGCGCCTGTACGTTTGCCGTTGCGGGTCTGGAGCATCCAAAGTTTGCCGTCCTGGATGGTGAATTCCATGTCCTGCATATCTTTGTAGTATTCTTCGAGACGGTCGGCGATGGCGATGAGTTCGGCGGCGCATTCGGGCATGGATTCTTCGAGGGAGGGATATTTGGTGGCGCGTTCTTCTTCGCTGATGCCTTGGAGAGCTGCCCAGCGACGGCTGCCTTCGGTGGTGATTTGCTGCGGCGTGCGGATGCCGGCAACAACGTCTTCGCCCTGAGCGTTGATCAGGTATTCGCCATTGAAGATGTTCTCGCCGGTGGCGGCATCGCGGCTGAAGGCTACGCCGGTGGCGCTGTTGTTGCCCATATTGCCGTATACCATGGCTTGTACGTTGACTGCCGTGCCCCATTCTTCGGGTATTTGATTCATGCGGCGATATACTATGGCGCGTTCGTTCATCCAGGAATCGAATACGGCGCAGATGCCGCCCCAGAGTTGTTCCCATGCGTCATCGGGGAAGTCCTTGCCGGTGTAGTCTTTGACGGCGGCCTTGAACAGCTTGACAAGGCTTTTGAGGTCTTCGACGCCGAGTTCGGTGTCGAGCTTGATGCCTTTCTGTGCCTTGACTTTGTCCATGATTTCCTCGAAGGGATCGATGTCGGCCTTGCTTTTGGGTTTCATGCCAAGTACTACGTCGCCGTACATTTGTACGAAGCGGCGGTAGCTGTCCCACGCAAAGCGGGGATTGCCGCTCTTTTCGGCCAAGGAGGCCACGGTGGCGTCGTTCATGCCGAGGTTGAGCACGGTGTCCATCATGCCGGGCATGGAGGCGCGTGCTCCCGAGCGTACCGAAACGAGTAGGGGGTTGGTGGGGTCATTGAATTTCTTGCCGGTGAGGGCTTCGACGTGCGCTATGGCTTTCTCAACATCTTTCTGTATGAGTGCGACTACTTCGTCGCGGCCATGTTGTGTGTACTCGTTGCAGACTTCGGTAGTGATGGTGAAGCCGGGGGGCACGGGCATGCCCAAGAGGTTCATCTCGGCGAGGTTGGCGCCTTTGCCGCCGAGGAGATTGCGCATCTCGGCATTGCCTTCGGCTTTACCGTCACCGAATGTATAAACTCTTTTCATTGGTTGATAGGTAATATGTTAGGTGAAACTTATAGATTTATTCTCTGTCTTTGGCGGCTCGCCGCACATGCGTTGTCTTGTCGCTGCTACGCGCGATGCCGTTTTGCAAAGTTAGTGGTTTCTGCCTTAATGTGCAATAGGTACGCGCTCTTTTGACCTGATTTTCTTTTTTTTCGCCGATAGTTTCGCCGAAGGAATATGTTTGTTTGACTGACTGAATCTATTTTTCGGTATGCTTCGGTTTGGTTGTTTTACGATGGGCTTGTCGGCCTCCTTAAATGTATAATTGTGCTGGTGAAGTATGCTCGTTTTTGTAATTATTTTAAGTTTCGCAAGTTCAACTTGCTAAACTTAAATCAAATAATATTGATGTCGATTATGTACAATCGGACATCTGCTCGGCAATCAGAATTCCGTATGCCGACTGCAACTATTCGGCAATCTTTGCTCTTCCGCGCAGTGGAAATGGCATCAAAAACACGACCAAGGATATTTTGCCGTCATTAAAGCAAATGCTTGTGTCGAAAGCTTTTGATCGTGGTGAGCATGAGTCGGTGAAGGTATATTTGCCCAGGATGACGATAGAATCGTCCGGGAGAATAGACAAATACATCTGTAATAATGGAATAGACCTCAAAAACAAAAAGTTGCTTGGCTTTGGCCGAAGCAATCCTATCGGGATACAGCAGGCGACATTCCTATCGTTATACGAAGAAGGGACAAGGGTTGCCTCCGTTACATCGAGTGATATGGGCGGAGCTCCAAGTGGGCTTATGTTTAACCAACCATTTGTCATGATAATCCGGGATAACAATACCGGCAGCATTGTACTGATGGCTGTTGTGCGTATGCCCAAAGAATGACGACGTAGACAATAAATCCCTACAATGCGATATGGGCGGCGTGCCGGGATGGGCACACCGCCCATATCATGTAGGTGTATCCGGGGGCGGGAAGTGGGCAGCGAGTGGATATTTTTTACAGCAAAGCATTTTGTCATAAAGAAAAACTTATTAACTTTGCATTTAGAAAAAAAATGTTGTACAACATCGTTATACAACATAAAAACAATGGGCTATATAATTGCCTGTGATAATACAAACGACAAAAATACTTAGGCATTCGATGATAAAGGCGGCAATCGAAAGGGTTATCAACGACGACCTCTCGGCGATATGGACGCTCCTCGACAACGATGAGCGGCGACTCATTGTGGACAATTTCGAGATACATCATCTTAAAAAGAACCAGATAATATATTCCCAAGGCGATCGCGCCGAGCATCTATGGTGCTTGCTTAAAGGTAAGGTGAAGATGTACAAAGACGGCATCGGCGGGCGGCAGCAGATATTACGCCTTTTTCGCCCGGTGCAATACTTCGGATATCGTGCGGCTTTTGCCGACGAAGTTCATGGGTCAAGTACTTGTGCCTTCGAGCCGTCAATACTCGGGACTTTGCCCATCGATATTGTACAACGCCTTATTGATGGAAATATCCGTGTGGCGTGGTTTTTTATCAAAGAACTGTCCACCAATCTGGGCGGCAGTGACACCCGTATTGTCAATCTCACCCAAAAGCACATACGCGGACGACTGGCCGAGGCCTTGTGCGTACTATGCGAGAATTACGGGTACGAGGAGGACAACGCCACTCTCAAAATATATCTCTCACGTGAAGACTTGGCTAATCTATCCAATATGACCACATCCAATGCCATACGTACGCTTGCCGCTTTTGTGAGCGAGCATATTCTTGTGGTGGACGGACGCCGCATTAAGATTGTCAACGAAGATGCCCTCCGAAAAATCAGCAAATTCGGATAATGCGGAGATATTGTGTGGGATTATGGAGCAACGGGAGTTATGGATATAATGGGAGCAATGTATAAATCGCATAATTCCCGTAATTCCCGGTTCTTATAATTTCTATTCTTCGAGCTATACTACTTCCATCGGAAAGTTCGGACAATATCTTTGAGGGTACTCAGAGGGTAGGACATGCCTTCGCCCGCTGCAATGGTGAGATACGCCGCCTGTGTGTCGTTGGGGAAGGTGTAAACATATAGTACACGCGAACTTCCGTCCTCTAAGGTGACATTGCTTCGGAGTTCGAGGGCGTTGTTCGGATCTACGGACACCCAGCGCAATTCGGGCTTTGAGAAATTTGTCACGCCAATTTCCGGCATATATGTGCGCATGGCGCTCTCCGCCTCCTTACAATCCTGTTCGGTAATTCGCGGAGACTGGTCGTGCGCCGGAACATCGCCGTGAGCAAAGTATTCGACATGTAAAATCAGGCCCTCCCCGGCCAAGCTGCCGTCTTCGCGGCTCAACTCCATTTCGGGCGGCACTTGGATTTCGGCATTCGAGACGGAAACTTTTTCCCACGAGGGTGGGGCTTGGAACCGGCCCAAATCATCGATCGGCGAATGACATTGGCCGAAAACTGTTACGAGTAAGACTATAACCCCGATGGCAATTCCGATTAACGACTTGTGATGTCTACGCTTCGAGCGATATGACTCGGGTAAGCGCGAGCCGCGCGCCCCGAGGCGTGCGAGGACAAAAGCCTCGGCCTCGGAACGTTTGACCGCGATGTGCTGCGATAGGTCATCGTCGAGCGGCGTGCCTTCGCTAAGCGCGTGGTCGTAGCGATTTTTCAACAGCATATCCGACAGTACAAGGTATGCCTCGGTGACGCCGCAAATGCGCTCGCGAAAGCCATCGTCCGATTCGTTGCCGTGAGCCTTCTCGGCAATAGCCCTGCGATAGGCCATAGTAATGACTTCGGCATCGTTGCACAGGTCCGATATCTTCAACAAGTGATAATAATTGAGCATAATTCGAAAATCCGTAGTTTATTTGCGCGTAATATCCAAATCGGAGGAGTCGATACCGCGATATGTTGGCGGTTGCGGGGTGTCGGTCTTATCCGGCTCTATATGGTAGTTGAGACAGCAGGCTACGATAAAGCCGATGAGCGGAAACAGTATTGCCAAAACGTAATATCCTGCGCCGCGGTTCTTTCGCGAAATCTTAACGCAAGCGGCAATGATAAGTGCGATTTGAATTAGTAAAACGATGATTGCAGGTCCTTGTTGCATGATAATGTTTGATTATTTGATTATGTTGTTTCTGTATTGATATACCCGATTGATGCTGAAAGTAAATGCCAAAAGACGGAAAAAATCAATGGCGCATATTTTCAGCATATACATATCGTACATACATTGCCTAAGGACGCCGAATGCTCTTTTTTGACGAAAAGAGTCACTTTTAACACTGTGGATGTTCTGTTTTTCAGCAAAATTGCTTAACTTTGCTCGAATTTTTGCTCGCAAGGATAGTCCTTGAACGCATTAGAGATTATTGAAAATCAGAAAATAATATATTCACCTTAATTGAACTCTATGGCCAAGAACTCCAAGAGTGCCGCAATCGCATGTGCGATTACGTTGATGGCGCTGACGGGATGTCACAATGAAGATATTCCCGGCGGCGGAACCATCGGCAAGGGACAGCTTGTCCCCGGCGTAGAGCTTAACACCGAAGTGGTAGGCTCCAAGGCCTCGGCTCGAGGCGATGGTGATCTCACCATCAACGATCTCTCGCTAACGATTAAAAGTGCAGACGGCTCATATTCCAAGACTTGGGCGTCCGTAGCCGATTATGACGGCAGCGAACTTTTCCCCATCGGGGCATACACGGTCAGCGCCGCTTACGGCGAACCGACTGAAGAAGGCTTCGAAAAACCCGCATATTTTGGCTCGGCTTCCGTCACTGTGGTGGAAAATGAGTCCACTCCCGTGTCGCTGACCGCCACACTGGCCAACGCGATGGTCTCGGTGGAATACACTGATGCCTTCAAAAAATACATGACCTCGTGGGGCGCGGAAGTACATGCCGATGGTGGCGGATACCTCTACATCGGTTCCGAGGAGACGCGCCCCTTGTATATCCGCACGGGGGATGCGACACTTTCTGTCGAATTTGTCAAGCCCGGAAAAACTGACAAGGTCAAACTGCAAGTGCTCAGCTTCAAGGCACAAGCACGCCACCACTATCACGCCACCATAGACGTCAATAACGGAGGGGTGGGCGAAGCCGTGCTCAATATCACCTTTGACGATACCGTCTCTGAAGAAACCGTGGATATCGAACTGAGCGATGAATTGCTCAATGCCCCCGCGCCCACGGTCACTGCTGCCGACGCGTCAGTGCCCGCCGGAGGGACAGCCATGAACCACGTCGAAGGCGCACCATGGAATACGCCGCTGAAGCTCAATATTGTGGCACGCGCAGGCCTTAGCAGCGTTACTCTTACGACACAGAGCAAATCGCTTGTGGCAAACCAGGGCTGGCCCGCCGAGATTAACCTCGCCGCGGCAGACGAAGCCATGCAACAGCGTATGAAAGCCCTTGGTTTCCAAAGCGTGGGCTTGTTTCGCAATCCCGACAAGATGGCTATTATAGACCTTACCAACGTCATTCCTCATATTAAAGAGGCATCCACGGACAATACCACCACCTTCGCTGTCAAGGTTGTCGACAAGTACGGCAAGGCCAGCGAGGTGTACACTTGGACAATAAACCTCGAACCGCAGGTGGTCACCATCTCCGAACCCTCGACATTGTATATAGGACAGGACAAACTCGACCTGACGCTGACATATAACGGTGCCAATCCCCAAGAGAATGTCAAATTCCAGTATTTCAACGACCGTGGCACCTGGAGCGACCTTACAGTGGTCTCCATCGCGGCCAAGACTCGCGCACGCTCTTCCGAGAAGAACTACGCGGTGACATTGAAGGTTTCCGCAGACAGCGACGACCTCAGGCTGCGTGCAGTGAGCGGTACCAAAGTCAGCTCCGAACTCACTGTGAAACGCGAGGTGCCGGCCGTGGAGGCTTCCACCGCCGACAAGGACGTCTGGGCCACCAAGGCATACGTCAAAGTAGTCAGCAAAGACGTTAACGCCTCGTCTCTCGCACCGCTTATCACGGCATATGTCAGTATGGACGGCTCGACATACACCGCCGCGACGGCCTCGGTATCCAAGGACGACATACTTCTCGTCAAGGGTCTCAAAGCCGGGACGGCCTACAAGCTTCGTTTGAGCGCTGTGGCCGACCCGGACAAGGCATCCCAGGACATCGAATTCACCACCGAGAACGCAACGGCATTGCCTAACGGCGATTTTGAGATGCTTACCGCCAATGTAACAGCTAAAGACATGCTCCAAGGCGGACAATGGTCAATCTCGGCAGGCGTATATTACGACAACAAGTTGAGCTATACCATCAGTGAACCAAACGGCTGGGCCACGGTCAATGCCAAGACAGCAAGCACAAGCCACAAGACACAGAACAGTTTCTTCGTAGTGCCCTCCACTTTCAATAGCACACTGACATGGCTCTCCACCGTGCCCAATATCAAGGTCTTGGGTACAGGCGGCGGCACCGAGACTCCCGACTCGTACAAAGGCTTCACGGCACAGCATGGCAAAAACGCTATGGTGCTGCGCAACGTAGCCTGGGATCCGGAGGGCAAGCGTCCCGATAAATGGAAAAAGGAATTTGCAGGCACTGACGAGTACTACGGACACAATGTTCCCGAAGTGTCGCAGCGCAGCGCAGGCAAGCTCTTCCTTGGCACATACACCTATAACAACGGCTCCGAGACCTACAATCAAGGAGTGGCCTTTGCTTCGCGTCCTACATCCCTCAAAGGGTATTACACTTACACCAACGACCCCGGTGATACAGCCGAAAAAGGCAAGGTTACGGTACAGGTACTTTCCGGCGAGACGGTTATCGGTAGCGGCAGCGTGACACTCGGCGCCGTGGCCAAATACACCGCTTTTAATGTCCCGGTGACCTACCAGGCCAATGTGGGCAAGGCTACGTCCATCCGCGTGATGATAACCTCGAGCACACATGCGTCGGACAATCAGGCCGCCGAGACAGCCGCCATCAAAGTCTCCACCTTCAATTCGCGCTACGAGAGCGCAATGCATGGCGCGACACTCTGCGTAGACAACCTCTCACTGGCGTACTAAAATAGCCCTCTAACACATTCAAACGCAAGACAACAATGAAAAGCAAAATATTGTCCCTGCTGACGATAGCAGTATTTGGCCTGGGTATGACCGCGTGTCACGACGAAGCCAAGCCTACGCCCTCCGACCAAAAAGGCCAGGTCAGCATGCGCTCTATGGGCGTAGACATCGACAACGCCGAGAAGGTCATCAACACCAGTGCCCGAGCAACGGTGGACCTCTCCGACTTTATAATAAAGATTTACGACAGCAAAAACGCCTTAGTGAACGCCTGGAAATACGCCGAGATGCCCGAGCTGTTCTCGTTGCCCGTAGGCTCGTACCGCGTAGATATCTACAGCCACGAAGTACAGAAGGCCGAATGGGAGCATCCATACTTTACCGGCTCTAAGGATTTCACTATCACCAACGGTAATATCACCGAAATAGGTATTGTCACCTGCAAGCTTTCCAACATCAAGGTAACCATCAAATTTGACTCGTCGCTGCTCAAGTATCTGACCGACGATGCCAAAGTTACCGTCATTGCCAATGACGAAGGCTCATTGGTATTCACGCCCAAGGAAACCCGTTCGGGATACTTCGAGGCTCTGAAAGGAAGCAGCACGCTCGTTGCCGAATTTGCCGGCACCGTTAACGGCAAGTACAAGACTATGCGTCACGTCATTACCGACGTCGAGGCAGGCCAGCACCGTATCATCACCTTCACTGTAAAGACCGGCAAGCCTGATAAGCCCGATGAAGACGGACAAATCGTCATTGGCAGCGGTATATATCTCGATGTGGAAGTCGTAGACGAAAATCTTACCGGGAATATCACCATAGGAGAAGACAATATTCCGGACGATGACCGTCCCGGTGGCGAAGACGGCGGAGAAGACCCCAATCCCCCGACACCTCCCACACCCGGCGAGGATACGGATGCCATTAAGGTCTCCAGCGAAACCCTGAACTTTGATAAGGTCAACGACGTAGCCACTACGACAACCGGCATCGTCCTCATCGAAGCCAAGAACGGCATACAACACTTTATAGTCAAGATAGCCTCCGACAACGAAAACTTCGTCAATTCGGTCAAGGACTTAATGCCCATCGAATTTGACCTTGCATATCCCGGCGACAACGCCGAGGCTTTCGAGTCACTGGGCTTCCCAACGGGAGACAAGGTTATCAATGCCACCAATCTTACTTTTGACATCAGCCAGTTCATACCGCTGCTGTCGGCATTCCCGGGCAACCACACCTTTACGCTCAATCTTACCGACAACAAATCTGTCAACAAGATTGTCTCTCTGAAATTCATTGCCAAATAACAATAGTCCCAAATACACACCGTCATGAAAAAGAACATTACAATGCTTGGCGCCGTGCTCGTACTTGCGACAACATTCACGGCATGCCATGATGAATTAGGCAACCTTGAAGGTCAAGGGACCGTCTATCTGACCGCCAAAATAAACTCGGACGTCAAGGTGCAGTCCCGTGGCGACGTCTCTGATTATGCAGACAACTGTCTGATATATATATCTAATAACAAGGGTCTTGTACGTCGTTTCAAAGGCATAAGCGAAGTGCCGGCCAACGGCATCCAGTTGGTCAGCGACCACTATATAGCCGAAGGCTGGGCCGGTGACAGCGTCTCGGCGTCTTTTGAACACAAATGGTTCAAAGGCCGTACGGAGTTTGAAGTCACCAACGGCACCACCACCAAGGTGGACCTTGCATGCTCCATAGCCAACGTCCTCGCTTCGGTCAATTACGCTGCCGAAGTCGGCGAAATCCTTACAGACTACAAAATGACCATAGGCCACAGTAAAGGCACTCTCGACTTCGCTGCCGATGAAAAACGTGCCGGATACTTTATGATGCCCTCCAAAGACAAAGACCTCAAATGGACTTTCTCCGGCAAATTGGCCAACGGCGACACCTATACCCGCGAAGGCACCATAAAGAATGCAAAGCCTGCTACGCAGTATATTCTCAATGTCAAATACACCGGTCATGACGACCCCATAGGCGGCGGATATTTTGTCATCGAAGTTGACGAACATGCAGTCGAAGTCAATGACGTGGTAGTCATAACCCTTGCTCCGGAAATAGAAGGCTACGACTTTGACATCTCCCAACCCGTGGCCGGCGAACCGGGCAACGTGAAACGTACTTCGTTGTACATCACCGCTGCCGGCGCTCTCACCGGACTCCAACTGTCTTCGCCAATTATCGGCGGCATAAGCGGAGTAGGCGGCAACGATGTCGACCTGTTCAAGATGAGCGATGCCGTCAAGCAGGTACTCAATGCCGGAGGTATCAACTATACCTACAACTATGATGCGGACGAAGACGTCTCATGGATCAAAATCAATTTTGAGACTTCGCTGCTCAACACCCTCAAGGAGGGCGAATACGCAGTCAACGTCTCTGCTACCGATGCCAACGGCGAGACAAGCAACGGCACTCTCAAATTCAATATTACAAGCGCTCCTGTAGCGGCTGCGGCTACCATAGCCACCGAGATATGGCCCACAACAGCCACTATCTATGGCAATATACTCAAGGAAGGTGCAACAGCGCCCACTCTCGTATACCGCGCCAAGGGTGCTGCTGCATGGACTACCGCCACTACCACAACAACCGGCACCAAGCTTACGGCCGCTCTTTCGGGCTTGACTCCCGGCACCACTTACGAGTACGCGGCTCAGAGCGGCGAATACACGTCGGCAATTATGACCTTCACCACCGAAGCCGCCCAGCAGTTGGTCAACGGCGGTTTCGAGGGATGGACCACGGCCAAGGCTCCGTATTTGATGTATGCCGAAGGTCAGGAAATGTGGTGGGATAGCGGTAACCACGGATCGGCTACCATGAGCAAGAATATCACCACCCCCGACGGCGATGTAAAGGTCGAGGGCAATTATAGCGCAAAACTGGCTTCACAATTTGTAGGCATAGGCGCTATAGGCAAATTTGCCGCCGGCAACGCTTTCGTAGGAAAGTATATCGCCACCGAAGGCACGGACGGCGTCCTCGGATGGGGTCGCAGCTTCGGCTCGCGTCCTAAGGCTCTCAAGGGCTACATCAAGTATGCTCCCGGCACCATCCAGTACATAGGCGACGGCGCTCCATCGTCTATAGCCAAGGGTGATCCCGATACCGGCATCATTTATATTGCCCTGCTGACCAATCACACTGAGACATACTCGTCTAATAATGGTTCGGGCACATATCCCGTAATCGTCAAGACCAAGAAGAGCGAACGCCAGCTCTTTGACAAGAACGCCTCAAATGTCATCGCTTACGGCGAAAAGGTTTTCGCCGAAGCCACAGCCGGCAACGGAATGGTGGAATTCGAAATACCCCTGACTTACTTCAAATCGGATGTCAAGGTTTCGAATATCATGATTGTATGCTCGGCCAGCCGTTACGGCGACTTCTTCACCGGCGGAGTCTCGACCATGTGGATTGACGATTTCCGGCTTGTATATTAATCCTATCTTAACATAACCTGCAACGGGGGACGGCTCCTTTCATGATGCCGTCCCCCATTTGTTTGGAGAGCTCCGGGCGCTCCGTGCACTCCGAGTCTTAGCTTAGCGGTATCTCAGGCCGCACAATTAAGAAAATGAAGGTCGCAGACCATGGTGCGGCGGGATATCGCGTATAATCTTGCCTGAGGCGGTACGTCTGAGCCGCGCCTCGGCGTAGATGTATCGCGGCCGTTGCCGACGGTCGTTTATACGGGCTATGGCATTGCGAACCATCGGTATAAGGTCGGCAGTGCCTTCGAAAACGATGGCGACTGCTGACCCCCATTGCGTGTCGGGCACGCCTACGATGTAGAATGTCAGACCATCGGGCAACAACGACGCCAATGCATGTTCCAATTCTTCGGGGCATATTTTCAGCCCTGCCGAATTGATAATATTATCTGCCCGCCCCTGCCATCGGAATTCGGTGGGCGAGACAATGGACACGATGTCATTGGTGACTACTCGTCGGATGCTCAGATGCGGAATGTCGGCCGTCAGGCAGCCGCGAGTATTTGTGGCGAAACGCGTATTCCGGGCAATAGCGTGGAAAGTGCCGCTGTCGTCTGCGATGTCGGCCAAAGCTATATGACTGCAAGTCTCGGTCATCCCGTAGGTGATGTATCCGTGTACCCCGGCGTGTGTCAGCATTTGCCTTCGAGCATCGGACAACGGTGCACCGCCCACGATGACATTTCGCACGCGCTGTCCGGCATCCGGTACTGCGACCAGAGCCTCGACTTGCGACGGCACTATTGCCAATAGATTTAAGTATCCGGCCTCGCCGAAGAAATCCGGTGTGTTTGAGGGCTCGGGTGTCACTATACGACATCCGGCCTCGTAGGCTCGTACTGCCATCATCCGTGCCGCTATGTAGTCGAAGGGCAGCGGAACCGATATCGTAGACCGGGTAGTGATGCCGAAAAACGCGTTGGTGACGTGTGCCGATGCGCGCATATCATCCTTGGACAGCGCAATGGGCTTGGGTATGCCCGTCGAGCCGGATGTATGGCATAATACGGTGTCGCTGTCGTCAAGCCACAGAGACATAAATTCGTCGTATGTCATGGACGGTACCATAAATATTGGCCTTCAAGTCGCAATTGCGGCACCTCGATGTTGTTGGTGTATAGCGCTCCTGTGCCCAAGCCTTGCGGTATGGTTGGCTTATAAGCGTCCACCCATGCGCCTAAGGCGGCGAGGCCGACATTGCTTTCCAGTGCCGATGTGGCCCACCATCCCATGCCTTCGGACTCGGCTACGCGTATCAGCATGTCTGCGCAGCCCAATCCGCCGCATAGCGACGGCTTCAGCACAAGGTATTGCGGCCGTATGCGCAGTACATCGTCTATGGTGCGTTCGATGTCGGCAGGACGCGTTATCAGGCTCTCGTCCAGCGCTATCGGTATCGGAGTATGGCGGCACAGATCGGACAGCTCGGCTGCATATTGCGGTCGCAACGGCTGTTCGATTGAATGTATGTTCAGCGGAGCCAGACGTTGGAGGCGTTCCATGGCTTCTTGTGGCGTAAAAGCGCCGTTGGCGTCAAGTCGTATGATTGTGTCTCCGCCGGCAATGTCGCGCAATGTCCTGAGCATTTTTAGTTCCGCATCAAAGTCCAGGGCTCCGATTTTCACCTTGATGACAGAGAAGCCGTCTTCGACCTTGCCGCGCATGCGTCGGCTCATAGTGGCTATGTCGCCCATCCATACCAAGCCGTTGATTGTCACGGGTCTTTGACCGCGTGTCCACGGGCTTTGTGTCGGCAGTGCAGGAACGCCGTCACGACTGCCTTGTCCGAGCCGCAGCGCGGCTGCTCCGCATTCGAGCGCGAAACGTATCGAACTTTCGGCCGAAGCCAATGTACATGTCTCGTCTTCCGTATAGTTCCATGTTCCCACGTCTCGACATACGCGGTCGAGGCGTGCCTCGTAATCGGGGGCGTCCTCGGCACTCAGCCCGGCAAAAAGCGGACTTTCGGTTATGACAATACGTTCCGGGTCGCAGTCATCATATATGCGTATAAAGTATGTATCCTTGAAGGCCATGCGAGCCCGCGAGGTTATGGCTACGAAGTTGAAAAGCAGCCTGTAACGGCTCCAATCGGCGTGCAGCATAGCGTCAGCCCGGGAATTGGGGGTATTGGTCGAAATCCGGGTCGCGTTTCTCCAAGAAGGCGTTTTTGCCCTCCTGAGCTTCGTCCATCAGGTAATACATCAGTGTGGCATCTCCGGCCAGTTCCATCAATCCATGCTGTCCGTCCAGCTCGGCATTGAGACTGCGTTTGACCATACGTATGGCAAATGGGCTGCGCTTCATGATTGTTTCGCACCATTCGACCACCTCGTCTTCGAGGCATTCCAATGGCACTACTTTATTAATCATGCCCATTTCAAGAGCTTCTTGTGCTGTGTATTGGCGGCACAGAAACCATATCTCGCGCGCCTTTTTCTGTCCCACGCAACGTGCCAGATACGACGAGCCGAATCCGCCGTCAAAGCTGCCGACTTTGGGCCCGGTTTGGCCGAAACGGGCATTTTCGGAGGCGATAGTCAAGTCGCAGACCACTTGAAGAACGTTGCCGCCGCCTATGGCGTATCCGTTGACCATGGCGATGACGGGTTTGGTGAGCGAGCGTATGGCCTTGTGTACGTCAAGGACGTTGAGGCGCGGGGTGCCGTCGGCATCGCGATATCCGCCTCGGCTCTTGTAGTGCTGGTCGCCGCCGCTGCAAAAAGCCTTGTCTCCTGCGCCGGTGAGTACTACTACGCGAATGTCGGAGCGGTCGCGGCAGATGCCGAGTGCTTCGAGTATCTGGTGGTTGGTCTGCGGCCGGAAGGCGTTATATACTTCGGGACGGTTGATGGTGATACGGGCTATGCCGTTGTATGTGTCAAAAAGGATGTCGCTGTATTCTTTTACGGGTGTCCATTGGCGTGTCATGTCGAGTTTGTTTATGAGTGTGTGATAGGGTGTTATATGCTGTTGGATGCGAATGTGTGCTACTGTAGACATGTCGCGGTCGAATGTCGTTAGTGCCTTTTGTAGAGAGTGTACAGTTTTTCGAAGACTTCGGCTCCTGTCTCGGGTGGTACCACGGCTTCGAGTATGCATGGGGCGTCGGTGCGTGCAATCATGGCTTCGAATTCGGACTTCAAGGTTTCAAGGTTGTCGGAGCGGTAGTACCCGAAGCTGCGGCTGAGGCATACCGCTTCGAGCGGTAGAATTACTCCGCCGGCAAGATAGCGCGGCATCACCGGCAGGTGGTGAGTGTTGGCTATGGCGCGGAAAATGCCGCCGCCGCAGTTGTTGATTACCACCATCTTGAAGGTCGCCGGGATATCCTCAACCAGCAATGCTCCGAAGTCGTATTGCGCGCTCATGTCGCCCGTAAGTAGCAGGGTGGCGTGGCGCGAGGCTATGGCCGCACCTATTGCCGTGGAGGTGCTGCCATCGATGCCGTTGACGCCGCGGTTGGCGTCAACGCGCCGCAGGCGAGCGCAGTCCGCAGTCTGCGCGTATCGCACCGTAGTCCCGTTGGAAAGGTGCAGTCCCCAGTTATCAGGCATGGCCTCGATAATTTGGCGTATGACCGTCAGTTCGCACCATGGCAGGGCGTTGCAGAAGATTTTGTTGGCTTCTTCGGTTTTGGTCATGGCTTCTTGCCATTGTGCGGCATAGCCGTTGTCAGCGGCGTTGGCGCTGATAGCTTCGACCAGTCCCGGCAGTGCCAATCGCGGCGTCGCCTGTATTGAGTATGTTTGGCAGAGGAAAGTGTCCACGGCCGGCCCGTCGGTGCCTATATGCAGGTGTCGTGTGATTTTGCGCGCGGCGCCATCGCGCAGCCAGTCCTTGGCGAGTGCCGAGGTGATGCCGCCGCCAATGGTGACCACTATATCCGGCAGCAGGGTGCGTCGCTGTTCGGGTGTCAGGACGTTGAGTACGGTGTCTATATTGTGCCCACAGCCTTGCACATTACTTAAGATGTCGGTGGCTACCGCCACGTTGGGCAGCGTTGCCAGTCGTGACAGCGCATGGCTAACTGTCTTACATGGCGGCATTGGCCCGGCCAGGAACAGTAGGCGTGCGTTGCGCAGCAGCTCCAACTCGTGTGCAGCAAACGAGAAATTGGTGCATTCTCCCAAGGTGTGTATGGCCGGTGCATGATCTTCGTCTGCTATTTCGATCGTTCCGCCGAGCGGCGAGTCTATTTGGATGTTGAGGTGCACGGGCCCTTGTCCGCGTATTTCATCGCCTTTGGCGATGCAGACAATTTCGTTGATGACGCGTAAGGCTGCGCGGGTCTCTTGGGCGTTGTGCGGTACCGGGATGTCTCCGGATGCACGCACAACGGCTTCCAGGGCACCGGCTTGGCGGATGGTCTGCCCGTCGGCCTGTCCTATCCATTGACGCGGTCTGTCGGCCGAAATCACGATAAGTGGCACTTGTCTGTAAAAAGCCTCGGCACACGCCGGCGCCATGTTGAGCACGGCGCTGCCCGAAGTGCAGACCACGGCTACCGGACGACCTTGCTCGGCAGCCATGCCAAGTGCGACAAAGGCAGCCACTCGTTCGTCTATGATATGATGCAAGGTCAGGGCGGATGTTGCCGCCGCCTGAACCAGAGGCGCATTGCGTGTGCCCGGACACGCTACGACGTCGGTGATGCCCCATTGGGACAGCAGGTCTATGAGCGCCCTGCATATATAGTTGTCTGTATTAATCATTGCGTGCAGTGCTTTGGATTAAGGAAGACTAAGGCTTAAGGCCGCCGGATATATCGTGCGGTAAAAGGACAAAAGCGGCATGCGGCGACAGCGTTTTGCCGTACAGGTACTGCTGATAGCGGCTATGCCTTTGGCGTGATGCACCGCAAAGATACGCATATTTTATGAGAAAAACCTTGTGCCGACTGTTTTGCCAATGGATATGTCCGCTAAAATGCTTAACTTTGCAGGTTGAAAAGAGCAAAGAAATAAGGAATATACACATCTTTATATGCAGAATATACGCAATATTGCCATTATCGCCCACGTGGACCATGGTAAGACTACCGTCGTGGACAAGATGCTGATGGCCGGACACCTTTTCAGAGACAACCAGAATGCCGGCGAATTGATTCTCGACAACAACGACCTCGAGCGCGAACGCGGCATAACAATACTCTCCAAAAACGTGTCCATCAATTACAAAGGGACAAAAATCAACATCATAGACACTCCGGGACACGCCGACTTCGGCGGCGAAGTGGAACGTGTACTCAATATGGCCGATGGTTGCCTGCTGTTGGTCGATGCATTCGAAGGGCCGATGCCCCAGACACGCTTCGTCCTTCAGAAGGCTCTTCAGATAGGTCTTAAGCCCATCGTAGTCATAAACAAAGTGGACAAACCCAACTGCCGCCCGGACGAGGTACAAGAGATGGTTTTCGACTTGATGTTCAATCTTGATGCCACTGAAGACCAACTCAATTTTCCGACACTTTTCGGCTCGGCCAAGCAAGGCTGGATGAGTACGGACTGGCGCAAGCCCACTGACAACATCCTGCCGCTGCTGGATGCCATCGTTAAGTACATCCCGGCGCCGCAGACGTTAGAGGGTGACGCCCAGATGCTGATTACTTCGCTTGACTTCAGCAATTATGTAGGCCGTATAGCGGTGGGCCGTGTACACCGTGGTACTTTGCGCGAGGGTATGGATATAGCCCTGATGCGCAAGGATGGCAGCATTTCGCGCCAGCGTATCAAGGAATTACACACCTTTGAAGGTATGGGACGCAAACGTGTCAGCGAAGTCGGCAGCGGCGATATTTGCGCATTGGTGGGTATAGAAGGCTTCGAAATCGGCGATACGGTGGCCGATATCAACAATCCCGAGGCTCTGCCGCGCATAGCCATAGACGAGCCTACGATGTCTATGACCTTCACCATCAACGACAGTCCCTTCTTCGGGCGCGACGGCAAGTATGTCACTTCGCGACACTTAGGCGACCGCCTTACGCGCGAGCTTGACCGCAACCTCGCTTTGCGCGTGAGCAAGGCTCCGCACGAGGATGTCTGGACCGTCTATGGCCGTGGCGTGCTGCATTTGTCGGTGCTCATCGAGACTATGCGCCGCGAGGGCTACGAACTGCAGGTGGGCCAGCCGCAGGTGATTGTCAAGGAAATAGACGGACGCAAGTGCGAGCCTGTGGAGTTGCTCACTATCAACGTTACAGATGAATATGCCTCTAAAATAATAGACATGGTGACCCGTCGCAAGGGCGAGTTGACCGGTATGACTTCCAACGGCGGACGTACAAATCTGGAATTCCAAATACCATCGCGCGGAATAATAGGCCTGCGCAACAACGTACTTACGGCCAGTGCCGGCGAGGCCATTATGGCACATCGCTTCTTCGAGTACCAGCCGTGGAAGGGCGATATCGAGCGCCGCACCAACGGTTCGCTTATCGCCATGGAAGCCGGCACGGCGTACGCTTACGCCATAGATAAATTGCAGGACCGCGGACGCTTCTTTATATTCCCGCAGGAAGAAGTCTACGCCGGGCAGGTCGTGGGCGAAAATGCCAAGGAAAACGACATTGTCGTCAATGTCACCAAAAGCAAGAAACTTACCAATATGCGTGCCTCGGGCGCCGATGACAAGGCCCGTATTATACCGCCTGTGGTCTTCAGCCTTGAGGAAGCGCTCGAGTATATTAAGGAAGACGAATACGTCGAAGTGACGCCGCACCATCTGCGCCTGCGCAAAATCATTCTTGACGAAACCGAACGCAAACGCGCCAACCGATAGTCGACAGTCCTGCAAAACTGAACATAAAAATTCGAACAGACGCATGCAACCATACACCATAAAACTGCGAGGCAGGATTGAGATTATTGACCATCCTTGGGTGATGGGCATACTCAATGTCACGAATGACTCGTTTTACGGCGGGTCGCGTGCCTTTGATGAGGAGGCGGTTGCGACACGTGTGCGCACGCTGTTAGACGAGGGCGTCGATGTCATAGATGTGGGAGCATGCTCTACGCGCCCTGGATGCGAATGTATCGTGGCCGAAGAGGAACGCCGCCGGCTGGATATGGGAATGCGTGTGCTGCGGTCGATAGACGCGAGTGTGCCGGTAAGCGTAGATACTTTCCGCGCCGATATAGCTCGCCATTGTGTCGAGGGCCTCGGCGTGGACATTATTAATGACATCTCGGGCGCGAGGGATCCGGCCATGGCTCGAACGGTGGCCGAACTCGGCGTTCCCTATGTGCTGATGCACATGCGCGGCACTCCTGCGGACATGCAACAACACACCGAATATGGTGCAGATGTGGTTGCTTCGGTACTTACCGAGATGTCTCACAGCTACGAGCGACTTGTGTGTGCCGGAGTAGGCGACATAATCATTGATCCGGGATTTGGATTTGCCAAGACGATGGAACAAAACTACGAGCTTATGCGTCGGTTGGATGCCTTTGCCGTATTCGGCCGACCAATCTTTGTAGGAATCTCGCGCAAAAGCATGCTTACACGCCTTTTGGATATATCCGTCGATGACGCTTTATGCGCCACAACGGCTCTCAATACCATGGCGCTGGAACGTGGCGCTGCAATACTGCGTGTGCACGATGTTCGTGCAGCCAAACAAGCTGTAGCCATATATGAGGCCGTCCACGGGCGACCTTGAAAATACATAGTACTCACCTCTGTTTTTTTGACTGCTTATGCCGGAATTTGGAATTAAAGACGCTATCGACATCCTAATCGTTGCCGTGCTGCTGTACTATATTTTCCGGCAGATGAAAGAGTCCGGCACCATAAACATTTTTTACGGTGTAATGGCTTTCATTGCCGTGTGGGCGGTGGCCGGAGAGGTATTTGAATTGCGCCTTACCGGGTCGATACTTGACCAATTTGTTTCCATAGGCCTGTTGGTGTTGGTCATAATATTCCAAGACCAGATAAAACGTTTTCTTATCGAATTGGGCAGTCATCGACGCTGGCGTTTTTTGCACAGGCTCTTCAATCACCGCGATGACGATGATGCTGTCAGCCTTCGCGCCGAAATCATGCCTATCGTATATGCGTGCATGGCCATGTCAAAGACCAAAACCGGGGCACTGATAGTTATCCAGCAAAACATGCCCTTGGAGTCTATAGCCAAGAGTGGAGACATAATAGACGCCGCCATCAATACGCGCCTTATCGAGAATATTTTTTTCAAGAACTCGCCGTTGCATGACGGCGCAATGATTATCGCTAATCACCGCATTGTAGCTGCCGGCTGCATACTGCCGGTGAGCCATGACAGCGGTGTGCCCCGTTCGCTGGGATTGCGCCACCGCTCGGCGCTGGGTATAGCGCAAGAGACCGATGCCATAGCCGTGGTTGTCAGCGAGGAAACCGGTTATATTTCCGTGGCCCATCGCGGAGCCTTGCGTGTCAAGTTGTCCACGGCTGAGCTGGAGAAAATCCTTTATGAAGGTATGTCGAACGAATAAGTGGCGGACGAAATAAGCATCGCTCGAATTAGTATACAGACAGCGACAGCCGCGTATCGTGCGCGGCTGTCGCTGTCTGTATGACTGTGAAAAGCAGGTGGGCTATAATTGCTTTATGGCTATTGTGAGATTATCCGAATATGGCTGCGAGGTCGTCAAATCTCGCGGCATTATCCGCTCCGAAACGAGCGACGGAAGCTCGCGCCTGTGCCGGAGTCTTTTCGACTTGCGGATGGCTTTTGCTGTAAAACTTGTCGGCATAGCATACGAGGCGTTCGAGCAATGTCTCCGGCATATAGTCGCCCGGGGGCATTGGAAGGTGATATTCGGCAATGTCTTTGGCTGTGATACCGGTGCCGGTGTGCCTTTCGGCCACTCGGGCAAGCCATTCGGGGGCGCCTGCCTCACGTAGCATGGCCGCTCCGAGGACGCCGTGGCGCAGGTAGTGCTCCGTTCCGTGGCAATGGATGCCGGGGGCATTGGTGGCGATGATGCCTATGTCGTGGAGCATGGCTGCAGCTACGATATCGCCGTCGGCGAGGGGTAGGGCATGGGTGTGTGCAATCTCAAGTGCTTTCCGTGCCACTTGCAGGCTGTGCGTTACCAATAATTCTTTGAGCTTTTGCGTCTCGCTGTCGTCGGCGCTGTAGGCATTGTTAATATACGCCATATAGTTTACCGCTGATGGCGGTAGACCATATGGCGTATATTGTTGTGTGTCTGTGGTGGTCGGCATTAAAGCACGGTGTTCCAGCCGTGTACATCCTCGATTTCGCCATACTGGATGGCGCGGAGGGTGTTGTACAGCTTGGTGGTGACGGGACCGGGCTTGCCGTCTTTGGCGATTACGTATTGATGTCCGGTGTCAAGGTCGTCTATGCGGTGTATGGGCGAGCATACGGCGGCTGTGCCGCAAGCGGCAGCCTCTTGCACTTCGGCCAATTCCTCGACGGGAATGTGGCGTGCTTCGACTTCCATGCCCATATCGCGTACCAGTTGCTGTAGGCTCATGTTGGTGATGGACGGAAGTATAGATTCGCTGGCCGGGGTAATGTACTTATTGCCTTTGATGGCAAAGAAGTTGGCCGGACCGCATTCGTCGAGATATTTCTTTTCTTTGGGGTCGAGGTATAGTACTGCCGAATAACCTTTGTCGTGCGCCATGCATCCGGCCTTGAGAGATGCAGCATAGTTGCCGCCGGTCTTGAAACGACCCGTGCCCTTGGGCGCTACGCGATCGTATTCGCGGGTGATGCATATGTCAGTGACGCCGAATCCTGTCTTGAAGTACGGGCCTACGGGCGATACAAAGATGATAAAGGTGTATTCGGTGGCCGGGTTGACACCAACGCGGGCGCTGATACCTATCTCGAGGGGGCGGATATATAGCGAGGCGCCGCTGCCATAAGGCGGGATAAAGCGCTCGTTCAGCTGTACAGCCTTTATGGTCATTTCGCGGAAAATTTCAAGCGGCACGGGTGCCATCATCAGTGCCTCGGCCGAGCTGCGCAGGCGCTTGGCGTTTTCTTCGAGGCGGAAGATGCGTATTTTCCCGTCGGCACCGCGAAAGGCTTTGAGACCTTCAAATATTTCCTGGCCGTAGTGCAGTGCTGTGGCGGCGATGTGCATGTCTATTGTCGGCGATTGTGACACTTCGATTTCGCCCCATTTGCCATCACGGTAGGTGCAACGTACGTTGTAATCTGTGGGAATATAGCCAAAAGGAAGTTTTGACCATTCAAGGTCCGGAATGTTGTTGTTGCTCATATCGGTTGTCTGTTAAATGTTTTGTTTGTTTTTCTGTTGATGCAAGGACTGCCGTAGGGCAGCTTGTTTTAATCTTTAAGAAGATTTTACCTTGCAAATATAGACTATATTTTGATAAGGTGCAACTTTGTTTATGAAATTTAATGGCCCAAATATCTTGTGACGTGCTCGTCGGCAAAAGTGTGATGGCGATTGAACATGGCGATTGAACATGGCGATTGAACATGGCGATTGGCGTTATCGCGGTGGTTGCCGGACAGGGCCTCTCCGGGCTTTGGATGTGTAAGTATTGAAGATCTGCGTATATGCCCTTGCTCGGTGGAATATTGTGATGTGGTTTTTTTGCTCGGTTAAGGTGCTGATGTATAGTGTGGTGGCGGTTAGGTGCGAAATTTAGCCGAAAAAATGTTGAGAAAAAATTTGTCAGTTCCGGAAAAGTGCGTACCTTTGCAGTGCTTTTGAAAGCAACCTCGGGGTGTAGCTCAGTTGGTTAGAGTACGCGTCTGGGGGGCGTGAGGTCGCTAGTTCGAGTCTAGTCACCCCGACCAAAAGAATTCATGTTAAAATTCCCCCTGTTGAGCGAGTTTCCAAACGGAAACTCGCTCAACTTTTTAGATCTGTTTTGAATGGCAATGGCTGTGTCTCCGGTGTGACAATGTCTGACAACGCACGTAGTGCATCATTAGTACATCGATATAATGTGAGATGCGTTGCCGAATCTGCGTACAGCCTTAGATTATAGATATATAGAGCGATATAATGGTGGCCAAAGACGCAGGATTGTGACTTTGGCACAGAATATGCTAATATGAATTTTACGAAAAAAGAAAATCAATTAAATAACTCACATAAAAGTTAGAACTATGAACGTTAAACCTCTTGCTGACCGCGTAATTATCCGCCCCGCACAGGCCGAAGAAGTTACGGCTGCCGGTATTATCATCCCCGATTCTGCTAAAGAAAAACCGCTGAAAGGCACTGTCATCGCCGTAGGTCCCGGTACCAAGGACGAAGTTATGGAGCTGAAAGACGGAGACACCGTGCTGTATGGCAAATACGCCGGCACCGAGCTCGAAATCGAAGGTGACAAGGTGCTGATTATGCGCCAGAGCGAAGTCCTCGCTATCCTCGGATAAGCAGGTCGTACAATCATCAAAACACGCTAAAATATCTACAATCATGGCAAAAGAAATCAAATTCAATACAGAAGCTCGCGAAGAGCTCAAGAAAGGCGTGGACGTATTGGCCAACGCCGTTAAGGTAACCCTCGGCCCGAAAGGTCGCAACGTCATTATTGACAAGAAATTCGGCGCACCGCACATCACCAAGGACGGTGTCACTGTGGCACGCGAAGTCGAATTGGAAGAGCCTATGCAGAATATGGGCGCCCAGTTGGTCAAGGAAGTCGCTTCCAAGACCGGTGACGATGCCGGCGACGGCACTACTACCGCCACCGTGTTGGCTCAGGCTATCGTTAATGTCGGTCTGAAGAACGTCACTGCCGGTGCTAACCCTATGGACCTCAAGCGCGGTATCGACAAGGCCGTTGCCGCCGTGGTCGAAGGTATCAAGAATATGGCTCAGCCCGTAGGCGACGACTTCAAGAAAATTGAGGACGTGGCTCGCGTATCGGCCAACAACGATGAAACCATTGGCCAGCTCGTGGCTGAGGCTATGAAGAAAGTCAAGAAAGAAGGTGTTATCACCGTAGACGAAGCCAAGGGTACCGAAACTACCATTGACATCGTTGAAGGTATGCAGTTTGACCGCGGCTTTATCTCGCCTTACTTCATCACTGATGCCGAGAAAATGGAATGTGTCATGGAACGTCCTTACATCCTGCTCTATGACAAGAAGATTTCCAACCTCAAGGATATGCTTCCCATCCTCGAAAGCACAGCCCAGAGCGGTCGCGGCCTTCTGATAATCGCCGAAGACGTCGATCAGGAAGCCCTCGCCACACTCGTAGTCAACCGCCTGCGCGGATCGCTGAAGATTTGCGCCGTCAAGGCTCCCGGCTTTGGTGACCGCCGCAAGGAGATGCTCGAAGATATTGCCATCCTTACCGGTGCCACTGTAGTGAGCGAAGAAAAAGGTATGCAGCTTTCGGCCGCTACCATCGATATCCTCGGTACAGCCGAAAAGGTTACGGTGAACAAAGAGAATACCACTATCGTCAACGGCGCCGGCAGCAAGGATAATATAGCCGCGCGTGTAGCCCAGATACATGCCCAAATCGAACAGACCAAGAGCGACTATGACCGCGAGAAGTTGCAGGAGCGCTTGGCCAAACTTGCCGGCGGTGTTGCAGTGCTGCACATCGGCGCACCCAGCGAAGTCGAGATGAAGGAAAAGAAAGACCGCGTGGACGATGCTCTGAGCGCTACACGGGCTGCCATAGCCGAAGGTATAGTCCCCGGTGGCGGTGTGGCTTACATCCGCTGTATTCCCGCCCTGCGTGCCCTCAAAGGTGCCAACGATGACGAGCAGACAGGTATAGAGATTGTGCTTCGAGCCATCGAAGAGCCTCTGCGCCAGATTTCGGCTAACGCCGGTGTCGAAGGTGCTGTTGTGGTTCAAAAGGTCAGCGAAGGTACCGGCGATTATGGCTATAACGCTCGCACGGACACATACGAGAACCTTCACGCTGCCGGAGTTATTGACCCGGCCAAGGTTACGCGCGTAGCTTTGGAGAATGCCGCATCTATCGCCGGAATGTTCCTGACGACAGAATGCGTCATCGCCGACAAGAAAGAAGAAAATGCTGCACCTGCTATGCCCGCCGCCGGTATGGGTGGTATGGGCGGCATGATGTAAGCCACTCATCAGCTTAGGCGCTGTCTCTAATAGACGGTGATCTTTCAATGGGGCTGTGTCAAAATAGGCGCAGCCCCATTTTTAAACCTGTTGTAAAACAT
>ERZ779851.44-NODE-44-length-115563-cov-16.486910_pt1 | contig 115563 bp, 83 predicted proteins | sample MGYA00511094_ERZ779851 | MGnify/ENA primary metagenome ERZ779851 (study PRJEB29588, sample SAMEA2155512) | human gut metagenome | biome: human gut; feature: human-associated habitat; material: faeces | place: Denmark | collected 2008/2010 ...
GATTTATCGATGAAGGACTGAACAAGAAATCAAACGTTACAACAGGTAAAGTATACTGGAGTATCTTATCCAAAGAACGTCGTGGAGATTACGGTGGTAACACAGTACAGGTAATCCCACATGTAACAAATGAGATCAAGAGCCGTTTTTACAGAAGCGAAGATCCAAGTGATCAGGAAGTAGCGATCATCGAGATCGGAGGAACAGTCGGAGATATCGAGAGTCAGCCATTCTTAGAGGCATTAAGACAGTTCCAGCATGAAGTAGGACATGAAAACTGCATTTTGATTCATGTAACATTAATTCCATACTTAAAGAGTTCAGGAGAATTAAAGACAAAACCAACACAGGCAAGTGTGAAAGATTTACAGGGAATGGGGATCCAGCCAGATATCCTTGTTTGTCGTTCAGATTATCCATTAGATGACGGGATCAAGAGAAAGATTGCTCAGTTCTGTAATGTAGACCGTTCAAGAGTCATTCAGAACTTAGATGCAGAAGTATTATATGAAGTACCTCTGATGATGGAGAAAGAACATCTGGCACACGAAGTATGTGAATGTTTAAATATGCCATGCCCAGATCCAGATCTTGATGATTGGAAGAAGATGATCGATGCTTGGAAACATCCAAAACATCAGGTAGAAATTGCCTTAGTTGGTAAATATGTATCTTTACATGATGCATACATCAGTGTTGTTGAATCATTAGAGCATGCAGGAGTTGCTAATTCTGCCAATGTTAAGATCCGTTGGGTAGATTCAGAGAGAATCAGCTCTTACAATGTAGATGAGATGTTAGGTGGGGTTCACGGAATCTTAGTTCCAGGTGGATTCGGAGATCGTGGTATTGAAGGAATGATCTGTGCGATCAAATATGCAAGAGAAAATAAGATTCCATATCTTGGAATTTGTTTAGGAATGCAGCTTACATTAGTAGAATTCGGACGCCATGTCTTAGGATTTGCAGATGCACACAGCAAGGAATTTAATCCAGAGACAACACATCCAATGGTTCATATTATGGCAGATCAGGATGGAGTTACAGATCTTGGAGGAACTTTACGTTTAGGATCTTATCCATGTGTATTAACAGAAGGATCCAAGGCATATGAATTATATGGAGAAAAAGAAATCCATGAAAGACACCGTCACAGATATGAAGTAAATAACAAATATCGTGATGTTCTTCAGGAGAATGGAATGATGTTATCTGGATGTTCACCAGATGGAAGAATCGTAGAGATGGTAGAGATTCCAGATCATCCTTGGTTCATCGCGACCCAGGCTCATCCAGAATTAAAATCCCGTCCAAACAGACCACACCCATTGTTCCGTGGATTTATTGAAGCATCTCTGGAATATCAAAAAGAACATAAATAAATCACTTGCAGTATATAACTGCTGGAAAATAGACAATTCCAAAATAGGGAGGGTTTGACTTGTATCGAGTCAAACCCTCCCTGAACTTTTATATTTCTAGTAAATCACTCTTTATTATTTAATCTCTACCTGATTCTGCGCTGCGACCAGATGTGCTGCACCATACTTCTCACGAAGCTTTGGCTTTTCAATCTTTCCAGTAGGATTTCTAGGAACCTTTGCAAAAATCAGCTTACGAGGTCTCTTGTATCTTGGAAGTTCTTTACAGAACTCGTTGATCTCTTCCTCTGTGCAGGTCATACCATCCTTTACCTCTATGATGGCCGCTGTGATCTCTCCAAGACGGGCATCTGCTATACCGATGACTGCAACGTCCTTGATCTTCTCGTATTTGCTGAGGAAGTTCTCTATCTGTACAGGGTAGATATTCTCTCCACCACTGATTATAACATCTTTCTTTCTATCTACAAGATAAATAAATCCATCTTCGTCCTGCATAGCCATATCTCCTGTGTACAGCCAGCCATCCTTCAGGCACTCCTCAGTCGCCTTCGGATTCTTGTAGTAGCAGGTCATGACACCAGGTCCCTTGAGGATAAGCTCGCCGACTGCGCCCTGCTCAACCTCTGTTCCGTCCTCATTCACGATCTTTGCCTGCCATCCGTAACCCGGCACACCGATGGCTCCGACCTTATGTATGTTCTCTACTCCCAGATGTACAGCGCCCGGTCCGATGGACTCTGAAAGTCCGTAGTTCGTGTCGTACTGATGGTTAGGGAATATCTCTTTCCATTTCTTTATAAGGCTCTGTGGCACTGGCTGTGCTCCGATGTGCATCAGTCTCCACTGTGACAGCTCATAATCTTCAAGGTGTACATCACCGTTCTCTATGGCAAGCAGTATATCCTGAGCCCATGGCACCAGAAGCCATACTATAGTACACTTCTCATCGCTTACAGTCTGAAGTATAGTCTTGGCACTTACGCCCTTTAAGAGAACGGCCTTGCCACCCACTATCAGGCTTCCGAACCAGTGCATCTTGGCACCCGTGTGGTACAGCGGAGGAATACACAGGAATACATCATCCTTTGTCTGTCCGTGATGTACATTCTCGACCTTTGCCGCATGCATCAGGCTCTCATGGTTGTGCAGGATAGCCTTTGGGAATCCTGTTGTTCCGGATGAGAAATATATAGCCGCATCATCGCTGTCCTTGATGTCTCTCTTCTCGAATACACTTGAGCAGTTGGATGTCAGCTTGTCATAATCCTCCGCAAATGTAGGACAGTTGCCGCCCACATAGAAGAGGATTCTCTTCTCAGCTATCTCGTCAACGACAGCCTCTATACGTCCGATGAACTCAGGACCAAATACAAGCACGTCGACATCTGCAAGCTCTACACAATATTTGATCTCCTCCGCATCGTATCTGAAGTTGAACGGAACCACTATGGCTCCTGTCTTCAATACTCCAAAATATATTGGAAGCCACTCAAGACAGTTCATCATGAGGATACCTACCTTGTCTCCCTTCTGTATTCCGCGTGACACCAGAAGATTTGCAAATCTGTTTGCCTTCTCATTGAACACGCTCCATGTGATCTCTCTTCTGTACTGGCATGTAGGATTCGACTCTATGAGCTCATATTCCCTCCATGTAACCCTTCTCGTCTCCTGCACATCAGGATTTATCTCTACCAGAGCGACATCATTTCCATATTCTCTGGCATTTCTCTCTAAGTAATCTGTGATTGGCATAACCGTAACTCCTAACCTCTCTTAATAATTGCTCTTCTTTTTCAATTAAAAGCTTTAACGCGTTAAATCGCACGCTTACTATAGTATATCTCTCAAATGGAAATTATACAATATATAATTCCATGCTTTATCCAAACAAGTCGTCCGAAGTAATTATTGACTGTATTTCTCCGGAATATGCATTATTCTCCACACCATAAGTAGTAATAAGCGTTGAATGTATTGCGTATTTAGTTCCAATTTTTTTACAAAAAAATCGCCGCAACTATCTCTGCAGCGATTCTTTTGGTATCTATTCCATGATTACTTTGCAATTTTCTACGCATAAAACGATGCCTTGATCATATTGATATAGCTGTTCATCAACTGAGGTCCCACAAATGTGGCGATCATCAGTCCCACACTGAGCGCCGGACCAAATGCGAAATGATCGTCCTTGCCCTTCTTACGCCTTGCAAGAAGTATCACACCCTGGCATCCACCAATGATAAGTCCGATAAAAAACGCTATGACTGTTGCCTTCCATCCAAGGAAAAATCCTGCGGCAAACATGAGCTTGATATCTCCGCCGCCAAAGCCATCCGGAATGACCAGCACTATCAGAAACAGCGGAAGACTCACACAAATCATTCCTATGAGTCTGCTCACAAGTGAGAGATCACCGCCTGTCAGAGAAAAACCTCCCCTTGTGAATATGGATATAACTCCAAGCACCAGTATGCATACATTCAGCACAAATGGTATCTCCATGGTGTCCGCGTCTATGAATGTGATGATAGTCAGCAGTGCAAAGAACAGGAACACCGTGACCGCCTCAAGGCTCACACCAAACTGCCACACCATCAGCACTCCGAACACTCCGCCAAGTATCTGTACGAATAAGCATCTCGGAGAAAACTTCTCAAAACTCTTCGGTTTTCCCTTGAATATATTCTCATTGTTCGGAAGCTTGAGTATGATCTCATTCGCCAGAGTGAAAAGCACCACCCCAAGTAAAAACGCGACTATATAGGAAATTATATCAGTTGAATTCATAATTAATTACTCCTACCCCTTCTAAAATATCACTGCTCACGATGGTCGATGACACGCTGTGTCTTCTTCTCACTTCTAGGCAGCGTTCCAACAGGGACAACAGTGATCTTCGGTGTAACCCCGATCCTTGACTTAAACAGATCTCTGATCTGACGTCCTGTCTGTTCAAAATCTACACGTCCCTCGGCCTCGACTGTAACCAGCATGATATCCTTATTGGCTGGCTCATCATGGGCTATATTTATGGTGTACTCACTTGGGACTCCATCCACAAGTGCAAGCAGCTCCTCAACCTGGCTTGGGAACATATTTACGCCGTGTACCTTGAACATATCGTCACTTCTGCCCTTGATGATATCAAGTCTAGGATGTTTTCTTCCGCATGGACACTCACCCGGAATGATCCTTGATATATCGTGTGTCCTGAAACGGATGAGCGGAGCTCCCTCCTTAACCAGAGTAGTGATAACGATCTCTCCCTCCTCTCCGTCAGGGAGAGTCTTTCCGGTCTTCGGGTCTATTATCTCTATATATACATAGTCATCCCAATAGTGCATTCCATTCTGGGCATCACAGCTTATTCCGATACCAGGTCCATAGATCTCTGTAAGTCCATATATATCATACAGCTCTATTCCAAGCTTCTCTTTTATATACTTTCTCTTCTTCTCACTCCAGCGTTCTGAGCCAAATACACCCTTCTTCAAATGTATCTTATCCTTAAGCCCTCTCTTATCTATCTCCTCGGCAAGAAGAAGTGCGTATGATGATGTTGCTGTGAGAACTGTACTTTCAAGATCGATCATCATCTGTAACTGTTTGTCAGTATTTCCAGGACCCATAGGAATTACCATGGCACCGAGTTTCTCCGCGCCTGCCTGAAATCCTATTCCGGCTGTCCACAGACCATATCCCGGTGTGATATGTACTCGGTCTTTCTTTGTCACTCCGGCTGTCTCGTAGCATCTTGCGAACATGGTTGCCCAGTCATCGACATCCTTTGCTGTATAAGGTATGATGACCGGCTTTCCTGTTGTTCCTGAAGATGAATGGATACGTACCACTTCCTCATCCGGAACAGCCTGTATTCCCAGCGGGTAAGCATTTCTCAGGTCATCCTTGCTTGAAAACGGAAGTTCCTCAAATGCCTCCTGACTTGTCACATCTGTTATACCAAGCTCTCTGTACTTCTTACCATAATAGCTGTCAGTCTTTACAAGCCTCTTTATCTGAGCGTCCACCTGACTGAGCTGTGTGTCATTTAACTTCATAATTTTTACTCTCCTTTTCCCTTTTGTCAGCCCATTGAAAAATACACTTTATACTTTCAAAGGCCGATGCATCCCATGCTGAAATCACTTATATGTCACGACAACTACATCTTCATCGCATATTCAAATACTTTCTTGTTCACCTCTACAAACTTCGGATTCACTCCATTCTCAATGGCTGATATGATGTCTGCCTCGTCAAGTCCCAGTCTGCCGCTGGCTGCTGCAACCCCGAGAAGTGCTATGTTGTAGAACTTTGCCGAACCAAATTCACGGCTTATCGATACGCCATCCATGACTATGCAGTCACATTTGTCCTTCAGGTAGTCAAGCATAGGCTGTGCCTCGTAACCTGAATTCATAAGTGAGTCCGTCGCCGGTTTCACCGGGACGTTGTTGGTGATGACAATTCCTCCCTTTTTCAGATAAGCCAGATTGCGCACCGCCTCTGCAGGCTCAAACGCAAGTATAATGTCAGCACCGCCCTGTGCTATCAGCGGTGAATACGCCTCACCGATCCTCACATGGCTCGTGACACTTCCGCCTCTCTGCGCCATACCTATGGTCTCCGCCGAATGTACTGTCTCGCCCTTTGCCATATACGCCGATGCGATGAGCTTGGACGCAAGAACCGTTCCCTGTCCGCCTACACCGCAGACCAGAATATCTTTATTCATTGACAGTTCCTCCCTTCCCAGCTTTTGTCTCTGCATTTGAGCATGTGCATGCGGCATCTGATGTTTTACCTGTCTCAGTGCCAGCATCACTTATCGCACCCACCGGACAGATCTGTGCGCACAGACCGCATCCCGTACACAGACTTTCATCTATCGCCACCTTGCCATCCTTAAGGATGATCGCAGGGCAGCCTATCTCTCTGATACATTTCTTACACTGTATGCACTTTTCGGATATCTCCATCTTGCCCAATGGCTTGGTGATGGCTATACAAGGCGACTTGAAAATGATCGCCTTAACTCCTCTGATATCCGCACACTCTTTGACTGCTGCCACGCTGGCCTCAAGATCGAGCGGATCAACAGTGACTATCTTCTTCACTCCGATTCCCTCGAGTACCTTCTGTATGCTCACCTTGTCCACGAACTGGCCCATCATATTGCGTCCTGTTCCCGGATGTGGCTGGTGTCCCGTCATGGCTGTGGTCGAGTTGTCGAGCACACACAGGATCATATTCGCATCATTGTAAACTGCATTTACCACTCCTGTCATACCCGACGCAAAGAATGTGGAATCTCCCACAAATGCAAAGCACACGCCATCTTCATCCACCCAGTGGAAGCCCTGCGCCATGGTGATTCCGGCTCCCATGCACAGACAGGTATCCACCATGTCAAGCGGCATGGCATTTCCAAGTGTATAGCATCCTATATCTCCGCAGAAGTAGCTATTTCTTCCAGCCATCGCCTTCTTTACCGCGTAAAATGACGCTCTGTGAGGGCATCCTGCACACAGCACCGGAGGTCTCACAGGAAGTTCTGGTGCATCTGACACATCCACCTGCGAAGTCTTCTCAAGGTCAAGGAAATCGCACAGGATATCCGCAGCCTTGTTGGTAGAAAGCTCTCCGCTCGCCGGCACATCCCCGGTCTGCTTTCCTCTGACATCTATATCCATATGATATTTGCCTGCAAGGCGTAATATCTGATTCTCTATGTATGGGCTGAGCTCCTCAAGACACATGACCTCCGTCACTCCGTCCAGCGCATCCTTCACAAACTGCTCTGGGAACGGATGCGGGGTTGCTATACGGACCAGCTTCACATCAGGCACATTCTTAAGCGTCTCCTTTGCATAGCAGTAGCTGATTCCCGATGCAAATACCGCCTTGCTGCCGCTACCCTCCACCGTGTTCATGGAGTAGCTGCCGAAGTCGTCCCCAATCTCTACATTTCTTTTTTCTATCATGGCATGATTGGCAAATGACAACCTCGGGAAGATGACCCATTTCTTTGAATCCTTTACAAACCCCTCATATTCCTTTGCCTTCCACTCGTCTTTTACCTCTATGGATGCGTATGCATGACACACTCTTGTTGTCGGTCTGAACAGAACCGGTGTCTTGTATTTCTCCGAGTAGTCAAATGCATCCTGTATCATCTGATATGCCTCCTCAGGAGTCGACGGGTCAAATACCGGGATCCTGCAGAAATCTGCAAACATCCTCGTATCCTGCTCCGTCTGTGACGATATCGGTCCCGGATCGTCCGCAGACACGATGACCATTCCGCCCTTTATCCCAACATACGCCAGCGACATAAGCGGATCCGATGCCACGTTGAGGCCCACCTGTTTCATGGTCACAAGTGTCCTCGCTCCACTGTATGACGCACTGGCGGCAACCTCCATAGCCGCTTTCTCATTTACCGACCACTCCACATGGACTCCGTCATGCGGGTATTTTGCTACTGTCTCAAGTATCTCCGAAGATGGGGTTCCCGGATATCCCGCCACAAGGTTCAGACCCGCCGCAAGTGCACCGAGGGCTATGGCTCCGTTACCCATAACATATTCTTTTCTCATAACAATACTACCTTCCAAGTCATTTATAAATTCTCTTATATTTCGATATTATACCCTCCACGGCTTTCAATGACAACAAATATTCTGGGGCAGCACCACTTTACTGTTATAAAGTGGTGCTGCCCCTTCAAATTCATGCTCTTCTTTTTAACATGCATATGTGATACAATGTTTCTTGAATTTTGCGTAATAAGAATTTACTATGTCTGCAAGACTATCTGTCAATCATGCAGCAAAGGAATTACAGACAGCATGTATTTACCATAGAAGGAGAATGACCATGAACAACAGACCATTTGCCGGCAGAACTGCTGCCGTTATAGATCTGGCAAAGCTCAGGAGCAATATTGCCAACATAAAATCAAGACTGAAACCGGGAGTTGAATTTATCGCTGTCATGAAGGGCGATGGATACCGCCACGGTATTGCAGGGCTCTACCCGACACTGAAAGAATGTGGCATAGACAGCTACGCAGTCGCCATCTGGGAAGAGGGAAAGATGCTCAGGGACGCAGGGGCTACAGAGCCTATCCTTATCCTCGGCGATACAGCGGATGACATGCTGGACGAGGCCGCAAAGTACGACCTTGATCTCACTGTCTTTTCAATGGAGGGTGCTGAGAACATGGCTGCCGCTGCAAGAAGAGCCGGCAAGAAACAGAACGTCCAGATAAAGCTGAACACCGGTATGAACAGAATCGGATTTCCGGTATGTCAGGAATCATTTTACACTATAAAGAAGATCTGCGAGATGGAGGACCTGAACGTAACAGGTATATTTACACATTTTGCAAGGGCAGATGAGGGGGATCACACAAGTGCAAGAAAGCAGCTTGACCTATACCTCCACGCCGTAAATGAACTTGAGAAGATGGGGGTTGTCATACCAAAGCACCACGTAGCCAACAGCCCTGCCATACTGATGCTTCCCGAAGCACAGCTCGACGCAGTCAGATGCGGTGATATCCTCTATGGTCTCACTCCTTCTGATGATTTTGACTGGAAGAATTCAGGACTTCAGGAGATCCTCAGCTGGTACACATACGTTGCCATGGTGAAGGAGGTCCCTGCCGGATCCGAGGTTGGATACGGCGGAACATTTGTCACCGAAAGACCTACAAAGATCGCAACACTTCCGGTTGGTTTTGCGGACGGCTACAGCCGTTACCTGTCCAACAAGGGCAAGGTCATCATAAATGGTCACGAGGCACCGATCATCGGACGCGTATGTATGGATCAGTGCATGGCCGACGTCACAGACATCCCGGATGTGAAACGCGGCGACACCGTAACCCTACTCGGCGAGGGCATGTCCATCGAGGATATGGCAAATATGCTTGATACCAATGTGGATGTGATCGTGTGCAACATATCGGTGAGGGTTCCGAGGGTGTATATAAACTAGCCATTTGTTGTACAAATATAATCAGACAATCGTTATATATCTGCGCAACATTTTCAAATCTAGTACCGATACACATCATAGAAAAAGACTGGAAAATTGTACTTTTGATACGTCAATTTACCAGTCTTTTCTAATCTTTCATCAAACTATTCATCCTTTGAGCTCGATGTTAAACCCTTATCAATTCTCTTTATTGCGTTTCTTATGATTTCTTTTGCTTTATCCTCATTATTCGTCTCAAGTAGTGCGAGGATACTGTCAAGCAGAATACATAATTCCTGATTTTGCATTTCTTCCATCCTTTCCACCGCCTTTCATAATTGAAGTATAGCGGCTTTATCAATTGTTTTCAAGTCATTCATATTTTATCTTTTCAATCTACGTCCTCTTTAATTATTACTCTCCCTTCTTTCACCCCCTGTTCCATCTTGATTTTATATGTCATCAGACGAATAAGATAATCTGGCATCTTACGATTCCCAAGTTCCCAGTCTTGAAGCGTCCTATAAGGTATCTCAAAATATTCGCAAAATTCAGCTCTTGTCATACCAGTGCTTTCTCTCAATCGTAATAAATAATCCTTACTATTCATTCACATCATCCCTCTTTTATTATTAACCTGCGTGTTTATACGCATTGCGTATATATGATATCATACGCATTGCGTATTTTCAAGTAGGTCTTATCCTTTTGCACCATTCAACAAAGAGAGGCATAGATATATACACCTATATCTATGCCTCTCTTTATTTTCATCAATCTATTTCATCACCGCATTATACACATCCCTCTTAGGAACTCCGCGATCAACAGCCGCCTGCTTGATCGCATCTTTCTTGGACATGCCCTGATCAATATACATCTGGACATGCTCCTCCACGGACATAGCCTCGAACGAACTCTTCTTCTCCTCCTCAAGCTTCTTCACATCAAGCCCTTCTATCACTATAACAAATTCTCCTCTCGGATCTTCCTCCTCGTAGCGGGCTATAGCCTGTGAGAGCATCATCGGTTCTATCGTCTCATGCTTCTTGGTGATCTCTCTGGCAAGCGTGATATGCCTGTCACCGAGAGTCTCCATGAGTTCCGCCAAAGTCTTCTTCAGCTTGTGGGGCGCCTCATACATCACCATAGTCCTAGTCTCACGCTTCATCTCCTCGAGAATCCTCGCTCTGTCCTTCTTGTCATATGGAAGAAACGCCTCAAATGCAAATCTTCTGGTCGAAAGCCCTGAGCTGATGAGTGCCGATATGCACGCACAAGCACCCGGAACAGGCGTAACTTCAAGTCCGGCATCAAGAGCCTGTCTCACAAGCTCCTCACCGGGATCAGATATTCCCGGAGTTCCCGCATCTGTTATGACCGCCACATTCTGCCCCTGCTGCATCTTTTCAACGAGAACCTTTGCCTTGTCGTATTTGTTGTATTCATGATAACTCGTCATGGGGGTCTTGATCTCGTAATGATTGAGCAGCTTGATACTGTTTCTCGTATCCTCCGCCGCTATCACATCCACCTCTTCAAGGACCCTGACGGCCCTGTATGTCATATCCTCAAGATTGCCTATAGGTGTCGCCACCAGGTATAACTTTCCTGCCATATATATCCTCTCTTCTGCCGAACATCTGAGTATTAAAAATCATAGATATCTTATACTGCCTCTTATCTCTTTGCCGTGCCTTCATACGTCGCAAGCAGCTGCTCCGTGTACACTCCCGGAGCTTTGTAGACTATCATAGGCGGATCAATCTTGATCATGGAGTTTCCACCCTTGACGGACTCCACTATGACCATGTTCGGCTCCTTGTCTATGTATGGATGTACAAGCTGCATCCTCTTTGGCTCAAGTCTGTGCTCATGCAGACATTCAAATATCTCAGCCAGCCTGAACGGCTTGTGTATCATATAAAAGCTTCCGCCGGGTTTAAGGGCATACTCTGCCGCCGCCACCACCTGCTCCAGCGTCACATGAACCTCATGCCTCGCTATGTTCTTAGGGGCATCCGGATTCTCCAGACCGTGACTGCCCTTTATGTATGGTGGATTCGAGGTCACTATGTCAAAGGAGGCCTTCTTGTAGTTACAAGAGACCTCCTTTATATCTCCGTTATCTATTCGTACTAAACCATCAAGCCCGTTGAGGTTCACGCTCCTTGCCGCCATGTCCGCGCATGCAGGCTGGAGCTCTATACCTATAAAACGTGCGCCATCTGCCAATTTGCCGTTTGATTGCTGAGTCACCCCTGCATCCGAATTCGTAACTCCATCTACGGCAATACAATCACGTGGGAATCTACAATCATCGGCATACAAACCAGCGAGTCTCTCCTCTCTGGTAAGAACCTCTTCCCCGTACTCCTTTGCCGCAAGAAGTATAGGTATGATACCTGTTCCTGTCCCGAGATCCAGATATCTGCCGCCGCGCTTAAATCTGACATAGTTTGCCAGCAGAACAGCATCCATACCGAAGCAGAACATTCCGCTGTTCTGTATGATCTGATACCCTTTGCACTGCAGGTCATCTATCCTCTCACAGGATTTAATCTCCACCGTGGATCCGCCCATCACTTTGGACTGGGCCTGTACAGCCTGACTCTCTATCGTTTTATCTTCCGGTCTAATCGTCAAATTTGGACTTTCCACCCTTGTCCTCCAATGCCTCAAGTGCTTTATATTCCTCAGCGCTGAGTCTCTCTGAATTCTTCTTTCTCTTAGGCTTGAACTTGAGTTCAGCCACAGGATACTCCATAACTTCCTTGTTGTCTTCTTTGTCAGTCACCACAATCTTAACCTTCTGACGGAGAACATTCACTGACATGACCTCACCCTTGTTGCCATCTATCGTTCTGACGAAATCCCCCACATTCGGAAGCTTCTCATTCAGGTACTCATATGTATCCTGCTCATGTTTCAGACAGCACATCAGTCTTCCACACACACCGGATATCTTAGTAGGATTCAGTGACAGATTCTGCTCCTTTGCCATCTTGATAGACACAGGGACAAACTCTGACAAATGCTTGTTACAACAGAGCTCTCTTCCACATATACCGATACCGCCCACCATCTTGGTCTCGTCACGGACACCTATCTGTCTGAGCTCTATTCTCGTCTTGAACACCGACGCAAGATCCTTTACCAGCTCACGAAAGTCAATTCGTCTGTCGGCTGTAAAGTAGAACAGCACCTTGTTATTGTCAAATGTATACTCAGCCTCGATAAGCTTCATCTCCAGTTTGTGCTTTGCGATCTTCTCAAGACATATGTCAAAAGCCCTTTTGCTCTTCTTCTTGTTATCTTCATATCTCTTCTTGTCATCTGCTGTAGCTATCCTGATGATTGGCTTCAGCGATGCTGTAAGCTTGCTGTCCTCAACTTCTCTTCTTCCTAAAACTACTTTTCCATATTCCACACCTCTTGCGGTCTCAACTATGACAAATGTACCTGCCTCAACCTCAAATTTCTGTGGATCAAAATAATATATCTTACCGTTTGGTCTGAAACGAACTCCTATAATCTCTTTCATCAACAATTCTCCTTCATAGTCAGGAGCATGAGCTCCATCGCAATGTCAAAGCTGACATTTGCCTCAAGTCTGACTTTTGCCTTATCCATCGACTTGAGCACTTTTTCTATTCCCTCATAACTGATATGGGATGACTGCTTCCTTATGTCGGAATAATACTCCTTGAACATCAGTCTGCCCGGGTTGTTTGACACCTTGAGCATCAGTATGTCTCTGTACCACATCATCATCAGGTCTATATAATCACTTATCTTGAGCTTGTGAAGCTCCATGGTCTTAAGTGCAAATATCATGTCATCCACGGACATGTCATTTATATGTCTCATGAACTTTACGACATTCTCTTTTATCTCTTTGTACTCATCGCTGGTCGCCAATCTGATCGCTTTTCCCAGATTCCCCTGTGCAAAATCCATGCAGAAATCCGCTTTCTGCTTGTCCAGATTCAGTTCATTCATGAGATAGTCAAGTATATCATGCTCTCTCACCGGTTTCACATTCAGCACTATGCATCTTGATAATATCGTCTGAAGCATCTTGTCAAGGTTGTTTGTCAGCAATATGATTATCGCATAAGACGGAGCTTCCTCAATAGTCTTAAGCAGAGCGTTCTGCGCATTCACATTCAGGAGCTGTGCGTCCTCGATGACATATATCTTATATCTGCTGCTGTAAGGCTTGATATCTATATCTGAATTCACCTGATCCCTGATCTCTTCAACCGATATCACATTCGGCTTATCGTGTGTAACCCACACGATATCAGGCTGATTTCCCGTCTCACACTGCAGACACGACTTACAATGATTACACGGTTCTGTACCACCTTCCTCACACTGGAGAGTCTTCACAAGTGCTCTGGTAAGCGTCTTTTTACCACTTCCCGTCTCGCCATTGATGATATACCCCTGGGATATCTTTCCCAGCTCGATACTGCTCTTAAAGTGGCGGATTATGTCCTCATGTCCGATTATATCTGTGAAATCTATCATATATATCAACCCCCTTACAATTAATCTGGTATGCCGGATACTCTGGCCTTCTCCAACTCAGAATATCACAGATTGAGTTTCTTCTCTACATACCCTACTATTATACCATGAATCTCATCAATAGGTAAAGTAGCGTCTATCTTCACTATGCGCTCAGGATGCATATCCGCCAGCATACGGTATCCATCCACGACCTTCTGATGAAATTCCATTTTCTCATTCTCCATCCTGTCAAGCTCTGCCTGATTTTTCTTCCTCGCTATACCTTCCTGGGCATCAAGATCCATGAGGAATGTCATATCCGGCATGATCCCCTGAAGCGCAAATTCATTCACATCATAGACTGTATCCACACCGAGGCCTCTTCCTATCCCCTGATACACAGCCGATGAATCCACAAATCTGTCAGCTATGACAGCCTGTCCCGCATCCAGTGCCGGCTTGATATTCTCCTTTACAAGCTGTGCTCTGGCAGACGCATAGAGAAGGAGCTCAGTCATATAGCCCATCTCCGTAAAATCCTTGTTAAGTATGACCTCACGTATAGCCTCGCTGATAGGATTTCCACCCGGATCTCTGGTTATCAGCACATCATACCCCTTATTCTCAAGATACTCTTTCAAAAGCTCTCTCTGAGTCGTCTTACCCGCTCCATCCGGGCCCTCTATAGTTATAAATATTCCCTGCATTATAACATTCCTTATATGTGCGCAGCTGCGTACACCCTTTCATATATTGTAAAATCGTCAGATTGCCGCCACAAGCAGCATTCACCGCATATCACATTTACATCATCACTTATACGCCAGGACTATATCTCGACATATACATTTCTGATCACCTTCACGCCATCCGGAGCAACTCCCGCCACATGAAGACCGCTTTCTGTCATGGCCGCTATCCCGGCTGCAGCCTGTGCGTCGTACACTTCCCCGGGTGCAAGCACCGATATTCCAGGTGGATATGCATACACAAATGTGCCTGAAACTCTGCCAACCGCATCTGCAAAAGGCACAGTCTCAAGTTTCTCATCCCAGGCGATACCCGGAACCATGAACACCGCTCTTTTAGAAACGATATCTATATGTGGAAGAGCCTCTTTCCCATGGTGCAGTCCAATGTCTATCTCATTTATCGCCTTAAACAGTATATCATAACTTTCCTCACTGTCCACAACTGAAGATATACATATGACATAGCTGACCGATGCCATCTCCACTATAAGTCCATATCTGTCCGCCAGCGCATCTGCAAGCATCACGCCTGTGAATACAGTTCCATCCTGCATACATGTTCCGGGCCGCAGCACGAACACGATCCGGCCCTCATCATAGTCAGCCACAACACCATCCTTCTCCGGCCTGAACAACTGTATATTCCTGAGTGTCCTGCATCTGTCCGCAAATGCATCAAGCCTCATCCTGTACCGGTCAAATTCCTGTTCATTATTTGCGCCAAATGCAACGGCCTTCTCCATACTCTGCATGAATATGTACGACGGCGACGATGTCTGGAATATCTGAAGATACCTTCTGATCCTGTCATCAAGTTCCGGTGCCATCACATGTAAAAGCGAAGTCTGGGTGAGCGCTGGCATGGTCTTATGAAGGCTCTCGATCACTACATCTGCCCCCTGTTCCATCGCCGTCTCATGATTCTTCATGAATCTCAGATGTGCCCCCTGCGCCTCATCAACTATAAGATATATACCATGTCTGTGTACAACCTCCGATATCTGGCGGATATCTGATATAACGCCCTCATATGTAGGTGATGTGATTATAACCGCCTGGGGCTTCTTTCCATTTGCGGCAAGTTCTTCTATCTTGTGTTCCACCGCATCTGCGGATATACCACCAAGTATATCAGACTTTGTCTTTCTTTGATCTATACCTTCAACCAAAAGACTGCTATCCGCATCATCGTGACATTCCACATACTCCGGGATGAGATACTCTGGATAAATCCCCCGCATACACACTGCATTGTACACCGCCTTGTGGCAATTTCTCGCCATGAGAAGCACATCCCCTCTCTGGCATACTGCGTGGATTGCAGTCATAAGTCCTGCGGTCGACCCATTCACCAGCATATACGTGGCATATGTTCCATATACTTTTCTCATCTCCGCAAGGCTGTCAGCGATAAATGTCTCCGGCTCATGCATATCGTCCAGATCCTTCGCCTCTGTAAAATCATGGGCATACACCTCATCCCAGAAGTTTTCCGCATTTTCCGGTAAGTTATCCACATTTTGAGGTGGTTGTCCACCATTGCCGGCTCCTCCTTCGGGCTGTCTCTTGTGTCCTGGCATGTGCCACGGATATGTACCTTTCTCTATGTATTTTTCAAGCGCCTCATTTATATATTCTTTCAAATCACTGCTCCTCAAAACTTTTTAAAGATGACTTTACAATAACAAATAGAACGTCAGCTATCAACCTTGAACTAAAAAAACAGGAGAAACCTTTTACGGTTTCTCCTAAAAAAGGGTATCAGGTCGTTTATGAAAACCTGATGATTAGAGGGGGTAATTTATGAAAAGTTTAAGTACTACCTGATTTACTGTCTGCCAAATGCCGCCACAGCATCCTCTATCTTCTGGAGTTCTTCCTCAGACATAACTGTGTGACTCTGCTTCTCTACTGCCTTCAGATTGCTGAGTATCTGTTCCGGCTTTGATGCGCCTATAAGAACAGTTGTGACCTCAGGCTTGTTAAGAAGCCATGCGATGGCAAGCTCTGAAAGTTTCATATCATATCCTGCTGCGATCTCATTTAACTGGTTCAGAAGTGGTCTATTTGCAAGCACCTGATCCTCATGAAGGAATCTTCCATCCTTCACAGCCCTGCTGTCAGCAGGCATATCCTTCAAATATCTGTCTGTCAGCATTCCCTGTGCCAGAGGCGAGAAGCATATGAGTCCCTTGCCTGATGCGTATGTCTGCTTCAGAAGCCCATTGTTCTCGACAGATCTGTCCAGTATGCTATATCTGTTCTGATTTATCACAAATGGCACATGGAGCTCATCAAGTATGCGCTCTGCCTTTGCCATGGTTGGTCCATCATAATTGGAAAGTCCTACGTAGAGTGCCTTTCCGCTCTTCACTATCTGTGCCAACGCACCCATCGTCTCCTCAAGCGGAGTGTTCGGATCCATTCTGTGATGATAGAATATATCCACATATGGGATGCCAAGTCTTTTAAGGCTCTGGTCGAGACTCGCTATGAGGTACTTTCTGCTTCCCCAGTTGCCGTAAGGGCCTTCCCACATATCGTATCCGGCCTTCGTGCTGATTATCAGTTCATCCCTGTACACGCCCAGATCCTCTCTGAGTATCTTTCCAAAGTTTTCCTCTGCACTTCCGTACACCGGGCCATAGTTGTTTGCTATATCAAAATGTGTTATTCCGTTGTCAAATGCGGTAAAGCACATCTTCTTCATATTCTCGTAATCGTCATTTGTTCCAAAGTTATGCCAGAGGCCAAGTGCCAGAGGCGGCATCATGAGACCGCTGTCTCCGCAGTGTCTGTAAAATCCTGTACCTTCAACATTCCTATATCTATTCTCTGCTGCCTTATAATCTCCCATATTGATACCTCTCTTAAAAATTAACCTTACGATATTTTTTTGTTTTTCTAAATCTACAAAATATTTTATCTAAGCCAAAGAAACCACCTGGAATATTAGGGGGGGTGAACCCAAAATGGTTTCTTCGTATATATGCAAGTTATCTCTACATCACGAAGTATATCATAGCAATTTGCTGAAAAAAATTGAAAATTTTTATTTTGTATATAAAAATTTTATTATGATTCCTACGATTGTTCTGTCCAATTATCCTCAACTCGCTTTATAACAGCCACATGCCGGTTATATATTTAACACTCTCCTATCTCCACCGAAAAAGTGCCATCATGATATGACAGAATTCCTTTTAAGCCATACTTGTCAAGTATCGTCCTCACAACAAAAAGCCCGAGTCCACTGCCACCGCCTGTTCTGCTGCCGCTGCCCTTCACATACGGATCCCACAGCGAATCTATGTCATCCGGCAAGACATCGTCCCTTCTCATTCGTCCAGCCACAAAACATCTGAAACATATGTCCAAAAGGCGACATCCCCTGTCATCATATTAACATGATATACAGATGATGTCGCCTTTCTGTGTCCTTTATTCTGATTTTACAATGTCATTGCTCTGACTTCTTGTGTTATATCATTTAGTCTTTCTGTTTACTTTATTCCGCCTTTACCGCCCATCTCATCTTTGTGGATCTTGCCCTCGGATTGCGGGCGCACTCCTCCGCTGACGGTCTGATGACATCCTTGCTGACTTCGCTGTAAACACCAGCCTTTGCCCCAGCCTTGAACGCCCTCTTCACAAGCCGGTCCTCGCCGGAATGGAATGTCAGTATCGCAACTCTTCCACCTGGTCTAAGCGCATCCGGCAGTTTGTCAAGGAAATCATACAGTACCTCAAACTCACTGTTCACATCTATTCGCAGAGCCTGAAAACATCTCTGACAGGATTTCTTCACAGCCTCTTTCCGCTCCTTCTCCGGCACAAATGACAATGCCTCCTCGATGGCATCCTTCATCTGGGTGGTGGTCTCCACATAATTCTTAGTGCGGTTTCTCTTCATGATGACCGTGGCGATCTCCTCCGCATATGGCTCGTCCGAGTTCTCCTGGAACATTCCCACAAGTTCCTCATACGAAACCTCTCGCAGACGCTCCGCCGCCGACTCACCCTTCTCCGGGTCAAGCCTCAGATCAAGTGGTCCATCAAACTTGTAGGTGAATCCCCTGTCCGGGTTATCAATCTGCATTGACGACACACCCAGATCCGCCAGAATAAAATCAAAGCCGCCCGCTTCGTCTGCCACCTGGTCGATATTCCTGAAATTTGTCTGCTTTATCGTGAGTATATCCTCTCCGTATCCGGCTTCAGCCAGTCTCTGCTTCGTCTTCACTATCTCTATAGGATCAACATCCAAAGCATACATATGCCCCTCTCCATGGAGCTGCTCAAGCATACGCCTTGTGTGTCCACCGTAGCCCAGCGTCGCATCAAGACCCTGCTGACCCGGCTGTATCTGCAAGAAATCCAGTATCTCATTCACACATATTGATATGTGCATTCCCGCTGGTGTGCTCCCCTTGCTTATGACCTTCTCTATAGTATCGGCATATTTCTCTGGATCATGCTCCTTATATTTCTCCTCAAATCTCTTTGGATGAGTGCCGCTGTAGTGCACCCTTCTCTTGTGTGGTTTCTCTTCCATACTTTATCTCCTGTCTCAAACCATGGCCAAATCATCTGCCATCATCATACCATATCTCCCCCCAACACCGAAAGGGGGTCAGGCCCCTTTTTCTCCCGGAGGGGCCTGACCCCTTTCGGATGTTACATAAAAAACCGGAAACCACACCACTTCTTGCTAAGTGTGATCTCCGGTTTCCAGGAAGTTTATTTTAAAAATTACCTTCCGGCTATTATATGATGGATCATAGTGAGCTGGCTCCTGAGTGCATCCACAGATATCTGTCCCGGCGCCGAAGGAATTCCTGCGGTTGCAAATGACACCGCATTGCCATACATCTCACCAGTGGTTCTTGTCTCAACCCCAAGCTCACCCATGGAAATAACGATGAGCGGAGTCTGATTCCCACACTCCTGAAGCTCCTTTGCGGCCTGCATCATATCAACTACCTGCGAACCATCCTCAGGCATCATCGCTATCTTCGCTATATCCGCTCCCGTAAATATGATTGACTTAAATCTGTCAACTATCTGTTCCATCGGAATCGTAGTCTTGAAATCATGATTAGACACAATCACATACACGCCCTTAGAATGGGCCTCTGCAATAACCTCATCAACGATCTCCATATCAGAAAAATATTCCACATCCACCATGTCTATATAGCCACTATCAACAGCATTCATCAGAAGATCTCTGTACTGACTGAGAGTTGCTTCCATGCAGCCGCCCTCACCCTTTGTTCTAAATGTGAATATGATAGGAAACTGTCCCAGCTTGTCGTGGATCTTTTCCAAGGTCTTCAGCAAAGCTTCCCTGTCCAGACATTTCTCATATATATCTGCCCTGAATTCCACCATGTCTGGTTCCGACTTCGCTATAATCCTCGCCTGATAGTCCACATCATAATCCGTAGGTGCCACAAGCGGCACACATATCTTGGTCATTCCCTCACCTATTGCCACATTCTTCACATTTACGACCTTCATCACTGCCTCCATTTGTAAATTACTTTATCTCCATTGCACCAATAAATTTGCTGCAAAGACTCTGTACATCGATCTTATCAGGAGCATCCCAATACTTAACTGAGCATACAACCGTATCACTGCCTACAGGATACATAAAGATAACTTCCTCGACATCTGATTCAAACACAGTTCTCTTAACAAGTAGATAGCTGACTTCTGTTCCATCCTTTGCCTTTACAGTTCCGTCTTTCACATCCTCCAACTTATCATACTCATCTTCCTCATAGTTAGCATAATAATCCTTGTAGAACTTTATTGTGGCAGCCAAATCAAATCCTTCCATCGATTCATATGTAACATAGTCAGATCCATCGTTACCGTTGAGTGATATACTGTACTGTGAAGCATAGCTTCTCTCATATCCGGCAGGATCCTTAACCTTTATGGTCTTATCGCCCATCTTGATGACTTCCTTGGAATAATCTGCAGTCTCAGTGTCAGCCTCAGTTGTTGCTTCCTCCGTAGCATCAGTATCATTTGCATCAGTATCATCTGTATCATCTTCATCAATAACAGGATAATTGTTGCTGCCTATAGAAGGAAATTTATCTGCTGCTGAATTAAGAATATTGCTCCATGCTGCCACAATTTCGCTCAGGCTATCCATATTGACATATTTTGTTGCATCATCATTTTCGAGCACAGAATAATCAACCACATCTCCGTCTGCCGGTGCTGTAATCGCCTCGCTGTTCTTGCCAAGCTTCATTTCACCCGAAAGTGAAATCACCTGCTCTCCAGACACATTTACATCCATCTTCATATCATTCAGGCTGAATGACTTTCCCTTGTTTATATCGGCCAGTATTGCAGAATAGTTCACTGCGATAGACTTGGCATTAACCTCAATTTCACTGTTTCCAGATACTTCTCCGCTCTTCTTGTCATATGAGAATGTGTTCTTGCCAATGATATTCTGTGGCTCTGAACCGTTTTCAAGTGAAAGTGTATAATCTATAGTCTTCTCTGTCTTATCTCCAGACTTCTTTCTGCTGCCTGCCATATTATATGAAATATAATCCACGCCACCTGCTGATAATACAAACGAAGCCTTTACATCGGATGTGGCACTGTCATTGCCCATAAAATCAACACTTAACTTCGCACCCATTGTAGTTGAACCAAATGTATAGTCAGAATCAATACGTGCGATCTTATCACCGTCAACATACACATTTATTTTTATATCATCTGTAAACATCATGTTGATCGCTGTCGGCACTGTTAATTCAATCTGCTGCTTGATCGCATCCTTGCTCACACCCATTTCTGAGAGCATGTCATCTGACAGGTTGCTGTCAATATACTTGCTCAGACACTTTACTATCGCGTCAGCATAATCACTTATCGCCTGCTTTGTCACTGTTATTGTGTAGTGTTCTGCCTTAACCTTATCTCCATTGGCATTTGTGAACTCTTCCTTGCCAACCTTTTCATATACCACTGACTTCTTGAACGTCTCAGTGGCAGGTGCAAGATCCTCTTCGATTATCTTTTTAAGTGATTCACTGTCTATCGTTCCGCCAAGTCCTGATGCCGATGTTCCAAGTTCTGACATGATACTGTCCACATCAAGGAGAAATGTCTTTGTAAATAACTCTGGTGATGAGAAGTAGATCTTATTATCCACAACTTTAACCTCTACAGATGCCGTCTCTCCTGCCATAGAAAGTGAACCGCCAAGAGCAAAATTATTCTTACCATCAGAAATGGCTGTCTTGCCATTCCACTCAACCTCAGCATCCTTGAACTCATCCAGTCCTGTCAGGCTGTCAATCTTAAACCTTGATTGAAAATCAATATTATCCAGATCAAATTCATCAAGTTCCACGACGCCAGCAAGAGAGTCATTCTCGGCCTCTTTAAAAGTATTCTCCATCGCCGACTCTACTATCTCCTGAGGCGTTTTCTTCAGAAACACCAGATACACAACCACAAATGCTGCAATAACCACAAGTGCTGCAACAATTGAAATAATTGCAATCTTTATACCTTTTCTCTTATTAGGTGTCTCTGGCTTATGAGCCTGATCACCATACATATTAACGGTCTGTGAATACACCGTATCACCAAGCGAATTCATGCCGCCTGCTCCATACTGCTGCTGGCCGTACTGTCCTGCATACTGGCTGTCTGTTCCGTACTGCTGCTGGCCGTACTGTCCTGCATACTGGCTGTCTGCTCCGTACTGCTGCTGGCCGTACTGTCCTGCATACTGGCTGTCCGCTCCGTACTGCTGCTGACCATACTGTCCTGCGTACTGACTGTCCGCTCCGTACTGCTGCTGGCCATACTGTCCTGCATACTGCTGATTCTGGTCAGGCACATTGTTTGCACCGTCAGGAGTAAATCCTGTTGGTGTCTCATTCATGTTATTATCTCCCATAATTTTCCCTTTCTTTGATATATTTCCACATTCCTACCATTAACAATTTACACAATATTCTTAATTATGTAAATATGTTCATACCATCTTTATACCAGATAAAGAGCCTAATATGCAACGATATTGGCTCTTTATCACTTTTTTCTCATCAATATTCCTCTTCTTCATCGGCCATTCCAAGCTTACCCAATATGAATTTGGGAACATACGCTTCTATAAATATGCCATCATCCAGATACTCTTCTGTCTTGATCTCACCGTACTTGTGGATGAGACCAGCCATCCCCGCATCTGTATAGGCAAATGTATGTCTTATATAGGTTTTCTGCTCTCTGAGCACTTCCTCTATAGCCCTTGCAAGTTCGTCAAGTCCCTGCCCTGTCTTCGCCGATACATACAGAGTCCTGTCAGCACGAAGATCCCTGACACCAGCCAGATCATCTCTGGATAATCTGTCTGTCTTGTTAAACACTGTTATCACAGGCTTGCCTGAATCTTCATCTATCTTAAGTTGTTGTAATGTACTGTACACCGTCTCTATGTTGCTGTCCCAGTTGTCATCCGACGCATCAACCACATGCAAAATGACATCACAGTATTTCGCCTCTTCAAGGGTTGAACCAAATGCCTCCACCAGATGGTGCGGCAGCTTTCTGATAAATCCTACGGTATCAGTCAGAAGAACATTCTGACCCCCCGGCAGTTTGAAACTTCTGGTGGTAGGATCAAGAGTTGCAAACAGCTTATCTTCCTCAAGAACACCTGCACCTGTCAGCGCATTGAGAAGAGTTGACTTTCCCGCATTGGTATAGCCGACAATTCCAATCACTGGAACCGCACTCTGCTGGCGCTGTTTTCTCTGTTGCCAGCGCTGAGCCTCAACCGCTTTAAGTTCAGCCTTGAGCCTGGATATCCTGTCTCTTATAACTCGACGGTCTATCTCAAGTTTTTTCTCTCCTGGTCCTCTGGTTCCTATTCCTCCGCCAAGCCTGGACAGGGAATCACGCATACCCACAAGTCTTGTTGCTCTGAACTTAAGCTGGGCAAGTTCCACCTGGAGTTTGCCCTCATAGCTTCCCGCATGAGCCGCAAATATATCAAGTATGACCATAGTCCTGTCCATGACTTTTATGTCCAGCGCATCCTGAAGGTTCATGAGCTGTGCCGGTGATAGTTCGTCATCACAGCACACGCCCGTGGCACCAAGTTCATATATCATGTCACGGAGCTCATCAACCTTACCGCGGCCAAGATACAGATCATTTGCAATCTTCTCTCTGTTCTGAACCATACGGCCGACAACCTCTGCCCCGGCAGTATCTATGAGTTCTGCCAGCTCATCCAGAGATGACTGAACCTTCGGCGACACACCCTTCTGGTCATATCCACCGGTATCCACCACAAATATTATTATCTTTTCCTGGATCTTCTCTGCCTCCAGGTCATATACATTATGTTTTTTATCTGCCATATTCCGCTCTCCAAAACTGCAGCTATTTCACTATAGTAACCTTCACCGTAAAGAAATCTGAGACATTGCCACTACTGTCCATGGCGCAGCAAACCACGTTATAGCTTCCAGCCGCATTATCTATATGATTTGTCGCTACACATATCTTATCCTCTTTGACATCTTTCACTGCCACGCCGTCCAGCGTATTGCCTCTGCCATCAGTGGCTATTCCCTTTGTGATCGGATTGCCATTGTCTGTGGCTGTGACATATGATGCCACAAGCTGCGCCAGCTCTTCCTTCTGTCCATCGTAACCCTCAATCTTAAGCTCGATTGGGATTCTGGTTACAACAGGTGCTATATCATCTTCAACAGTTATGACGATTGTCTTATCCACCGTCTGTCCGTTGTCCTCAAAACTGTATTTCACGGTATATCTGCCTGCTTTTGTATTGTCCACGGTTCCCTCTGTCTTCAACTGGTCGGTGACATCCTCTCTGTTTGAATTGAACGCCCATATTCCTGCCATGACATCGTAGTTCTCGTTTATCTTTATACTATGACTCTCCGCACCATATATTACAGATTTTCCTGTTGTAGGATTCTCCTCCACCATGTCTGTAGGATCCCATCCAGGATTCTCGGTATCCGAAAGCTTTGTGACAGGGACAGGTCTTCCGAGTGGTCCATAGTAATCGCTGTCAAATATATTTACATAGGTGCCCTGATCACAATTCTCATATATCCACTTTGTATCAGCCACGCACAGTCTCACGCATCCGAGAGATGCACCTGTACCCAGCTTGTTGAATTCCCAGGTTTCAAGAGTGCTTTTATCTGTATCCACATAAGGAACCGAATGAAATAGCGTGTCACCCTCTATCTGTGACACATACTGACCATAGCAATTGTCAAATAAAGCAAGCCAGTCCCACTTCATAGCGATATTGAAAGTTCCAACCGGAGTCTCGCCCACAGGTGATACCGAACATCTCATCGCCTTTACGGGAACTGTATAATATCCCGCTGCATCCAGCTTATATATAGTAACAATGTTCTCCTGCCTGTTGACCTTTATAGCATAGGTACATCCATTGTCTGCAAGATCCTCACCGTTATAGTTCTCTGAGTGCTGTGCCTTTTCCTCAGAACTGCTGCCAGCAGCACCGTCTTCCGCATCCGGGTGCTCTGCGTCCTCCACCTGTTCTGAGTCTGTCTGCTGCTCCGTTGTCACCTTCTGATCTTTCGTCGTCTCCTCATCGGCCAGATGTATCTCAGTATAACTGACTCCCGACATAACACTCAGCTTAACCTCTGTCGTCTCCGTCTGACCACTGCTGTCACTCTCTGTCTTTTGAGAATCGCTGACCGCCTCCGTGGTATTCTGATTTTCCGCTGCATCCGTGAGAGCCTTTACTCTGTTCTGAAGCCTGTAATTTTTTGTTGCCAGACTTATCACCAATCCCAGAAGCACAAGGCACAGGGCATACAGCACAATCCTCTCCACATCATACAGCTTCTTTTTCTTATTATCCCTGGTCACAAACTTCTTTTTGTTCTCCTTCTTTTCTGCAGGAGCTTTACCCTTCTGTATCTTCTCTTCATTATTGTTGTTATTCTTATCCATTTCTTCCATTTCTTCCATTTCTTTCATTTTATTCTTTAGTATTATGTACTGTTTTTTTCTTTTCACTCGGTAGTCTTTAAGATAACATTTTCTATCCCAAAATAAAACATTTTTATAGAAAAAAAGTCTAAAACTATATTGACTTTATCTGCGATAGTTGTACAATCCATTATCAGACGCCAAAAATCAGATTATACTTACAGTACACTATTAATGTTGAAGGAGGATACACAATGAAAGACCTTACCGTTGGAAAACCAATGAAAGTCATATGGTTGTTCGCTGTTCCCATGATACTCGGACAGATTGCCCAGCAGTTATACAGTTTCACAGACTCAGCCATCGTGGGCAACTATGTAAGTCCCCAGGCACTGGCAGCCGTAGGAGCTACCTCAGTCATATCAAACATGATGATAGGTTTTCTCAACAGCGGTACAATGGGTCTTGCGATCCCCATCGCCAAATATTACGGAGCTAAGGATTATAAAAAAATGAGGCAATGCATAGGTGCATCTGCGATTCTCACACTTGTGACAAGCATTGTCCTCACCATATTGGGACTTGTCTTTATAAGACCTATACTCGTCCTGCTCAAAACTCCTGACAACATCATAGATATGGCAAATGACTACGTAGTCATCATCATAGCAGGTATCATATTCTGTTCCCTTTACAATCTGTGTGCCAACATTCTGCGTGCAGTGGGAGACAGCAAGACTCCGCTGATATTCCTGGGAATATCAGTTGTGTTAAATGTTGTCCTGGATCTCCTGTTCATCAGAGCATTTGACATGGGTGTAAAGGGTGCAGCCATCGCAACCGACATATCACAGGCGCTGGCAGGTATTCTGGCATTTGCATATATATGTCTTAAGGCAAAACACCTCATCCCTAAAAAAGATGAATACGCAGTCACAAAGGAAGACCGGTCAGACCTCATACAGTCAGCACTTGCAATGGGCTTTATGAGCTGTATTGTAAACATCGGAACTGTTATTCTCCAGAGGGCGATCAACAACCTCGGCACAGACATAGTGACTGCGCACACCGCAGCCAGAAAGATATTTGATATTCTCATGTTCATGCTTTATATAGTAGGAAATGCCGTCACAACATTTGTCAGCCAGAATATGGGAGCAGGCAAATATGACCGTGTACACCAAGGCGTAAGGGATGCGATCATCATCAACACGATCATAACAACTGTCATGATCGTGTGCGGCTGGCTGTTCAGCCCGGCTCTCATCAGGCTGGTTGCCGGAACATCAGACCCGGCCATCATCGAACCGGCAGTGCGATATGTGAGAATCGGTGTGACATGCTTCTATGTCCTTGGTCCTCTCTTCGTACTCAGATGCGCCATGCAGGGCATGGGCAGGAAGATTGTTCCGGTCATGTCATCATCCATGGAGTTTGTCGGCAAAGTTCTCGCCGTCATGATCCTCACACCGAGACTTGGATATATGGGTGTCACCATCACAGAACCTATCATCTGGTTCTGCTGCACACTGATGCTATCTATCATGTATCTGTCAACACCGGTTGAAAAGCTGGTGGCAAAACGACAGGAAGCCGGCGGCAAAGCCTCATGCTGACATGATTTCCGGCCTATCTATATACGAAAAAATCGGCGGCGTCATGTGCCCAAAGCACATTGGCGCCGCCTTTAGTATGGCTAATAATGAGTATTACTCTCTCTCTTTTTTGATAACGATATATGCTGCACCAGCCATGATAAGTGATGCTATCATTATCGCAAACATTGTATCTACAGGGGACTTGTCGCCGGTATTTACCGCATTCTGTCCCTTGCCGTCAGCCGCTGTGGTCGGTTCTGTCGTACCTCCCTTGCCAGGATCTTCCGTAGTCGGATCATCATCTCCCGGAGCTTCAGTTGTAGGATTGTCTGTTGTTGGGTTCTCTGTAGTTGGAGTCTCTGTAGTTGGATTCTCCGTTGTAGGATCATCCTTACCCGGAGCCTCTGTAGTCGGATCGTCCTTACCTGGATCTACCTCATCCTTTTTTACAAGTGACTTGTCTGCTATGATAAGTCCATTCTTGTCAACCGGATTCTTCTTGAGCATATCATCCGTGAGCTTCACTGCCTGGATTCCATCAAAGTAGATAGTTGAATCAACTGTCCACTTGCCTGTGTGATCCTCCGGCACGATCGAGTTGCACCATACAGCAAATTTGACTATATCCGATGCATCGAGTGTACCACCCTTCTTACCCTTGAATGAGCTGAATGGAATAGTAACATACTGTGCCTTTGTTCCCTTTACGAAATCTGTGAGGTATACCTCAAATTCCTCGCCGCTTCCATCTGTGATCTGGATTACAAGTTTCTGTCCCATACCGTCCGGCTGTACCCACATCTCAAGCGCATTATACTTTGAAAAATCATTGTTTGTAAGCTCTGACTTAATCCTTCCTGTCCACACCTCTGATCCATTTGTCTCAAGCTTATACATGAACGCACCGCCGTATGTGCCACCGTTCTTATGTGTCTTGTTAAGAACAAAGCTTGAGCTGCATCCTGCGGCTGAGTTAGATGTGTATGTGGAATCCAGAAGTCCGTCGCTTCCTGAATAGTACTCGAAGTCCTCGATGACATTTGCAGGAGCCTTATCCTTGGCCTTTCCAAGGCTTATGTGTGACAGCTGTGCGAGCTGCTCGCCATCTGCCAAGAGTGTGATGGTTGCTGTATCTGTCTTTCCAAGCTTGCTGAGATTCTTCTCTGTAAGATCAGCCGTGTAAAGTGTTGGCTCTGATCCTGCAGCGGCAATCTCGGCTCCAGCCTCAGCGTTGAGTGTAAGCTTAACACCTGTATCAGGATTGTTGATAATGAACTGAACCTTTGATGCATTCTTAACACCAGCCTTGAGTGTTGTCGCCTTGAGGATGGTATCTCTGTCAAATGGATATACCATGTAACCCATCTGGCCCGTGTATGTATTTGCAGATACTCCTGCAAGGGTTCCCATGTTACTGTAGAATCCTGTATCGCCACCAAATATTGATGAGTCGTCGTTGTAGTACTTTATGAAGTCATTTATAAGCTCCTGTCCATGTGTGTCGTCATACTTATATGGAACGTAGAAGTTGGTATCTCCGAAGTTGGCCCATACGAGGTAGTATGGCATGTTGTTCTTCTTCGCAATGTCGTTGACTTCCTGATACCAGTTCTTTCCTGAAGCCTCTGTTCCAACCGGATTACCCTTTACGAGAAGTCCCTCGTTGTCTGAACCGTCCTTCTTCATGACTCTGACACCGCACTCAGCGATGGCTGGTATCTTGCCTCTCTTTGCAGCTATTGATGACACGATATTACATGTTGTATCAAGACTGTCAAAGAAAGAGTTGTCTGCTGCTGCAGGGTACGAATTGTAATCGTTGTAATAGTCAAATGCAAGGATATCTACATACTCATCGCCTGGATAGTATGACACGTAAGCTGCCTCTGATGTGACAGGTCCGTTTGGCGAGTATACCCAGAGAAGGTTGTGTACACCGCTCTGCTCCATGTAATCCTTGGTATATCTGTAGAGAGACTTGTATGTCTCAGCTGTGTTCATTGATCCCCACCAGAACCAGCTTCCTGTATTCTCGTGGAATGGTCTGATCATGATAGGTATTCCGGCAGCCTGAAGCTGTGATGCGTAGTCTGCGATCACATCGAGGTAAGCTGTAAATACCTCATTGTACTCTCCACCTGGGAGAATCTGCTTTACTATGTCATTTGACAGATCCTTGGACTCTGAGAAATCACATCCGTAGAAACTGTATGTTCCATCCGAGTTCTTCACTATCTTGGAGCTGGAGAAGTTTGGCATATGCATTGACAATGACACGATCGCACCATTTGCCGCTGCAGTCTTGCTGTATGCCACTGAGTTTGCCAGTGCCGAAGCCGCGTCTGAACCGCCTGCCTCCGAGCCTGTAACTGCCAGTGAGTCGATTCCGAACACACCGCTGACCTGTCCAGTCACATCATATACATCACCGAGTGACGCCTGTGGATTTACGCTTCTGCTCACATCATTCTGATGTCCGAACAGAACCTGATCACTATTCATGAGCGTATTCAGGTATGCCGCAAGTGCCTTTGCACTGTCTGCTGCATTCGCATCGCTCACTCTAACTGATGATGGCATCTGTGAAAGATCCGCTGGTGAACCAGCACCAGGAGTCTCTGTTATCTCGACAAAATCCTTTGTTGTATCTGCCTGTGACAGAACAAGATTATCAAGATATACATTTCCCTTAAAGCTTGTGCTGCTTCCTATGATTCCTATTGTCACATCTCTGAGTGGTTTATCTGTAGGAGTAAATCCCATAGTAACTGTAACCTTCTTTAATCCATCTCCGATATCCTCTGCATCATCGTCGATGGTTGTATCTTTATTTATTATTCCATCTGCAAAAAACTTGATCTTGCTTCCCTTGAGCTTTGCCGGGTAGATGATATCCACACTGAGCTGGTTGTACTGGCTCACATCCATAGCCTCTGTAGGAACACACTTAACCTTTGCCTCACTCCATGAGGAAGTTGAATCTGCTGAGTAGTCAACAGAAACCTTAAGTCTCTCATTTGCACTGTCATATGATATGTCAGGTGTGGCATTACCGGCCTTGTTGGCTGCATCGCCGTGCTTGTATGCATATCCGGCCTCTGTGCTCCACTTGTCATAATCCTCAGCCGATGAGAGATCTGAGATCACAGCAGGATCTCTCTGCTCAAGTCCGCCGCTGCTCTCCTTAACATTAAGTACCTTAACGTTGCTTATTGTGATCTTGCCAGCATATGCTGAGTTGGAATTGTACTGGAATACGATCTCCTGTACATTTCCCACCTCTGATACATCAAATGCAAATGATATATCGCACTTGCCATCGACAAAGTTCTCAGCCTTGATAAACGGATAGTCGCCTGACTTGACGTAATCCCAGCTGCCGCCTGTCTTCATGGCACACGCAAGCTGGATCGCATTGTATGATCCGTCTGATGCCTCAGCGCCGTCAAGGCCTGATATATCGCCATCAAGTGAAACCGTAGCTGTGAGTTTCGCCTTTGCTCCAACTTTGACATTGTCTACTGTAGGAAGATCTGTATAGCTTTCTGTATCATTGCTGGCAAATGCCTTGTCTGTCCACTTTGCATCGCTCGCTGTGTCAAACACAAGGCTTGCATCTGCAAAATTTCCAGCCTCAGTCTCTGATGTTGTCGGCTTCTTGCCACTCTCTACCTTGTCAACTGCAACGCCGCCGATGAGAACCTTTCCTGTAAATGCTGAGTTTGCATTGTACTGGAATATGATCTCCTGAACATCGCCTGCATCCACTCCGTTAAAGTTGAACTCTACGCTGCACTTGCCATCTGTAAAGTTCTCACTCTTTAAGAATGGATAGTCATCTGACTTGACATATGTCCAGCTGTCGCCTGCCTTGATAGCGCAAGCAAGCTGGATCGCATTATATGATCCGTCTGACGCCTCAGCACCGTCAAGGCCTGATATATCGCCATCAAGTGAAACCGTAGCTGTGAGTTTCGCCTTTTCACCTACAGTTGCACCCTCTATTCTCGCCATGTCAGCATATGTATCGCTGTCATTGCTGGCGTACGCCTTATCCTTCCATGTCGTATCTGAAGCAGTGTCAAATGTTAATACAGCCTCATCACTGCTCCACACTGTATTCTCTGTAATGGCTGGAGCCGCCTTTCCTGACACGTTGCCAGTTGCAGAACTTGAACCATTTCCTGATTCGCTTCCAGAATCACCGCTGCCTGGATTCTGTCCATCTTCGCCGCCCGGGTTCTGTCCATCTTCGCCGCCTGGAGTCTGTCCATCTTCCCCGTCTCCACCAGCATCTTCACTCTGTATATCCACGTCAGATACAGATATAGTTCCTGTATATGCGGAATTGGAATTGTACTGGAATACTATCTCCGATACCGCACCTATATCCTCCACATCAAATGCAAATGTCACCTCAGCGCTGCCATCTGCAAAATTGTCCGTTTTCAGAAATGGGTAATCGTCCGACTTTGTATATGTCCAGCCGTCCCCAGTCTTGATCGCACAGGAAAGCTGGATAGCATTATAAGTTCCATCCTCTGCCTCTGCTCCATCAAGTCCTGAATAATCTCCATCAAGTGTCACCTTTGCAGTGAGCACAGCCTTCTTCCCCACAGTAACATCTTCGATCCTGCCAAGCTCCGGATAACTACCTGTATCGTTACTTGCATATACCTTGTCTGTCCAGGCAGCATCCATTGCAGTATCAAAAACCAGAGGATCGAGCCCGATACTCTGAGCTATCTCCGCATACGGCTCATCGGTACTTGCCGCCCAGGTAATACCCGCACTTCCCCAGAATGAACCTACCATAGCAACCGCACATGTCGCAGCAACCAGTCTTGTTCTAAATCTCACCATATTTCCTTTCCCTTTCTGTTTTTGTGACATTCCTCCACACTATGCATCACAGACAGCCAGACCATGATGCATATTTATACCTGTCATTATATTAACCCATTTTTTAATTGTTGAAAATGTCATTAATTACTAAATATTTAAGTATATATTTATATTGTTTACCCTATTATTTAAGTGTCAATTTAAGTTATTTGCAATTAATATTAGTTTCTTGTTGTCCTGTGTTAAATAACTGACATAGCACGTAGCCCGATAGAATGTAAATCGAATATTGAGATGTGGATTGTTATAACTCACAGAGAGGGCAAGCCGTGGTTTAACGCTCAATGTGATCAATAAAAAAAGCCAGCTGGCATAATACCAACTGGCTTCGTATTAGTTTATTCATTTTTAATATTGAAGTATCTAATCAAAATACTTGAATGCTTCCACACATGCCATACATTCTTTCACTTTATATATAATATCTATGAAAAAATTCGTTGTGCCTAGAGGTTACATCTACCGAAATATAACTATTGGGGTACTTGTATAAATATACTCATAACATGCACTGCATGAACTTGTATGTGTACCAACCTCTTATAAGCACTGGCCTTTCGATTGTGATATGACACGATGCCCTTGAAACACCATTCATATCTTGTGTTTTGAACAATCACGATGGATCAAATCTGGTATCAAATACCTGTGTCCTCTCTACTTCAATCATGCTATATATAGCATCTACAAGTGGACTGATTCAAGCTTTTATCTTAAAGGCATCTCGTGTGGAAACAACTTCCCAGCTCTGAGTTACCATCATGATAAAAATGTTCTTCAATTGTCTCCAACGGAACCTCCTCCTTTCGTGAACTTGTACCACGGATCTCTGTTTCCTGCGCACCATGTGTAAAGTCTTTTTCACGATTCTATAAATCTCTGAGATAACTTCGTACATGTTATGTGTCACGGGTGACAATCTATGGTGTGCCATCTGTCTATTCTCAAATGACCGTTCTTTAATGTATCTTTATTATATAAGATAGCATTCAAAATGTCAACATTATTTTTTGACAATTTATAGTTTTTATCGTATTTGTTGTTACGTTTTATGTTCAAATTGTCATATTGTTGCATAATTGTGTGACTATTATATACAATTTAGTTGAGGTACATGTACTCATACGCAATCTTTTTATCATCTACGCGATCAAGAATCTGGTTATATTCATCCTCAGAAATCTCCCGCCAATCCTCCAAATTGTAATCGCCTTCTGTATGATAAAAAAGTATTTTTGAGCCATTCTCATCCAATTGTTCCTGATGTTTGATGGCTTCCGTCATATGTAAAACTGTAGAATTCTCAGGCAGCTGATAAAATTCATATACAGCAAAACCTGTTCCACTGCCAGCAAGTCTTCTTATCTCATTGTCAGTAACAACATATTTGTTCGCCATTGTTACATACGGAATATTTGAACAGTATACAAGTCTCAATGAATCGTTCTTCCATGTGTATATCCGGATAGCATCAAAACTCTGGTATTCATCATTCGGATCATACGGACCGTATGTATTTGACAATCCCACTATAAGCTCAGGGACTCCATCTGAATTCAGATCCGTCTCTGCATATGCTATACCATCATATATAGAGAACTCATTCTTATCGCTTTCACTTGCTTTATTCGCAACATACCTGCGATACGATTCAATCTCCTCTGAATACACGGTTTCCATGTCCTTTTTATATTCTATTTTATCACCATTTTGCACATAGTCACCCAATCTGTACCATGTAACAGCCAACGTGTGTTCCTGGTAATCGTCAGGCAGATTCAGTCCCAGATCTCCAAGATCTACCCAATTTGAATTCTCATCCTCTATGTTGCATTCACCAACCCCCGGACAGTATAGTTTCCCATCTCCGTCTTTATCCAGCTCATCAGGGAAATTCACATCATTGTTATATCTGTATACTTCTTGTGTCTTATCCCACAGAGCACCTGCGCGATTTGAGTAATCCTTAATTATTTCATTGCCTGATATGCCAGAATATACATCTTTAGAAGAGTCATATTCATATGTGTACAGACACTGACCCGCAATCATTCCATAGGTGTAATCGGAAAGTATAGTTCCATTATCGTAGAACGTCACACCATCCATCCATTTGCGGCTGCTATCTTCCGAATATTGTTTCTTTGCTATGACAACCCCTTCATGTTCAACGCTGTCGCTTGCGGCATCGTACTTCATGATATCTATAAACTTTTCATGCATTTCCCAGTCGCACCAATCCCCCCACGCAAGCAGCAACTCATCTTTTTCATCTCCATCTATGTCACAGATAGAAAAATAGTAGTCTGTATCTGATGCATTATATGTATCTGCAATCCCGGCCTCGCCCCACACTCCATTTCTGTAGGACATGAAATGTTCCTTGCACATATCAAGTATTCCATCATTATATGCAGTTCTCAATATCTCATCGAACTTCTCTGTCGCTTTGGAATCTTCATCGCTCTGTTTGCCGTCACTTTCTTTATCATCTGAAGACTTGTCTGTGGTATCCGTTTCTGTTTTTGATTCCGCACTATTGTCAATATCTTTTTTATTATCCGTTTCAGAATCTGTATCTTCTGTTTTCTCTCCAGACACCCTTGCCTCAGTTGTGGAATCCACACTGTCCAGGCTGTCCTTCAGCGTCTGCAGCTTGTCGTTCAATCCGCAACCTCCAAGTGCAAGTATGGACGCTGCTGCACACAACAATATCATATGTTTTTTCATAAAAAATGCCCCTCCGTGTCTTATCTTGAATACTTCAAGTATACATATCGCGTTTTTTTACTGCAATATGTGACACGCAAAGGGACATTTTAATAATTTCTTTTACTGATGATAATAACTCAGGAAATCAGCCAGCTTTGCTGTTGCTTCCTTGAGTATCTCCATATTTGGAAGGTATACTATCCTGAAGTGATCCGGATCCTTCCAGTTAAATCCAGTTCCACATGTGACGAGGATGTGCTTATCCCTCAGAAGATCAAGGGCAAACTGCTCATCATTTGTGATGTTGAACTTCTCCTTGTCAAGCTTAGGGAATATGTAGAACGCTGCCTCCGGCTTAACCACACTTATTCCCGGTATATCGCAGAGTGCTTTATAAATGTACTCCCTCTGATCATAGATCCTTCCTCCCGGCAGGAGCAACTCATCCGCACTCTGATATCCGCCAAGGCAGGTCTGAACTATACTCTGGGCAGGAACATTTGAGCAGAGTCTCATGGATGACAAGAGGTTAAGTCCCTCTATGTATCCCTTCACATTGCTCTTGTTTCCGCACAGACACATCCAGCCCACTCTGTAACCTGCAACTCGGTGGGACTTGCTCAGTCCGTTAAAGCTTATTGTGAAAAGGTCAGGTGCCAGTGAAGCCAGAGCCACATGCTCTTTATCATCCATGACGAGCCTGTCATATATCTCGTCGGCAAAAAGGATAAGTTCATTCTCCCTTGCAACCTGAACTATCTGCTCAAGAACCTCCTTTGGATAGAGGGCTCCTGTAGGGTTGTTAGGGTTGATGACTACGATTCCTTTTGTTCTCGATGTTATCTTTTTCTTAATATCTTCTATATCCGGATACCAGTTGGACTGCTCATCACAGAGATAATGAACCGCTGTTCCTCCTGCCAGATTGACAGATGCTGTCCACAGTGGGTAATCAGGCATTGGGACAAGTATCTCATCTCCTGAATCAAGCAGACCCTGCATGGACATGGTGATAAGCTCGCTGACTCCATTTCCTGTATATATGTCATCAATTCCCACATTTGGAATATTCTTCAGCTGGCAGTACTGCATGATCGCCTTTCTTGCAGAGAAAAGTCCCTTTGAATCTGAATATCCCTCAGTATCTCTGAGATTATATGCCATATCCCTGACAACTTCATCAGGTGCCATAAGTCCATGCGGTGCAGGATTTCCTATGTTCAGCTTGAGGACATTTACCCCTTCAGCCACCATTCTGTTTGCCTCGTCCATAACAGGACCTCTTATGTCGTAACACACATTGTCAAGCTTTGATGATTTTTCGAATTTTCTCATTATACACACTCCTTTATATCTCTTGATCCCTTGTTGTCTGTGTTTGCTGATTGTTGGTTTAACTTGCGTTTTCTTCGAGATTACTCTGCATTTTCGGTGCCTGCGGGCAGGCTCGCGCATCGCAGCCGCTTGTCACCCTGAAAACGCATAATAAAAGCCCTAAGCATACTTATAATATGCTTAGGGCGAACTTTCTTGTCCGTGTTACCACCTAAATTCAGGAACTTATTCCTGCTCTCAGCCGACAGCCATCACTATCGTTGTTCCTATAACGTGGAACCTTCCGTTGACCACTACTTAAAATCAATACCAATGATTCAAAATCTTTCGCGATCACAGCTCGGGGACTGCTTCCTTAAGGTGTCCTATAGGCTCGCACCAAACGCCTACTCTCTGAAGTGACAGTGACTTAAGTACTCCTTCCTGTCTTTGCCTTTATCTGTTTTTATAGGATATCATTCAGGGGGCATGTTGTCAAACTGTTTTTTTCACATTCTGCCACATCGGCAAATTTTTTCTGTTTCTTTGCCTGACCACTGTAAATGTTCTCTAATTTTTACAGTACACTAACCATGTTTGATCCTACTTATCTCATAAATGCACACTCATCCTCGTTACAGAGTATTCCCTCTGGACTTCTCATATTCATATGGAATATATGGCCGCTGTCAGGATTGTTCTGTCCATACGCTTTTGTGATATGTAGAGCTCCAACTTTGTTCAGCACCTCATCCAACGCTTTTGTATGTGATGCCAGATCATCATTTACACTGTACATGAGATACGCCTCCGGAAACTCAGCATTTACATAATCAAGCTGATCCATAAACAACTTGTACTGTTCCTCAGTCACTGCATATGCCTGGCTTATTTTCTTACTTTCACATTTTTCAGCTTTGTCGTGTGAACTTGTTTTTCCGTCACTATTCTGGTCATCATCCACATCATTTCTCAGATACCATGCGGATATATTGTCATTTCTTTCTGCCATCTTGTATGCACCACAGTTAAGACATACCTTCTTAGGCAGTAGGTCATATGTGAAGAAATCAAGCTTTGCCCTGTAATCGCTGTTTGATGCTATGATGCAATAATTTGCCGTGAGCTGTGCCCCCGCCGAGTCACCGACCATGTAGAGATTGTCCATGTCTATTCCAAGTGTCTGCGCATTCTCATGGATATACCGAATGAGATACGCCACATCCTCTATGGCCGCAGGATATTTGTTCTGCGGTGACAATCTATAGTTAAAGTTCACCACCACGTACCCGTGCTCCGCAAGAAGGCAGCAATAGTGGCTGTACAGTTCCTTGTCACCATAGAACCAACCCCCGCCATGCACGCTCACTATCACCGGATATTTTCTGTTTTCATCTGTCATATACGATATTGGAACGCAGATATCCATGTAGCTGTTGGATGTATAGCTTGCAGAATCCACGTCTGCGGCATCCCCGGAATCGGCCGAAAATATAATGTTCCTCTCTACACCTTTGTTCCATATTTCAATCAGCTCTTTGAAACGGACCTCATCAAGCTCCTTTTTGTAATCCAGATTCTTTATCTGTACAACATTTGCCGGATATTCAAGCCCTCTGTCTCTCGCCGCATCACTTGCTTTCCAGGCGTGGCGCATATTTACCCATGCCGGAAGATTCTTCTCCACCGCACCGCGGCTGAATATCTCTGCCACGTTCTTCATCATTCTTTCTCTGTCCATAATTTTCTCCATTATTTTAATCTCTGTGCTGTATCCTGAAATAGTCCAGGTACTTTTTAAACTTATCCTGCGCAGTAAGGCAGGTATCCCGCAGATTGACGCATTGGTTTCTGCGCAGAATCCGGTATATTCCACGTCTTTCCCGTCAAAAAAGCCCCAGGAATCTTATCATGAGCGCAGTAATTTCTAACGGTTCGTTCTGACACATTCCATTTTTTTGCAGTCTCTGCAACTGAAATATAACCCATGAAAATCCCTCATTTTACGCAATGGACTTTTATCATCTGCACAGTGTTTTGTATATAGATAGTATATGCCGTTACCGGCAAGAAATCAAATTTTTCAAGATTTGAAACCGTTCATTCCTTGCCGATAACGGCATATCTTACATTACCCATATATAGGTTCAAAGTCGTCTGCTCCGTGTCCACACAGAGGACATACATAATCTGCCGGAAGCTCACTTCCCTCATATACATAATTACATATCTTGCAGCGCCATCCCACTATCTTCTTATCTGTCTTAGGAGGCTTGTCTGCCTTTGGCTTTACATGCGCCTGATAATCAGCATATGTGAGAGGAGCCTTGTCTGACAGCATCTTCGCATCAACCACCTCCGCGATGAACAACGTGTGTGTTCCAAGATCGTGGCTCTCAACTACCTTGCCACTGATAACCGCACATGCATACCAGCCCATGTATGGGATTCCGTTGACATCCTCCGGCATATTTATTCCAGAGATTTTGTCCACGTCTCTTCCCGACTGGAAACCGAAGTGCTTTATCGAGTCAAATGTACACTGCTCATCAAGTACACTGAGGGCAAACACACCACTCTCCTTGAGCAGATCACATGTGTAATTCGTGTTGAGAACCGATATCGCAACCCGTGTTGGATTGTTCGCCACCTGTATACAGGTGTTGATTATGCAGCCATTTGTCTTGTCACCCAACTTTGTGGACAACATGAAAATCCCGTATGATAAACTGTAGATCGCCTTTTTATCCATGATAATAACCTCCTTGACAATCATAATTAATCAGTTATATAGATTTATTCTCAATAAGATATTTCTATAATACCACATTATCATGCAAAAAGCTCCCCCTGTTTATCACAGGGAGAGCCTTTATTTAGTGAATAAATCTATCTCTCAACAGATATTATGTCATTTATTCCGTTGTCTGATTCCTGATAAAATACTTTTATTTTATCTCCGCTCTGTATAAATATCAGCTCCTCGTTCTCTGAGAAATCCTGCTTGTATACATTGCCGTTTTCATCCGTGATATACACATATGTCGTCTCATCCATGTTGATATATTTGATATCAGCTACCGTGATCTGTCTGTTTGGTATATCGTCCGTCATGCTCTGCGTACTCTTAAGTCCGTTCTCTGCCAGCAGCTTGTTGTATGCCGCAAGTGCGTCCTTCTGGGTTGTGCCTGTAGCCACAATATTATACTTCTCCACATCGACAAGCGCATACATCTTTACCAGACCACCGTTGTCCTTTAAGACCATGATGTAGGTTGGTATTCCGCCAATGTTGATGAGAGATGGGAATGAAGCCTTGTAACCAAGATGCTGTACCTGGCCCTCTGCTGATGCCATAGCTGAGTATTCCTCTGCACCCGCCACTTTGTAATATTTGCTCTCTCCTGTCCGAAGGTTCATCATGGCAAATCCTATGTTGGACTCGTCACCATTTACCGATGTGACACCTGTATATACCCACACATCGCCATCCATAACCTTGTAACCATAATCATCGGTAGTCCTCTTGCATCCCTTGTTGCCAAATACGCTGTTCCAGTAGCCACCTGAGAGCTCGCCGTACCAGTCATATTTCTGGCACACCAGATCGCCATCATATACACGATCCACCCAGTGTGGAACATCACTGACTTCATGATACTCTGTATCGCCCGTGCACGGATCACATATAACCACGCCCTTTACATCCTTTGCACCGAAGAGTCCTGCATGTGACTCAAGAACCGGACAAATGTAATACGGATTGCCATCGTCATTGAGCTCCAGATAGAAACCTTCAAATATATATGTCGGATAAGCCATCTGGACATGTCTGTACAGGTTATTGTTGAAATACGCTGAAGGTGAATATACTATTGGCTTTTCAGTCTGTATATAGTGTGCCTCATTCTTTACCGGATCGACAAGAACATAACCCGGGATTCCGTTCTTCCTGTTGTTCATATATTTGATGAAGCCCGCATAGTTGAGTGCTGCGACCTTCATCGGCGCGCCATTGTAATCTATAGTGCTGTAATTGCCGCTGACCTCATACTGGCTGACCACATCCGAGAGTGAACCGACGGCTCTCTCACCTATAATCCTCGCTGTGCTTGTATCCATCAGCGCAATGTCATTTATCTGCCTGCTCTCCGGGATATCTGTCTGGAAATCTCCATCCTCTATATTGATGAGGCTTGCGTATTTCGATGCACAAAACAGTTTGGATGACGCTGCCACCATGATAAGTCCGACCGCTATCATTATTACTACTATCCATGCTACCGGTTTCGTTGCTTTCGTTGCGACACTTCTGGTATCATTACTCTCCACTGTAAAATCAAGCGTACAAAAGCCAACAAGCACAACTGAAATGACCATCCATACCCAGAAACTTGTACTCTGTATGTTGATCGCCGGTGTTGCCGCATAATAGTATATAAGCTCTCCCACAACAAGCACTGCAAATGCTATCACATTCCATTTGCCGAGCCTTCCCGGGGCTTTTGCAAATATCTCCTTTGCCGCTCCTGTGCTTTTCTTTTTCTTTGTCTGTTTACCCATGTTGCCCTTCTTTCCGGCTTACCACAATCTGATTTTTCGCTGCATGTACTTACCGGATCGTGTCTGCCATTAATCTATCTACTCCATATGTCTGCCCCATATATTATCATCTATTCCGATAAAAATATATATCTATCCGGTATATGTTATGCCTCGTATCGTTCTGCCAGTGAACGATTGTATATATGTGTTCTCCTGTGCTTTTGGTTATTCTCTTGCTTTCCCTATCCACTTCACAGCCTTCGCCAGTCTCTTTCCGGAATCGGCAAAATGTCCACCTGGATTTATCTCATATATAACATCATTGTCTTTTTTGAGATGTTCGCAAATCTCCTTTGTTCGATCCGCCACAGTTGCCATAAGTCTGTCTGACGTTCTCGATTCCTTGCCGCCGAGGCTGATGTATATACGTTTATTCGCAAGTGTCGGCTGGCTGTTTACATATTCCACAAATCCCGGATACCACATTGAACCTGAACATGTGGCACACCCGGCAAATATATCAGTCTGATACATTGCCCAAAGTGCAAAAAGCCCGGCAAGCGAATATCCCATAATATAAAGAGGTCTGTTCGCCCGGCTTTGAATATCCAACTGCGGTACGACCTGCTGTTCTATATAATCCAGTGTCCGTCCCGCCTCTCCGGCAAATGATCCATCGACCTCATCCGATCTCCACGGTGAGAGATCCCTGTTCCAGTCATCTATCTGTATCGCAACAAGTGTAAACTGTTCTTCTACCACCAGTTCTCTGATAGAATCCGCTGTGTGCTCCAGTTCATCTCCCATGTGTGGGTACATGACCCAGAGAATGATCGGACCATTTTCCGAAGATATAAGTGTGTGTACCTGCATGTTTTTCATCTCCTATAGTGTGTCGGCTATCTTCTGGACTTTCTCCACTGATATGTTCAGTTTCTTCGCTATCTCTTCTATAGGAACCTTCACATCCAAATATGCCCTCACTGCACCCTTTAATTCTCCTCGCGCCTCGCCTATAGATATCCCTCTTTCTTCTCCTCTGGCTTCCGCCCTATCAAGTACTTCACACATATTTTTTAAACCTCCTTTATTTCCGTTAGCCTGCGCCTGTTCAAATCTTTCGTCCTGCGTCAATACGCTCATGAGCTTTAACACCTCGTCAACATGTTTTATAGTCTCTTTGGATGGTATGTAATCTTTGTTGATCCGCATTTGCACAAAATAATCGGCAACAATCCTAAAATCACTTTTAAACATTTTCACCTGCTCCGGTGTAAGATAAGCTATCTCAAAAATGTTTATTTTATAGTCACTGACATATGGTTTCCACTCATCCGTTATATCAAGAATATCGTAGAGAGACCGCCCCTTTATCCATCTTTTTTGTCCGAAATAAAGCACAATTGTAACAACCGGGTATATTTCTCCACCCTTTACCAACAATTGCCTTTTATATGCAGCACCATCATATGCTATAACACGGAGAGCCTCCTTTGAATCTACATCCGTCTGATGTTCAAATCCAATAAACGCTATATGTACATTCTTGCCCTTTAGAACCTTTGATACATCGCGCTCTTCCTGATGGATCTCACCATCTGTTTTATACTGGCTTTTATCCTTTATGCTCTCCAGCATATTCTCATCAACAATTGTTTTTCCACCGAACAACAATACATTTACTATATCTGCAAATACATCATTATAATCTGCCAGTATCTTTTCTGTTATATCCTTTTCTCCCATACAAACCTTCCTCCTCTTGTTTCTATGAAAAGCAAAGAAACCAATAGAGGATAGTTGCATGAATTTATAGCCATTTTTTTATAATTATACTATAGCAAACCCTGAGCGGCAACACACCTCTACCGTCTCCATATTAATTTGAATTATTTTGTGATAATCGCAGTGAAGTACTGCAAAGATCAATTTCGGAATTACACATAACATGATAAACGAAATATAACACGCTGATTTTAGAAATACAATTAAATAACTATAAACTATTCAAAAGTATTGAACTCGTATTTTCATACCATTTCAAATGAACGTTTATTGGAACTGCAAAAATCAGCTACACAAAATTTGAATTTCACAAGATAAAAGATCATCTGTGGGTAATCAACTTGCTCACGGATGATCTTTTATTTATACGGCGGTTTGTCATAGTTGACTTATTGCGGAATCTGTATTATATATTATAATACAGATAATACAAAAAGGAGGGCCACCACATGATCATAGAGCTTGACATGAGTAGTGACACACCCATATACGTACAGCTGCGCAATCAGATAGTAAAGGGAATCGGCAAAGGCGAGATACAGCCAGGTGAAAAGCTTCCCACTGTAAGACAGCTTGCGGCGGATGCCGGCGTGAACACAATGACTGTGAATAAGACATACCAGATACTCAAAAACGAGGGATATATCAGAACTGACAGAAGGCTTGGAGCATTTGTATCAGAAAATATCAATATGGACGCCGAGTTCCGTGACAAGCTGGAGTCAGAGTTGGAACTTCTATCCGCCGAGGCAAGCATAACCGGAATGAACCGGGAAGATTTTCTCAAGTTATGCGATGAAGTATATTCCAAAATGAAGTCTTCTCCAATCCAAATATGATACAATGAGCCGTTAGGCGATATGGTGTAACCAATTTGCATGAAAATAATACCAATTATGAATAATCATTATCATCACTAGGAGAAAGAATCTTTATACAACAAATATCCACTAAAATAACAGAAAGGAGCCGCTTATGAGCATAGCATTATTTATCATCTTCCTGTTTATGAACTTCTTCATACTGCTCATAATGAAGTTCGTATATACAAGTAATTATTCGTATACCGAAGGAATGCTCCTGGGCGTTCACATTCCAAAGGAACACAGTGAAGACGAAACCGTCCTGAATATTGTTGCTGCTGCCAGACGTAAGATGAACCGGATTATCTGGATAAATCTCATCCTTGGAACAGCCCTGTGCTTTGTCGTATTCTGGGAGATCATTATATTCATACTGGCATACACTGTCTGGATGATCGCATTCTGTTTCCTTATAACATATGCAAACAACTCTGCGCACAGGAAAATGTATGCCCTAAAGATGAAAAATGACTGGGTGGTTCCTGATCAAAGAAGAAAACGTTACATTGATACAAATGTGTCAACCCAGATCGGCAAAAGTGAGATCAGTTTCAATTATCATGGAATAATAATCCTTGTAGAGCTCATTTGCCTGCTGCCATTTGCGATAGGAAAAAGTGCGGTCATATCAACCACAATGATAATAATGGGACTCTGCTCCGTCCTGATGTCACTTACATCCATGATATTCCACATATATGTAAACCGACACGAGCGAACTGTGTACAGCTCGGATACCCAGCTCAACCAGACCGTCAACAGAACCATGAAGATATACAAGGGACTTGCAATGCTGATTCTTTCGGCAACAAATGCTGTCGCATGGGTATATATCGCTATTGACACCCTGATTCATTGCATATCATCAGCCAGTAAGTCCCAGCAATTTTCGCTTTCTGATATCCTGAATTTCAAGGGTGCGATTGTCGATGTCTCGCTGTGCAGTTTCGCACTCTATGTCTATATATTTGTCCAGACTCTTGCTGCCATCGGATTGTTTGTACCTCTCCTCATGGCACAAAGCAGAAAACGTGAACTCTTGGCAGCCGACACCCAGCCTCTCTACGTGGATGACGACGAATACTGGAAAACCGGATATTACTACAATCCTTCCGACCCGCATGTGCTTGTTCAAAACAGATTGCAGAGTGGAAATTATACATTTAACTATGCCACCAGAGGCGCAAAGATTTTTACAGGACTTACATGTATCATTATCACCGTCTGCATCGTCTGGATGATAGGTGCGCTTGTGCCATTCATAAACGTGCATATTGACACTCATCTTGACTCCAACAAACTCACAGTGTCTGCTGCCATATACTCATCGGAGATATATTTTGATGACATCGAGGAGGTTCAGCTTCTGAATGAACTGCCAGACGATGATTTTGTTCGCACAAACGGAGGTGCCACCGATGAATACCTGATCGGTCATTTCAAGAGCAGTACCTACGGCAAATGTGAAATGTATGTATACGCAGACAGCTATCCCATAATCATGATAAAGACGAGGGACGAAGTGATATTTCTGAACACCAGGGATTCTGATGATACATATTCTATCTTCGAATCCATACATTCATGAGATAACGCCAAAACAGGTACAATAGATAAGACCATCATGCATTTTAACACTAAATACATGATGGTCTTTTGATCTGTTCACACATAGCCATTCCGTCTATGCTATCATTTTCTTAAGAAATGCTCCCTGTTCGGATACTCCTGCCTGAATGCCGCCAGTGCGGCACTCTGAAGTATGGCAAATTCCTTGTCCATGTGCAGCATATGCGGTGCGTCAAATGCGATGGAGCTTATCTGATCTGCGATCTTCTTCGCCACACCCTCGTCTGAGAGCTGTCCCATGCCAAATGCTATGGATGTGAAACCTCTGCCGCCTCTGCTCACCTCGATGAACTTGAGAAACGCATTCTTGAGCTCATAAAGCAGTATCTCCTGTTCCTCGGCACTTCTCCTGTCCGCGTCGAACAGGCAGAGCTTGCTTATGATCTCCACAGCCTGTTTCTTTTTCTGACCTCCGATGTCAACAGAGCCGCCCTCCGATATGTATTTGAGCTCCATAAGGCAGCCCACAAATGCATCATTCTTCGGCTTTCTCTTGCCATATCTCGCTGTCCACAATCTCTGACGGAAGGCAGTATCCGAACCGGCGCTGTCACCATCCATATCCGTGCTGTTATTTTCCAGCAGTTCAAGTCTCTTATCTGCATCCGTCTCTCCGTAAAATTCTTCTATCCAGCTATTTTCCATATGCATCCTTTCCGAATATATAATTGGATCTGTATCTCTACATTAGTTCTTGATAATTTTTCCAGACAGATCTTATCCAATTATATATGATTTTAATTCACGATTCTTTATTCATGTATCAGTCGGTTACCCTTATCTGTGCAGGAAATCATCCACGCTGTCAACATCGACCTTCCAGTAAGGCGACACGTAATATTTGCCCTCTTCAAGATTATGACCATCAATGCTGTTTCCCTTGAAGAGATCAACTGCCAACCGCGCTATCTCTCCCGCCTGGGCCTCCTTGTCATTATAAACTGTTCCCTGCATGTTTCCCTGCTTTATCGCCTGGAGAGCATCATCAAGTCCGTCTATTCCAAAGATCACAGGCCATTTGTCCCGGCTTATACTTGAGTTATTGTACGCCTCAACTGCGCCCAGTGCCATCTCATCATTGTTGGATATGACAAGCTCTATCTGACTGCCATACTGACTTATAATCTGAGTCATTCTGTTCTCAGCCTGACCTCTGTTCCAGTCTGCAAACTGATAACTGAGCTTCTCAAGATCCACTCCCTTATCCATGATGGTCTTCACCGAACAGTCGGTTCTGCTTATGGCATCCTGATGTCCGGCCTCGCCCTCCAGAAGAACATACTGTATCTTGCCATCACCGTTGCGATCCACTTCGCTGTGCTTCTTTATATAATTTGCCGCAATCTCACCCTGCATATCACCGGATTCTTTTGCGTCACAGCCAACATAGTAGAGCTTTTCCCACTGCATCAGGTCATCACGCACCGGCTCTCTGTTGAAAAAGATCACTGGTATATCACTCTGCCTTGCTGACTTGATAATATTTGCCGGTGCGGTTCTGTCTACAAGATTCACACACAGCACATCGCAGCCTGCATCTATCATCTCATCAACTATCTCATCCTGCTCACGCTGATCATTATCACCACTTCTCACCGATACTATCACATTCATGTTTGTGGTCTCCATAGTCTTAAGCTGAGATTTCACCTTTTCAATCATGGCATTTATGAATGGATCATCTGCTGTATAAGTGACCACCCCGACTCTCATGGTTTTGTTTGATTTTTTATTGCTGCTGCCGCAGCCCATAAGCGAGACTATCATCGCAGCTGCCAGCACAATCACATATATTTTTCTTCGTTTCTGTCTACTCATATGAATATAAAAACCTCTCTACATCACCGGAGAACAAATCGTCACTGTATATTATCTTTATGCCCTCCTCCCGACTCTTCATCGTATACAATCTGCTGTTCAGACCCTTTACTACCTCTGTCACACTGGCATAGCCAACACCATAGCCATCCGGAATAACAAGACACTTTATCTTGCCCGCATCAAGCAGCGCCACAGATTTTACGCTGGTCCCCATTCCATATATCTGGGCACCATTGTACATACCGTTATCCGCATTCTCTCCTATCTCATCGATCGCATATGTGTCCATCACAACCATGTAGTCAACCTTTCCCAGAACATCCACAATGCCACATATGTTCTGATTGCCACATCGGCTGTACACCCAGCTCACCTCGCATCCGGTTCCTTCTATCGCATCCATAAGTCCTGCTTTTCCGCTCACACTTCCCTCTGTCTGGGAATATCCGGTTATAATGCCTATGCTTTTGCCACGGAGTCCGTCCGCATCATTTGCTTTGATCTGTTCTCCAAGGGTATATCCTATCTTGTAGTTGTCAGGTTTTATTGTGACAAATCCCGAAGCTCCGTCTTCGCTGTATGCATCCTGGGTTATAAGTACAAATGGTACATCGTCAAGCTGCCTCAACATATCCGATGTATCCTCGCCCGGTGCAGGACAAATTATGAATGCATCTACATCATTTTCAAGCTGTTCATCTATGAGCTCCTTCTCATCCTGGGCTGACTCGATATCATCGGTGTTGCATATGATAAGATGGACATCATTGACATTTGCTGATTGTTTAAGTCCATTTATAAGTCCATCCCACCTCTTATCACCGGAATTTGAAAGTATGACCGCTACTCTTTTCTGAGGTACATTTTCCCGGAATATCTGATGTATAAAGAATCCGGCTATAACCACCAGAAACAGCTCCGCGATCAGAAAGGTTATCTTACTCTTCTTCATCTGTCACCATCCCCCTTCCAAAATCCTGCCTCTCAAGTCTCTCTCTGTTCTCCTCCGTATAAGGAATGGCTGGAATGTGAATGACAACCTTTGTTCCCTCGTCCGGCTCACTGTACACCTTTAATCCATATTCACTGCCAAACATCAGCTTTATCCTGGAGTGAACATTGATAACACCCACTCCGGAGCCATGCTTTGGCACCTTATTGTTGTCCACAAGGATGTTCCGGGCAACATCCTCCGACATACCCATGCCATTATCCTCAACTGAAATGTATATGTCGTCGCCCTTCTTCTCACCGCGGACAGTTATCTTGCCGCCATCGTCCTCATCCATGTTGCCCACACCGTAGTATATTGCATTTTCCAGGATTGGCTGCACGATAAGTTTAACTGTACAATAGTCATTTATCTCTTCGTCTATAATAAATTCTGTAGCAAATCTTTCTTTATATCTTACCTTCTGTATGTTCATGTAACTCGTGCTGTGCTGGATCTCGTCCGCTATCCTTATGACAGTTCTGCCTTTTGACAGACTTATCCTCAGCAGCTTTGCAAGCTCAGATATCATAAATACTGCATCTGTATTTCTGTTCGCCTCCACCATCCATGTTATGGACTCCAGTGTATTATACAGGAAATGCGGATTGATCTGACTCTGGAGAGCATCCATTTCACTCTTTCTCCGCTCATTCTGCTGTCTGATTATCTCCTGCATCAGAGTCTCTATCTGCTCATAGGATTTCTTGACCGAATATCCCAGATGTCTTATCTCGGAAGATCCTCCAATATATATATCAGTGGTTCCACCTGTCTCATATGACTTTACTGATTCATTCAGCTTAAGTATAGGCTTTGAGATTTTCTTTGTTATGATCCTGTTCACCCACAAGAGCATCATGAGCAATATCACAACCGTAGTTATTATGTAATATCTGTACTGATTGATACTGGTAGTCTGAACACTTTCCGGGACAACTCCTATGATCTTCCATCCAGTGTAGGCTATGCTGCTGACAACAACATTTTCTTTGCCACCCGGCATCTTGATCTCATATGTACCGTCTTCATATACCGCTGCCTCTGTACTTTCCTCTGTGAAAAAGCCTCTGTCTATCTCTGCTCTTCGCGGATGGTATATGATATCTCCGTCACGGTTGCACAGATAATAATAAGTCTCACTTGAAGAATCATTGATCCTTGAAAGAGCCTCCTCGATCACGGAATACTTCATATCTATCAGAAGCACGCCGTTTACCGGCTTATCTCCATCATTGATATCAACGGAACGGCTGAGGGATATGACCCAATAATACCTGTTGGCGCCATCTTGAAACAGATCTTGTATATGCGGTGTAGAAAAATGCATATTCTCTATATCTTCAGATGCATTCTTGTACCATTCCTGTTCCTCCACATTAACCTTATCCTTCTGCACTGCAACCGGCTCCGCAGCAACAAGCTTCCCGGAATTGTCGTACAACGCCATACTCTGCACTTTGTCAGCATTCACCTCATATAAAAGGCTGAACTGTCTGCTGAACTCCTGACTGGAAATGTCATATTCCTGGATAATGTTATAATTCACTCCATTAGATATCTGTCTGATGCCTGCCAGGTCTGTATCCACTTTATCCACAGTACTCTCTATCATGCTTTCTGCATTCGACACTGCAGTCTGCTTTATCGCAAGCTTGAATCTATTGTAAATAAGAAACCCCATAACCACAGTTGTGGTTATCGTCAATCCTGTGAGCACCGCCATGATTATTGACTGTATGTCAAATCCTATAAATCTGCCATGATGAAACCAGCCTCGCAGCCTCGCGCGCAGAGAATATTTATTTTTCTGCTTTTTGCCCTGAGCACCCTTCTTTTTCTCTCTGATCTTCAAAACAATTCTACTCCCATTATACTTTCTCTGCTCTACTTATTCCCCGTATGTTCAGTTCTGTACTTTGATGGCGACATTCCAAATCTCTTCTTGAACACATAGCTGAAGTAATTTGCATCCTGATATCCAACCTGCTCTGCTATCTTATAGCTCTTCTCATTTGTCTCAAGTATGAGATTGGCTGCGTGATCCATCCTGTAATCCGTCAGATACGAGATAAATGACTTGCCTGTCTCCTTCTTGAACACCGATGAAAAATACGAATTGGACACACCAAGCTCTGAGCACACCGTATCCAGCGACAGATCGGGCTCCATATACCTGTCTACTATCATATTTTGGGCATCCGTAACCATTCTCCTGGACGTATTATTTCTGGCATTTTTCAATTCTTCGCTGATCGCCATGGATGTGTCTATGAGCCATGCTGTGAGTGTGACTTCATCCATCTCCGGAACCTTCTCGTATGGGTTACTGATTCCACCTGAAAAATTGTCAAAATCTATAAAATTATTTGCGCAAAATCTGTAGAATGTTCCTACCATCTCCATGAGCGTCAGCTTGTACCTGTTCATGGTCTGTGCAGATCTGTGCAGCTTCTCTATCTCATCATGTACTGCGCCCTCAATGGCATCTCTTTTGCCAAGATATATTGACTTGATAAGCTCATGCATATTTGCATCTTCATACTGTACTGCTGCCTTCTGCTCCTTCGGTGCAATCTCAGCAATGTTTATAGCCCTCTGGGTTCCGTATAAAACCCTGTATGATACAGCTTCCCTGGCACCCTCATACGAATTGTTGATATTCAGAAGACTGCCGCACACTCTGCCAATACCGGCAGTCACCACGGCGCCCATGACTCGGTAAGCCCATCTGCAGAATCTATCACAGGCATCCGTCAGCTCTGACATGGCATCCTCTGAGGCTATCTCGATGATGAGCACTGTGTTGCCCAGATATGTAAATACCTTGCATTTCCATGTATCAGCAATTCTGTCCTTGATCTGCTGTTCCACTGACATTGACAACAGAAGCGGGTTCATTCCATCTGGAACGTGATGCTCCGATGTATGAAAAACCGCACAGCAATAAAATGGTCCCTTCATATCTATCTGGTATGCTGCTAGGAATTTCTCATAATCCGACTCGCTCACTCTGCCCTCTATCAGGGATACAAACAGATTTGTCTGAAGAACAGGCAGAGATGCATTGAAGTAATTTGCAAGCTTTTCTACATTCAGCTTTTCCTCCCTCTCCTTGTCCAGAGAGTTCTTGACCCTCTTCAGACAGTCTGAGAGTTCTAATGCATTTATAGGCTTGAGCATGTACTCCTCTATCTCAAGGTGCACCGCCTCCTTGGCATACTCAAACTCATCAAATCCTGTGAATATGATGATGTGTATATTCTGATAATCATTGTTGAGCCGCCTGGACAGCTCAAGACCGTCCATATATGGCATCTTGATGTCCGTTATGACCACATCCGGCTGCAGCTTCTCCACCAATTCAAGAGCCTTCACACCGTTGTTGGCACTTCCCACAACATCAAATCCAAGCATATCCCAGTGGATCTTTCTCTCTATAACATCTATAACCTCTTCCTCGTCGTCGACAAGGATAACCTTGTATTTATCCATATAACAGAAATCCTTTCTATATATCAAATTACACCCGGTTCACCGGTCTTTTCCAGACTCGCAAGCCCGCACAGTCTCGCTTTTGTCTGGCTTTAATCAAACGATTGCAGGTTCATTATACCAAATGTGGGCGTGGTTTTGTGGATTTTCTCTTTTTAGGACTTTCTTCTCTTTTTGAACACAAAATTGTATCTTTTATGCCCAATATTAGCTATTCCGCCACAAACTTCCAAAAGCTTGTATCTTTTCCGCAAATATCGCGCAAAAAGCAATAATTTTGTGTGCTAATCCCCGCAAAGTCACGCAAAAGCGAAAACCTCACCGCCCTTATGAAAAAAACCGCTCAATCCATCCTGCAGACGATCCGAGCGGCTTTTATATAAAGGTTTTGTGAGATTATTCCTTACTTCTTCTGTACATACTTGAGACAGTCAAGAGTTACAGCGGCAAGGATGATGATACCTTCAAATATGAACTGAAGGTTTGTATCAATACCAAGAATTGTAAGTGAGTAGGTAAGTGATGTGAAGATAAGAACACCAGTTACAACACCGGAGATCTTACCGATACCACCTGTGAATGAAACACCACCAACAACGCAGGCTGCTATGGCGTCCATATCCCAGCCCTGTCCATAAGCTGCACTACCTGAACCAACCATTCTGTTACACTCAAGCCATGATCCGAATCCGTAAAGGATACCGGCAAGGATGAATGCACCAAGTGTTACCTTGAATACTGATATACCAGAAACTGCTGCTGCCTCTGGGTTTCCACCTACAGCGTACAGATTCTTACCAAATGTAGTCTTGTTCCAGATGAACCACACTACTACTACAGCAACTATTGCCCAAATGATAATAGTTGGGAAGTTTCCTATTGTTGGGATGAACATATTTGGTATTGCTGAATCAATAGCACCAAATGAAACACCCTTTGTCGCATATGTTACAAGTCCGAAGATGATCAGCATATTCGCCATTGTCGAAATGAACGGATGCATCTTGTACTTCGCCATGAAGAAACCTGCAATACTTGAAAATACTGTTGTGAGGATAATACATGCAACAAGTGCAAATAGTGCTTTCCCTACAACCGGCATACTTGAGAAATCAAATATGTGTCCGAACACACCACCTGTATTTGCACCGTTGTGCATGATAATGGTAGCTGTAACCATACCCATACCAACCATACGTCCAATCGAAAGATCGGTACCGGTCAAGAGGATAAGTCCCGCAACTCCAAGTGCCAGGAACATTCTAGGTGATGCCTGCTGAAGTATGTTCAGTATATTGGTAACTGTGAGGAGCTGTGTGTTCTTCACAATTGGAGTGATGATACAAAGTGCAATGAATATCAACACGATTACTATATACAGACCATTCTTGTAAAGGAACTGTGTTGTGTTGAATGTGTACTTGTAATTTTCAAATTTCTGTGCTCTGTTCTGCATGAATGTGTACTTGGACATTCTAAGGAGATCTATCAGATGATACTTGTGTGAAAATGCATCATGTTTTCTGTCCTTGATCTCCTGAAGTCTTGACTCATGTGTCATCTGTGCATCAAAGATCTTGTTCTTGTATACATATTTCTCGTCCTTGATTTCTTCCGGATCAGAAAGCTTTGCAAGTGCCTGCTCATGCTCTGTCTTGAGTGTTGCCTTTACTCTCTCATAGGCCTCATTTTCTGCTGCCTTCTCAGCCTCGCAGCTTGCAACTACCTTGCTGTAGTACTCACTGTCATAATGCTCCTTAAGATATCCCTCTGCATCGGCGATAAGCTTTGCAACCTTATCCTTATTGGCTGCCTCAACTGCCTTTGCCTTATCCAGGGCTGCCTTATCCTTTGCGATTATGCTATCTTTTTCTTCCTTTGATAAATTCTTATCTTCCTTTGCGATAGCTATATGGTTCTTCAAACTACGAACCTTGTCAGATCCATCAACTCGAAGTTCATCGATCTGAGCCTGTATCTTTCCAACATATTCATCAATCGGCTTAAGGAGTTTTTCCTCTGCATCAGCCGAAAGGATCATATTTTTATCTGCCATATCCATGCTCCTCTCTATTACAAATATTTAGCACTAAGTCTTAACAATTCTTCCTGATTAGTCTCCTTGGTATTTACAATTCCGGCAAGGTGTCCATTTGACATAACACCTATACGGTTTGTGATACCCAGGATCTCCGGCATCTCAGAGGAGACAACTATGATAGTCTTGCCCTGCTTTGCCATGTTGATTATAAGTTCATATATTTCATACTTGGCTCCTACATCGATACCTCTTGTAGGATCATCCATCATGAATACATTTGGTGAACGCTCAAGCCATTTTCCGAAAATAACCTTCTGCTGATTACCACCGGACAGGTTGGCGATCATATCGTCAGGTCCCATACACTTGGTGTGCATGACCTTGATCTCCTCAGCTGTAGCACGAACCATGCTATCATGTGACAGTGCCACGCCGTTCTTGTAGTGGTTCATATTTGCAATGGTGGTATTGAAGGTGATATCTGCCTTGAGGAAGAGACCATTTGCCTTTCTCTCCTCAGTGATGAGGGCAAATCCGTGATCCATAGCATCCTTTGGACCGGTGAAGTTCATGATTTTGCCATCATACATTACATTTCCTGCTGCTCTTGTACGAATACCAAATATAGTTTCCAGGAGCTCTGTACGACCTGCGCCAACCAGACCATAGAGACCGAATATCTCGCCCTTCTTCACATCAAATGTGATGTTCTGGAGCTTTGGTGCATACTTTGTGGAAAGTCCCTGTACTGAGAGGATCGTCTCACCCGGCGTATTGTCGACCGGTGGGAATCTGTTATCAAGTGAACGACCAACCATGGCTGATATAAGCTCATTCATGTTGGTGTCCTTGCTGTCCTTTGTCATGACCAGACTACCGTCTCGGAGAACTGATATCTGATCACAGATCTCGAATATCTCATCCATCTTATGTGAGATGTAAATCAGGGAAATTCCCTGCTCCTTGAGCTGTCTCATCATCTTGAAAAGCTTTGCAACCTCTGGTGCTGTCAGTGATGATGTAGGCTCATCAAGTACGATTACCTTAGAATTGTACGAGATAGCCTTTGCGATCTCACACATCTGTCTCTGGGAAACTGACATCCTCTTCATCGGCTGTGTAAGATTGACCGTTATACCCAGCTTTCTGAACAAGTCTGAAGCTTCCTTCTTCATACGGCCCTCATCGATAACTCCAAGAGAGTTCTTTGGATAACGTCCAAGGAACAGGTTGTCAACAACGCTTCTCTCAAGGCACTGATTTAATTCCTGATGAACCATCGCAACTCCATTCTCGAGTGCATCCTTAGGACCAGAGAAATTTACTTCTTTTCCATCTAATATTATTGTTCCTTCGTCCTTCTGATAGGTTCCGAAGAGACACTTCATCATTGTCGATTTACCGGCACCATTCTCACCCATAAGTCCCATGATTGAACCAGGTTTAACATTCAAATTAATATGGTTAAGGACCTTATTTCTGCCGAATGATTTGCTCATGCCTTGAATCGATAAGATGTATTTATTCTTATCTTCTGCCATATCTCTACTTCCTTTCATTGAACATCAGCTCATTAATAGCCGCCTTCGGCGAGAGCTGATGCTACATATCAAGTTCTCATAAAAAACTTGATACATACTCTTAGTAAAAGAAGGGTATCAAATGTTTAGTCTGACACCCCTCTGAGTTAAATCATTTCCTATTGATCAATCATCCAGGTAACTTATATTACTTAGAGAGAATTGATGTGTATGATGCTGCATTGTCTGTCTTAACCATGTTGATTGCAAATGCATCGTACTCGCCTGGGTTACCAAGACGGTTTGTGATGTTAGACTCTGTCTGTCCATCACCACCGATGTAATCTACATTCAGGTTAAGAAGGTCATCATAGTTCTGAAGAAGTGGCTGGTATGTTGAGCTCAGGAAGTTATCTGAAGCGTTGTAGATATCAAGCCATACCTTCTTGCTTGGGCTCTTGCTTGAGTCAAGCTGCTTTGAAACCTTGTCATAAACCTTTGTTGAATCTGTGAAATCCTGATAGTTGTCTGCTGTTACTGCTACGTTCAGTGCATAGTATGATCTCTCTTCCTCACTGTATCTGTAGTCAACATCCTTCTCAAGCTTGTTTCCAGCCTCGTCTGCTGTACCGATACCAGTATCAATATCTACACCATCAAGTGCGTTACGGAGAACTCTCAGTGTCAGGTAAGCCTGAACATCTGCATGCTGTGAAATTGTTCCGCCGTAACCCTCTGCGATAGCTGCAACTGCATCGCTGTTAGCATCGTATCCAAATGTAGGAACCTTGTTGTCCTTTGCCCAGGCATTGAACATTGACATTCCCATACCATCGTTATTTGAAACAACTACATCGATCTGATCACCGAATGATGCTGTCCATGTTCCGATCGCATTACCAGCTGTTGCTGCATCCCATGTAGCTCCTGCTGAGTTCTTCATTTCCTGTGATGCAAGCTCTCTGATCGTATATGTCTTGCCATCAATATCAAGCTTAGCATCCTGTACTACTGTTGCCTTACCATCTACGTTTGTTCCGGCTGGTGTTGAATCAACTGCTCCGTTTGCATCAACTCCTGTGCCAAGTGCTGAACGAACACCTCTTGTACGTGCGATTGAATCATTGTGTCCGATATCACCGATTGCAAGTACATATCCGATGACTCCATCACCGTTACGATCGATTGTTGCTGCATTTGCCTTGATGTAATCAAGAACCATCTGTCCCTGAAGCTCAGCACCCTGATTAGCATCAAATCCTACATAATATGTGTCCTTGTTGTAACTAAGAGCGTCCTTGTCAAGCTCTCCTGTTGAACTGTTAGATGGCTGACGGTTGAACCAGCAAAGTGGCTTGTCCTTGTTTGCAACTCCACTGCTTGAGCTTCCGCCACCTGAGCTTCCGCCTGATCCACATCCTACCATTGATAATGCAAGTGTTGCAGCTGCTACTACAGCTAAGATTCTCTTTTTTCTCATATCTCTTTCCTCCTATGTTCTGGTTTTGTGTGTTTTTTTATTTTCGTCGTTCCTCATTGACTAAATTCATTATAATTTGACATAGGATTTGAAAGAATAGAATATTTTTGGATTAATTAGCAAAATTTTGTGATTTATTGATTTTTTTATAGATATTTTCACCAATTCACATTGGTTAATGGTTATATATTAGGATATTTTTGACTTAATAGCGATGGTTTAGCTTGCTTTACTGGGCAATTTTCACCTGTCATCGGCAAGTTTGGAGGGCGGGATGGTCTGTGATGACATATTCTATACGGTGGCTTAGCGGCGTTTTAATGGCACTTCCTATAACAGCTTTTTTTTATCTTTTGGTTGTTTTCCATCTGTTTTGCGCATAAAATTATCCCTCTTTAACTTAGAATATGCAAATAGATACAAGTTTTAGAATTTTTGTATCTAATAAGCTTATTTTAAGGAAAAAGATACAATTTTGTACTCTTTTACGTATAGTCATAAAACATGGTCATGTACAGTAATCCACGCAAACAAAAAAGAGCGTGGGTTCGACTCACCCACGCTCTTTTTCAGGCTTACATATTCACATTCATATAGCTTCCACAATAAGGACATTTGCTGGAATATCCAGTCGCTGCGCGGAAACTCGAGCCACAGTTTGGGCATCGGACCGCCACCAGTCTCAGCTGATCCGGTGACACCGGCTTGTCGTCCATGAGCTCTTCCTCACCAGGAAGCCGCTCATCCCTTACTGAATCCGGATCATAGCCGTATTTGCCGTTGTACTCGAATATATCTATCGTCAGACCTATCGGGTACATGCCGGCACCCCTTGTGAATCCCGTTGGTATTATAGCCTCCCGCTCGACATGGTAGCTGTCAAAGTAATGCACGATCGTGTCCATCATATATGTATTGTTCACCTTAACAGAAGTATTCTCCGTGTATCCATATATCTTTGCAGGATATCTCACGCCTTTTTTTACTATCATCTTCTTGTTGTGGACCAATATCGCCACCACTATATCCATTCCCCCACCGATCAGTAAGAAACTTCCCGGAAGGCTCAGCATGGCCAGAGGGAATTTTCCCGGCTCTGCCACAATTGCAAATATAAATCCCACGAAAACACCGACAGCAAGAAATATACTACCAACCAAAACCACTATCTTATGAGCTGCATTCATTTTATTTCTCCTTTTCACAAATATCTGCAAGATGAGTCCTTCTATGCCAACAAACTGAAATTACAAGCCATTTTCACAAAACCACTGATTCTCTGCTCACACCATGTCTACATCACCATCTGCCAGATTATGTACAATACAAGCAAGTGTCCCGGATAAAATGCATAACAAAAGTATTTAAACCACTTCTTATGGTATCCCAGTTTTCCATTGTATAGCCATATCACTGGCAATGCGATGAGCGCAAACGCCTGCTGCGGGAATTCAAAGCTATGTCCCGCTATACTAAACGTATAACAATATCCACTAAGCAGCTGTGCATTGATATAATACATACACACGAGCTGTGCTATCAATTTCCATGGTTCCTTGCCACGGAACAGATAGAACATTATAACCATGACAACTCCCGCTCCATAGAAATCAACCATGGTGATCGTTCCTATCACATATCCCACAAGAGTCACAACAATCGCAACCGGGATCCACAGCCATACCTTGCCCGTTTTCCTTACCTTGTCTATCAATGCTATCAGAAGCAATCCTACGAGAAATGTCCAAAGTACATTCTGATGAAACAGATACAAGACGCTGTCTCCGGACACAAGATCAAACGGAACTTCAGATATCACCGCAAATATAAGCATTCTGCACAGATATCTGCGGAAATTACTGGTGTGATAAAATCCCTCAACTATCATGAAGGCAAATATCGGAAATGCTATTCTTCCTATGCACGTAAGTATATCCACATATGGAAACAACGTTGCCCACATATGATCACTGAGCATGCATGTCATCGCAATAATATGCAGCATACAGGAGCTGAATACTCCTGCCTTTATATTCCAGGACTGTTTCCCCGGTTCAGTCATTTTACCATTCTGTATATCCGTCATATTGATTCCTCCTCTTTATATGACTTCGTCATATTGGTTCCTCCTCTTCATAATGTATCGCCCCTCTCGCTCATGCGAGCGGGGCACGTCGTCGGAACCATTCCGATAATATGACTTCGTCATATTGGTTCCTCCTCTAATATGTGCCGCCAACTCCTGCGCCCTTGTTGAATCCGAAGATGGCACAGCATATCAGGTCTATGATGAACAACGCCGACAATGTGATACATATAATATTCTGAACTTTTTTGCTCCTGGAATTCAGAAATTCGCTGAGTTTCGGTGCCGCTATATACACGCCAAACAGACTTCCCATGCCAAATGCAAGAAGTCCCACCAGACATATTCTTCCATTTACATTAAGGAACTCATTCTTGTAATCCCAATACTGTGAGTTAAAGAAGAAATCCAGTGCCCAGCTCGCTATGAATTCTATGATTCCACATACCACCATCGCCATCGCAAACAGCTTTGTCTTATTTGCCTTGAAGCGGTCAAGCAGGAATATAATAGCAACGCCACCGACTCCGTACACAGGCAGCCATGGTCCATACATGGTCCCGCGGTTTACGAGAACATGATCCATAACTATATAGAGCAAGACCTCCCACAGCCATCCTATAAAACAGAACACAAAGAAGAAGAAAATAAAGTCCCTAAGGCTGTATTCACTCTTCACCTTCATCCCCTCAGGAACCTCAACCGCCACATCCTGAAGAATATACTCAGGCTTTGTCCATACCTCAGCAACACCGGCATCCCCTGCCGTCTGATATGCAGCTTCAATCGCCTTTCTGTCATACGGCGCAGCATTGAAAGCTGTCTCAACAAAATTGTCCACTCCTATATTCTGTCTGAACCAGAAGTACATCTCCGCATCAAGCTCCATCTGGAATGGCAATGCTACCAGAAGTCCTGCAACCGGTATAGCCTTGATTATCCACACGTGGATGCATGACAGATCTGTCAGGAACATTTTCCATTTATAGCCTCTGGTCATCTCCCTTGACATATTTCTAGCATCTCTCCACTTGAGCATAGGATTTTCCGCCAGAAGAAATGGAACCATTCTATATTGGTAATACTTGTACACACCTCCGACTATCGTGAGCCACCAGAGTGCCATCACCACGTTGTAGCAGAACATGACCCACATAAGTCTTAGCACATAACGCCTGTGGAAAGGTGCAAACATTCGGTTGATCGACACCTTATCACTGTATCTGCACTCCATGGCATAACGGCATTTGCCAACTATCGCAGCACTCTGTATAAAGAAATGAACTATAGCCATGATAAGTGCTGATATAAGAAGCATCACTATGACCTCACCGGGATTTCTCTTCACGTATGCCGTGTTGGCTCCTAAAAGCTTGATGATCCAGGTCTGTTTCACCGTCACCGAGTCTATCATCCGGGCAACCGTCTCAGCTTTTTGCTCCGACATATGATCAATCATCGGCAGATTCTTTACATATTCCTTGAGTATGGTCACATTGTCAGCCTCATGCTCTGTCTCCTGTCCGAGCACCTGATCTATACCCTTCACGAACTTTGTCTGTGAAGAATCATCTACCCCAAGATAAGAGAATACAAAACACACAGCAACCATGGCCATCCAGGCCAAAAGTCCCCGCTTAAATACCGTGTTCCACGCTCCCTTTCTAAGCTGTTTCCTATTCCAAGTCATTGTCGTCTAATTTCTCCCTTATAAATTTTAATGCTATAATCTTATGCTTATATTCCACATTTTTAATGTCACATCACACAGGCAAACTGCGAAACTCATAACCCAAATTATGGCTTGATGGTTTCATATTGCCTATCAAGCCATTCCACAGCCTACAGGGTTCGCAGCGCCCCTAGATAAAGTCGAATGTTGCCTGCTCATATGAAAGCTCCTGATATTCTAGTTCCTCCTGGTCTGTCTTGCTGGTGTAGTCCACCACAACCGTCTGCTGCCTTCCACCGACCATCTGCTGACCGAGAATATAGTTCACATCAAAGCGTCCGGTGATGGCAGGGGTTGCACCTCGGGCAGGTACGATGAGCTGTACATGATTGGCTGCCAGCATGGCAAATATCGGCTCCCATATGTATATATCCTTTGCCGCACCAAATGGGTTGTCGATGAATATCGTCTTGGACTGTACCGAACCCTCAGGTGCCAGTGAATACATTCCCGCAATGTAATTTATAACCGCCACAAGGAACTGTATATATATACCCTGTGACTGACCGGTGCTTCCGACCGCCTCCTCATATTTCAGATAACGGCTCTGTTCCTTTATCCTCTCTCTCTTATAGAGATTGAGCTTTATGGCATTCATGTCAGTTACCATGACTCCAAACAGCTTCTTGAGTCCCAGACAGTCACGGATGTATTTGATTCTCTTTCTCTCATCCTCATATGCGTCTGCGCCCTTTACTATGTCGTCTATATAATCCGACATTCTCTGCTTTACAAATTCATCCTTCACATAAGGTATGGACAGATCAACCATCTTGATAACATCATCCCCCACCGTTATACGTGAGAGCTTTGGCAGTTTCTCCAACTCAGTCTTCACATCCATACATCTCTGTACACACTGGTTTTCGAAATTCTCCTTGATGGCAACCATATCCTCAATGCCCTTCTCGACACGTTCTTTCTCAAGACGAATAAATTCTATGATCTGGAGAAGATTTGCCAAAAGCTCCTTCGCCTGTGCATATGTGTCAGGCACCTGTACATCCTGTCTGATCGTATTTGCCATCTCGAACACACCCATCTCGACGAGCGTATCCGCGGTCTGCCCCTTGAATCTCATGATCTCATTCTTTGCGCGGTCCAGAGCCTTCATGCTCCTGTCGTACTTCATAAGGCTTGTCTCAAATATCTGGCGGAGCGTATCCATATCTTCATCAAGTACACTTCCGCTTGACACATCAATATTATTTGTGTCCACGATACGCTTCACATCCTTGTACAGATCCATCATGAAGCCGTGCTGCTTGTAGTAATCGCTGTAAGCTTTTTCTGCCTCCTTGTACAGGCGGTTCATGTCAGCAAGCACCGCATCCCCATTTGCAATGGCGGTGTCAGCGTCAGAGACGGATATATCTTCCCTGCTGTAGGCACCCTCACCGTACGTCCTGTTTATATTCTGGACAGCATACTCGATACTTCCCTCTATCTTGCTGTATGCCCTCTGATCTGCTTTCTGCTGCTGGGCAAGGGATGCCGCGATGAGTGTGAGTCTCGCCATCTCGTCATCCATCTCCCTGAGGGTATTCTCCGCCGTCGGATAAAGCTCCTCTGCGCTGTCAAACAGCGCCATATCAAAGCCTCTCTTCTCTATAGTCTTTCTTATCCTGTCCATAGATTTCTGCAGAGTCTCGAGGATAATCTTCTTGTCATCAAGATCCGGTGCATGCTCCTTTGCCACGGCAAGCATAGCCATAAATTCCTGCTCAAGCTGTTCATCGGATATATCCAGAAGCTCTTCATATGCTCCAGGCTCTCCATCCTGATTTCCTGCATCCTCTGCATTATCTGGCGATCCCGGGATTCCGGTTTTTGGCATATACGGCTCAAAATACTCTGTCCATTTGTACTGTATCTCTTCTATGTTCTTCGTTATCCCCGCCAGCTTTGCCTCTGTCTCCTGAACAGTGGCGGACCACTTCAGCACTTCTCCTGAAAGCTCAGATATCTTCGCAGTCAGATCGCTCTTTCTCTGTCTGTACTCAGCCAGCCTGTCCTCCTCAGGACGCACTATATCACTTAACTGGTCTATCATCACAAATGTCTGCTGTCTGTCGGCTTCTGCCTGCTGTCTCTGCTGCAGATCACCGTAGCTCTCCGTGTCTGCCTTCACCGCAGCTTTCACGTTCCTGATCGATGTCTTAAGAGTCTCAAGTTCATCCTTCTTCTCAAGAATCTGCTGATTCAGCTCACGCTCTCTGTCCTCAGCACCTGTATATCTTATGTCCACAAGCCTTGTGACAAATGCCAGATCCTCCTGATACGTCTCTGTCTTTTCATTTATGAGATCTATCTCCTCAGAAAGAGCCGATATCCTGTCCTCATTTGCCTTCCTCAGATCTTCTATGGAATCCTGTGACATGAAGAACTTCCTGTCTCTTCCTATTACCAGCATATTCTCCGCCGGGACATGCGCTTCCTCGTCAAGCTTCTCCATATCGTATACCATGACACACTCATTTCCTGTGTCTATGGAACCGAGATTTATATCATCCTCTATCTCGGCAAATCCTTTTGTGACAACGCTGTACGGTATATAAGGATTCGCCTCGAGTATATTCTCCTTTACATCCGCAGGGAGTGCCGACAGATAATCCGCACCGTGCATGGCCATGAGTCCATGTCTGGTGGATATATAATTGATGACCGCCTGGACTCCGTCCGAAGGAGGGAATGGCCTGTTTTCCTCATAACACTTCTCAAGCCTGCTCAGTCTGTCTATCTCCTGCTGACGCTTGATCGTCTCTGTTATGGTTCCCTTTATCCTGTCATTTATCACAGAAGCTATATCCTGTGGATTCTCCACTGAGTACACCGCCATGATACTCTCCAGCTGACTGCCAGACTGACGATATGACTCAGCGTCAAGGTGTGCATCCTCACAAGCTCTCACAAGTGCATCGTACTCCGCCTGTACGGTCGTCAGTCTGTACCTGTCATCATATAATTTCGTCCTGCCATCAGCTATGGCTATCTCAAGCTCCGTCATCTTTGCAAGAGTCTGCTCAGACTCTGCCCTTGCATCATCCAGCATCTTCTTCACGTCGCCAACCACCAGAAGATTCACACCGGCGGCGAGGCTGCTTATACGTGAGCTGATTTCATCTATCTTCGCTGATGAATCCGCTATATTGTTCTCCGCAACCGCATTTGCTATCTCGCCCTCACGGAGCACCTTTTTACAATATTCCAGTTCAGAAGCCGCATGTGCATAGCTCTCCTGTGCCTCATTCTGCGCCGACACAAGAGCCTTCAGCTTCTTCTCATCACGCAAATGCCTGTTGTACGCATACTGTGACATCTTCTCGCTGGATGAACCTATGTTATTCCTTATGTTCTCGACGATCAGTTTGTTCTCCTCGTACTGACGGCGGTTCTCCCTGTACACAAGGTAATCATTTACGCTTTCCTTGTAGCCTATCTGGTTCTTTATACCCTGAAGTTTTTTCTCATTGTCATCTATCATGTGGGCAGTGTCTTCCATCTTGCGGTTCATATCCTCAAGGCGAAGATAATCCCTTGTGACTCTCAGATTCGCCAGACGTCTGTTCTGCTGCTCCACTCTGGCGGCGGCATCATTTTTCGCCTGCAGAAGTTCTTCCATGAGAGTATCTCCCTGCTGGGTACACGACTTACCTGTCACATACACATCCGCCAGGCCTTTGCATATCTTATCACTGTCCTCGTACAAGCCTATGCATGAATTGACCTTTCCCTCAAGCACATTTATAAGCTCTATCTGATGATCGTAATTGGCTATATCCCTCTTTCTCTGGGCAAGCACATTCAGCTTGTCCTTGATATCAAGCAGGGTCTCTGCCATGGTGTCTTCCTCGCCGTTCCTGCCGGTCTTCGTGGCAAATGCCTTCTCGATAATCTCCTCTATGAGCAGATCCTCCACAACCTTCCTTGTGGTCCTGTAATTCGTCTCAAAATACGTTCTGACATGACCCTCGGTCTTGTTGATTCCCCTGATGATCTCCCAGTGGCTCTCATGAAGTCCGTATCCGCTGATGAATCTCTGGTACTCACCCTTCTTGTCAAATATGCGGACTTCCAGACTCATGTCACGGTGTCCCAGCTCTTTGAGATAATTCTTCAATCCATTAAAAGTAATCCTCTCATTGCCCTCCGACAACGGAAGATTGACTATGTCGTTCTTGTTATATTCCTTGTAGAAGATACAGTAATTAAAATACTCTATGGACGCAGTATCCTTCAATACCTCCCCGGCGTCCGCTGCATCCTTTGCCTTTCTCGCGCAGAAACCTGTCGTCATATATCTGTAGCCGTCTTTTACATCCGCCTCGTCGAGACGCCACTCTATAAGGGAGTGAATAACGGTATTTCCACCACCCGCACGGAAAAGCTTCTCCACCGGCTGCTTCTCATCCAGAGTGCAGTTCGGTATGAGATTCTGAAGAAGCAGGAGCATGAGAATACTCTTTCCACCGCCATTTGCCAGATCGTACAGCGTGTTCTTGCCATACATCCTCATGGTGAAGTCATCATACTGCTGTGTGCCAAAGTTGTATTTTACATTGTTGACCCTTATTCTGTTGATACTAGGCATCCTCTTCTTCACCTCCAAGCAGCTGGTACAGCCGTCCTCTGTACTCCTCAAAATAATTCTCCGACAACGCCTTCATCCTGTCCGTCGGATAGTACCTGTCAGCATTCTCCACAAATAACCGCTGGGCCGACATGAAGTTGAACACCAGCTTCACATATCCTGCCCTGGACGCCTTGGACGCCCTGGCACCGTCACCATCCTGATTGCCCGTCACTGCAGGAAGCTCGTCCCAGAGAAGTGCGATGGCCTTGAAACTATCCTGTTCAACCTCGTCAGTGGAGAACACGTCAAGCCTCTTCGTTATGTCCGCCAGATATTTGCTTGTCTCATCTATGATATTCTCAGATTTCACATATTCCCTGAACTGATAGCTGGATGAATCCTTATAAAAATACAGGAGAGTCATGTACATGATGAAGTAGCACAGATACAGTTCCTTGTTCAGCCTGAGTCCGAGCAGCTTTTTCATATCGTCATTCGTATAGCCAAACACTCTGTTGCCCTCGCCCGCTGTTATATACAGACTGTCATTGTACTCATACAGTGACAGGTTCATCTTCTTCATGATATTCATGACGATATCATATACCTCGGCATTGCCATAGAACTCATCATAGAGCGGCCCGTTCTCGGTATGCTTCTTGCAGATCTCCTCGCCTGATATTAATTTGGAATATATCTCTATCGCCTTGTCTAAATTCTTGCTTTCCATGTTATCTCCTGTGATATATCGTTGTTAATTATTTCTTCTCAAACATAATTCCCGTCACATACATGTCCTCGCCGATCTGGATCTCCTCCTCCGGGTGGAATTCCAGGGTGAACGACATGCCCTTAAATGCGTCCAACGTGAGTTTTGGTGCATACATCTCGCGGAAAAGTCCCGACCTGCCGCCATCAACCTGATCTCCTGATACAGACGCTTCCAGCGTATTTTCATCGGCTTTCTTTATTCTATCTATATAGTCCACCAACATTCCCTCCAGCATGGTGTCCGGCTTCTTTAATATCTCATCCACACTGTACCTGTCCTTCTGGGCCAGATGCGTCAAGAATGAGTAATAGTCCTTGTTGCCGTATATCTCCTTGCCGAATTTCACCTCCAGGATCCCGTTGAATTCCTTAAGGCTCAGGCGTCCCCACTTATTTATCTGGTCCAGAAGCTCATGGAACATCTTGGCGAAATTCGCACTGATCTGCTCATCAAGCAGCTCATCCTCATAACGGAAATCCGGATCCACAGCGTCCTTCTTAACCCTTGTGGTCTTCGCATTGTCCTCTGATTTCAGCGTGAGCATATGATCTATGGACGTCATGCTGAACGACTTCACTATCCTAGGCGCAAATAGAGGCGCCAATATGGTGAGCATCTTCTCAGGCTTGTCCTCCTTTATGATTGTCTGGAGCTGCCCTGCAAAATCAAATGCAGGACGCAGTTTCTGAAGCTTTGCCCTGTGTATGATATTGTCCGAAATGTTCTGAAGTTCCATAGTGCTGCTGATGAGGCTGCCATGCTTGATGATGGTTCTCTTGAGTTCCAGCTCCAGCTGGCTTATCTCCTCCATAACCGCCGTGTTGCCCCTGCCCATGTTGTCATAGCTCGCCTTGGTGATTGCTTTGTCCACCAGCGCCTTGTTCTTTGCAAACAGCTTCTGTTCATCGGCAAACCACTTTCCGACGGTCTTCATGTACCGTTCGTACTCCTCCGCCCCCTTGAACACATCTATGGACAGAAGATTTACTATGTCGTCCTTCTCACGGATGAGACGGTTCACCTCACTGTTTATACGGCGCACCACTTCGATACCACCGCGGAAATTCTCCCCGACTATCATCTTCTCCAGAAGAAGCTGCTGGACATTTATCTTGCTCTCATCCTTGATCTCCTTCGTGTCGAGATAGAATTCGATACCGTCAGCCGTGATAAAGTACAGAACCTTTCCGCCTGCTATATGGCTGTCGATCAGCTTCACTCGTCCCGTCTTCCTCTGCTTTTTCCCCGGATCGTAAAATGTAAACTCGAACGCCCGGCCATCATTCTTTATCTTATCAAATATATACATTATCAGGTCAGCCCTGTCGGCTTCATCGATCTCCACGTCAAAATCCCTGTCAAGAAGCTGTCCCATGAATTCTTCGTATTCGTCATATGACACCTCGCGCTCATTGAAGCTGTTCTCCTGAATAAAAAAACGCAGAATCGCCATAGTTATATATCCCATGTCCAGCTCCGCATAGCGCCCTTCTTTATATTGGGCAAATGTCGTCTCAGCCAGAACAAAAAAAGGATAATACTTCCTGAGATTCTGCATTCTTGCATTGTGTTCTTCAATTATATCGTTTATCATCACATACTTAAGTGCCATATCTTCTCTCTGTACTTTCGTAAAAAATCTTTAGTCTTCAGTATAACACGACAGATATATTGACACAAATATTTTACTTATTTTATTCAGTTATGCCAGCCACCGCCATCATAAATTTAGTCGCACTCTCGCTGTCCTGACCTTTATCATCAAGTCCTACATAATGGACTTCATAATCACTGCAGCTATCACTCAACACAAACTGGATAAGGACACTGACTTCACCACCGCCATATCTGGCATTTCCATCAAATTCAACGACATTTCTGCCGTCGCTGGACGTGAACACCTGCCACTTCTCATCTGTGCAGTATCCATCCAGTCCATCGCCATACGTGATGTCATGGTCGTCAAATATTTTCTGCTCTTTTATATAAGTGATCCTTTCATCGTTCAGATCAGCCATTTTTCTGCCAATTTTTGCATCCCCTATTCCAAACACAGACAGTATGACAGTGAGCATAATCGCAAACACCTTGAAGAAACGGTTCTCACGAAACCGCTCCCACTTCTTCACATTCAGCGCAAATGCAAATACACCTCCGGCTATCGCACCTCCGATATGGGCGTAGATATTCACATTCTCCTCGTTCGTGTATATAGCATAGATTATGACAAGTACGATAGTAATTATGAGAGTCTTACGGTTCGGCTTATTCGTGCCTATAAACGTCAGAAAAAGCTCCGCACATATGATACCGAACACAGCACCTGAAGCGCCCACGGAAAAATGCATGTGACCGGGATCAGTCATATGATATGCATATATAGATACTATTCCAGCCGCTATTCCCGATGCAAAGTAAATGACAGTCATACGCAGGCTGCCAAGTCTTCTCTCAAGTGATCCGCCAAATAAGTACAGTGAGAACATATTTCCAAACAAATGTCCTATTCCCAGGTGAAGGAACATGGACGACAGGAATCTGCCATACTCTTTGTTAAGCTTTACATATTCATAATTCAATCCGCCTGTATGTGCAAAATCGTCCACGCCTATACACATGATCCACGCTATCACGTTCGCAAGTATAATAATAATTGTAATTATGGGAATACTGCGTTTTTCCTTAACAGGCTGCACACCTGCCCCCGCATTCATCTGATCCCCGCGGATCACATAGACCTGATCCTGCATCAGGTCGTCATACATATCCCCCTGGCTCTTCCTGTAATCCTGTTCCATACTATCCCCCTGTCAGGTGCTTACGTCTTAGAAATCTACATATTCAACCGTGCCATCACTGTAGGTTATAGTGTACCATCCATGTCCGGATCCGTCACAGTCGTAATTCTTTACTTTGCTGACAACAGTTCTGCCTGAACCATCACTGCCGCCAGGTTCTGACGTCTCCTGCTGTTTTGTTCCCTCCACAACTATCTGCGGCACAGGTTCTTTCGTGACCCTCTCGCTGACAAGTCTTCTTCCAGACTCTTTTCCATCGACATAAGTCACTTCATAAGTCAGATCCTTCTCGCCATTTACACCTTCCTGGCTGACTCTGCTCTCGCCTGCATACATATCGCCAGAATACTCGGTCTGTGTCTCATATTCGATCTCTTCAGTCTCTGTTATCTTCTTCACATTTATACGTTCGATAACCAGCTTGTCACCGGAGGTGAGACTGGCGGTCTTGTCCTTGCTGAGACGATCTTTACTGCCGACCGTGATATCCTGTTCCTCCAGCAATTCTTCAACTGTTGATGCCGATGTGATCACCTCTGTAGTCTCACCATCAACAGTCAGGGTTATCGGTATTTTGTGTATGATATTGATCGTCATTCCGTTTGTAAGGTATGCGTCAACATTATGATCCACTACATCATATTCGCCGAGTTCTATTCCCGCTGCCGCAAGGGCATCTGACACACGCCCGCCCATGACAGTCACCATCTGGGAGTTACCGTTATCCTCAGCGATGTTTATCTGATTCTTTCTCGATATGACTATCGGCTGTCCGTCAGACGGAACAGTCTCATTTACCGCAACTGAAAGCTCGTCGCCGGCTGACACGGTGAGTTCTGCTGCTGCAAGAGCATCAGCCACGGTGCAGTCCTTCTCCACAGACACAACCGTGGTCACTTTTCCATCTTCTATATTCACTTCCATGGTATTACTGCTTCCGCAGCCCGCCAGCAAGGCAAGCGGCAGAACGCACAGCAGTACATCTTTCTTATTAATAATCTTCATCCATTTCTCCTAACTGAATGTAAAATCATTCAGAATACAGCAACATGGGGACCTCCCTGCATGCCGCACATCCTAGTTAAGTGTATCAACATCTGACAGCTCCACGCTTCTTGCAGCAACCAGTACTGGATTCTGACCATCATCCACGTACACAGACACATCTATCTTATCCGTAGCCACGGAATTCTTGTCCAGATACAGTCTGTAGCCATAGTCACTGTCCGCATTTGTCAATCCAAATGCCTCGTAGACCTTCGTCTCATCACCGGATGTGATCGCTATACTCACATTGCCATCCGCTCCGAGCATATCTGCGCTTACCTGACCATCTATCTGCCAGAAGTTCACATTGCTCTCTGCCTCACATACATCTATAGCTGCGCCGTTGTCCTCTCCCGCCGTTCCCACGGCATCTGTGAATCCGTCCCTGCCCTCTACCTCAGGTCCCTGGAACACAGCCGGATCCGTTGCAAACTCTTTGATATTTCTCTGAACCTTCTCAACCACAACCACATCCGGTTCATTATCCTGCATATAGCCTGCTATATTATAAGGAATACTCTTCGAGAAAAATCCCTCCTCAAATGCATTTGCCATATATGGAAGCAGCGTATTGCCAAATGAATCTCTGAACATCAGAAGCGAACCCTTACCGTCAGGATTTGCGGTTCCTATCTGTATATCCTCAACACTCTTTGTATCTGTAGTATATGTATATCCAAATTCACCTTCAATATACACGTTCCACTCGGGTCTGCTGCTCACAGGATATATCATGGAGTTCAGATCCCCTACATAGTCCTTCTTTCTCGTGAAATGTGCAGTCTCATAGCTGTCATGCTCGACGTCCGCAGCATCCAGAATGCTGTTGTACGCCAGCAGAGCTCCCGCATTGTTCCAGTGGGAATCCCTCTTCAGATACATGATCTCGGACTGTGACTTGAGCACACTGTAGAGATCTGCATAATTCACACCGTCAGCCACAAATCTCTCTGAAAGTATGTCCATATCAGAACCATCACTCACCTTGTGGCTGTCATAGTATGGCATGTTCTCGCCATACAGAGCATTTTTATTTGGCGGAACTGCCAGCACGAACTTTGCGCCCTGGGACTTTACATAATCCTGCATAAGCTTTATATTTCTGACACAGTTGTTCAGTGTCCTCTCAGACATTCTGTTCTGTCCCAGATAATTATCTATGGTAGCTGTGTAGTACAGCCAGCCGTCAGTTCCCACGAGAACCGTGTCGACATTTGACTCGCCGAACACTCCGCTCTGGATGCGTGAATCGGCATCCACCAGATAATTTCTGAATGCAAAGTGATCATTGAAATAAGTGCCGAGATCATTCAGGTAGTCCTTGTTTATACTTCCATTCTCACTGATATTTGGCATCTCTGCCATTCTCTTATTCTCCGTCGTCGTATCCGTCCTGAAAAAAGCCATTCCCGCAAATGGGGCAGCCATCACACAGACGGTTGATACAACATATATGATCTTCCATGTCTTTTTCATCGCAATCTCCTATTCTGTGATAAACGCCCACCGGCATTAGAATCTAAAGTAAATAAACGGGTTGTATGTGTTTCCTGAAAGTCTCAGCATACACCAGCCAAGGAGTGCGATTGAAACAACATAAGATGCAGCCGAGATGACGGCTCTGCTCTTCTCGCTTTTCTCAATCTTTCCGGAAGCCTTAAGTTTCTCATACAGCATCGGTACAGGTGCTGCAAACAGGATTCCAAGGATCAGCATAACTATGCTGTATGGGGTAAGCACCTGCCATATGATACTCACAGCCTGCGCAGAGAAATTTGTTCCTGCGAACATTCTTCCTATCATGGTACAAGCCTGTCCCATATCGTCCGCCCTGAATATGACAAATCCTATGCAGACGACGAGCACGCTGTATATATGTCCCAGAACCTTTGGGAGCTTCTTGAGCTTAGGCACATAGTCCTCAAGCAACAGGAAGAATCCGTGATACAGTCCCCACACGACAAATGTCCAGTTTGCGCCGTGCCAGAGACCCGTAGTAAAGAACACGATTATCTTGTTTATACTGGTTCTGGCCTTGCCCTTTCTGTTTCCTCCAAGTGGAATATAAAGGTACTCTTTGAACCATGTAGACAGGGATATATGCCATCTTCTCCAGAATTCCTTGATGCTGAGAGAGCCATAAGGATAGTCAAAGTTCTCAGCAAAATGGAATCCGAACACTCTTCCGAGTCCTATGGCCATATCACTGTAACCGCTGAAATCAAAATATATCTGGAGCATGTATGCGATAGCCGCCATCCATGCGCTGATAACATTTATGTCGGACATATCCGATGTAAATAATATATCTGCCACCTTTCCAGCTGCATTTGCAATGAGGACCTTCTTGCCAAGGCCGAAGATAAATCTTCTGATACCAAAGGCAGTGTCGTCAAATGTCTGCTTTCTGTCGGAAAGAGCCTTGCACACATCATGATATTTGATGATAGGGCCGGCTATGAGCTGTGGGAAGAATGAGATATACAGAAGCAGCTTGAACGGATCCTTCTGTGCCTCACAATCCCCTCTGTATACATCTATTACATAAGATAATGCCTGGAATGTGAAGAATGATATTCCTATAGGCAGTGTTATCTGCGGCAGAGGAATATCTGTCTTACATATGTCGTTGATCGTTCCGATAAAGAAATCAGCGTATTTGAATACGGCAAGCACACCAAGGTTTGCCAGTATATCAAGAACCATAACTGCCTTTTTTGCTATCGCACTGCTGTTTTTTCTGCCTATGATCAGGGCAAGAATATAATTTACCAGCACGCTTCCGAGCATAAGGAGAACGTATACTGGTTCTCCATATGCATAGAAAGCAAGGCTGGCTATTATGAGAAGTGCATTTTTCGCCCATAGGCCCGGCACTATAGAATAGAGTACCAGGACCACCGGGAGAAATACACATAAAAATTCAAGTGAACTAAATACCATTAGTGATCACCTAACTCGGAGTCGGCAAGCCATCTCCAATTTACCTTTCCATTTGTTACTGTAAGCCGTGCTCTTGGTCCAATGATACGATGTGTAGGATAATAATTTCGCATAAGTACGTGGTAGTAATCTCTGGCAGGCCAGTTTCTCTGCATACTTACATCGTATACTACCCACTCATTATCTTCAGGTCTCCAAAGCTCTGTCCATCCATGTATAGTGAATCCATCACCTTGAAGATTTGTCACCTGTCCACAGGTTACTCTTGCCTTGTATCCAAGGACTGTTGCCACTGTTGCAAATGTTGCTGCACATCTGTAGCAGTTTCCATGATTGTTTGTAAGCATATCTATACAGTAATATGTGAACCTTGAGGCATCTGTCGGAACTACATAGTCTCTCAGATAAGGATAATTTCTTGACAGATATACAAAACATGCGTAAAGCTTCTCTTCATTTGTCATGCTGTCATCTGTGTGCTGTCTTACAAAATCAACTGCCATCTGGATCTCTGTCGATGTAGATTTGCATCCTGTCTCGTCCACATAGAAATATCCTTTTTTGTCATTTCCAACTATCCTGTTCTTTGCCATCACTCCCTTGGAATCGAAGTAATAAACCTTTGAACCGATCTTATATGATATAACCTTTACAACTTCCCACTTCTTCTTGCTGTAGTTGTACTTTGTGAGCTTGCCTGACTTTGTGGAGAACTTCATCGTCACATAGCCCTTAGCACTCACATACACCTGATCTGTGCTGTTTATTCCATACCAGCCTGACTTCTTCACAATCACAGACTTGGAACCACACAGATATATTCTGCCATCCCTGAGCTTGCATGTAGTATTCTTCACAAAATTCCACTTGCCATTCTTGTATGACACGAACTTGCCACTAGCTGTGTTATACATATATACAGCGATGCCATGGCTTGCAAAATAGTAATCAACTCCGCCTACCTTAATCCATGCATTTGTCTTTGCCACCCACTTCTTCTTGCTGTAGCTATATACATAGTATCTTCTCGACTTGCCGCTTGCAGGCATCTTGGTTGTCACATATCCCTTGCTGTTCACATACACCTTTGTTCCTGACGCTGTATTGTACCAGCCGGCCTTTGTAACCTTCTGTCCTTTGCTGTTGAAAAAATATATGATATTACCCTGAATTGTAGATATGCCGTTCTTCACAAGCGCCATCTTTGATGTGCGGAACTTGTAAAGCTGACTTGTGCCCTTGTTGTACATCATTGTGGCAGCACCGTTCTTGGCATTGAAGTAATATGTCATGCCATTTACTGTTACGTAGGCATCCTTCTTCATCTGCCATTTGTTTGCTGAATATGTATAATATCTTCTGATCTCGCCCTTCTTTACAAATCTGGCTGTCACGATTCCACCAGCTCCAAGGATATAGGTTGTGCCCTTGCCATCGCTGACATTGCCTGCCTTTGCTACTATCAGACCCTTTGCTCCTGCATAGTGCAGCTTCTTGTCAGCCATCACGACCGACTTCTTCTCATATGCTGCAAACTTCTTCTGATCAGCATCATACTGACTAATATAAGTTCTGACACCGCTCTTTGCCACCTTGAACTGTACTCTGTGCTTGTTGTCTAGCTTTACTGTCAATGTCTTTGTGACTGTAACCCAGCCTGTGCCTGTTACGATCTCACCACTCTTATAATAATAGTAGTAACCATCACTTTTCCTGTAGAGTCCATCTGCGTCTCCCGGAGTTGCCACTGCAGCTGCAGTTCCATAAGAATCATCTGCCGCTTTTACCGTAAGGCCAGAAGGCAGGATCGTTGTAAATGCGACCGCAAATGCCAGTATCAATGCCAGCAATCTGATTTTCTTGTCTCTTGTCTCTCTCATAACTATTCCCTCCGTAAAATATTAAGAAACTTATAGAAAAAATTTCTTCTTTTATAGAATAATATCTCATTATATTTTGTCAATAAAATTTAAGTATTTCAATAATTTTTGTGCATGTTATTCAAAACATAGTTTTAATCTGTCTTTAATATTCTTCTACGGCTCTGATTATCGCCTCTCGTCCATCCAAAGAATTATCAGTCATTTTTTTAAGTCCATGTTCCGTGTCGAGATAGTATGAATAAGCCTGATCCGAATCACCTGTTCCAAAATTCTCTTTTGTCAGACTGGTGCTGCATTTGTCAAGCAATGCCTCCACATCCGCATAGCTCACACTGCCCATATTGCTTATCACCTTGGGATTTCCATCCGAATCCAGTTTATAATCAAGCTTTACATCCATCAGCTTATCAAGCGACTCCCCTGTAAATGAGTATATGCGCAGGCCACAGCCCATTCCTACAGAACCATTTGTAGTCTGCTGGACCACATATCCATTGTAGGTATATACACTTTCAAACGCACCTATGATAGAATCCATTTTTATCAGCTTGCCGTTCTTGTATGTATATGTATGGACTTCCATAGGTCCCGTTGATGCTGACGTGGAATAACCGGTCATCAACTCAGGAATCCCATCACCGTCTATATCATACAGATAACCTGTGGTTCCCATAGTGGGATCATCTGTTGATTTTCCCACACTGTACATCTCATTTATATATGCCTTCTTCCAGGCCTCTTTGACGCTGCTCACATCGGTAGATATATCATTTGCGTCTCTGTCTGAATCTATGTACTGGAAGTCATCAAGAAATGACGTGACTATCTCATCACATTTGGACTTATCCTTTGTACTGTAGTTGATAAATATTCCAAGCCTTGAGGTCTTATCGCGGCTCTGAAGCACCACCTTGTCGTAGTACACCCGATCATGATTATCGCCATAATACCCGCTGTCCACAGAGTATTCATCACCGCTGTCCGTATAAACCGACTCTACATTGTCAGTGAAATTCACACCTCCTGGCCTGTATTGCATATAATCTGGCACATCCTGAGTGTACTCCCTCACTTCTATATTCATATCAAGAGATGCGTTTTTTAGCTGAAACCATGAGCCTCCCTGGACACCATATGTGACCATGAATCCGTCAGGGACAGTGAACTTGTTGCCATTGGTTGTCACATATTCAGTTGCGCTTGCACTGCCGCCGCTTCCTATGCTGTTGTCCATGAGTTCCCCGGTGGTGGCTTCTGTGGTGGCCTCGGTCTCTGTCTTATTGTGACTTTCTGTAATCACTTCCCTTGTTACCGAATCTTTTTTACCCTTTGAGCTGCCCTCCGCATTCATTGCAGAAACATCTATAGGCAGACATACTCCATAACCTGGCATAGATGGATATAACTCAATCGGATCATCAGCGGAGTCCATAATTATATATATAATGGCTTTTCCTTCTGAAGATTTTTTTATACCATAATCACAATACGATGCACCCAAAAGGGTGTAGCCAGGATATTTTTCCGTATCTATACCATTTTCTTCAATAATTCCATTCAATTCCACTATATCCCAGCTTAAATTACCGTCTTCCAATGTATAAGTGTCTAATAGATCACGGTAATCCGCATCATTGTTTATTACATATCCTCTTAAGCTTTCCATCAACTTCAAATACTCATTTATTCCCGTAAGGTCTTTCTCAAGCTCAGTACCCGTAACAATTTTGCCCTCATATGAACTCTGCCATATATTTTCAGAATACCACGTAAATATACCCCATATAATATCCATACATTCTTCCGAATCCTTCAGATCAGACCACTTATTATAATATTGTTCTGACTTTAACGAATACCCCGTAACAGGTCTTCCTGCAATTTCTGACTTTATCTGAATTTCATCATCTGGAGTGCTCTTTAATACGATAGTCTTATCAAACTGGCGTATATTCTGGGCATAGTCTCCAATATACCTGCAAAGATATTTCAAAACCCAGCTATTTCCTTTTAGTGAATCGTCATCATACTTTTCACGGACTGTCTCATCACCCATAACATATTCTTCATCATAATAATCCCATATATCCGCTGGATAGAGTGATAGCTTTTCGTCTACATATGCGTATTCCACATCATTTACATATATTTCTATCTCCTGCATCTTAAAAAACGTAATGTCATAATATTTGTCGTCTGGCTCACGCCCGAGTTTTTTCTTCAAGAGCTCATACGCTTCATCCATATATGATGCAATCAAATGATTGTCCGCCTTATAATATGCTTTCGAGATAGCTACATCCACTTGATTTTTTATGTCACTTTCTGCCATAGTATCAAGCCATCCGGTAAATTTGTCACCACAAAGGTTATCCTCCACATTTGGCATATCTATTTCTTCAAATCTTTTATTTATTACGTAATCTACGGTGAATATATTTTCTTCATCTTTGGAATTATTAAAGATATTTTCAAATTTATCATCTACACATGCTCCATCATCTAATGAAACATAAAATGTCGTGACATTATCTAAATCCTCATTATCTTCATCATAATATTCACCAAATCCCTGAATACTCTTATCTGTTATATACAATTTATTATCCAGATACATCTCTACCAGGCAGTTGCATCTGACATTTTTTTTGACCGCCAGCTTCTCGACAGTTGCTCCGCATTTATAAAAATAAATATCATACTTTGGAACAACATCTCCATAATCTGACTTTGCGTATCCAAGAAAATCTGCAATAGTCATAATCCATTGTCCATCGCAATACTCCATGTTAGCACTGCAATCCAGATAAGGAGCGGTGTCTATACTTATAGTTTTTTCTTCATCACTATCAATATCTATATCTACAAAGTGTTCTGCATCTCCAGTATGTTCTTCATAGAATTGGTCATAAAACTTTGATATCATGTCCATATCTACCGAATTGGAGCTTTTCTTATCTTCTATCTTTAATACATTTCCACATCCTGTGAGGCCAAGAGCCATAACTCCGGCCATCATGAATGCCACAATCCTCTTTCTCAATTTTCACTTCCTCCTCTACCACATCAGCCATAATGTTGCCGCCGTCAACGACTGACCTTCAGGCTTCCCGTATTTTAATATTGCCGCCGATCTTTAAGGCCGGCGGCAGTTTGTCATAAATTACTCACATCTCAATAGTTTTCTATCATCTGCTTCAGCTCTGGCCCGGACTCAAATAGAGACCAGACGTCTATATAATCTCCAGATGTATCTATATGCCAGTAACCATTTTCATTTAAAGGTTTTATAAGTTTAGCACCATACTCAGCAAATACGCTCTCGGCTTCACCGCTATAAAGTTCCTCTGGACTGTAAGTTTCACTGACAATGGTTTGTATGGATCCGTAAGACACTTTGCTTATCTCAATATGCAGATCATCCGACATTATATCCTCATTTCCCTTTGTCAGCAGATAGCCATTACCTGCATAGATTTGAAAGGCAGTTCCACCAAATCCTCCGAGATCTACCATCTTTGCATTACAGCATGTATACACAGACACTCCCATTTCCAGCGCACCTGTAAAATATGTAATAAACAACTCAGGAATTCCGTTTCCATCCACATCATACAGTGTCCCTTGTATATCTGAATCCTGCATCATCAGCTCGTCCGTCCACTCATTCAGATATATCTCTTTCCAGTCTCTGTCCGTCAGGAATCGTACACCGCCGCTCTCCAACTCCCGGAGCTCTTCCGGAAGTTTCGGCTTTTGAGGTACAGCATTCTCGGATGTTGTTTCTCCTGTGGTATCCTCTGCTGCCCTCCTGCCTATGTCAGAGCCAAATGATCCGGCAGTTTTACCTTTATCGGATGCGGACTTGTCTGATTCTGCTTCCGTTGTCGTCTCTGACATGGCTTCTGTCTCTGATTCAGTATCAACCTCTGTCTCCACTTCAGCTTTCTCCGCAGAAATGCTCTCTGTTTTAGGTTCGACATTTTGCTTTTCCAGTCTGAACATGCCACAGCCTGAGAACACGCACATCATGGAACATACCACAGTCAGACTACACAGCTTTCTGCCTATCATTTGCCATCCACACTTCTTGTACATTTGCTTCCTCCTAAGCCTCGCCATGCTCAACTAATATTCTTCGATAACTCTGGCTATCTCCATCTGGTTAAATATCTTGTATCCCGGCATCTCCGATAACTTTGATGTATCAAGATCTATTGAATATATATTTCTATCTGCGCTGTGCTCATCACCTGTTACCTGCAGTCTGGTTCCGCATTTAGCAAGTACCTTCTCCAGATCATCATAATTTGATATACCCGCAGAATAGCTTTTTATCTCAGGATTCCCATATTCATCAAGATTACCATTAAAATATATATCCGCTATCTCGTACATATCACTGCCGGTAAACTGATGTATGAGAAGATTTCTGTCAGGGCCATAATAAGAGCCGAATGCTATTATATATTCACCATATATGTATATAGTAGAACTATTATTTGCGACAGTATCCATCTTTATCAGTTTTCCATCCTTATATGAGTATGTATGAGGCTCCATTTCATAACCCCCGTCTACTCCCTGAAAAGCAAATAACTCAGGTGTGCCGTCACCATCCATATCATACAGATATGCGCTCGTCGCCGGGACGGAGTATGAACGTTTCTTCTCTCCCTGTGGCTCGTTGCTCATCTCTTCCAGATATGCTTTCTTCCAGCCATCCTTCATTTTGCTCGTATCAGGGGTCAGATCCACATCATAGGTATCATATACTGCATAGTCAAAATCATTGAGGAAATCCGTAACTACCTGATCGCATTCCTGTTTACGTGCCAGCCCATAATGAAAATCTATCTCGCTTATATAGCCATTGTCTTTGCTAAGGGCGGTTTTCTTGTAATAATAAACCCTGTCATGATTTTCGCCATAGTATCCGCTATCCACACAATACCCTTCACCGGAATCTGAATAGATGGACTGTATATTCTCATCTGCGAATAAGGTAGGGGTCGCCGTCAGTTCTTCATTTCTTGTCGAATGCCAATATTCCATCATGTCTATACTCATATCCAATGATTTGTTTTCCAGAGTGAATTGAAAACCTCCATCCATTCCGTTCACGACCTCAAAGCCATCAGGCACATGAAATTCGCATCCGGCCTCGGTCTCCAGCCAGGTTTTGTCTGCGGAGCCGCCGCTTTCGAGGTGGCCGCCCACCAAACTTTCTGTTTCAGTCTCGGTTGACACCTCCGTTGTCACTTCGGTTTCTGATTCTGTAATAGCTTCCGTCGTAACCTCCGTTGTTATATCTTCAGACTGATCTCTGGCTTTGGTATCTTCCTGGGCCTCAGTAGTTATATCAGGCTCAAAATCATCTTTTTTAAATTGCGTCATATTATTACAGCCGGTGAGGCCGAGGGTCATGACCCCGGCCATCACACATGCCATGATGCTCTTTTTCAAGTTTCATCCTCCTGTCTCCTAAGCCGCCAGATAATTATCGAACTCTGTATACGGCCTTTGTCGTCATTCCAGCATTTTTCATGACCCTCTTATAATTTGCAAGCTTTGCCTTTGGCACTACCACAACCGGCTTTGCTGCAATCCTTGTAAATGTCTCCTTGCCTATCAGCTTTATGGAGCTTGACAGAACTGAGATGCTTGCCAGCTTGCTGCATCCGTAGAATGTCTTACCGCCTATAGCTGTGACGCCTCTTCCGATGATGATTGAAACGATCGACTTACATCCGTAGAACGCATTTGAACCTATGGCCTTTATGCCGTTTCCAATGACAACCTTTTTCAGATATGTGTATCCTGAGAATGCACCTACATTTACCATTGTCACGTTGTATGTGATTCCACCAATCTTCACTGTGCCAGGCACTGAGAGTAATGTAAATGTCCTGTCTGTCTTTGCCTTCACTGTTCCCATGATGGCTACAGTTCCCTTGCCGTTTGTCGCAGCATTTGTCACCTTGTACTTCATAGTTCCAACGGTGTATGTGCTGCCCTTCAGGATAAGAATGTTGAAAGTCTTTACAACAGTTCCTGTATAGTTGCCCTTTCCGGTGATCGTTATCTCTGCAGTTCCAGGATTCAGGTTGTTCTTGTATGCAACTGTATAGTCAGTTCCAGGTGTAAGTGTTCTGCCACCGGCCTGAACTGCAAGCTTACTCATGACAATCTTCTTGCCTGTGTATCTTGTGTTGTGTATACCTGTCACTGTTATGCCATCACCCGACATATCGGTCTGAACCACATTGAATGTTCTCGTCAAATGTCCGACATACTGACCCTTGAAGTTGATATCCATTGTCGCCATACCGATTTCGGTATTGCTGCTGTATGAAACTTCATAATCACTGTCTTCTTTAAGTGTCACACCATTTACAGTGATTTCCATATCCGGCTGTGTAACTTCAGATCCTGTATAAGGAAGATCCTTGATACCGTCTACTGTCGGAATAAAGTATTTTCTTGATGTGTCTATTGTCACGCCCGGTGTGTTTGCAAATACACATTTACCAAAATTGTCGATGGTGTCTGGTATTGTCATGTCTTTGAGTTTTGGACACCAACCAAATGCAAAGTCACCTAAAGTTGTAACACTGTCCGGAATGTTGGAGTCAGTAAGTTCCGGACACTCATAAAATGCAGCCCCGCCTATCGACTTAAGTCCGTCTGAAAGTACAGCTTTCTCAAGATTCTGGCATTCTCCAAATGCCCAATCGTCAATCTCTGTCACACTTGCCGGAATAACAGCTTCCTTAAGAGCCGTATTATAAAAAGCAGCATAGCCTATTTTTTTCACGCTGCCTGGTATCTCAAAATCTGTCAACTGACTACACTCATAAAACATATAATTATCTATAACTGTTGGATTACCTGTAATCTTTGCCGTCTTAAGGTTTTTACAGTCGCTAAATGTAATTCCACATCCTGCAGGAAATGTCGCATTTGTAAGATTTGCCATATGACTAAATGCAAGTTTGTCTATAGTCTCTACCGACTCAGGCACAACCAACGATGTGATTCCACTATTGTAAAATGCTTCCTCACCAATGGACTTGATTCCATCCGGAATAGTAAAATCCTTTAAACTTGTGCAATCTGCAAATGCAAAGGCGCCTATCTCTGTTACCGTATCCGGCAGGTCAATTGTCTTAAGATTTGTACATTTACTAAAACTTGCATTTGATATAATCTTAAGATTAGCAGGAAGCTTGACTTCCTCAAGTGCTGATACACTCCTGCAAAAAGCTCTTGGAATACTTGTCAGAGAATCTGGGAAAACCACTTTCTTCAGCTTTTTCTTCTCATTTAATGCGTCTTTATCAGGCAGCTCAGTACTTCCGTCATCAACTATAACCAGTGTCTCAAGATCGTCGCTCCTCTGCAGGTTTGCCAGTGTAACCATTGAAATTGGCAATTCGGCTGTTATCACCTTATCGCAGCCAAACAAAGCAAACTCACTTGCTTCCTTTACAGTTCCTGGTATTTTTATTTCAGTAACATTTGTGCACATGCGAAATGCAGATATATCGATTTTCTCCACCGTATCAGGAATAATTATCTTTTTCAGGCTCGAACAATAGGCAAAAACGAATTCCTCCAATTCCTTTAATGATGAAGGAATATCAAATCCAGTCAGCTTCTCACAGTATGCAAATGAATACTGCCCTATCTTTGTAAGCTTACTATTTGCTGTATCAAGACTGACCGTTTTGAGATTTGTACACTGATAAAATGTATTCTCTGTCATCTCCTCAAGAGATGACGGAAGTACAACAGTTGTAAGGGCTGTACACCCAAAGAATGCGTTGTATTCGATCAGCCTGACGCCTTCCGGAATAGTCACCGTTTTTACCGTTTCCTTGCCGGAAAATGTTCCATGGAGTGTAGTGACAGGCATTCCTTTTATCTCGGATGGTACTGTTACATCCGTGTCTGAACCGACGTAACTATAGATGGTGACTTCCGGGTTATCACTTTCACCTTCTACCCTATAAAGGAAATCTCCGTCCTTCTCCACCACAATACCGTCGTCGGCTCTCGCCTGAATCGGGATACACATGAATATCGCCAGTACCAGCAGTATTCCCAGGATCCCCTTTTGCATTAATTTTTTCATAAACTCTCCTTTCCTTTGTCGCCCCTCCCCTTATGGTCGGCAGCATTTTTTCCTACATTATTCTGGTTCTGACACTTCCAATAAGTATTGCTTCCGGCTGGCGGTTCTCCCTCAATGTATACTTTTTTAGATTCAAAATTTTTACCAATTACCGTGTGTATTTATGTACAAAATGTCGAAAAAACTTGAATATATAACCCCTGGGTGCTACACTTTGCTTGTATTATTTTGAGTTTTGCAAAATCTGAAAAAGTATACTTATTCAGATTCATTCTATTCCTTCATATTGTCTTCATATCTCCGCACCTTACTGTAAAATGTTTTTGGATTCAGCCCGCATTTTTTCGCTGCCTCACACATAGGCAATTCACCTTTTCTCCAACGTTTCATCATCTCCTCAAAGTTGTCCGGCAAAGGGATTGGTGGTCTGCCAAATTTCACACCTCTGCTTTTTGCCGCTGCAATTCCCTCCGCCTGCCTCTGCCTTATCTCCGTCCTCTCATTTTCCGACACAAAACTTAGCAGTGTGAGTACAAGATCACTTATAAGCATCCCCAAAAGTCCATCCTTCTGTGTCGTGTCCAGTATCGGCATGTCTATCACGACTATATCTGCCTTCTTCACCTTTGTTATCTCCCGCCATTGCTGCTGTAGTTCTTCATAGTTCCGCCCCAGCCGGTCAAGAGATTTTATATAAAGCACATCTCCCTCCCTCAACCTCCCCATAAGTTTCTTGTACATCGGCCGATCAAAATTCTTCCCCGAAACCTTGTCGACATATATATCCTTCCTCGATATCCCCGCAGCCATCATAGCCACTATCTGCCGATCCTCATTCTGATCCTTCGTCGATACCCTCGCATACCCGTATTTTCTTTGTTTCATGTGTAGTCCTCCTGTTTTTCTAATTCACCACCAATGGGGTCAGGCCCTGCACCTACAAGCCCTGCACCTATGGAGTCAGACCCCTTGGTATTTGCAGCTTAAAAAGTAAACTCCAATGAAAGGGCCTGACCCCATTGTTCCTCGTCTGTTGCATTTTATTCAATTTCTGCAATAAAAAAAGCACCGGCGGATCTTCCTGATCCACCAGTGCTTCAATCTACCAAATATTCTATTTGCCTGTGCTACTTTGCTATAAATTCTGCATCCTCCATAAGTGCCCAGGAAGTCACATCTTCTGCATCAGCCACCATGCCGCCGAGTCCGAAGTCCGCATAGAATGCGTTTTCATCCTCATTATATCCACCTACGAGCCAGCCATCAGGGGCGTCGCCATCCGTCTTTGTAACAATAAAACATATGTCGCCATCCTCCGGATAGCCCTCATCGCTTACGCTGTGCCATTTTCTTACTCTTATCTCCATGTAACCCTCCATTTCCATATTATTCTGACCCAATAATATGGAATCAACCTACTGTTTGCAAGAAACCTCTAGTCAAATACCCTCTTCAGCACCTCGTCCTCGTACAGCACTTTCTTAGCCAGCTCTCTGTACTTCTCCTCATGAAGGTAAGTATGCCTGTGAGGTTTGATCTGTGGCGCCATATCTATAGCCTTTGCAAAATCCTCCCTTTTCAGATCCAATGTGGCTACATAATCCCAGAATCCGGTCTTCTCAAATATAGCATTTACCCTGACATATCTGTGATCCTGAACAACCGCCATTATATAGGTAGCTATTCCCACCTGAATTCCATGGAGCTGAGGCTGTTCAAGCATCTTGTCAAGTGCATGTGAGATGAGATGTTCACTTCCGGATGTCGGTGTGCTTCCTCCTGCAATCTCATTTGCTACGCCGCTCATGGCCAGCGAATCCAGAAGCTCCTTCAGGAACAGATCATCCTTTATAGTCTCAAATGGCGTTCTGACAAAGCTGTTCACGGCTTTCTTCGCTATCATAACCGCAAAATCGTTCATCTCCGAGTATCCCAGCTCGGACTCGAACAGCCAGTCATATAGTGAGGTGATCTTGGACACCATGTCTCCAATTCCAGAATACAGGAACCTCTCAGGTGCGGACTTGATGATCTCCGTATCTGCGATTATTCCATATGCCATCCTGGCTGGAACTGATGTACGACGCCCATTTACCATCAAAGATGCGCTTGCGCTTGAAAATCCATCAGATGACGCCGATGTAGGGATGCTTATGAACGGAAGCTTTCGCAGGTAAGCAGCATACTTTGCCACGTCTATAACCTTTCCTCCACCTATGCCCACGATCACCTGAGCCTTTGCATCTATGTCAAATGCAAGACGTATTATATCTTCTATATTAGTAGAATCCAGTTCTCTATACTCGACAACGGCCACATTCTCCTGTTTAAGTGAATCCATTACCTGCTGCCCGAACATGTCTATAAGTCCATTTCCAAAATATATAACGGCATTCTTCATGCCTGATCCCGCTATATATTTTCCCAGATTGGCCAGTGTCCCCTTGCCTATCTTAAGTATTGTCGGTATTGCTATATGACTTCCTGCCATCTTTGTCCTCCCTTTTAGTTTTTTCGTGCGGCGCCCGCATTATCACAAGGAATCCCCCCGCTTACGCGGGTCCCCCTTGTGATATATTATATTTCATTTTACATTTTTTTTGAACTTCTTACTTACAATTTATATTTTGCCCTGAAAGACACATTTTCTACACAACTTTTCCAAATTTAGAACACAATTTATCAGTATATTATTACTTGTAAACAGCGAGAGCGTAAGCGAGTTGTTTACATCCCCTTTTTCATAAACGACTGCAACACCCTCCCCTCATAACATAACAAGTTGCAGTCACTCCCTTTTAATACAAAAAGAAGAGGTTGCCAGAGATGGCAGCCTTTTCTTATGTCTTTTTCAAAAGTCGTCATGCCATGAGGTTCTTTTTTGTCTGACGATGAATTATTATATGATTATCTAATTGATATGGATCTTGCATCTTAGTGATTCCACTATTCTTTTATCATTGAAAACCCACACTACAAATGATAAAATTTACGAAAGAGAGGTACTTTTTGAACAAGAAAATTACACAATGGCATCCCGCCTTTTGTTCCGCACTCAGGCTTGAGCTGAGTGAGAATAAAGACGATCTTGTATACCATCCTGAGTATGGTATTAACACCAAACCAATCCAAATTGATCTCCTGGTGATTACCAAAACATCTTCTGTTGTTATTCACAATGAGATTGGTTCGATATTCAAAGGCTGAAAAATTGCTTAACACTGCGGCCGATCTATATCGAAAAGATGACAAAGAATTTGCAGAATCCGTATTGCAGGTCGCTATGAGTAAAAACAAGGAAATATTTGACATAGTAAAGGAGGAATCTAAAATGTGTGAAGCTTTACGTGAATTAATGAAACCTGAAATTGATGCTGAAGTCACAAAACGTCTTGACGCTGAGGTTGCAAAACGAGTCGACGCTGAAGTTGAAGCTAAAATAAACAAAATCACTGCTGAAAAAGACGAAGAGATAAAGACTCTCAAGGCTAAGCTTGCTGCAGCAGGTATATGTTAAAATAATATAATATTTCATTCCAAAATATAATAAGCCAGATGGTTATATGTTACATCGCACATAACCACCTGGCTTTTGTTTACACTGCAAATAATTCTAGTTCAAAATACGTCTTACTCACTTCTGAGCGCTATAACCGGATCCTTCTTAGCCGCAAGCCTTGATGGGATAAGACCACCGATCAAAGTGAGAATTACGCTGATCACAACGAGCGCAACGCCGCCCTTCCAAGGAAGTGCTGACACTCCGGATACATTTATAAACCCTTCTATCACTTTGCTTATAGGAATATTGAGCAGTACCGTCACTCCTATTCCTATAAGTCCTGAGAACAGACCAATGATAAATGTCTCTGCATTGAACACTCTTGATATATCCTTCTTGGAAGCACCGATACTTCTGAGAATACCTATCTCCTTTGTTCTCTCGAGGACTGATATATATGTGATGATACCTATCATGATAGATGAAACTATGAGAGATATCGCCACAAATGCTATAAGAACGTATGTTATCGCATTTATGATCTTCGTGACAGATGAAAGCATTATTCCTATATAATCAGTATATGTAATCTCGTTATCAGGATAATCGGCATTATATTTGTCTATCAGCTTCGTGATTTCGTCCTTGTCCGCAAATTCTGCGCAGTACAGATTGATGGAAGCAGGCTTTGCAAGCTCTGAATAGCCAAGCTTTGTCATATTGTCCTCATAGGTAGCTGTTGACTCCTGGAAAAATCCATATCCCTTGAGCATCTCAAAGAGCTGATCCTTGCTCATAGATGCCATCTGGGCCTGCATGTCCTCTGTAACCTGTCCTGATGCCATGAGCTGCTGCATAACTGAATCCATATCTACATCATCCGCAGTGAGCTCCTTTCCATCAGAAAATGGCATTCCGGTAAATATATCTGTATCTGGACTGTCAAGCTGTGCCTTTAATACGTCAGTCTTTTCATTCTCCTCAACAATATAGTTTGCAAGCTCTGATGTATAGCCTATATATCCAGGCTGTATAGTCGTTGCGTATGCTGAGTCAGATGCTCTTATAACTGCTGAAACTTTAACTTCAAGTCCATTTGCAACCGCAGTTTTGAGAAAATCTGCATCTGTACTCATATCTGTATATGTGCCATCTGAATTCTTCTTGTACAGATTACCCGGAAGCACCACCTTAAACTTGAGATTCAACAGATCATCATAGCTAAATTCCATCTTGTCAATCTCAGGAACTTCTCCGCCACCAAGTATCGTGGAAACCATATCACTAAGCTCCGATGAATCCCTGATTCCAAGAGTATACAGTGTAAAATCACTGATCTCATTATTCTTGTCTACGACAAGAACAACCTCATTCTTGTTCTCCGGCCAATGTCCGGCAAGCACGTCATACTGCTGCTTTAAAAGGTCCTGATTATCAAGCATCTGAGTCCACATATCCATTGACGAATTTCCGTAACTGAAAGCTGACATAAAGTCCGCTGTGGATTTCTGCGCATCCGCCATTCCTCCAAATCCCATATCAGTCATGGTCGTGCTTGGATTAACCTGGGCAATTCCACCATTTGCACTGTTTTCATTAAATACATAGAGCGGAGTGTCATAGGTATATGTAATATCACTTGTGTATTTTGTAAATCCATTTGCATCGTCTTCTATGTAGTTCTTGAATGTCTCAAGATCATTTTCTTTGACATCAGACACCATAGACACAAGCATGTCTCCCATGATATCGCCAGAATACACCTTGTTTTCACCCTTATGGTTATGAGATGAGTCCTCCTCATTGTTGCCGACCATCTTGGATAAAAGTTCACTGTAATCCATAGCCTTCTTCGTGATCTGTATAGGGTATGTGGCCAGCGTCTCCTCCTGCACATCATTTATATACTTCTGAAAACCTGACGACAGCGACAATATAAGCGCAATTCCTATGATTCCTATACTTCCCGCAAATGCCGTGAGGAAAGTTCTTCCTTTCTTGGTCATAAGATTGTTCAAACTCAGGGAAAATGCAGTGAACAAACTCATGGATGTCTTCCTTGGCGTATAACTTCCGTCATCTTCCTTTGCCTCATCTTCATCCGAAAATGGGTTGGTATCATCTATTACATTGCCATCGAGAAGCTTCACTATTCTGGTTGAATACTGCTGTGCAAGTTCAGGGTTGTGTGTAACCATGATGACCAGCTTGTCCTTGGCTATCTCCTTGAGCAGATCCATGATCTGAACACTCGTCTCTGTGTCAAGCGCACCCGTCGGCTCATCCGCCAGCAATATGTCCGGATCATTTATGAGTGCTCTGGCTATTGCAACTCTCTGCATCTGTCCACCGGACATCTGGTTCGGTTTCTTGTGTATCTGATTGCCAAGACCTACCTTCTCCAGTACCTCCTTTGCTCTCTTCCTTCTCTCTGCCTTTGATACACCCGACAGAGTGAGTGCAAGCTCTACATTTGAAAGCACTGACTGGTGCGGTATCAGATTATAACTCTGAAAAACAAATCCCACTGAATTGTTTCTATATGAATCCCAGTCTCTTGACTTGAAATCTTTTGTTGATTTGCCATTGATGACCAGATCTCCACTTGTATACTGGTCTAATCCGCCAACTATGTTCAGAAGAGTTGTCTTTCCGCAACCCGACTGTCCAAGAATTGACACGAACTCATTTCTCCTAAAGTTTACAGATACGCCCTTCAGTGCCTGAACAACTTCATCGCCTGTATGATAATTCTTAACAACATTCCTAAGTTGAAGCATTGGTTCCTCCCTTATCAATTTATTTATGCGGCATTGTGCTGTCACACTTCTCTTATGCCCAGGACATAATGCAGGTTTACATATAATGTATTATGTCCTGAATATATTACATTTTCTGCTATTTGTCATTATTACTGGAAAATCATAGCATTTATCTTTTTCTATTTCAATTTAAGTCAGCCATTCTTTATAAATGTTTTATTTTTGCAAGTTGAAGTTTTAACAAAAATTCTTTTATTTTCTGAACACATGGGGTATAATCAGCGTAGGTGGGTACATATGTATCCAAATATAATTTTACGGAGGATTTTACAAATGTTAGTTTCAGCAACAGAAATGTTAAAGAAGGCTAAGGCTGGTCACTACGCAGTAGGACAGTTCAACATCAACAACCTTGAGTGGACAAAGGCTGTTCTCCTCACAGCTCAGGAGCTTCAGTCACCTGTTATCCTTGGTGTTTCAGAGGGCGCTGGAAAGTATATGACAGGATTTGAGACAGTTGCAGCAATGGTTAAGGCTATGCATGATTCACTTGGAATCACAGTTCCTGTAGCTCTTCACCTTGATCACGGAACATACGAAGGATGCTACAAGTGTGTTAAGGCTGGATTTACTTCAATCATGTTTGATGGTTCACACTATCCATTCGAGGAGAACCTTGCTAAGTCAACAGAGCTCGTAAACGTAGCTCACCAGCTTGGCCTCTCAATCGAGTGTGAGGTTGGTTCTATCGGTGGTGAGGAAGACGGAGTTATTGGTATGGGCGAGTGCGCTGATCCAGACGAGTGCAAGACTATCGCTGATCTTGGTGTAGATATGCTTGCAGCTGGTATCGGTAACATCCACGGTAAGTACCCAGCTAACTGGAAGGGACTTAGCTTTGAGACACTTGATGCTATCCAGCAGAAGACAGGTATTATGCCATTAGTTCTTCATGGTGGTACAGGTATCCCAGCTGACATGATCAAGAAGGCTATCTCACTTGGTGTTTCAAAGATCAACGTAAACACAGAGTGTCAGTTATCATTCGCAGATGCTACAAGAAAGTACATCGAGGCTGGTAAGGATCTCGAGGGCAAGGGATTTGATCCTAGAAAGCTTCTCGCTCCTGGTTTCGAGGCTATCAAGGCTACTGTTAAGGAGAAGATGGAACTCTTCGGATCAGTTGGTAAGGCTAACGACTAATTAACAGTTTGTAACGATATGATTTCTCGTGTCTGATTTCATATCGCCTAAGTAAAGAAAAGGCTGTGTCTCAGCGGTCAAGATCGCCGAGGCACAGCCTTTTGTATTATATTTCAATCAATATATCTGATCATTTCTATTATTCATCATCTAAATCCTGTCAGTCATCTGTATGATTTTTATTCTTTCATTTTTCTGGCAACGAGAAGCCACCAAACTGGAACTGATGCAATCATTATAATTGCAGTTACCAGACTGATCCATGCTCCTATGTTGAACCCAGCATTCAATGATGCATCAATTTTCTTGAGATCTATGACTGAAAGTATAAATTCAAATATATACAAACCACCAAAAATAACTGATATCACCATTGATATTATATGACACACCGTCTTATTGATACACGCACATACCACATCTCCACAGGCCAAAACTGCGCCAATTATAACTGGAAGAACAACTATTCCAAAAACACTGTATATACTTCTGACATCGCTTCCCACATGAGCATATGGAATAAACAGTGTTGCAAGAGCCATAACGATTCCGACAATATTTATAATATTTGGAATATATCTGACTTTCTTTACGCCGTTCTCACTGCTGTCAGCATTGTTATCCATATCATAGTATCCAGCAGTATTCTGCTGTGAATACTGAAGGAACACCTGCTGCGCAGCCCACTGACTATACTGCGGTGGCTGCTGCATTCCCGGCTGGCTATACTGCGGTGCCTGTACTGCCTGAGTCTGCTGCACTCCCGGCTGAGCATACTGCCAGTTCTGACCCGGCTGGACATACTGCTGGTTCTGTCCAGGCTGCATTCCCGGCTGGCTATACTGCGGTGCCTGACCCTGCTGCATTCCCGGCTGACTATACTGCAGACTCTGTCCCTGTCTCATATACTGTGTCATATCCATGCCACAATACTTACACACAGCTATATTATTATCTATCTCCTGTCCACATCTCAAACATTTCATAGCATACCTCCGATTATCTGTTGTATCTCTCCCATATCCTGTTACTTCGCAAGATATTTCTTAAGATACTGTCCTGTATATGACTGTGGTACCCGTGCAATCTCCTCAGGAGTCCCCTGTGCAATGACAGTTCCTCCACCGGCACCCCCCTCAGGTCCCATGTCAATAATATAATCTGCGGTCTTAATAACGTCAAGATTATGTTCGATAACCACTACTGTATTGCCACCATCGCTAAGTCTTCTAAGTATATCAACAAGCCTGTGTACATCAGCGAAATGCAATCCAGTGGTAGGCTCATCGAGGACATATATTGTCTTGCCTGTACCTCGTCTTGACAGTTCCGTTGCAAGCTTGATTCTCTGTGCCTCGCCTCCGGACAGAGTCGTGGAGGGCTGTCCAAGTTTTATATATCCGAGTCCCACATCCCTGAGAGTCTCTATCTTCTTTAATATACGAGGTACATTTGCAAAAAATTCACAGGCCTCATCCACTGTCATATCAAGTACCTCATGAATACTCTTTCCTTTGTACTTAACTTCCAGAGTCTCCCTGTTATATCTCTTTCCCCCACATACTTCACATGGCACATATATATCTGGAAGGAAATGCATCTCTATCTTAATAATTCCATCGCCACGGCACGCCTCACACCGGCCTCCAGATACATTAAAACTAAATCTTCCCTTGCTGTATCCACGCGCTTTTGCATCCTTTGTACCCGCAAACAGATCTCTGATCAGATCAAATGTTCCTGTATATGTGGCAGGATTTGATCTTGGGCTTCTGCCTATCGGGGACTGATCTATATTGATGATCTTATCAAGTGCATCATAACCTATGATGTGATCATGCTTGCCAGCTTTCACCCTGCTCCTGTTCAGTCTTCTTGCAAGCTTCTTATACAGAATCTCATTCACAAGCGAACTTTTTCCCGAACCCGACACACCTGTCACGCAGGTCATGATTCCAAGCGGAATGTCAACATCTATATGTTTCAGATTGTTCTCGTAAGCATTCTTGATGGTTATCCATCCGGTCGGCTTTCTCCTGACGTCCGGTACCTCTATCTTCTTTCTGCCGCTCAAATAATCACCGGTAATTGAATTCTCGCACTTCATGATCTCTTCTGCAGTGCCCTCAGCCACCACATATCCACCATCGGCACCGGCTCCCGGTCCTATATCTATTATGTGATCTGCTGCTCTCATGGTGTCCTCATCATGCTCAACAACTATCAGTGTATTTCCAAGATCTCTGAGATTCTTGAGTGCAGCGATCAATTTGTCATTATCCCTCTGATGAAGTCCTATACTTGGCTCATCAAGAATATATGCCACGCCCACAAGTCCTGAACCTATCTGTGTTGCAAGTCTGATTCTCTGCGCCTCACCGCCGGAAAGTGTGCTTGTTCCACGGCTCAGGCACAGATAATCAAGTCCCACGTCAATAAGGAAATGCAATCTTGATCTGATCTCCTTCAATATAGCGGCACCTATCATCTTCTGTCTGTCTGTAAGTTCAAGTTCCTTCATAAACTGAGCCAGTTCAGTAATCGGCAATTCCATCAGATCCGCAATATTCCTGTCTCCCACAGTTACAGCCAGAGCAGTTGGCTTTAATCTCTTGCCACCGCAATCCTCACAAGGAGTTATCGTCATATATGTCTCATACTCTGCCCTGGTAGACTCCGCTGATGTCTCTCTATACCTTCTGGCAACATTCTTTAAAAGGCCTTCGAATGTAATATCATATACGCCTTCTCCGCGCTGTCCCTTATAGTGCACCTTTACAGGACGTGCGTTCTTTCCATATAATAAGAGATCCTTTATATCCTGCGGATAATCCTGGAAAGGTGTGTCCAGATCAAATTTATATTCAGTACATAAAGCCCTTAACACCGCATTTGCAAAACTCTTGCCATCATTGCACGATTGCCATCCAAGAACAGCTATTGCACCATCATTTATAGACATGCTTGGATCCGGTATCATAAGTTCAGGATCAAACTCCATCTTGAATCCAAGTCCCGCACATGTAGGACATGCGCCAAATGGATTGTTGAAAGAAAAACTTCTCGGTTCTATCTCATCTATGCTGATACCGCAGTCCGGGCATGAAAAACTGTCTGAGAAATTGATTACAGCGTTCTCCTTCTGAATACCATTCTCGTCTCTCTCTCCGATCACTTCTATCTTCATGAGACCTTCTGCAAGAGAAAGCGCAGTCTCTATGGAATCTGTGAGTCGTCGTTCCACATCCTGTCTGACAACCAGACGGTCAACAACAATATCTATATTGTGCTTTTTATTCTTATCAAGCTTTATCTCCTCCGACAGCTCATACATACTGCCATCGACAACAACTCTGACAAATCCACTCTTTTTTGCCTTCTCCAGAAGCTTTACATGCTCACCCTTTCTTCCTCTGACTACAGGGGCAAGCACCATAAACTTTGTTCTCTCCGGAAGCTTCATGATCTCATCCACCATCTGATCAACGGTCTGTCTGCTTATGACTTTGCCACACTTTGGACAATGCGGTATACCAACTCTGGCATAGAGCAATCTGAAATAATCATATATCTCAGTAACCGTTCCAACCGTAGATCTAGGATTCCTGTTGGTCGACTTCTGGTCTATTGATATAGCCGGTGAAAGGCCCTCTATCTTGTCAACATCCGGCTTCTCCGCCTGACCAAGGAACTGCCTCGCATATGATGAAAGAGATTCCATATATCTTCTCTGTCCCTCTGCATATATCGTGTCAAATGCAAGAGATGACTTTCCCGATCCTGAAAGTCCAGTCACAACAACAAATTTGTCTCTTGGAATCTTGACATTTATATTCTTCAGGTTGTGTGCACGCGCTCCTTCGATCGTGATATATCTTCTATCTATATTCCTGCTGGCATTGAAATAATCATCATCCTTCATACTTGCATCTGTTATGTCTTCCAGATGCTTATCACATTCATAATTCTTACTGTCTTCCATCTTGATCTAACCTTTTCTCTCTATTATTTCTATTTGTTATATCTTATTATCTGCCTTGCTTCTATCTGTTCATATCTATAATATCTCTGAAATTACTTACCTACTATAATATGTCTATAATATCTCAAAAGGTCCTATATATACAAAGACCTGCAAGAACCACAGAATACTCTACTTCACTCTCATATATCGTATAAATCTGTGAGTTACACTAATCCTTATCATAATCTCTGAGTGCAGCCTTGTATACCTTGAGCTGATCCCTGACTTCTGCCGCAACCTCGAAGTTGAGGTCTGCTGCCGCCATATTCATCTTCTTGGTCAGCTTGGCGATAACCTTCTGAAGCTCCTTCTTCGTCATGGACTCAGCGTCCTTATCCTCCTCAGGAAGTGCTTCCTTCTTCACCTCTATGGTTATGAGATCTCTGATACTCTTCTCTATGGTCTTAGGTGTTATGCCGTGTTCCTCGTTATACTTCTGCTGTATCTCACGACGCCTGCTCGTCTCATCAAGAGCGTACTTCATGGAACCTGTTATGGTATCCGCATACATGATAACATGTCCATTCACATTTCGTGCAGCCCTTCCTATGGTCTGTATAAGCGAGGTCTCCGATCTCAGGAAGCCTTCCTTGTCAGCATCCAGTATTGCCACCAGTGTGATCTCCGGTATATCAAGGCCTTCTCTCAGAAGGTTGATTCCCACAAGAACATCAAATACGCCGAGACGAAGATCCCTCACAATCTCAACCCTCTCCATAGTGTCTATATCCGAATGCAGATATTTCACCTTTATATCATTATCCCTCATATAGCTGGTGAGATCCTCCGCCATACGCTTGGTAAGTGTTGTTACAAGCACCTTGTGTCCCTGCTCAGTCTCTTTGCGGACCTCCTTCAGCAGATCATCTATCTGTCCAGCAACCGGTCTGACCTCAACCGGAGGATCAAGAAGTCCCGTAGGTCTGATGATCTGTTCAGCCATAAGCATCTGGTGTTCTTCCTCGTATTTGCCTGGGGTAGCAGATACGAACATGACCTGATCCAGTTTCTGCTCAAATTCTGTGAAATTGAGCGGTCTGTTATCAAGTGCCGACGGAAGTCTGAACCCGTAATCCACCAGATTCATCTTACGGGAACGATCCCCAGAGTACATCGCACCGACCTGAGGCACCGTCATATGTGACTCATCTATAATAAGAAGAAAGTCATCATCAAAGAAATCCAGCAGTGTGCTCGGCGTCTCTCCGGTTGACCTTCCAGCCAGTGGGCCGGAATAATTCTCTATGCCAGAGCAGAATCCAGTCTCACGCATCATCTCCATATCAAAGTTGGTTCTCTCCTCGATACGCTGTGCCTCGATGAGCTTATCCTTTGACTTGAAATAAGCAACTCTGTCCTTGAGCTCCGCCTCTATCCTCTTCAGCGCCTTCTCCATCTTCTCCTGTCCAACTACATAGTGGGATGCAGGGAACAGACAGGTATATGTCAGATCCCTCTTTCCCTCTCCGGTGAGAGGATCAAACTCTGTGATTCTGTCAATCTCATCTCCAAAGAACTCTATCCTTATTCCATCGTCAAATGTAGACACAGGGATTATCTCAAGTACATCCCCGCGCACTCTGAACGTACCTCTCTGCAGATCCATGTCATTCCTGTCATACTGTATATCTGTCAGATCATCGATGACCTGATCTCTGTCCTTTATCATGCCTACTCTGAATGACAACATCTGATTCCTGTACTCGTCCGGATCACCGATACCATATATACAAGACACGGACGCAACCACTATGACATCTTTTCTGTCTATGAGCGCAGCTGTGGCGCTATGTCTCATACGATCAATATCATCATTGATTGACGAATCCTTTGCAATATAGGTATCAGTAGACGCCACATACGCCTCTGGCTGATAGTAATCGTAGTATGATACAAAATACTCCACGGCATTGTTCGGAAAAAACTCTTTCATCTCCCCATAAAGCTGCGCCGCCAGAGTCTTGTTATGTGCAAGTATCAGCGTAGGCTTATTCATCTGTTGTATAACATTCGCCATGGTAAATGTCTTACCGGATCCGGTTACACCAAGCAGTGTCTCGAACTGATTGCCTTCCTGAAAACCCTTTACCAACTTTTCTATTGCCTCCGGCTGATCTCCGGTGGGCTTGTATTCCGATACCAATTCAAAATGATCCATAAAAGTCTCCTACTCTATGCTAAAACCTGCATCTATTATATCGAACATTAGTTCTTATATCAAGTGAAAACACGGCAGTTGCTCAAGTTTATTTATCCCCTGAACAACTGCCACCATACATCAGCTCTTTATTAAAGTACTCTCAGCTCTTTGCTCACAACACCTACTATGCCACTAATTCGTCTCTCTCCAGACTTATCTCATAGCAGCCTTTCTCATCAACAGTCACCAATATCCTCTCAAATCCAGTATAAAAGCTCAGGATATACAGATCGTCTGCCTTTGCAATAACAGCCTCAGCATTCATCTCCGCCAGGTCTGCCATTGTGTCTTTAAGCACGCCCTCGCTGACCCTGATAATCTGTCTCTCCTTTTCCACCTGTTTATTCTCCTGAAGTTCCTGATAATAGAGGAAAAGTTTCTCCTCAAGTACCTTTGACCTGCAGTAGCATCTGTGAAAATAGCTGCTGATCATCATATAAAGCATGTATGCTGTCTCCTGCTGTCTGTGTGATTTCTTTTCAACAAATGAATATCTCATAATCGTTACCTCCATAATGAAAAAATAAACCTAAAATAAATCTACAAAACATCTGTCAATGTGTTATCAGAAGCTTCACCAACCAAACACCCTATAGATGCCTGCTCCCCGGTCTGTCATTCTTCAGCCGATGGCAGTCGCTGTGTCCGTATTCTTTGCTGCCCCGGATACCGGGCAGATGCTTTATTCAGTTGTCATTTGCAATCTGACCCATGCCCGAAAGGCAACAAAAAAAGAGTCATGATCGCAGACTTGTAGCGCTTGCTACTCATCATGTTTCCAAACTCTTCTACTTAAAATATGGTTTATTCAATTTTCATTATGGGTATCAGCAATCGCTGATATACGCATAGTACCAGATACTCATACATATGTCAACAGGCTTTTTCAATGGTTGTTAAAACTGCATATTATGTCAAACCATATTTTCAAAATAATATCAGATTTTCCGTTGATAATTTTCAAAACATTGAAAATTATAATATTATATACAATTAAAAACGTAATTTACGTTTTTAATTTGCGGAGGTGAATATTAATGAAGATATTGAGAATACAAGCAGACGGACTTCCTTTATTTAAATAAACCTTGAATATTAGTTTTACAACATCGCAAAGATTTTCTAATGATGATAAAGATATTCTTTTTCATCTTTTTTTCAATGTATACATTAATACTACAACAGCAATTATAGGAATTAATGCATCCGGAAAAACGTCTGTATTAAACGTAATCCTGCTTGCGTTAGGTATTGTACCGGAGGAGTTCCACACTACATCAATAAACTGGATGTAAGAGATAGCATTGACTCAGGAAGAATCCCAAAGATCTATCCTCTTGCTGTAAAACAACATCTTTCTGACTACATGGGTCTGACATTTGAAAAAATGTGTCAGGATTACCTACTGTATTATTGTGACAATCTTCCTATTGAACTATGCGATATTGGTCAATGGTGGGAAACCGACCCTAAAAAGAGGAAACAGATTCAAATAGACATTATTGGCACTCCTGTCCAGGGTAATGACTATATCATCGGTTCATGCAAGTACAAAAATGAAAAAATTGGTGTTGATGAATTTAATCTTATCAGAGATTATGCAGAGATGCTTGGAAAAGGCAACAACTATCACTATTATATCTTTTCCAAGGGAGGATTTACTGATGGCCTGCTCCAGGCGCAGGATCGCAGGGAGGTTCATCTGATAACACTGGAAGATCTATATAGATGAGCACAGACTTTAGCATATTTTCACTTAAATAATCCCTACGTTTCGGCAATTTTTTGAATTATTGCCAAAACGTAGGATGTTTTAATCTATGAAGAATACCGAGCCACATACCCGGTTTTCACAAAAACCTTATACACCCCTTATCGCATCCTTCATGCTCTTCACATAATCTCTCACATAAGGCACACAGTCCTTGCCGTACTGGGCGCACAGCTTGACGATGGCTGAACCGACGATGACACCGTCTGACTTCTCCGCCATCTGCTTTGCCTGCTCAGGTGTGGATATTCCGAAACCTACAGCGCAAGGGATGTCCTTCGCCTTCTTCACCAGATTGACCATTGCTCCTATGTCTGTGGTGATCTTGGTTCTGGTTCCGGTTACACCGAGTGATGACACGCAGTATACAAATCCACTCGCATCATTTGCGATCATGGATATTCTCTCATGGGATGTCGGCGCAATGAGTGAAATGAGATCCACATCATACTGCTTGCAGATTCCGTCAAACTCATCCTTCTCCTCGTAAGGAATGTCAGGAAGGATCAGACCGTCTATGCCGATCTCCTTGCATGTGCTGATAAATCTCTCCGAACCATACGAGAACACGACATTTGCATATGTCATGAACACCATAGGTATTGTAACTTTCTTGCGTAGCTTTCTCACAAGGTCAAATACCTTGTCTGTCGTCACGCCGCCTGCGAGCGCTCTTATATTTGCCCCCTGAATGACCGGGCCCTCGGCTGTCGGGTCTGAGAATGGGATTCCCAGTTCTATAAGGTCTGCACCGGCCTCAACCATTGCGTATACTACCTCCTCTGTCACATCCAGCGACGGATCGCCGCATGTCACAAATGCTATAAATGCTTTTCCATGTTCAAATGCTTTTGCTATATTACTCATAAAGATCCTCCCCTCTGTATCTTGCGATGGCTGCTACGTCCTTGTCGCCACGTCCTGATACATTGATCACTATTATTTTATCCTTATCCATTGTAGGTGCCAGCTTCATGGCATAAGCCACAGCATGTGCGCTCTCTATCGCAGGGATGATTCCCTCGATCCTTGACAGATACTCAAATGCATCAACTGCCTCGTCATCTGTGATCGCCACATACTCCGCACGTCCGATGTCGTGAAGGTATGCATGCTCAGGTCCGATTCCCGGGTAGTCAAGTCCCGCTGAGATCGAATATACAGGTGCGATCTGGCCAAATTCATCCTGACAGAAGTAGGACTTCATGCCGTGGAATATACCAAGTTTTCCGGTTGCGATGGTTGCCGCAGTCTCGAATGTATCAACGCCTCTGCCTGCTGCCTCACAGCCGATCAGCCTGACGCTCTCGTCAGGTATGAAATCGTAGAAAGCTCCGATGGCATTTGAACCGCCGCCCACACATGCCATGACGACATCAGGGAGTCTTCCCTCCTTCTCCATGAGCTGTGCCTTGATCTCTTTACTGATCACAGCCTGGAAATCACGGACGATCTCAGGGAAAGGATATGGTCCCATAACTGAGCCGAGTACATAGTGTGTGTCATCAATCCTGCTTGTCCACTCACGAAATGCCTCAGATACAGCATCCTTAAGTGTGGCTGTTCCTGTCTTTACCGGATGAACCTTTGCACCCAGAAGTCTCATTCTGTACACGTTGAGAGCCTGTCTGATCGTGTCCTCCTCGCCCATGTATATCTCGCACTCCATGCCCATCATGGCTGCAACTGTCGCTGTTGCAACTCCATGCTGTCCGGCACCAGTCTCCGCGATAACTCTTGTCTTGCCCATTCTCTTGGCAAGGAGCATCTGTCCGATTACGTTATTGATCTTGTGCGCTCCTGTGTGGTTCAGATCCTCTCTCTTGAGGTAGATCTTTGCACCGCCCAGATCCTTTGTCATTCTCTCTGCATAGTAAAGTCTGCTAGGTCTTCCCGCATACTCGTTGAGCATCTCTGTGAGTTCTCTGTTGAACTCCGGATCATCCTTATATTTCTTGTAAGCTTCCTCCAGCTCCAGCATCGCATTCATCAGAGTCTCTGGAATGTACTGTCCGCCGTGAACGCCAAATCTGCCTTTTGACATATGTTTTTCCTCCTGTTTTTGTCTTCTCAGATATATTTTCAAATGTAATTTCTACACTTTTGTATTGTGTTTCTTCTATATAATATGTTACTCGCCTCTAAGTTCCGCAAACAACTTCTTCTTGTCGGGACTTCTCATAAATGTCTCACCTATGAGCACCGCATCAGTTCCATTTGCCTTAAGCCTGTCTATGTCCTCTTTTGCCTTGATTCCACTCTCAGACACATACACCATCTTCTGGGGTGCTAAAGTGTCAGCCGCAGCTCCTGTACCGGTGACAGGTACCTCCGTCCCCATATGGGTGGCTGGCACCATGTCCGGTATCAGCTTTCTAAGACGAACGCTGTTCATGATGTCCACCGTAAATGTTCTGAGGTCTCTGTTGTTCACTCCAATGATGCCGGCTCCGCAGGCTATCGCCCGTCTGACCTCCTCCTCATCGTGAGCCTCAACCAGAGCCGACATTCCAAGTTCGTGTGCAAGCTGCAGGTATGATGCAAGCTGTTCGTCATCCAGTATGGCGCAAATCAAAAGCACCGCCGAGGCTCCTATGACCTTTGCCTCATATATCATATACTCGTCAACTGTGAAATCCTTCCTCAGCAGCGGTATATTTACCTCTTTCTTTATGTCCATCAGGAACTGATTGCTACCCTGGAAGTAAAATGGCTCGGTAAGCACCGATATGGCTGAAGCTCCCGCCGCCTCATATTCCTTTGCGATCTCAACATAAGGAAAGTCCGGTGCGATAAGCCCCTTGGAAGGCGAAGCCTTCTTGACCTCACAGATAAACGATATTCCATCCGCCGCCAGATTGTCCCTAAATAGGAACTTACTATATGAGCTGCTGCCGTTATCCGTCTCTCTGGCAACTATATCAAGTGCCCGTCTCTTCATCTCCTCAAGAGGGACTTTTTTCTTCTGCTCCGCCACACGTTCCTTTGTCTTTTCAGCTATCTCATCTAATATCATCTCTTACCTCTCTATGCAACTTTCTATATGGTCTGTGATGAAACTTATCTAAGCATTTGTCAGTCTTACAAATGCCTCAAGCGTCTCAGCAGCCTTGCCACTGTTGATCACGTCCTCTGCTACCTTTATTCCATCCGCTATGGAGTCCGCCTTGCCTGCAATGTAGATACAAGCTGCTGCGTTCAGTACAACCGCATTTCTCTTGGCTCCTTTGATCTTGCCTGACAGGATATCGCGGGTAATCTGCGCGTTTTCCTCAGGACCGCCGCCCACCAGATCCTCCTTGCTGCATCTCTCAAATCCGAAATCCTCTGGCTTGATCTCGTACTTTGTGATCTCGCCATCTTTGATCTCTGCAACTGTTGTAGGTGCGCTCATGGATATCTCATCCAGACAATCCTGTCCGTATACGACAAGTCCCCGTTTTACGCCAAGACCAACAAGTACAGGAGCCATTTGATCAACAAGCTCCTCCTTGTATACTCCCATGATCTGCATCTGAGCCTTTGCCGGGTTGGTAAGAGGACCAAGGATATTGAATACTGTCGGTATTCCAAGTGCCTTTCTGACCGGACCTGCATATTTCATCGCCTTGTGATATACCTGGGCGAACATAAAGCTCATGTTGCACTCAGCGAGAACCTTACCCATCTTTTCTGGTGATATGGAGATATTTACACCAAGTGCCTCAAGGACATCCGCAGCGCCACTTTTGCTTGATACGCTTCTATTGCCATGCTTTGCGATCGGTACTCCGGCCGCTGCTGCAACTATACCACTCGTTGTCGATATGTTAAATGAATTCGCACAATCTCCGCCTGTTCCCACGATCTCAAGAACATCTATTCCATCATGTGGAAGAGACTCCGCATGGTCTCTCATTCCATTTGCACTGGCTGTTATCTCGTCAAGCGTCTCGCCCTTCATGTGAAGAGCTGTGAGATATCCCGCCGTTGTCTCTCCCGACACCTGACCGCTGAATATCTCATCCATGCTGGCATATGCCTCATCGTAAGTAAGATTCTGTCCTGCTGCTACCTTCTTAAGAGTTTCCTGTATCATCGCCATATCCTCCTTATTTTATATCTCTAAAAAATTCCTGAGCATTATCTTGCCCTTCGGTGTCAGTATCGACTCCGGATGGAACTGAACTCCATATACCTCATAATCCCTGTGTTTCACTGCCATGATCTCTCCATCCTCCGTCCTGGCTGTGACCTCCAGACATTCCGGGAAATTCTCATCGGCTGCTGCCAGTGAATGATATCTGGCAACCTGTATCTTGCTCTGAAGTCCTCTGAACAATCTGCAGTTCAGATCCACATCAACCAGCGACATCTTTCCATGCATAAGTTTCTTTGCATATGTGACTGTCGCACCATATGTCTCACAAATCGCCTGATGTCCGAGACACACGCCGAGGATTGGTACTTTTCCTGCAAAATATCTCACCGCATCCTCACACATTCCCGCATCCGAAGGTCTTCCGGGTCCTGGTGAAATGATTATGTGATCCGGATACATCGCTTCAATCTCCTCACAGGTGAACTCATCATTTCTTATGACCTTTATATCCGGATTTATTGCCCCCACAAGCTGATACAGGTTGTAGGAGAAGCTGTCATAATTATCTATAAGTATTGTCATTTATTTTGTCCTCCTTATTTTTATTGTGCATGCGCATGAAAGGCGCTCCGCGCGGCGCACGCATTATCATAAGGAATCTCCCGCAAGCGGGTCCTCCTTATGATATATCCTGGCTCATGGTGAGTGCTGTCGTAACCGCCTTTGCCTTATTGATACATTCCTGGAACTCATTTGCCGGAACACTGTCCGCCACGATTCCTGCTCCGGATCTGACAAATACCTTATCACCCTTTTTATATGCGATCCTTATGGCTATACATGTGTCAAGATTCCCCGTGAAATCTATGTATCCTATGGCACCGCCATATATTCCTCTCTTATTGTTCTCCAGCTCGTTGATAATCTGACACGCCCTGATCTTCGGTGCTCCCGAGAGGGTTCCTGCCGGAAGTACCGCATCCACGGCTGACAGCTCATCATACCTGCTGTCATCGATCTCTCCTTTGACCGTTGACCCGATATGCATTACATGTGAGTATCTTTGAACCTTCATGTACTGCTCAACCTCAACAGTTCCGAACTTGCTTATCTTACCAAGATCATTTCTTCCGAGATCCACTAGCATGTTGTGCTCCGCCAGCTCCTTCTCATCCGCCATAAGTCCAGCCTCAAGTCTCATATCCTCTTCCTTTGTCTTTCCCCTCGGTCTCGTTCCAGCAAGAGGAAATGTGTGAAGCACGCCATTTTCAAGCTTTACCAGTGTCTCAGGTGACGCGCCCGCAACCTCTATCTGGTCGCCACTGAAGTAGAACATATACGGAGAAGGATTTGTACTTCTGAGAACCCTGTATGTATTGAACAGTGAACCCTCCATCTCAGCCTCAAGTCTGTTGGACAGAACCACCTGGAAGATATCTCCCTCGAATATGTACTTCTTTGCCCTCTCGACCATGCTGCAATATTTTTCTTTATTGAACAAAGGCTTGAAATCACTCTTCATCTTAACCGGCTCTATCTCAGCCATCTCTCCATCGAGGATCAGCTTCTTCATATCTTCTATGTCAGCAAGTGCCTTTGCATATCCAGCTTCTATATCGGATGTATCGGCATTTGCAATGAGGATAAGCTTAGACTTGAAATTGTCAAATGCAATGACCTTGTCAAATAACATCAGATCCAGATCCTGAAATCCCTCATCGTCCTCGGCATCGATCACAAGCTTCTTCTCACTGTACTTTATATAATCATATGAGAAGTAACCGACAAACCCGCCTGTAAATGTTGGAAGTCCTTCTATCTTCGGACTCTTGTAATCCCTGAGAATCTCTCTTATGAATACCTCAGGATGAATGTCATCCGCTTCCTTTATCACATTTCCATCTATGTCCTTGAGTTGTATGTGCCCATTCATGCATGTGACATCAAGCTTTGGATTGTAACCAAGAAATGTGTAGCGTCCCCACACCTCCTGATTCTCCACGCTCTCAAGTATGTAACAGTGCTCATTTGCCGCTTTCAGCTTTCTGAGTAAGTTGATCGGTGTGATCACATCCGATAACATCTCACAGCACACCGGAACCATCCTGTATCCGTCTGCCGCATATTTCTTTGCCTCGCTAAGTTCTGGTCTTATCATGTCTCATCCTCCTTGTTTTTGAACACTATCCTGTATTCAAGAAATTTTCCTGTGCTCATCTCTTTCGTATACGTCTTTCAGGCTGTCGTCAAAGGATTTGTCAAATGTCACATGTCTTTCTGCAAACTAAAAAAGCACCACAGGACATAAAAAAAATTCCTTATCCTACTAACATTAGGACAAGAAATCTAATCTCCTGCGGTGCCACCTAATTTCATCAATAAATAAAAAAAATATATATAAATAATTCTATATATATTTATATATATCGATGCCCTCGACCATATACAACCATATATGTACCTTCTATAACGGTAGGTCTCCGTCTCCCCTACTTGATTCTCAAATCTTTCGGTTCACCCTCACAAGTCCATTCACCTGCACTCCCATCGCTGCAATCACACCACCTGCAACTCTCTGAACATGTTATATGCCGCTACTCCTCTTGATCAACGGTTTGTTTTATATCACTGTGTCTATAATGCGCTTTCCTAGTAAATTTGTCAAGATTAAATTCCCAGATATTTTTCAATTTACTATGATATTTTTACGGTATTTTCCATATTTATTTAATTTTCCAATTTACAGTTTTAGACATCTCAGTCTATTTGTCACCTATTTTGTCACATATTGTTGCGTACTTGCTATTGTCATATAATTACACTAACTATATTTTTTGTCGGATACATATCATATTAACTTACGCACATATATGGTATCCGGCATGCTACTACAATTCTATTGAAAGAGAGGAGAAAATATGAATCTTACAATCAAAGACAAACAGACAGTCAGACAGTGGCGATTCATCCCTTCATGCATTTCCATCACCATGTGCATTCTTTTATTTTTCACGATAAATGCACAGGCTGCATCAACCTATGTATACGGAGGTTCATCAAAAGGCGCAGCAACTTATGTATCAATAGGAACTGAATACGCAACAGAGATAAGTGAATCAAACGCAGTCTACTTCAAATTCACCACCCCGGAACAGAAGGGATATTTTGACTTCTATGCCAAAAACAACGATGTGACATGCCACGGATGGTCTAGTTCTGAATATGTACACTACTACATAACAACTTCTCTGAACGAGGAGATTGTTGACCTCGCATGCGGCAAGGGAGATGAAGAGACAAAAAATATACAGCTCGAACCTTCCACAACATACTATATTATGATAAAAAATATGTACAATGAATACGACATAAGTGGCATATCCGGATATGTAAAGTTTAAACTCACATACACTGCTGACAAAGAAGCTGATTCGACTGCAACAGCCAGCTACGTATCTTTGGACAAAACTGTTGTTGGCGGCTATGATGGCAATCAGGATGTAGACTACTTCAAGTTCAAGACAGGTTCTTTCAGAAAATACATATTCAAAACAAAGGATATTGATGCCCCAACAGATGACTGGTCAGAAAGTTATCAATTCAAATTTGGAATATATTCTGATATCAACGAGGAGATAGTTGTCAATACATGTGGCTATGGCAGTGAATCATCAAGCACTGTAACGCTTGAGCCTAACACAGTTTACTATATAAAGGTCTGGAACGCTATAGATTACTATGGCTATAATGGCACCGGCAATTACTCATTCTCAATATCACCCGTCCGCACATCGCTGACAAAGGCTAATGTATCATATGCAAGTATCAAGACCTACACGGGTAAAGCCATCCGCCCAGCGGTATCTGTTTCATACAACGGCAAGAAGCTTGCATCTGGCAAAGACTACACTGTATCATACCGCAATAACATAAAACCAGGTGTTGGATACATAATCATCAAGGGTTGTGGTAGCTACACTTCAACCTTAAAATGCTCATTTACTATCAAGCCTCTTACTGAGAAGATTGCAAGAATGTCAAGTCCATCTTCAGGCAAGATTAAAGTTATATACAGCAAACAGAATTACGTGACAGGATATCAGGTACAGTATTCAAAGCAGGCAAATTACAAATATTCTAAGATATACACAACTACAAAAAACAGCACTGTAGTCAGAGCCGATCGTGGTTACAAATATTATGTAAGGGTTAGAAGCTACGTAAAAAGTGCCAATAAAGTTACCTACGGATCATGGAGTGCATCAAAAGCAGTTTATGTAAAGAGATAGCCTTTTCCCGAATAGTTTTATAAAATACGATATTATAAACAAATATCTACATATCATATATGCATAAATAAACTCCCTGTTTTGTCATTAGTCCATTATTTGACGGTCGAGGCAAAACAGGGAGTTTTTTGTGACAGAACTGTCCCCATCACACAATTTTATACTTTCTTTATTATTTGCAGATTGACTACACCACCCAACTGAAATATCCTATACATTAGACTTGAGAACGGAGGGGTCAGGCACCTCCGTCCCCACGATGAACGATAAAGTTTTCAGCGGATTTTATAAAGTTATCAACATTAAGGAGTAGTTATGAACACAAGTACAATTTCTTCAAATTCTGAAGAGAGGATGGGCACGGCACCGATATTTAAACTTATGCTCTCCATGGGCATTCCAACATTTGTGGCGCAGCTCATCAATCTCTTATACAACATAGTGGACAGAATATACATAGGACATATCCCCGAGGTAGGCGCAGCATCCCTCACCGGAATCGGACTGTGTCTCCCGATCATCACCCTTGTAAGTGCATTCAGCGTGTTCGTGGGCGCGGGCGGAGCACCTCTGGCTTCCATCGCTCTCGGTAAAGGCGACAGGGACAAGGCACAGCGCATCCTGTCAAATGGCGTAACCCTGCTCATCATATTTACAGTTATTGTTATGGCTGTCATCTACACATTGAAGAAACCTCTTCTGTATTTCTTCGGAGCAAGTGACGCCACCTATCCGCATGCCGATGACTATCTGAGCATTTACCTTATAGGCACGATATTTGTCATGATCACCACCGGTCTGAACACATTTATCACAGCCCAGGGACAGTCAAAGACCGCCATGTTTTCTGTGCTCATAGGAGCCATATTCAACATCATACTCGATCCGATATTCATATTTGCACTGAACCTCGGAATCAAAGGTGCCGCCATAGCAACCGTCATATCCCAGGCGATAAGCGCGGCTTGGGTTATCAGATTTCTGACGTCCGACAAGGCTAGTCTTCGCATATCAGCGCAGATGATGCGCCCACAGGGCAAGCTGATCCTGTCAATCGCAGCCCTCGGAGTGTCACCTTTTATCATGCAGGTCACTGAGAGCCTTATAACCATCGTGTTCACTCATGGGCTCCAGAAGTACGGCGATGACCTGTACGTGGGATCGTTCACCATACTTCAGAGTATCATGCAGATTATATTTATCCCGATGAGCGGCTTCTCACAGGGAGTCCAGCCCATCATCAGCTACAACTACGGCAAGGGCAACGTGAACAGAGTGAAGAAGACATGTACCATACTGATAACCATGTCCATCATAGTGTCATTTGTCCTGGCCGGAGCCGCATTCCTGTTTCCGTCCGTGGCAGCCGGAATATTTACCTCGGATGAATCCCTCAAAGCACTCTGTGCAAAGGTTCTTCCGATATACATATTCGGAATGATGTTCTTCGGCATACAGAACGGATGTCAGCAGTCTTTCATATCCATGGGACAGGCAGGCAAATCCCTTATATTTGCACTGCTGAGAAAGGTCATACTGATAATCCCGCTTGCGATCATCCTTCCGTATTGCACCCACTCGGTCATGAGTATTTACTACGCCGAGCCTATCAGCGACATAGTGTCCGCATTCTCATGCGGTGCAACATTCCTGCTGACATTTAAGTCTATGATGAAGGGCGCAGGGAAGAAGTAGTTATATCATTTGCACTTAAGTATTTCAATATTACAAATTTTCCTTCTAAGCAGCATCGTTCCCACCACGCACGACACGATCTCCGTGATTGGGAACGCCCACCATATCAGTGACACATCCGCCTGACCGCCTCTGACCAGAGCCGCAAATGCTCCGGCAAGCGGCAGGATGATTATCAACTGTCTGAGCAACGATATCACCAGCGATTCCACTCCACCCTCAAGGGCCTGATATATTCCCTGAAATGCTACATTTACCCCGGCAAATACGAAACTTAGGGAGATTATCCTCATGGCGTCTATAAAATACGCTCTGGACTGTCCCGCATTGAAAAGTCCTGCAAATGCAGCGGGAAACAGTTCTGTCACAGCCATTCCAAACACCATCAGCACTATTGTGTAGATTATTCCATACTTAATCGCTTCATTTATCCTCTTCTTGTCACCCATTCCATAGCTGTACGCCGTGATCGGGGTGATCGCATCCCTGAGTCCAAATGCGAGAAACAGCACAAACTGCTGAACCTTGTAAAACAGACCATATGCGGTCTGCGCCGACTGGTTAAACTTGAGAATGAGATTCAGCGCGTATACCATGATGGACATAAGTGCCTGTGCTATGATGGCCGGAAGTCCTATGGCATATATTCCCCGGATGATTCTCCAATCAGGCTTCATGTATGCACATCCATGTTCAAATTCCTTATTAAGTCTCAGATGGAACACACACAGCAGAACCGCAGACGCTATCTGTCCTATAATAGTTGCATAGGCGGCTCCTCTGACACCCGTCTCAGGAAATGGACCCACTCCGTATATGAGAAGCGGATCAAGTATGATATTTATGACAGCTCCCATCACCTGGCCTATTGTCGAATACATGGATCTTCCAGTTGCCTGAAGCAATTTCTCAAAAAGCGAAAAAAATATTATTCCAAATGAGTACACACAGCATATTCTTAGATAATCCACAGCCATCTCTGTGACCTGTGCATCCATTGTCTGTGAAACTATATAAGCCCTCACTCCAAATATTCCAAATACCAGACACACCACATATATCACGGCGCCAAGAAACAGACTGTTGCCTGCCACCTTGGCAGCTCTTTCTTTATCACCCTGACCAAGGGTTCTTGCGATAAATGCATTTGTGCCGACACCAGTTCCTATTCCGAGAGCAACAATGAGCATCTGCACCGGGAACACCAACGTCAATGCATTTAATGCCGCCTCACTTCCAACCTTCATATTTCCCACAAATGCGCTGTCCACGATGTTGTACACCGCCTGAAGCGCCATGGAAAGAATCATCGGAATTCCCATCTGGATCATTAATTTTCTAACCGGCATATCCTTCATCTTATTTTTCTCTCTGCTTTTCTCTTTGTCCGTATCCTTTTCTTTCACTCTTCAAACTCCTTTCCCTGAACAAAAAAGCAGCTATCCACATAAGTTAGCTGGACTTACGCTGAATAGCTACACACTAAAAATTATTATATATACACATAAAAAGCGAGTGACAAAACTGGATTTACGCAATCTTTGCCACTCGCTTTCGATGTGTATTATACTTTTTGTTTTTGAAAAAGTAAAGTTCTAAAATTTATAATGGACTGAACATGTTATCCAGAATATCCTGATAATTTCTGTCTCCAAGAGTCTCTATGGCTATTGTCATCGCGTACTTTCCGTCATCTGATCTTACTATTACATTTGTCAGAGAGTACTCTTTTCCGGACATATCAGCCGTTGCTGTACATATGTAATGCTCTTCACCAAATACTGTACACTTGGAATAACCAGTCTCGATATTGCTTGCTTCAGCACCAATTCTACTTGCTGTAGATGTAACAACAGTATCCATCTGAGCAACAGTTGCCTTTGCTACTGTCTTCTCATCAGCCCACACATCATAACCGTAATTTCCGCCACCCTTAGGGGACTTTATTTTGAGCAGAATATAGTGTGTACCATCATTTGCACAGAATGCATAATCGTTTCCTACCGTAAAGCTATTGTCCAGATTATCCAATATCCTCTGTACAGTCTCATCGCTATTGGAATCCTCCACAACCTCAGAGATATCGGTGGCAGACAGTAATGAACCTCTTGTCTGAATTCCATAGCTTCCTTCAAGGTTGATCTTAAATCCAAAATACGAATTCTCATAACCATTCTTGGTGTATACACCTACTATTGAAGGATCAGCCTCTGTCTCTTCACTGTCCTCTGTATCCTCCTCTGTATCCTCCTCATCAATGGCGACCGAACTGTCCTCAGTATCATCTGCGGTGTCCTGTGTTTCAGTATCCTGCTCCTCTGTTGCTTCTTCTGTCACAGACTCTGTTGTAGCGCTGGCTGCTGTAGTGTCAGAATTGTCACTTCCACCACAGCCCGTCAGCATCAATCCCATCATCATTGCTGCAACAACAATATAACTTGTTCCCTTTTTCATAATACTCATTTCCTCCTGAATGTTTAATTTTGCAGTGACTTCATTATAAGAAAATGCCTGTATCATTCAAGCTAATTGTAGTTGCAGATCTCGCAACCGATGGTTGCAGGTCTTGATTTTACTGAGTTTTATATGCGTCCACCATATACAGGAAATCCACTGCTGGCACCATAGCTCTCTATCTTCTTAAAGTTCTTAAGAGTCTCCATATCCTCCTCACTTATCTCAAAATCACAGTTTTAGAAAAAATTTTTATCTTTTTGAACAAAAACAAGCCCAAAAGATACAAAATCTGTAAATTTGTATCTTTTAGGCTTGTAAAAATAAAATAAGTGATAACTTTATATGCTTTTACTATTCCTATGACAACGTCATATCTCCATCCTTAACCCATCCAAGCTTTCTAACGACCATATTGATGAGTGGACAGAGAACTGCAGGAAGTACAAATGAGATGAGTATAAGTCCAATCCAGTCTATAGCTGTAACTGCTGACTTGGTTCCCGCCTCGATATCATTCATCCAGCCTGTGTATACTCCTATCTGTCCTACCAGACCGCATGTACCCATACCTGATGATACAGGAGTTCCGTTCATCTGAAGCTTGAACAGACATGTTGCAAGAGGGCCTGTGATCGCAGATGTAACTATAGGCGCGATCCAGATTCTTGGGTTCTTTATGATGTTGCCCATCTGGAGCATTGATGTTCCGATTCCCTGTGAAACCAGTCCGCCCCACTTATTCTCTCTGAATGACATAACCGCAAAGCCAACCATCTGTGCACAACAGCCCGCCACAGCAGCACCACCGGCCAGTCCTGTAAGTCCGAATGCTGCGCATATCGCAGCGGATGATATAGGAAGTGTAAGAGCCACACCGACGAGAACTGATACAGCAATACCCATCCAGAACGGCTGAAGGTTTGTAGCCAACATGATGAGGTCTCCGACCTTCATGGCTATAGCACCAAGTGTAGGTGCAAGAAGAGCAGACACAGCCACACCACTTCCGATTGTTACAAGAGGTGTAACCAGTATATCTATCTTTGTCTCCTTTGAGACAACCTTTCCAAGCTCAGTTGCGATAACTGCAATAAAATAAACTGCCAGAGGACCACCTGCGCCGCCCAGGGCATTTGCTGCAAATCCAACTGTTATCAGTGAGAACAATACGAGCTGTGGGGCATTAAGTGCATATCCTATAGCCACCGCCATCGCAGGTCCTGCCATAGCAGAAGCGAGACCTCCAACTGTATAATCTGTTCCATTCACTGTCGCAACAACCGCTTTGAGAAATCCTACACCAAACTGATTGCCAAGTGTGTTCAATATAGTTCCGATCAGCAGAGTACAGAACAATCCCTGTGCCATGGCACCCAGGGCATCTATTCCGTATCTCTTGACACTGAACACGATGTCCTTCTTCTTTAAGAATCCTTTTACCTTTTCCATCATTCTTCTCCTTATTGAAATTATACTGCTGTCAATTACTTCAATTTCTCAAGTATACCCAGTGTATACCTCCATGTTCTCTGTACACTGGCAACATCCATAGACTCCCTGATGGTATGGATATTTTTCATATCCGGGCCAAATGATACGCAGTCCAGACCAGGCAGCTTACCGGCAAAAAGACCACACTCCACTCCGGCGTGAAGCGCCTGTATAACAGGCTTTCTTCCATACTGCTCTTCAAACACATCCACCATAATATCTCTGAGAGGAGAATCATGTCTGTACTCCCACGCTGGATAATCTCCCTGGATTTCAAGACTTCCACCAGCCACAGACATCAGACATTCAAGCTGCGATATCAGATTCTCTTTCTCAGACCTCACGCTGCTCCTCACAGAGAAGCTTGCCGTCACCTTATTTGCCGACGTATGAAGAATTCCCAGATTGAGAGATGTTTGAACAAGTCCCTCTATATCATTGCTCATCTTCTGAACTCCATTTGGCATAAGCATCAGGCTTGATATAACTCTGTCTTTAGATGCATCTGTCATAACCCGCCTATCCGCATTCTCACTTATATCGATCAGAACTTCCAATTCAGGATCCGTAGCCTCAAATTCATGCTTCATCACTTTGCGAATCTTTTCCACCGCCGCCGTAAAGTTATCCACATTCTCAGCAGTTATCCCCACAATTGCTGTCGCCTGCTTAGGAATTGCGTTGTCCTTTAAACCTCCATCCACAGATATAAGTCTGAAATCCACATCTCTTCCTACTATGTATAATAGTCTTGCAAGCTGTTTGTCTGCATTCGCACGCTGCTTGTTGATCTCAACGCCGGAATGTCCGCCCACAAGACCGGTCACAGTGACCTTTGCCATAAGCAAATCTCTGGCAGCAATATCTTCGTACTCAACAGGAATATGACATATAGCACATGCGCCGCCTGCGCAGGATACCAGAAGATATCCCTCATCCTCCGAATCAAGATTCAACATAGTCTTTGACTTCAGTTCGCTGCAGTCGAGGGCAGCCGCGCCCAGCATTCCGATCTCCTCATCCACAGTAAACACGCACTCAAGAGGAGGATGCGATATATTATCGTCATCCATTATTGCCAGCGCAAATGCCACGGCAATTCCGTCATCTCCGCCAAGAGTTGTCCCATCAGCAGAGATCACTCCATCTTCCAGTTTAAGACGCAGTCCGTCTTTTGAAAAATCTATTTCACAATCATGGTCCTTCTCGCACACCATGTCCATATGCCCCTGAATCATGACGGGCGCACTGTTCTCATATCCCGGCGTCCCATCCTTGAAGATGATCACGTTGTTCTTCTCATCCTGTATATATCTCAGATTCCTGTCCCCCGCAAAACGAACCAGGTAATCACTTATCCTCTTTGTGTCCGAAGACCCATGTGGTATCCCGCATATTTCCTCAAAAAATTTAAAAACGCCTTCTGGCTGAAGTCCGGATAAAACTCCCATAATAAAACCTCCTGCTTACTCAACATATTATTTTAAGTATATCCCACACAACAACACTTTTTCAACCTGTGCATATATTAACTACTTTTTACCACTTTGATTTTACTAGTAAATTTAATAGTGCTTTTGCTTTCATTGATTTACACAACTTACATGATATATAATATTAAGTAACGCAAATGCGTAATTTTTATACCGCCGTCATGAAAATTCTGTCGGTGGAAGATTGGAGAGCTATATGTCAGACAACTGTACACACGACTGCAGCAGCTGCGGTCAGAACTGCTCAAGCAGAACAGAGCCACAGAGCCTTATCATCAAGCCTCATCCTGGCTCACATATAAAACATATCATTGCTGTGATAAGCGGCAAGGGAGGCGTCGGCAAATCCTCCGTCACCTGCCAGCTTGCAGTTCTCATGCAGCGCATGGGATTCAAGACAGCCATTCTGGATGCAGACATTACAGGACCTTCCATTCCCAAAGCATTTGGCACACACAAAATGCCGGAAGCTGAAGGAGACTACCTGTATCCTGACGAGACATCCACAGGTATCAAGATCATGTCCGTAAATCTTCTTCTGGACAGTGAGACAACCCCTGTCCTCTGGAGAGGCCCGATAATTGCAAATTCAGTAAAACAATTCTACTCAGACATAATCTGGGGAGATATCGATTATATGTTTATCGACTGCCCACCTGGAACCGGCGATGTTCCACTCACGATCTTCCAGTCTATCCCTATAGACGGAGTAGTCGTTGTCACCACACCACAGGATCTTGTCTCGGTCATCGTAGGCAAAGCTGTCCACATGGCAGACAGCATGAACATCCCAGTCATCGGAATGGTTGAAAACATGTCATACTTTATATGTCCAAACTGCAGCGGCAAGCACTATATATTTGGACACAGCAGACTTGAGGAAGTCATGAAGGAATTATATATAGGAAACGCCATACGTCTCCCTATCAACCCGGATCTTGCAGATCTCATGGATCACGGCCGCATAGAGGAGATGGCAGATAACAAAGACCTCCAGGAGATGGCAGACCTGATCAGCACATTTGACCCGGATGCCCTGTAAGTTCCAAAATAAGGAGAAGTTTTCATGGATATTCAGAAGATATTCGAAAAATGCATATTGTGTCCAAGAAAATGTGGTGTAAACCGCCTTCTGGGGTACAAGGGAGCCTGTCATACATCCGACAAGCTAAGAGTGTCCAGAGCTGCCCTGCATATGTGGGAGGAACCCTGCATCTCAGGTGAAAACGGCTCAGGTGCAGTCTTCTTCTCAGGCTGTGCCCTGGGATGCTGTTTCTGCCAGAACAGAGATATCTCAGACGGAGTTGCAGGAAAAGATATAACAGCAGAAAGACTCTGTAACATATTCTTTGAACTTAAAGACAAAGGTGCAAACAATATCAATCTTGTGACTCCAGACCACTATATTCCTCAGATACTTACATCCATTGATATGGCCAGGCACAGAGGATTTGATCTGCCATTTGTATATAACTGCAGCGGCTACGAGACAAAGGATATGATCAGCTCACTTGATGGCTATATCGATGTATATCTGCCGGATTTCAAATTTATGTCATCTATACTTTCATCCAGATACAGTAACGCCCCCGACTATTCTGACCACGCAAAAGAATCCATTGCTGAGATGGTCAGACAATGCGGCGGTTCTCATATGTATTTCAACGACGATGGAATCATGCAAAAAGGAGTTATCGTCAGGCATCTGCAGCTTCCAGGCTGCATAGAAGACTCAAAGGCTGTCATAACGTATCTATATGATACATATGGTGATTCTATCTATCTCAGCATAATGAATCAATACACTCCTATGCCCGGCATCGCTGACAAATATCCTGAGCTTAACCGCAAACTCACAGCAGCAGAATACGACGAGCTGGTAGACTACGCTATAGATATCGGTGTTGAAAATGGATTTATACAGGAAGGTGAAACAGCCAGTGAGAGTTTTATACCGGCATTTGACAATGAAGGTGTGTGATCTGGAATCATATATATAAGATTATAAATATATAAAAATAATGGTTATAAGTCAAAAAATAAAAACTGTGATAGAACATGCTTCTACCACAGTTTTTATATTTCTACATATTTATATGATTTATAAACATATCATGTGTAAGTCATATTGTGACATAAATTGTATTGATATAATTATAATACCTATACATAAAGAAAATGGACCAGCCACAACTAATTGCAGTCAATCCATCTTGAAGTGGGCCGCCGGGGGCTCGAACCCCGCACACCCTGATTAAGAGTCAGGTGCTC